>VOFC01002008.1_pt1 | contig 156422 bp, 173 predicted proteins | sample 5384161 | NCBI WGS metagenome assembly VOFC01 (sample SAMN12384722, study PRJNA508395) | human gut metagenome | isolation source: healthy gut B | host: Homo sapiens | reverse complement strand
AACCGCATCGACCGGATGCTCGACGCGCTGCTCGGCGAGCAGTTTGACTACGACCCCGCGTCGGACAAGCTCTACGCCGCCTACCGGCAGCAATACGAGCGGCAAGCGGAGCTCGCGGCAGAAAACGCCCTCGGCAAGGCGGCCGCGCTGACGGGCGGTCAGGCCTCGACGGCGGCCGTGGCGGCGGCGCAGCAGGCGGGCGGCTATTACCGCGCCATGCTCGCAGGCAAGCTGCCGGAGCTGGCGCAGCTGGCCTACGAGCGCTACAGCAGCGAGCACAAGACACGCCTGAGCGCCATCGACCGGATGCTCGACGCCGCCGACAGCCGTGACGGCGTGACGAAGGCGCAGATCGCGGCGCTGCTCGACATGGACGACGCCGCCTACGACCGCGCGGACAGCAAGCTGCAGCAGCAGGCCAGGGGCCCTCGGCCGCTGCCAAGGCCGCCGCCGACAAGAAGGCCAAGGACGAAAAGACACGGCCGAGAAGGACGCGGCCGCGCAGGAGAAGGCGGAAAAGGCCGCGCGCAGCGAGGCGCGGCGGCAGATCACGCTCATTTTGCGCAACGGCGGCACGGTGCCCGACGATCTCTGGCAGCAGAGCGGCTATAATGCCGTGACGATCGCGGCGATGCTGCGCGGGCGCAAGGGGTAAGCGTTATGTAAACTCTAGCGCCGGTTCAGTTCTAAGAATTCTGCGATACGCCGTCTGGCATAAAGTTATGTAAACTGCACGAAAAAAAGGAATCCCCGGAAGCAAACTGCTTCCGGGGATTTGTGCGTGATGGGGTCTGCGCTCAGGCCATGGCCTGCTCAAAGCGCATGAGGATGGCTGCGACCTGTGCGCGCGTGGCGCTGCCCTGCGGGGTGAGGTAGGCAACACTGCCGCTGCCGGTGCCGGAGATCAGGCCGTTGCCGACGGCCCACGCCATCGCCGTGCGCGCCCACGACGGGACGCTGCCCGCATCCGGGAAGCCGGCGAGCGAGCCCGTCTCCGTCAGGCTCTCGGGCGCAAACTGCTTGGTGTAGTTATAGAGGATGACCGCAAGCTGCGCGCGCGTGATCTCCCCTTCCGGGTCAAAGGTCGTGGCGCTCGTGCCGGAGACGACGCCCATGAGCTTCGCCCACCAGATGGCGTCGGTATACCACTGGCCGCGCGGCACGTCATCAAACGGGGCGCGGAGCTTTGAAAGCTCATAGCCTTTGACGGTCGTGGGCTCGCCCTGCACGCGGTAGAGGATGCTCACGAGCTGGGCACGCGTGCACACGCCGTTCGGCGAGACGGTGCTGGCCGAGGTGCCTGCAATATAGCCATGATAGATGCAGTAATCCAGCCCCGCGTGCGCCCAGTCGGTGGGCACGGGCATATCGCGGAAGGCGTAGCCCGGGCAGGCCGGGCCGCCGGGGCAGACATCCGGCACGCCGGTGGCGGGGATGGGCTCCGTTTTGGTCTCGCCGCAGATGGTGCAGGTGAAGGTCTTGACGCCGGGCTCCGTCGCGGTGGGCTTTTGCGTCACGACGCCGGCATCCCACGTGTGGGTATGCAGCTTCGGGATGTCCTCGCCCTCGCGCGTGTTGCAGCGGGCGCAGAGGTGATAGCGGTAGCCGACGGTCGAGACGGTCGGCTCGATCGACGTGACCCACTCGCCCCAGTCGTGGCCGAGGGCGGGGATGGTGTCGTTATAATCCTTGCCGCACACCGGGCAGGTGCCCTTATAGCGGCCGGGCTCGGTGCAGGTCGGCTCGGTGCTGGAGGCGGACTTATAGCTGTAGTCATGGCCCTTGGCGGGGATGACCTCATCGATCTTCACGCCGCAGCGCGCGCACGTGCCGACGGCGCGGCCGGGCTGCGTGCAGGTGGCGGCCGGCCGGAGATCGCAGCGGCTCAGGTCATGGCCGAGCGGAGCGATCTTCTCGGTGCGGGTCGCGCCGCAGGCCGAGCATTTATAAAACGCCGTGCCCTGCTCGGTGCAGGTGGGCGGGAGCGTCTGCGTCTTGACCCAGGTGTGGTCGGTGGCGGAAACGAACGTGTCGTCCACGGGGTCATAGGGGCAGTCCTTCACCGTGCAGACGTGGTGCGTATAGCCCTGCTCCGTGCAGGTGGGGGCGACGACCGTGTCGGCGAACTGGGCGATGTGGTCGCCGTGCCAGAAGCCGGTCTTGTAGCCCTGCCATGTGCCGTCGTCCTTGAGCTCGGCGGCCCAGGTGTAGCTGCCTGCGTGTAATATACCACGCAGTCATCCGGGAAGGAGCGGTTGGAGTCCGCCGCGGCGTAGATGCTCTTGGCGGGGTCGTTCTTGAAGACGGCACGCTTGAGCTTCGTGACCTTGGCGATCATGTTCAAGGCCGTACTGATATCACCGGCCTGATCGGCGTTCTGCTCGGTATCGTCCGGGCGGAGGATGCCGTTGAGCACGCCCTCGACGGCGATCTTCATGGCGTTATCCAGACTCGTGAAGGCGCGGCCCTCGATCGTGTCGATCTTGTCGCCGAAGTAGGCCTCCTCGAGCATCTCGCAGCCGGCGAAGGCGCAGCGGTCGATCTGCGCGACGCGGTTGGAGAGGTCGACGGACTTCATGTGGTTGTCGCCGAAGAAGGCCGCCTTGCCGATGGTGAGCTTCTTGTCGCCGGGGCTGAAGGTGAGGTTGTTCATGTAGTAATCGCACATGAACGCAAAGTCACCGATGCTCGTGACATTGGCCGGAATGTTGAGGTTCTTGTGGTGGTTGACGAACGCGAACGCACCCGTGCTGATCGTCTGCAGGCTCGACGGCAGACCGAGCGTCGTGTCCTCCTGACCGAGGATGCGGTCCCAGGCAAAGGCCCACGGGCCGATATACGTCAGGCCTTCCGGCAGGCGCAGCTCGGCCAGCATGGTGCAGCTGTAAAACGCGTGATCCTCGATGCGCTTGAGGCGGCTGCAGTTGCGCGCGCGCACGAAGGTGAGCGTGTCGCAGCCGTAGAAGGCGTACTTGTCAACGAGCTCGAGCTTGCGCGGCATATTGATGGCCGAGAGGTACTCGTCCGCATAAAACGCATGGTCGCCGATGGTGGTAATGTCGTCATTGAGGAACATGCACGTGAGGTACTGGCAGTCCTTGAAGGCGCAGTTGCCGACGTTCGTCACACCGGTGTAGTGCTCCGTGCGGCCGTTCCACTCCTCATCCGTCGCACCGGCGATGTAGGCCAGCGCGAGATACTCCTCACCGAGGTTTTCCACGACGGTCGTGCCGAGGACTGTCCCTTGTCATTATACTCCGTGACCTCCACGTTGCCCATCCACGGCGCTTTCTGACCCTTGACCGCGTAGTCCGCCATCGGGCCGTCGCCGAAGATATACACGCCGTAATACTGCGCGTCCTCGCGGTAGTCATGGATCTGCCAGATCTGCTGCAGGAAGGGGTTGTCCTGCACGACCGTGGGGTTCGTGACTTCGTAAATTTTATAATGTACGCTGGCCTCATCCCCGGCGGGGCCGCAATCGCCATGGGCGACCTCATTGCCGAAGAGTTTTTTGATCTGGCCGGGCTGTTTGATGAACTGCTCAAACGCACCCGCGATCGTGCCCGCCTGCGCCGGCGGGGCGCACACGCTCAGCAATCCGGCTGCGAGCACAAAGCACAGCAGCAGCGACAACACTCGTTTTTTCATATGGTTCCTCCCTCCTGGAATGGACATACGGGGAAATATGTCTACACAGCAAGTATACAGGACGCGCCCCGCTTTTGCAACGGGTCGTGCGCACTCGGCGGCGAAAAAATGCACATTTTATTTACACAAATGCAACAAAATGTAACGCTAAAAACGTTTTTTCTGGAAATCCCCATTGCACACTTTCCCGCTTATATGGTATATTCACGACAGACAGGTATTACGGTTGTACACACGCATCACAACAAAGGAGGAAGAAACGATGAAAAAACGCGTGCTCTCGCTGGCACTGTGTCTGGTTCTGGTCGTGGGACTGTTCTCCGGCCTGACCGTGAACGCATCGGCCAGCAAACTCGACGATCTGAAAAAGGAGATCGCCGAGAAGCTCATCAAGGAGAAGATCGAGCAGCTCAAGGAGGAGTTTGAGATCCCGGATCTTGACACGGATGCCATTCTCAGCAGCTTTGCGACCGCGGCCACCTCGGGCGACTTCGGTGAGAACAACTGCCTGCACTGGGAGGTCTCCACCGGTGTTCTCAGCGGCAAGACGCTGACCATCTCCGGCACCGGAGTGATGCCCGACTTCAACTTCCCCGAGGGCAACCTCGCCCCGTGGTGGAACTATGAAGCGCTGGGTATGCTCACGAGCTTCGGCAACTTCAAGCTGGAGGGCGAGCTGAAAAAGGTCGTCATCAAAGACGGCGTCACGAACGTGGGCGACTATGCCCTGTTCTGTCTGCCGGCCGCCACGCAGATCACACTGCCCGACAGCGTGACGCGCATCGGCCGCTACGGCATCGCCATGTGCTCCAAGCTCACGGGTATGTCCATCCCCAAGGGTGTGACCGAGATCGGTGACTTTGGTCTCGCGGGCGACGGGCTGACTGCCGTCACGCTGCCCGACGGGCTGCAGAGCCTCGGCCGCGGCGCGTTCGACGCCTGCACCAGCCTCACGAACACCACTCTGCCCGCCGCCATCACGGCCGTGCCCGGCAAGTGCTTTGCCGACTGCACGAAGCTGCTGAACGTCAAATACGCCGGCACCGTGACCGCCATCGGCGATCTCGCGTTTGAAAGCTGCAAATCACTCGTCACTGCGCCCATCCCCGCGACGGTGACGGAGCTCGGCGCGTCCGCCTTCAACGGCTGCGTCGCGCTGACGGATGTGACGCTGCCCGCGGGCGTGACCGCCATTCCCGACGGCTGCTTCCAGGGCTGCACCGCGCTGGCCGACATGAAGCTGCCCGGCACCGTGACGAGCGTCGGCCACAACGCGTTCACCGGCTGCACCGCGCTGGGGGACGTGCGCTGCTACGGCGCGCCCCCGACGGTCGAGCCCGCCGGCGCGGCCGAGCACAGCTTCGAGCCCGCTATCGTCACCATCCACTACAACCCCGACCCGGTCTACGGCTGGACGTTTGATGCGGACGGCAAGTGGCAGGGCTACACCGTCAGCGGCAAGGGTGCATGCCTGCACACGGGCTACGGCACGACGGAAAACACCGTGCCCGCCACCTGCGGGGAGGCCGGCCGCACCGAGACCATCTGTGACAACTGCGGCGAAGTGACCGCGACAAAAGAGATCCCCGCCACCGGCGAGCACACCTGGGACAACGGCACCGTGACCACGGAGCCGACCGAGAACGAGCCGGGCGTGCGCACGTTCACCTGCGCCGTCTGCGGCGCGACCAAGACGGCTCCCATCCCCGCAACGGGCACGCACGACTATCAGTTCACCAAGACCGTGGCACCCACGTGCACCGCAGGCGGCTATGATCTCTACACCTGTAGCGGCTGCGGCGCGACCGAAAAGCGCAACCCCACCGACGCGCTCGGCCACAAGTGGGACAGCGGCAAGGTGACCACCGAGCCGACCGAGACCGCCCCCGGCGTGCGCACCTACACCTGCACCGTCTGCGGCGAGGTCAAGACCGAGGTCATCCCCGCCACGGGCGCACACACGCACAAGTGGGACGCGGGCAAAGTGACCACGGAGCCGACCGCCACCACCCCCGGCGTGCGCACCTACACCTGCACCATCTGCGGCCTGACGAAGGAAGAGGTCATCCCGCCCACCGGCGGCAGCACCGTCTGCCCCGGCGGCCCGAGCTGCCCGAGCTACGGCTTCCGTGACGTGGCCGGCCCGGCCGACTGGTCGCACGAGGGCATTGATTACTGCGTGCGGCGCAGCCTCATGGTCGGCACCGGCGTGGGCACGTTCTCCCCGAACGCGGTCTGCTCGCGCGCCCAGATCGTGCAGATCCTCTATAACCTCTCCGGCGACACGACCGACTACGGCAACTACTACCTGCCGTTCACGGACGTTGCACCCGGCGACTGGTTCTACGAGGCCGTCGCCTGGGCCTACGCCAACGACATCGTCGCCGGCACGAGCGCGACCACGTTCGCCCCGAACGTTGACATCACCCGCGAGCAGATGACTGTCATCCTCTATGGCTACACCGCCAAGTACGCGCCCGCGTTTACCGGCGGCGGCACGTCGCTGGGCCAGTTCCCCGACGCCGGCAGCGTCGCCAACTGGGCCTACGCCGCCATGAACTGGGCCGTGGGCAACGGCCTGATCTCCGGCATCGAATCCTACGGCGTGACCTACCTCACCCCGCAGGGCAGCGCCACACGCGCGCAGGCCTCGGCCATCATCATGCGCTACTGCCAGCTCATCGGCCAGTGAGCCGGCACGCAAACTGCATCACCATCCGCCCCGGGAGCCGTGTGCTCCCGGGGTTTTTGCGCGCGCAGCCGGCGGCCGCCGGGCAGAAAATGTGCGGCAGCAGCGGACACATGTGTCCGACCTGCAGAGCCGCAGTGAAGGCCGGAGCAGGCGGCGGAAATCGGCTTAGTGTTAACATAACTTCGTTAATTGCACTGCATTTATGTTGAAAACTCTGTTGGCAATGTGGAAAAATGGTTTCCATAACGCCGATTTTACCCGCGAAAACGGACAACCAGTGCAGTTTTACCCATACCGGTGTCGAAATGTCAGGTCGTGTAACAAATATTGCATTTGAAAACAAATCTGCGCTGCCGATCTTAACAATTTCACTCAAAACGTTACATAATGTTACACATACCATATATGTGTCCGTTGCGTTTTGACCGTTTTTTGCTATAATACATCTTGTAACCGGCAATACCAACCATCCGATGTCGTCTATTGTGTGGGACGGCGTTGGAAATCTGATGAAAGGGGTAAAGTAACATGGGTCTTATTCAGACTGGCCTTGGCATCGCTTCCGATATCCTCGGCAAGTGCGGCGAAGAGAAAGCGAAGGCGATCGTTGATGCGATCTCCGATGCGCTGCCGAACTGGCTCGCCATGTAAAAACAGCATAGGAAAATCCCGGAGCTTCGGCTCCGGGATTTTTTTTGTCGGAAAAACGGATGCTTCCCGCGTGCCCTACACAGCCCGCAGCATCGAAGCGCACAGAAAACGGCTGTAGCCGCCGGTGGTACGGGAAAAATGACAAATGGTTGCGAATTTCAGCTAAACGTTACATTCTTCGTTATTTGTCCGTTGCATTTTGCCTGTTTTTCGGGTATTATGGCCTTGTAACCGGTAATATCAACCATCCGGTGTCGCCGAATGTGTGTGGCGGCATTGGAAATCTGACGAAAGGGGTAAACGGACTATGTTGTATGGCGCTCTGGAACTGACTGCGAAAATTCTCGGCATCTGCAAGGAGTACGAAGCACAGGAAATCGTGCGGGAGATCGCAAACTCCCTGACCATGCCGATCGACTGATCTGGTTTGCAGCCGCCCCGGAGCAGAAATGCTCCGGGGCTTTTACACATAGCCGGCCGGCCCTGCAGAAAAATCTGTGAAAGGAGGAATATACGATGAACGATCAGATGGGTTACAGCAAGCTGTTCGACTGGCTCAAGGAACTTCTGCAATGGTTTTATCAAGTAATGCCGATTGGCAGATAAACCGGTAGGCAACCCCGGAGCAGCAATGCTCCGGGGCTTTCTGCCGCGGCCCTTACACCGGGGAGACCCCGTCAGGATCCTATGACTTCCTTCTGCTCCGGCACACCGGTGTACGCGAACACATAGTCCACGGCGCGGTTGCTCACACGCTCGAGCGACTCGTAGGTGCTGCCGCCGATGTGGAAGGTCGCGATGAAGTTATCCAGATGGATGAGCGGATCATCACACGCCGGGGGCTCGTGCACGAACACGTCGCTCGCCGCGGCGCGGATCTGCCCCGTGGTGAGGGCGACATAGAGATCGTGCTCGTTGACGATGCCGCCGCGCGAGGTGTTGACGAGCAGCAGGTCCGGATTCGCGGCGGCGAGCACCGGCGCGTTGATGAGATCGCGCGTGGCATCGCAGAGCGTGATGCTCACGTTCACGAAGTCCGAGCGGCGGAAGAGCTCCGGCAGGGTGTTGACCTGTTCATAGCCCCAGGCGGCGCACTCGGCGGCCGTGCGGCGCGGATTCCAGCACAGGACGCGCACGTCGAAGGCCGCGCGCAGGATATCCGCCACGCGGTGGGCAATGTTGCCCGTGCCGACGAGGCCGAGCGTGCGGCCGGTCATCTCGTGGCAGACGAACTCCTCCGCGCCGAAGTGGTCGAAGCGCCCGGCGCACAGGCCGTTGTTGACGAATTTCAGCTGCCGGTTGAGCGCCAGCAGCTGCGCCACGGCCAGCTCCGCGACGGCCGGTGCGCCGAGGCCCGGCACATTCGGCACCGGCACGCCGTACTCGGCGGCGGCCTCGGTGTCGATCGTGTCGCGGCTGACGCCATGCATGGCGATGACCTTCAGGTTCGGCGCGCGCGCGATGACCGAGCGCGGCACAACCGCGCGGCGGATGATCATGGCAGCGAGCTGCTCGGGGTGGTCGAAATTGTCCACGATCTCGAAATGGCGCGCAAGCCTTGCATACGCCGACGGCGCGATGTGTTCACTCAAGTAGACCTGCATGGTTGACTCCTCCCATGAAAGAGCAGATGACGAAACTGCCGATTTGTGCGGAATCCAGCCGATTCCTGCAAAACGATGATACTACATTCGCACTTGGCGTACAAGCGGCAGGTGCATTTTCTAAATTTCTGAACGCCTTCTTTTCGGCGGAATTTCTTGGCAAGCACAACGAAGGATGCTCATTATGTATTTATGCTTGCCTTTCTGCAAGCGCTTCCATTGCTGCAGGACCGGCGTCGGCGTGCGCAGCTGAGGGCAATCGGAGCCCAACGGTGCGTGCCGGTGGTCGGTTCTGTTTTTTGTTCGGATACGATATCTGCGGCCGCTGAGCATCAGCGGAACATGAAAAAAAGCTGCGGCCTGTTGGCCGCAGCTTTTTGCTGCTCGGATATGCGGTTTCGGCATCAGCCGCGGCCGCTGCCGCGGCGGCGGCCGCGCGTGCGGTCGCTATAGAGGCGGTTGCCGGCCATGCGGCTGTCCGACTCCTGCATGAACTGCTTGAGCCGGTCTTCAAACGCAGCGTCCCCGCTCGGGCCGCTGACCTGCCCCGCCGGCTGGGCCGGACGGTTCGGGCGCGCGGCACGCGGTGCGCCGCCGTTATTCGGGCGGTTGCCGCCCGGGCGGCCGCCCATCGGACGGTTGTTCGGGCGCTCGGGCGCGGGCTCCGCCTTCTTGATGGACAGATTGATCTTCCCATCCGGCGTTACGGCCAGCACGCGCACCTTCACCTTGTCACCCAGCTTCAAAAACTCGTTGACGTCGTTGACGTAGGTGTTGGCGATCTCGGATATGTGCACCAGACCGCTCCTGCCGTCCGGCAGGCTCACAAACGCGCCAAACTTCGTGATACCGGTGACGGTACCCTCCACAACTGCTCCGACTTCCACCTGCATACGGTTCGTTTCTCCTTGCTCAATCACTCGTGTCGTAAAAAATCTTTTCACCGGGCTTGACCAGACCGAGCTTTTCGCGCGCGACCGATTCGATCATGTCGTCGTCCTCGCTGTGGTCGATCTGATACTGCAGCTCGGCGTTGGACTGGGTCATCTCGGACACCTGCTGCTGCAGCGTCGCCGCGCGATCCTGAAGCTGGCGGGTCTGCCGGTGCACCATGAACAGACTGATGACCGCGTACACCATCAGCGCCGCGATGACCAGTTTCGTAAAGATGCTTGCCTTTTTGAATTTCACAGTCTGCAGAACCTCCCCCCGGATCGTATCTGCTTCCAGTAATACAGTCTATTCTAAAACATCTGCTGCGATTTTGGAAGCGTTTTTTTGCAAAAATCCAAACTTTTTTTGCAATTTTTCGTCCGGGGGCCGTGATTTTGCGCGTTTTTTGCGCGCAGCGGCGTGCAAATTTCTCCAGCGGCGGCAAAACCTGCCCGCTGACCCAGGCAAAATAGCCCGTCCAGCCGGCCGCGATGGCGAGGAACATGAACAGGCGCACCTGCCCGGAGCCGGCCGCCATGCCGAAGGCAAACACGACCAGTCCCACGCTCAGGCAGAGCACGATGTCGAGCACCGCGCGGGTGCAGGCCCGGCGCGCATGGCGGCGCGGCACACGCAGCACGTCGAACAGCAGCCCGAGCGCCGCGCCGAGCCCCAGCGCCAGCGCCAGCTGCCCGAGCTGGGCGAGCGGGTGCAGGCTCATCCGCCGAACAGGCGCGACCAGAAGCCGCCTCCGGACGCCGTCTCCTCCGTGTAGTCGAGCGCGTCAAACGCGCCGTCGATGGCCAGCTCCCCCGTATCGATCGCGAGCCGGCCGACGCGCAGCCCCTCGCCGTGCACGGTGAGCATCCCGCGCGACGTGCGCATGGACACCTCCGTGTCGTCAAAGCGCACGACCTCGTCCACGCCCGTGACGGTCAGATGGCTGCGCTCGTCGAGCGTGACCGCGTGCGGCCGGCGCTGCGGCGCGGCCTTCTTGTCCTCGTATGGCATAGGCTCCCCTCCCGGTTCTGGTTTGCTACCAGCGTATGCGGGGCGGGCGGGCGATATGCGGAGGGGCGGGCGCGGCACCGGCGGCACAGTGCTTTGCACCGTGACGGAGGGGTTGCAGATACCGGATGCAGCGGCGAATTTTAACGTATCAATCCCTCAGTCAGCCTGACGGCTGCCAGCTCCCTTTACACAAGGGCGCCTATGGGGTGCGAAACCGGAAGCGCCAGAGGAAAGCATGCGCTTTCCACCGCATCCGCCTCGCTGCGCTCAGCACCTTCTCGGCAAGGAGAAGGCATCGCCTTACGGCGATGCATGATCTCATCCGAGGCGGGCCTTGCCCCCTCGGGCTCCCCTGCGGCGCAAATACCTTTCCATCACACGCCATTCGGTTGATTCTCTGTATTATGTCAACTTTTCATCAACGCAAATACATAAAAAATCAGGCCGTTCCGGATGCGGAACGGCCTGGTTTGATTTCATTATGTCAACCTGCATTACTTATGTTAACCGATTTCGCTGCCGAGCGCGTCGCTCAAAGCGGCGAACCGGGCGAGGCTGAGCGTCTCGCCGCGCACGCGCGCATCGAGCCCGCAGGCGGCGACGGCCGCCGCGGCGCGCGCCTTGTCGCAGCCGGGCACACCGGCCGAGAGCGCGTTGATGAGCGTTTTTCGGCGCTGATTGAACGCCGCGCGCACGACGGTGAACAGCAGCTTTTCATCCTGCACCGCGACGGGCGGGGCTTTGCGCACGTGCAGGCGCACGACGGTACTCGTGACCTTCGGCGCGGGGACAAAGCAGTGCGGCGGCACGTCGAACAGCAGCTCCGGCTCCGCGTGCCACTGCACGAACACGGTCAGCGCGCCGTAATCCGCCGTGCCGGGCCCGGCGCACAGGCGGCGCGCGACCTCGCGCTGGATCATGACGGTGACGGTGTCGAAGCAGCCGGCGGTGAGAAACGCCGTGAGCAGCGGCGACGTGACGTTATACGGCAGGTTCGCACACACGACGGGGGCGCAGACCAGGAAAACGCTCGGCCACCAGCTGCGGCAGGTCGAGCGCGAGCACGTCGCCAAAGACGAGCTCCACGTTTTCGTACGCAAGCGTCTCGGCCAGCACGGGGCGCAGGCGCTCGTCGAGCTCGACGGAGACGACCTTCGCCGCACGCTGCGCGAGCTGCTCGGTCAGGCAGCCGATGCCGGGGCCGACCTCGAGCACGCCGGTGCCCGCGTCCGCGCCGGAGGCGTCGGCAATGTCGGCCGGGACCCACGCGGCGGTGAGAAAGTTCTGCCCCAGGGACTTGGAAAAGCGGAAATCATGCCGCGCGAGCAGCGCGCGGATGTCCGCGAGATTCGTCAGATTCATACACTGGCCCTCACTTCAGCAGCTTTTCAAACGCCTGACGGCGCGGGTCATGTCCCGGCTCATCGCAGAGGATGTTGCCGCAGAAGCGGTAGCCGTGGCGCTCGAGGAGCTTTTTCTGCGCGCCGTTGTGCCGGTGCGTGTCCACGCGGACGGCGTGCGCGCCGCTTTCGCGCGCGAGCCGCTCGACCTCCTGCATGAGCAGGTCGGCCATGCCGGTGCCGCGAAAATCGGCGCTGACGGCGTTGCGGTGCAGCACGGCGGCGTGGTCACGGTCCGAGCGCCAGCGCCCGTCCGTGAGCGCGTCGTAGGCCGGCTCCGGCGTGAAGGTGAGCGTGAACATGGCGGCGACCGTGCCCTGATACGTGAGCACGTGGCACGTGCCGGCCGCGATGTCGGCGCGGAACGTCTCCTCGTTCGGGTACACGCCCTGCCACTGGTCGACGCGGTGGCGGCGCAGATAGTTGCGCGCCTGCTGCGCGATGGCAAGGATGGCGGGCAGGTCGTCCTCCGTCGCTGCACGGCAGACGGGCGGCTCTGTCAGCTGCGGGCGGCTGCGGTCGCGCCGGATCTTATCGAGCAGGCGCTGCTCGTCCGGCGTCGGCGGTGTTTCCTGAAAGAGGTCCGGCCGCTTGAGCAGGGTCCTCTCCAAACTCTGGCGCGTGCGCCATGCGGCGATCTCGGCGTGGTTGCCGCCGCGCAGCACCTCCGGCACCGTGCGGCCCTCCCACGTCTCGGGGCGGGTATACTGCGGGTACTCGAGCCGGCCGGCCCAATGGCTCTCACCGGTGTAGCACTCGGTGTCCGAGAGCACCCCCGGCACCATGCGGCAGACGCAGTCCGTGACGACCATGGCGCCGAGCTCGCCGCCGGTGAGCACAAAGTCGCCGATGGAGAGCTCCTCGTCCACGCACGCCTCGATGAAGCGCTCATCCACGCCTTCATAGTGGCCGCAGACGAGCACGAGCTGGTCATAGTCGGCCTTGAGCTGGCGGGCCTTCGCCTGCGTGAACGTCGGCCCCTGCGGGGAGAGGTAGATAACGCGGCGGCGCTCGACGGGCACGGTGCTGTCCGCGAGCGCGGCATCAAGGCAGCTTTTGAGCGGCTGCGCCATCATGACCTGGCCCCAGCCGCCGCCGTAGGGATAGTCGTCGACCTGCTTTTGCCGGTTTTCGGTATAGTCGCGGATCTGGTGGCAGCGGATGTCGAGCAGGCCGCGCGCCTGCGCCCGGCCGAGGATGCTCTCGCCGAGCATGGCGCGCATCGTGTCGGGAAAGAGGGTGAGAATGTCGATGCGCACGCGCTCACATCCCTTCGATCAGGTGCACGACCATGCGCCCGGCGGCGGGGTCGATGCTGCGCACGAACTCCGGCCGGTCGGGGATGAGCACCTCGCGCGCGCCCTGCACGACGTAGACGCTGCCGCGCGGCAGATCCAGGATCTCGCGCAGGGTGCCGATGGGCTCGCCCGCGTCGGTCTCGACGGCGATGCCGAGCAGATCCTGCTGGAAATACTGCCCGTCGGGCAGCGTGACGTCCGCGCGCGCGATGGACACGACGCGGTTTTTGAGCGTCATAGCGGCGTTGACATCGTCCACGCCCTGAAACTTCACGACGAGCATGCCCTTGTGCACGCGGCTGTGCGCGACGTGCACGGGCGCGCCGTCGATATAAAACGTCCGGAAGCCGAGCAGGAACGCCGCGTCATCCGCCCACGGCTGGATGCGCACCTCGCCGCGCACACCGTGCGTGTTGACGATCTTTCCTGCTTCCAGATACGGTTTTTGCATAGTTGGGTCCCCCTTTTTGGGTGTTGGGTGCAAAAAACGCACTGCACGGGTGCAGCGCGTTTCCTGCGTCAATCCATGATCTCCACGGAGACTTTCTTGCCCTTTCTCTGGGCGACGGCCTTCATCAGGATGCGGATCTCTTTGACGATCCGGCCCTGACGGCCGATGACCTTGCCCATATCGCCGTCGGCGACGCGCACTTCAAACACGGTCTCGCCGTTGGCCTCGCGCTCGGTCACAGAGACCTCGTCCGGTTTTTTCCACGAGGTTCTGCACAATATAGGTCAGAAGCTCTTTCATCTTTGGGGTCTCTCCTTATTCCGCTGCGATGGCTTTCTTGAGCAGCACACGAACGGTATCCGTCGGCTGTGCACCGTTGGCGAGCCAGTAGTTGGCGCGCTCGGCGTCGACGACGATCTTCTTGTCCGCGCTCAGCGGATCGTACGTGCCGATCTCCTCAATGCATCTGCCGTCGCGTGCGAAACGGGAGTCCGCCACCACGATGCGGTAGTAGGGGGCCTTCTTGGCGCCCATTCTGCGAAGTCTGATCTTGACCATGTATCTTCACCTCCATCAATGTTCTCTGTATCTCCAGCTCCCGGCGGGAGCTTGGAACCAATTTAGAATCCGTAGGGACGGCCACCGCCGCCGAACAGATTGCCCAGACCGCCGAAGCCGCCGCGGCCGCCGCGCTTCATGCGCTTCATGGCCTTGCTGTTGCCGGACATCTGGCGCACGAGCTGCTGCATGAGCTCGAACTGCTTGAGCAGCTTGTTGATCTCGACCACGCTCGTGCCGGCGCCCGCCGCGATGCGCTTTTTGCGGCTGGAGTTCAGGATGGCAGGATTGTCGCGCTCGCCGGGGGTCATGGACTGGATGATCGCCTCGATGCGGCCCATGGCCTTCTCGTCGACGTTCGCGCCCGAGAGGGCCTTCGCGTCCATGCCGGGGATCATGCCGGCAATGTCCTGCAGGGAACCCATGCCCTTGAGCTGCTGGAGCTGGTCGTAATAATCCGTGAGCGTGAAGCGGTTCTGCCGCAGACGCTCGGCCATTTCCTCGGCCTTTTTCTGGTCGAGGTTCTGCTCGGCCTTTTCGATGAGCGTGAGCACATCGCCCATGCCGAGGATGCGGCTGGCCATGCGGTCGGGGTGGAAGGGCTCGATCTGGTCGAGCTTCTCGCCGATGCCGGCAAACTTGATGGGCTTGCCGGTCAGCGCCTTGATCGACAGCGCGGCGCCGCCGCGGGCGTCGCCGTCGAGCTTTGTGAGCATGACGCCGGTGATGTCGAGCGCGTCGTCAAAGGCCTGCGCGGTCGCGACCGCGTCCTGGCCGATCATCGCGTCGATAACGAGCAGGATCTCCGCGGGGTTCACGGCGGCCTTGATGTTCTGCAGCTCGGTCATGAGCGCCTCGTCGATGTGCAGGCGGCCGGCCGTGTCGAGAAAGACCAGGTCGTTGCCGTGCTTTTTCGCGTGCTCGATGCCGGCCTTTGCGATCTCGACCGGATCGCCCTGCCCCATCTGGAACACGGGAATGTCGAGCTGGCGGCCGACGGTCTCGAGCTGCTGGATGGCCGCGGGACGGTACACGTCGCACGCGACGAGCAGCGGGCGCTTGCCCTGCTTGCGCATGAGGCCGGCGAGCTTGGCGCCGTTGGTCGTCTTGCCTGCGCCCTGCAGGCCGACGAGCATGACGACGCTCGGCGAGTGGGAGCTGATGTTCAACTTCTGGTTCTCGCTGCCCATGAGGGCGGTGAGCTCCTCGTTGACGATCTTGATGACCATCTGCGCGGGCGAGAGGCTCTCGAGCACATCCGCGCCCGTGGCGCGCTCGGTCACCTTGCGCACAAAGTCCTTGACGACCTTGAAGTTCACGTCCGCCTCGAGCAGCGCGAGCTTGACCTCACGCATGGCCTCCTTTACATCGGCCTCCGTGAGCCGGCCCTTGCCGCGCAGGCGTTTGAACGCCTCGGTCAGCTTGTCCGACAGGGATTCAAATGCCATGGTATCTATCCTTTCAGATCCTGAAGCTGCCGCAGCGCCTGCTCGGCCAACAGCCGGGCGTCGCCGCCGACGGTATCGCGCAGCTTCGTGAGCGTATCCTCCAGCGCGGCCGCGGCCGTGCGCTGCGCAGCGAAGCGCTGCACCAGACCGAGCCGGGCCTCCGTATCGCGCAGCGCGGCGTCCGCGCGGCGGATGTTGTCCCACACGCCCTGGCGCGAAATGCCGCTGCTGGCGGCGATCTCCGCCAGAGAGAGGTCCTGATTATAATGGAGGTCGTAATACTCCCGCTGCTTGTCCGTGAGCAGATCGCCGTAAAAATCGAACAGCATCGTGCGCCACACGGTCTCATCCGGCATGGTGGGGTCCCTCCTCGCTGTAAACCATTTTTCCTTTACAGCACGAGTAGTATACGCCAAGGCCGCGCGGGTGTCAAGTATTTTTCTTGTCACCGCATAGATTTCCCGCCGGATGGGAAAAATTCCGGTATTGCAAACCGTTTCTGGAGGGATCTTCATGGCCGAAACCAACACTGCCGCCCTGCGCGCACAGGGCGGGCGCGACGCCCGCGCCCTGTCCGTGACCGGCCGGGGCCGCGCGGACACCGGGCGCATCCGGTGCGCAGCAAAAGCGCTCGCGCGCATGGCGCGCGCCGTCACGCCCGAGACGCCGAACGGCCAGTGGCTGCGCGACAACCGGAGCTCTGCCTGTGCTGCGGCGGGCGATGCCGCGGCGGCCCTGCGGCACGCGCGCGTGCGCACGGCGGGCGGGCAGACGGCATTGGGCGCGTGCTGCGCGGGGCTGCTGCGCGCATGTGAGGGGGCGCTGACGGTCAAGGCGGCGGAGGCGTATCTGGAGGGGTTTCAGGACGTGCTGCCGCTCGAGACGGCGGAGCTTGCCCTGCTCGTGCCGGGGCTGCAGGCGGCCGTGGTGTGCGCGCTGGCGGAGAGCTATGCCCATGACGGCGCGGCCGCGCCCGCGCTCTTCACCTCCCTGCGCGCACTCGGCACGGCGGCGTGGGGCATGCTCGCCGAGCGGTGCGACCGCGTGGGGCGCATCCTCGCGCGCGACCCGGTGGGCGTCTACCCCGCGATGGACGCGGCCACGCGCGCGCACTACCGGCAGGTCACGGCGCGGCTGGCGCGGCGGACGGGCCGGACGGAGATCGAGATCGCCGAGGACGTGCTCGCGCGCGCACAGAGCAGCGAGGGTGCGCGGCGGCACGTGGGCTGGTTTTTGCTGCGCGAGGTGCTCGGCGCGCCGGAACGTCGCCGCGACGGCGGGTGGTACATCGCGGCCGTCGTGGTGGGGACGCTGTTTTTGTCGCTGCTGCTGGGCTTTGCGACCAAAAGCGTGTCGGGCGCGGTGCTGCTGCTCATCCCGGTGTCGGAGGTGGTCAAGGGTCTGCTCGACGCGGTGCTGCTGCGCGTGACGAAGCCGCGCTTCGTGCCGCGGCTGGCGCTGCGCCGGGGCATCCCGCCGGAGGGGCGGACGCTGTGCGTGATCGCGGCGCTGCTCACCTCCCCGGACGACGCGCACGCGCTCTGCGCGCGGCTGGAGGAGTACTACCTCTGCAACCGCGACGCGCTCGGGCAGCTCACGTTCGGCCTGCTGGCCGATCTGCCGGAGGCGGACATGGAGCACGCGCCCATCGACCCCGCCATCCTGCGCGCGGCGCGCGCGGAGATTGAGGCGCTCAACGCGCGCTGGGGCAGCCGCTTTTATCTCTTCACACGCAAGCGGGTGCCCACACCCGACGGGAAATGGAGCGCGTGGGAGCGCAAGCGCGGCGCACTGCTGGAGCTGGCGCGGCTGGTGCTCGACCGGCCGGGCGCGCTGCACTGCGCGGCCGGGGACGCGGCGGGCCTGAGCGGCACGGTGTACCTGCTGACGCTCGACGCCGACACGCGCCTGACGCCCGGCGCGGCGCGCGCGCTCGTGGGTGCGATGCTGCACCCGCTCAACCGCGCCGTGGTGGACGCGCAGCGCGGCGTGGTCACGCGCGGCTACGGCCTGCTGCACCCGCGCATGGCGACCGAACTGGAAAGCGCAAACGCCACCGACTGGGCGCGCGTGTTTGCCGGGCCCGGCGGCGCCGACCCCTACGGCGGCGCGTGCGGGGAATTATATATGGACTGCTTTGACCGCGGCGGCTTCCCGGGCAAAGGCATCATCGACGCGCGCGCGCTGCTCGACTGCTGCGGCGGCGGGGTCATCCCGGAAGGGCGCGTGCTGAGCCACGACGCACTTGAGGGCGCATACCTGCACGGCGGCTTTCTCGGCGACGTGGAGCTGACGGACACCTTCCCCGCAGCCCCGCTGGCCTGGGGCGCGCGGGCGCACCGCTGGATCCGCGGTGACTGGCAGAACGCGCCGTGGATCTTCTCGCGGCGCGCTCGGGTGCTGCACCCGATCGACCGGTTCCGGCTGGCGGACAGTCTGCGGCGGTCGCTCGTCGCCCCGGCGACGTGGATTTCCATCTTCCTCGGCTGCGTGCTGCGATGGCCGGGGCTGCGGCTGGCGGCGTATGCGGCGCTGCTGGCGCTGGCGCAGGGGCTGATCCGCGCGCTCGGCCAGCCGATCGTGCACCCGGCGGACACGCGCGTGCGCTATCACAGCGACGTGCTGCACGGGCTTGCCAGCGCCGTGGTGCAGACGGTGCTGCGGCTGATCCTGCTGCCGTGGGAGGCGGTGCTCAACGCCTCCGCCATCGTGACGGCGCTGTGGCGCATGCTGGTGTCGCACCAAAACCTGCTGCAGTGGCAGACGGCGGCGCAGCGCTCCGGCAAGCGCGACGGGCTGGGCGCGTATCTGCGCGCGCTCTGGCCGGCGAGCGCGCTGGGCCTGCTCACGGCCATCCTGACGCCGAGCCCGACGGGGCTGGCCGCCGGCATCGTGTGGGTGCTCAGTCCCTTCGTGCTGGCAGCGCTCGGCGCGCCGAATACGGTTGGTGCCGCGCCCCTGCCGCGCGCGGCGCAGCGCGAGCTGCTGGGCTGGGCGAAGGCGACGTGGCAGTATTTTGAGACGTTCTGTACCGCCGAGGATCACTACCTGCCGCCGGACAACGTGCAGCTCCAGCCGCCGACCGGCACGGCGCACCGCACGTCGCCGACGAACATGGGGCTCGCGCTCGTGTCCGCCCTCGGCGCACACGCGCTGGGCATCGACAACGGACGCGGGCTGGAGCTGGCGGAGCGGATGCTCACGACCATGGAGCAATTGCCCCGCTGGAACGGGCATTTTTACAACTGGTACCACACGTGCACGCTGCGGCCGATGCCGCCGCTGTATGTGTCCACGGTGGACAGCGGCAACTGCGCCGCCGCCCTGCTCACGGCGGCAAACGCCCTGCGCGGCTGGGGACGGGACGAGCTGGCGGCGCGGGCGCAGAGACTCTGCGACGGCATGGACTTTGGCCCGCTCTACGACCCGCAGCGGCGGCTGATGCACATCGGCATCGACACCGGCAGCGGCAAGTGGTCGGAGAGTTACTACGACCTGCTGGCAAGCGAGGCACGGCTGACGTCGTACTTCGCCGTGGCGCGGGGCGACGTGCCGCGCGAGCACTGGCGCGCCCTGTCGCGCGCGCAGGTGCAGAAGGACCACTACCGCGGCTGCGTGTCGTGGTCGGGGTCGATGTTCGAGTACCTGATGCCGGAGCTGTTTCTGCCGCCGGTGCGCGACTCCCTGCTGTGGGAGAGCGCAAAGTTCTGCCTCTACGTGCAGCGGCGGCGCGTGCATCCGGGGCAGGTGTGGGGCGTGTCGGAGAGCGCGTACTTCGCGCTCGACAGCGCGCTGAGCTACCGCTACAAGGCACACGGCTGCGCGGCGCTGGCCCTGCAGCCGGGCATGGACAAAGAGCTCGTGCTCTCGCCGTACAGCAGCTTTCTCGCGCTGGCAGTGGAGCCGCGCGCGGCGATGCGCAACCTGCGCAAACTCGCGGCACTCGGGCTGCTGGGGCAGCACGGATTTTTTGACGCGCTCGACTGCACCCGCGCGCGCACGGGCGGCGGCGGGCAGATCGTGCGCTGCGTGATGGCGCACCACCAGGGCATGAGCCTGCTGGCGGCGTGCAACGCGCTGTGCGGAGATCAGGTGCGGCGGTGGTTCTTCGCCGACCCCGCCATGCGCGCGCACGCGACCTTGCTGTCCGAGCGGCTGCCGCTGGGCGCGCCGGCGCTGCGGCGGCGCGCAGAGGAGCCGGCCGAAAAGACGCGCCGCCGCGCCCTGCCGGACTATGCGGCCGAGGGCACGGGCATCGACGCCGAGGCCCCGCGCTGCGCGCTGCTCTCGAACGGCACGTACTGCCTCGCCGTATCGGAAGCCGGGCAGAGCTTCGCGCGCTGGCACACGCTGAGCGTCTGCCGCCGCGGCACGCGCAGTGACCCCGCCGCCGGGCCGGTCGTGCGGCTGGAAACGGAGCATTTCTCCGGCCCGCTGCTGCCGGGCACGGCCGAGAGGGCGCAGTGGCGCTTCACGGTGCGCGCAGCGCAGTTCACCACCCGGCACGGGGACGTGACCGCCGTGCAGACGCTCACCGTACCCAGCCGCGCCAACGGCGAGGTGCGCGCGCTGACGCTCTCGTCCCCGAGCGGGATCGAGGGCACGGTGCGGTTCGTGTTTGAGGCCGTGCTCGCGCCGTGGGAGGATTATGTCAACCATCCGGCGTTTGCACGGCTGGGCTTTCAAAGTGTGCTGCGGCGCAACGCGCTGCTGCTGCGCCACCTCGGCCGCGGCGAGAAGCCGGAGGCGTGGCTGTGCGCCGCGTGCGACCGGCCGGGCACGTGGCGGGCCGAGGGGCCGGTGCCGGGGTGGCTGCGCGCGGGGCGCGTGGAGCTGACGGTGCCGGTGCACGCAGCGCCGGACGCGCCGTGGCGCGTGCGCTTTGCGCTCGGCGTGGGCGCGCGCGAGGACGATGCGTTCACGGCGGCGCAGCGCGCGCTCGTGCTGCCGCCTGCAATGGCGGCGGCGCTGCCGGAGGAGCTCGCGGCGCAGTACGGCATGACGGGGCGGAACTCGATGACGCGATGGCGGCGGTCTCTCCCCTGCTGTTCCCAAGCGTGGCGGCGGACGCAGCGCCGGAGCAGCTGGCGCGCCCCGCGCTCTGGGCGCAGGGCATCTCGGGCGACCTGCCGGTGTGGTGCGCGGAGGCGGAGCGCGGCGTGCTGCGGCAGTGGGCGCTGCTGCGCGCGCGCTGGGCGTGGCGTGCGACCTCGCGCTGCGCAGCGGCGACGGCGGGGACTACCAGCAGCCGACGGCCGGAAGGGTGCGCGGCTGGCTCGCGGCGCTCGACCTTGCGCACACGCTCGATGCGCCCGGCGGCGTGCACCTCGTGCCGGAGGGGGCCTTCCCCGCCGTGGCGGCGGCTGCGGCTATCCGCCCCGGCATGGCGCGCACGCGCTGCACGCTGCCGCTGCTGCCCCCGCCGGGCGACCGGCGGTATCTGCCCACAGGGGCCGATGTGCACTGGGACGATGACGGCACGGTATCTTTCACCGGGCTGCCGCCGCGCGCGTGGAGCCAGGTGCTGACCAACGGCCGCTTCGGCTTTCTCGCCACCGACGCGGGCACGGGCCACATGTGGCACCGCAACGCGCACACCGGGCGCATCAACCGCTGGCTGTGCGACCCGTGGGTACTGCGCGGCACGGAGACGCTGTGCATGGCATCGCGCGCGGGCGCAGTGTCGCTCTTTGACGACGACGGAGCGGCACGGGTGGAATACGGCTTCGGCTGGGCGGCGTGGGAGCGCAGCGTGGACGGCATGTCCGTGCGCGTGACGGCGTTCGTGCCCGAGGATGCGGACGCGCGCGTGCTGCTCATCGAGTGCGCGGGGCACGCGCGCATCACGTGGCACACCGACCTCGTCTGCGCCGGGCGCGACGCGGACGCCCCCGCCGTGGTGACGGCATACGCCGACGGTCTGCTCACGGCCGAGAACGTGCGCGCGGACGCGCCCGAACTCTTTAGTGCGGCGGCGGGCATGCCGCTCACGGGCTGGACGTGCGACCGGTTCTCGTTCCTGCGCGGGCAGATGGACGCGCGCGCCGGCGCGGGGCTGAGCCCCTGCTTCGCGCTCGAGGGCACCGTCGACCGGCAGGGCGTGATCGTCTGCGGGTGCGACACGCGCGCAAATCTCCTGCGCCTGACGCAGCCGGACGAGGCCGCGCACGCGCTGCGCGCGACGCGCGAGCGGTGGCTGGGTGCGGTGTCGCGCCTGTGGATGACGACGCCGGACGCGGACATGAACCGCTATCTCGGCGGCTGGGCGGCGTACCAGGCGCTGTGCTGCCGGCTGCTGGCGCGCACGAGCCTGTACCAGAACGGCGGCGCGTTCGGCTTCCGCGACCAGCTGCAGGACGCGGTGAACCTCCTGCTGCTCGACAGCGCGCCTGCGCGCGAGCAGATCGGCCGCGCGTGCGCGCACCAGTTCGCCGCCGGGGACGTGTGCCACTGGTGGCACGAGGGCGCGGGAGCCGAACACGGCGTGCGCACGCGCATCTCGGACGACCTGCTGTGGCTGCCGTGGGCGGTGTGCGAGTACGTGGAAAAGACCGGCGACACGGAAATTCTAAGCGCCGAGTACCCCTTTCTCGCGGGCGAGGAGCTGGAGGAAAACGAGCACGACCGGTACCAGCCGCTCGAAGTGAGCACGGAGCGCGGCACGGTGCTCGAGCACTGCCGCCGGGCGCTCATGCGCGTGCTCGCGCGCGGCGTGGGGGCGCACGGGCTGCTGCGGATCGGCACCGGCGACTGGAACGACGCCTTTGACCGCGTGGGCGCACAGGGCCGGGGCGAGAGCGTGTGGCTGACGTGGTTTTTCGCCATCACGGCGCGGAAATTCGCCGCCCTCGTGGGCGGGCACGCGGCCGAGCAACTCACGCTCGCCGCCGACCACTGCACGCGCGCGGCCGAGGACGCGTGGGACGGCGCGTGGTACCGGCGCGGCTACTATGACGACGGACGGCCGCTCGGCTCGGCCGGGAATGACGAATGCCGCATCGACGCGATCGCGCAGGCGTTCGCCGCCCTCGACACGCACGCCGACCGCGGCCGCGTGCACACCGCGCTCACGAGCGCGGTGGAGCAGCTCTTTGACCGGGAGCACAACGTGGTGCGGCTGTTCAACCCGCCCATCACGCGGCGCACGCCCGAAACGGGCTACGTGCGCAGCTATGGCGCGGGCCTGCGCGAAAACGGCGGGCAGTACACCCACGGCGCGCTGTGGCTGGCCATGGCGCTGCTGCGCACGGGCCGCACGGCCGAGGGCGCGGAGATCCTGCACGCCGTGCTGCCCACGGCGCACGACCCCGCGCGCTACGAGGGCGAGCCCTACGTGCTCGCGGCCGACATCGCAGGCGGGGACAACGCGGGCGCGGCCGGGTGGACGTGGTACACGGGCGCGGCCGGGTGGTACCTGCGCATCACGGCGGAAGACCTGCTGGGGCTGCACCTGCGCGGCGGCGTGCTCTGCCCCGAGCCGCACCTGCCGGCCGGCTGGCCGGAGGCGGCCGTGCGCTGGCGCGACGGGGCCGGTCTGCTGCACACCATCCGCCTGCGGCCCGACGGCGTGACCGTGGACAATGCGCCCTACGACGGCGGCGGCATCGGCAAAAAGCGCCCGAAACCCTATTCCCAAGATAGGTAAGGCGTGATATAATAAAGTATTCAAAAAATATGGACACACCATAGGCGAAAGGAGCGTATCTTATGGAACGCATCCGCACGGAAATTCTCCCCGGCGTGTGGCTGACCGCCCTGCGCACGGATAAGTTCAAGACCGCGTGGCTGAGCGTGAACCTGCTGACGCAGCTGCGGCGCTCTACGGCGGCGTGCACGGCCGTGCTGCCGTATGTACTGCGGCGCGGCAGCACGCGCCTGCCCGATCTGGAGACGATCGCGGCCGAGCTCGAGAGCCTCTACGGCGCGAGCATCACGCCGAGCGTGCGCAAGCTGGGCGAAATCCAGGCCGTGGGCTTCGAGGCCGAGTTTGCCGACGACGGCGCGGTGGGCGAGGACGTGTTTCCCCGGCTGGCGGCCGATGTGGCCGACCTGCTGCTGCACCCGAACACGCGCGGCGGCCTGCTGCGGCCCGACATTGTCGACAGCGAGCGCGAGAAGCTGCTCGAGCGCATCCGCGCTGGGATGAACAACAAGCGCGCCTACGCCATCGAGCGCCTGTACGCCCACATGTGCTGCTGCGAGGACTACGCCGTGCCCCGCCTCGGCGAGGAGGCGGACGCCGAGCGCATCCACTACCGCAAGCTCACGATGCGCTACCACGACGTGCTGGCAACGAGCCCGGTGGAAATTTTCTACTGCGGCTCGCTCGAAGGCAAGGCCGTTGCGCGCATCCTTACGGACGTGCTCTCGACGATGCCGCGCGGCGAGATCGACGAGGACATCGGCACCGATATCCGCATGAATGCGCTCGAAGAGCAGCCGCGCTACGTGACCGAGACGCTCCCGGTCGCGCAGGGGCAGCTCGCCGTGGGCTACCGGCTGGGCGCGTGCATGGCCGAGCCGGACATTCCGGCGCTGTTTGTCTTCAACGCGCTCTACGGCGGCTGCGTCACATCCAAGCTCTTTTTGAATGTGCGCGAGAAGCTCAGCCTGTGCTACTACGTCGGCTCGCGCCTGAGCACGCACAAGGGGCTGCTGACCGTGACGAGCGGCATCGACGTAAAAAACTACGAGCGCGCACTCGCCGAGATCACGGCGCAGCTCGACGCCGTGCGCACCGGCGACTTTACGGACGGTGAGCTTCAGGCCGCCATCCGCAGCGTGGCCAGCGACCTGCGCGCCACGGCCGACGCGCCCGACGCGCTGGCGTGGTACTGGCTCAATCGCACGGTGCAGGGGCTGGACATCGACCCAGCCGAGATGGCCGCGCTCGTGGAAGAGGTCACGCGCACGGACGTGACGGACATTGCCGCCGGCGTCGTGTGCGACTGTGTGTATCTGCTCAAGGGAACGGAGGGACCTGCCGATGACGAATGAACGACCCGAAAACGTCTGGGCCACGACGCTGCCGAACGGGCTGCGCGTGCGCGTGCTCTGCAAGCCCGACTTTCAGCGCAGCTACGCCGTGTTTGCCACCTGCTACGGCGGGGCCGACCGGCGCTTCCGCGTGGGTGACACGTGGACGGACACGCCCGCCGGTGTGGCGCACTATCTCGAGCACAAGCTCTTTGACATGCCCGACGGGTCGGACGCGCTGCTGACGCTGAGCGAAAACGGCGCAGACCCGAACGCCTTCACGTCCACGAACATGACGGCCTATTATTTTTCCTGCACGGACGGGTTTGAAGAAAACCTGCGCACACTGCTGCGCTTTGTCTCGACGCCGTACTTCACGGACGCGAGCGTGGCCAAGGAGCAGGGCATCATCGCTCAGGAAATCCGCATGGGCGAGGACGACCCCGACCGCGCCGTGTGGCGCAACCTCATGCGCTGCCTGATGGCGCGCGACGGGGCGCGCGACGCCGTGGCCGGCACGGTCGAGAGCATCGCGGAGATCACGCCCGAGACGCTCTACGCCTGCCACCGTGCGTTTTACGCGCCGTCGAACATGGTGCTGTGCGCCGTGTGTCAGGACACGCCCGAGCGTGTGGCCGCCATCGCGGCGGAGATCCTGCCGCCGGAGCGCGCCCCCGTCCCGGCCGCCGACCACGGCGAGCCGGAGGACATGACGCCTGCGAGCGCACGCATGCGCGTGGAGCTCGCGGTGTCCGCGCCGCAGATGCTGCTGGGTGCAAAGTTCCGCCCGGCGGAAAGGGGCGATGCCCGCCTGCGCCAGACGCTCACGGCGGAGCTCGCGCTGCAGGCCGCCTTCGGTGAGGCGACGGCGTTTTACAACGATCTTTACCGCGCGGGACTGCTCGGCGACGACTTTGGCTGCAGCGCGGACTACTGCGGGCCGATCGCGCTGGCCGTGCTCGGCGGCGAGAGCAAGGATCCCGACGCCGTGTGCGCGCGCGTGCGCGAGACCGTCGCGCGCATCGCGCGTGACGGCTTTGACGGCCCGGCCTTCGAGCGGGCGCGCCGCGCCGTATACGGCGGCTGGCTGCGCGGGCTCGACCGGTTCGACGATCTGTGCGTCGACATGGCCGAGGGGCTCTTCGGCGGGTACGAGCACATGGACGCATTCCCGCTGCTGGGCGCCATCACGGCGGCGGAGTGCGCCGCGTGGCTGACCGAAACGCTCGCGCCCGAGCGCCTGGCGCTCTCGGTCGTGGCCCCGAAAGGAGGCGAGGACGATGCCGACGATGATGCGTGACGCCGCCATCAGCTTTCCCCTGCTCGGCGACTGGAGCATTGACCCCAGCGCGTCGTTCACACTCTTCGGCCGCACGTTTTACTGGTACGGCGTGATCATCGCCGTGGGCTTCATCCTCGCAATGCTTTACTGCGCACGGCACTGCCGCCGCTGCGGCATCGGGCCGGACACGCTCTACGACTTTCTCATCTGGATGATCCCGATCGCCATCATCGGCGCGCGGCTGTACTATGTCATCTTCCAGTGGGGCGACTACCGCGCCCACCCCATCGACGCGCTCAAGATCTGGGAGGGCGGTCTCGCCATCTACGGCGGCGTCATCGCGGGGCTGCTGACCGGCATCGTCTGGTGCCGGAAGAAGAAGATCCCCTTCGGCGCGATGGCGGACGTGTGTGCGCCCGGCCTGCTCATCGGCCAGTGCATCGGCCGCTGGGGCAACTTCATCAACCGCGAGGCCTTCGGCCGCGAGACGACCGCCTTCTCCCGCATGGGGCTGACGCTGCCCCGGCCAGGAAACCGTGTACGTGCATCCGACGTTCCTGTACGAGAGCCTGTGGAACTTCGCGGGCTTTCTGATGCTGCACTTCTGGTTCCGAAGCACGAGCGGAAGTTTGACGGCGAGCTCATCCTGCTCTACGCCGTGTGGTACGGCATCGGCCGCGCGCTCATTGAGGGGCTGCGCACCGACAGTCTCTATATCACCGGCACGGGCATCCGCGTCAGCCAGCTGCTGGCCGGTGTGTCGGCGGCGGCCGCCGCCGTCGTGCTTGCGCTGCTTTACACCGGAAAGCTCCGGCACGCGCCGCGCTATGTCGACCGCGGCGGGCAGCCGAACGCATAAATTCCAGTTTGTATTTTCATTCTCCAAGGAGGTTTTTCCCCATGAAAGATTACCGTGACATGCTCAGCAGCCTGAAGAACAAGGCCGTCAGCGACGAGATGCGCGACAAGGTCGCCGGTGCTGCACAGGCCGTGGGCGAACGCGCCAAGTACGCCTCGCGCATGACGCGCCTGACCGTGGACTGCAACGCCGAGCTCGAGCGCATCAAGCGCACCTACACCGAGATCGGCCGCCTGTACTACGAAAACTACCGCGACACGGCCGACGCCTTCCTCGCCGAGCTCTGCCAGCAGGTGACGGACGCCAACGCCCACGTCGCCGAGATGGAGGCGCAGATGGACGAGCTGCGCGCCGCCGCGCGGGAATACCGTCCCGCGCCGGATCTGCACACCGTGGACGCCGACGTCACCGTCGAGCCGGAGGACATCGAGGTCGAAGTGACCGAGGAGCCCGCACCGGAGGAATGAGCACGAAAGGGCAAAACAGAACAGCCCCCGCTTCCAGACGGAAGCGGGGGCTGTTCTTTATGCTGTTTACCGGTCGCAGTAGAGCATCAGGATGGCCGCTACCTGCGCGCGGCTGGCGTAGCCGCGCGGCGTGAGGCGCACGCCGTCGTCCGCGCCGACGCCGCTGACGAGCCCCTGCTCGACCGCCCAGGTGAGCGCGGCGTAGGCATAGCCCGCAACGCTGCCCACATCCGGGAAGGCCGTGAGCGCGCTGCCCGTCGTGACCGGGCGGCCGGACTGCTCATAGAGGATGACCGTGAAGTCCTGCCGCGTGATGGGCGCATCGGGGTCAAACGTCGTGGCCGACGTGCCGGCGACGAGCCCCGTCCGGTACGCCCAGCGCACCGCGGCATAGTACCACGCGTCGGGCGCCACGTCGGTAAACGGCAGCGTGCCCGCAGTCTCCGGGCTGCCGGCTGCCGCCCAGAGCAGCTGCACGATCTGCGCGCGCGTGGCGAGCATATCCGGCGAGACGGTGACCTCCGACGTGCCGGATATCAGCCCCGCGCCGATGCAGTAATCCAGCCCGGCGTGCGACCAGAAGTCCGGCTCCGGCATGTCGCGGAACGTGCGGCCCGGGCACAGCCGGTCGTGAAAATACCGCGTGAGTACCGGGAAGCCGTGGCCGTATTCGTCATCCCGCCCCGGGTCGCCGAGGTCGTCGGCGTAGCTGTAGAGCATCTGGCGCACGCCCGCAGCGCTCAGCCCCGGCTGCGCAAGCCGGACGCAGGCCGCTGCCGCCGCGATATGCGGTGCGGCAAACGACGTGCCGCTGCGCACGGACGTGCCGCCGCCCGGTGCCGCGACCGTAACATATGACCCCGGCGCACACAGGTCCACCGCCGTACCGGAGGAGGAATAGCTGCTGTCAAACGCGCGGCTGCGGTTCACGCCCGAGACCGTGAGCACCGCCTCCTGATTGGCCGGGTAGACGTCGTCGGCATTGCCGGCGGGATTGTTCTGGCCGCGGTTGCCCGCCGCCGCGACCACGACCACACCGGACGCATACGCCTGCGCGAGGACGTTATTTAAAAAGGAATAGCCCTTTTCGATGGCGTTCGTCCAGCCGAGGCTGAGGTTGACGACGGCCGCGCCGTTTTCCAGCGCATACTCGAGCGCCGTGAGCACGCGCGATGCCTTCGAGAGATCGTCGTCGCCGTACACGCGCAGGACCATCACGTCCACCGCGTCGGGCGTGAGGTCGGCGATGAGCCCGGCCGTGGCCGTGCCGTGGCCGTTGACGTCCGTCATATCGGCTGTGGCATTGGCAAAATCATAGCTGAGCGCCGACACGCGGCCCGCGAGCAGCGGGTGCGTGCAGTCGGCCCCCGTGTCGATGACGGCAACGGTCGTGCGCCGCCCGGCGGGCAGGAGCACATCCGCCTGATGGTGCAGCGTCGTGAGGCCCATGGCGTGCCCGCCCCAGGAGCGGCTGGCCGTCTCGTCCCAGAGGCCGGCGAGCGTGTCGTCCGCCGTGACCGCCTCGTCGAGAAAGCAGTCCGTCACATCGGGGTCAGAGCGCAGGCGCGTAAGCGCGCGCTGCGCCGCCGCCGCGTTCGAAAATTCGAGCACATATTCCTGCCACGCCGCCAGGTGCAGCACCCGGTCGGCGCCGTACCCGTCCGCGAGCGCGGGCGCGAAGGCGACCACGCGCGTGGGTTCCGTCACAGCGGCGCGGGCGCACAGCAGACCGCGCGGTGATGCCGGCGCGGCCATCGCCTGCGCCAGCTCCAGCGCACTCGCTACCTCCACCGGCTGCGTCTGCGCGGCCGCCGCCGGCACCGCCAGCGACACCGCGAGCACCAGCGCGAGCAGCAGGGTCAAAAGTCGTTTTTTCATCCCGCGCCTCCTCAGGTCGTGATCGGCACGAACCACAGGTCGCGGTCCACGCTGCCGGAGATGCCCGGCACCGTGCCGTCATAGCTGTACTGCCAGAAATCATGCGCGTAGTAAAAATCGTCCGCCGTGCCCGGCGCGCTCACCCAGAAGGCGTAGTCCTTGAGCTGCGTGAAGTCGTAATCATAGTACCCCTGCCAGCGGTTGCCGTAGACGGCGGCATCGTAGCCCGCGGCCTCGACCGCGGCGCAGAATGCGGCGGCACAGGCCGTGACGTCCTCGCCGGTCATCTCCGCCGTGCGCACCGTGTCGCCGGACGCGACCGAGCTCGGGTCGATGTTCTCCCAGTCGAACACGAGCGGCATGTCGATCTGATAATCATGCGCCGCGTCCACGAGCCACTGCGCCTCCTCGGCCGCCTCCTCGGGCGTGATCGCCTGCGAGAAGAAGTACAGCCCCACGCGCAGCCCGGCAGCACGCGCCCCGGCGGCGTTCTGGCGGAAGCGGTCGTCCTCGACGATGCCGCCCTTGCCGTAGCCGCGGTAGCCCGCGCGGATGAAGGCGAAGTCGATGCCGGAGTCCGCGACGGCCTGCCAGTCGATCTCCTGCTGGAAGGTGGACACGTCGATGCCCTGCAGCGCACGGTAAGCCGTGCCGGTATAGGTCACGGAGCCGTCCGCCCCGGCGGAAAAATCGGACGCCGGAATGCCGAACCTGTCCACGCCCCTGGCGGGGGTGATCCACGCGGTGTTGACGCCGGTGTTGACCTCGACCTGGCCGATGTGCAGCTCGCGCGGCGAGCAGCCTGCGAGCGCGAATGTCATCGCCGCTGCCAGCAGAACGGCCAGCACGCGGCGGAATGTGTGATTGTGATTATTTTTTATATGTAAGCGTTTCATGCCGATAAGTATACCACACCTGCCGCAGGAACGCAAACCGGGCCGGTCTGCCTCAGTCGGGGTCGTAATAATGTGCGAGATAGCCCGCCGTGCGCAGCGTCTCGCCCGCCATCTCTTCCAGCCGTGCGATCCGCTCGCACAGCTCACGCCGGGCGCGGCCGGAGCGCGGCATCGCCGCCAGCTCCAGCCGCAGTTCGGCCGCACGCGCACGCAGCGCGCAGCCCGTGGCGCGGTATTGCGCCGCAAGTTCCTTCAGTTGCATCCGTTTCCCTCCAAAAACATTTGATTTTTCGAAAATTTTTGTTGACAAACATAGTCCGTTTTGCTATGATACATAGGCCGGTGTTGTGCTGGTATAGCTCAGTTGGTAGAGCAGCTGATTTGTAATCAGCAGGTCGGGGGTTCGAGTCCGTCTACCAGCTCCACCTTCTGATAAATTGCATATGGGGGAATTCCCGAGTGGCCAAAGGGGACAGACTGTAAATCTGCTGGCAATGCCTTCGATGGTTCGAATCCATCTTCCCCCACCAAAAATACCGATTACCCGTTTGGGTGGTCGGTATTTTTCTTTGCGCGGAAGATGGAGTCGAAGTTTATCCCCGTCAGGGGAAATCCATCTTCCCCCACCAAAAATACCGATTGTCCTTTTGGACGGTCGGTATTTTTCTTTGCATGGAAGATGGAGTCGAAGTTTATCCCCGTCAGGGGAAATCCATCTTCCCCACCAAAAATACCGATTGTCCGTTTGGACGGTCGGTATTTTTCTTTGTGCGGAAGATGGAGTCGAAGTTTATCCCCGTCAGGGGAAATCCATCTTCCCCCACCAAAAATACCGATTACCCGTTTGGGTGGTCGGTATTTTTCTTTGTGCGGAAGATGGAGTCGAAGTTTATCCCCGTCAGGGGAAATCCATCTTCCCCCAACAGAAATACCGATTACCCGTTTGGGTGGTCGGTATTTTTTATGCCTTCTCCCGGCGGGAACGGTCGGGCCGTGCGCTGCCTTCTCCTCGAGGAGAAGGTGCTGAGCGCAGCGAGGCGGATGAGGTGGAAAGGTCACGACCGCCCCAGTGCCGCCGGTAGTGTCTCCAAATCCAACAACACTTCATCCGTCGCGGCGTACCGCCGCGCCGCCTTCCCTTCAAGGGGAAGGCTTGCAAGCCCCTCTCTGGCTCTACCGCTGCTCAGACGCTTTGGGAGAAGCCGTCTATACGCCCCCTCACACCCCCGGTGCGCCCAGCCGCGCGGCCAGCTCCCGGCGGGACAGACCGTTCACGAGCGTGTCAAAACAGTCGGCACATACCGTCAGCCCGCCGCGCACGCACGGCCACAGATACGCCTCGGCCCACGACGGCAGCGGCGCAAAACACACCTCGCATCGCCGCATCCGCGTTCCCCCTTTCTTTCGTAAAATTATTATGCATTTGGATAACTTTCGACCTTAGTTTATACTCGTTAGAATAATTTGTCAAGCAGTTTTTTTGCGCCTGCATAAAAATCGCGCCCGGTTGTTTCTGCATGCGCGCAGAGTGTTGCTTTTTTGACGAAAACAAAGTGATTTAAAGCGCCCTTTCTGACTTTTTGCACAAAAAAATCAAGAAATTATATGGAAAACGGATATTGCAATCTTTCTCCGTTTGCGTTACCATGATGAAGGAAACTGGCCACTCAGGCCATTTATGAGAGCAAAGTGAATAACAAGAAAGAGGTAAGAAAATGATTAACAACGCCTATCTGAACCGCGTCTTCGCAGACCTTCAGAAGAATCATCCCAACGAGCCCGAGTTCCTTCAGGCCGTTGATGAAGTCTTTGAGAGCCTCCAGCACGTCGTCGACAAGCACCCCGAGTGGGAAGAAGCCGGCCTCATGGAGCGCTTCGTCGAGCCCGAGCGCATCATCATCTTCCGCGTTCCCTGGGTCGATGACAACGGCAAGGTTCAGGTCAACCGTGGCTACCGTGTGCAGTTCAACTCCGCGATCGGCCCCTACAAGGGCGGTCTGCGCTTCCACCCCTCGGTCAACCTGTCCGTCGTCAAGTTCCTTGGCTTCGAGCAGATCCTCAAAAACTCCCTGACCACCCTCCCCATGGGCGGCGGCAAGGGCGGCTCCGACTTTGACCCCCACGGCAAGTCCGACGGCGAGGTCATGCGCTTCTGCCAGAGCTTCATCACCGAGCTCTACCGTCACATCGGCCAGTTCACCGACACTCCGGCGGGCGACATCGGCGTCGGCGCCCGCGAGATCGGCTATATGTACGGCCAGTACAAGAAGATCGTCGACCGCTTCGAGGGCGGCGTCCTCACCGGCAAGGGTCTGACCTACGGCGGCTCTCTCGCCCGCACGCAGGCCACCGGTTACGGCATCTGCTACTTCTCCGACGAAGTGCTCAAGCACCTGAGAAACGACAGCTTCGAGGGTAAGAAGGTCATCGTGTCCGGCTCCGGCAACGTCGCGCAGTACTGCGCGCAGAAGTGCACCGAGCTCGGCGGCAAGGTCATCGCAATGAGCGACTCCAAGGGCTACATCTATGATCCCAACGGCGTCAACCTTGACGTGCTGTTCGACATCAAGCAGAAGCGCCGCGCACGCATCAGCGTCTACGCGGATGAAGTCCCCGGCAGCGAGTACCACGAGGGCTGCAAGGGCATCTGGACCGTGCCGTGCGACATCGCCATGCCGTGCGCATCCCAGAACGAGATGGACGTTGAGGGCGCGAAGGCCGTCATCGCCAACGGCGCTATGGCTGTGTTCGAAGGCGCCAATATGCCGCTGACCCCCGAGGCCATCAGCGCGGTCATCGAGGCCGGCCTGCTCTACACGCCGGGCAAGGCTTCCAACGCGGGCGGCGTCGCCACCTCCGGTCTGGAAATGAGCCAGAACTCCCTGCGCATGAGCTGGAGCTTCGAGGAAGTGGACGAGAAGCTGCACGGCATCATGAAGAGCATCTTCAAGGCCTGCTACGACGCTTCCGTCGAGTGCGGCCAGCCGGGCAACATGATGCTCGGCGCAAACGTTGCCGGCTTCCTGAAGGTCGCCAACGCCATGATGGCTCAGGGCATTGTGTAATTTCAAACTCCCTGTCTCTACATAAGGAAGGTCCCCGAAACGTCTGTTTCGGGGGACCTTTTGCGGAAGGGGCACGGTTTTTTCCGGCGGCTTCCGGTCATGCGGCATTCTCGGCTCCCTTGTGGAAAGGGAGCTGGCAGCCATCAGGCTGACTGAGGGATTGACATGCGCATTCTCGCACTGCAGCCGGTATCTGCAATCCCTCCGGCACGGTGCACGCCACCATGGGGAGGCATCGCCGGACGGCGATGTATCATAGCATCCAAGGCGGGCCTTGCCTCCTCGGGCTCCCCCGCTGCTCCGGTATTTTGGAAACAGCCGATATTCGCCGCGCTGCAGGAACGTGCAGTCCTGCCCCGCAGTCAAATCTCCCCCTTTGCGCGGCGGGGCAATGCATGCTATAATGAGCCGCAGATTTTTTCGGGAGGTGCAGCCATGGACACACAGAGACTATCGCAGACGGTGCAGCCGCTGCTCGACTGGTACCGCGGCGCACGCGCGCACGCTGCCATGGCGCGCCGACCGCGAGCCGTACCACGTGTGGCTCTCGGAGATCATGCTGCAGCAGACGCGCGTCGAGGCCGTGCGCGGGTATTACGCGCGCTTTCTCGCGGCCGCGCCGGATGTGTTCGCGCTTGCGGCGCTGCCGGAGGCGCAGCTGCTCAAGCTCTGGGAGGGGCTGGGGTACTACAACCGCGCGCGCAAGGCGCAGGAATGCGCCCGCGTGATCGCGGCGCGCGGCGGCGTCTGGCCCGACACGGTCGAGGGTCTGCTGGCGCTGCCGGGCATCGGACCATATACCGCCGGGGCGATCGCCTCGATCTGCTTTGAGCGCCCGGCCGCCGCCGTGGACGGCAATGTGCTGCGCGTGTGCGCGCGCGTGCTCGACGACGCGACGCCCATCGACAACGCCGCGCACAAGACGGCGCTCACCGCGGCGCTGAGCGCGTGCTACCCCGCCGGGCACTGCGGCGATTTCACGCAGGCGCTCATGGAGCTCGGCGCGACCGTCTGCGGCCCGAACCGCGCGCCGCAGTGCGCGGACTGCCCGATCGCGGCGCTGTGTCTCGCGCGCGCACACGGCACGGCCTCCGCTCTGCCGGTCAAGGCACCAAAGCGCGCCAAGCGCGCCGAGGAGCACACCGTATTCTGTCTGCGCTGCGGCGACCGGCTCGCCGTCGAGCGGCGGCCGGACAGCGGATTGCTTGCCGGGCTCTGGCAGCTGCCGAACACACCGGGGCTGCTCGACGAGCAGCAGGCGGGCGCATACGCCAGCGGACAGGGGCTCGGCGACGTGCGGCTGCGCAGCGCGCGCGACGGCAGGCACATCTTCACACACATCGTCTGGACGATGCGCTGCTACACGCTCGAGTGCTCGGCCATGCCGCCGCAATACCGCTGGGCAGCGCCGGACGAGCTGCGCACGGAGATCTCCCTTCCGACTGCGTTCCGGCAGTTTGTGGACGCGGAATGATCGCAAAGCCGCCCCTGTCAGATCTGACAGGGGCGGCGGGATTTTAAATGTGTGCGAATCGAACGCTCGCGCTCAGCGCCAGAAATCGTCGTTCCGGTCGCGGTACTGCGGCGGCACCGGGTACTGCATGCGCCGGAAGTAGTCAAACACCGTCTCGCGCGAGACGCGGCGGTCGGCACGCGCCGAGCGGTTCACGCGCAGGATGCCGAACACGTACAGCGCGATCAGGTAGGCATAAAACAGCAGCGTGAAGCGGCCGTCGCTCTCCTGTGCGAACGCCAGAAAGTCATAGCAGCCGTGCATCAGCACCGGCACGACGACGCTCAGCGCAAGGTAAGCCTTGCGGTCCTCGTCGCGCCCCCAGTAGTCGGAGAGCTTGGCATAGCCGTAGAAATAGCCCATGAACACACCGAAGATCGCATGGCCGGGCACAGCCGTGACCGCGCGCACAAGGCCGGTCGCAAAGCCGTAGCTGTAGACATACTTCACGTTCTCGAATGCGGCAAAGCCGAGCGCGACCATGACGGCGTAGACGATGGCATCAAACTGATAGTCGAACGCCGGGCTGCGCCACGTCGTGCGCAGAAACAGGAACTTGCACGTCTCCTCCGTGAGCCCTGCGACAACGAATGCCTCGAGGAAGTAGCCGAGGTAAACGTTGCGCACGTTCAGCCGCTCGATGATGGTGCTGAGGATGAGCTCGACCACGATGGCAGGCAGACACGAGAGCGCGCCGAAGCCAGCAGCTTTGCCAGCAGCGCCGGCGGCTCTTTGTCCGTGCGGTCCTTGCGGCAGATGTACACCACCAGCACAACGGCCGGCAGCAGCGCGATGAACATCAAAGGGTCGATCATGGGGGGAAACCTCCAATCTGGAATGTGCGGGAGTGGGATCCTACATCGCCGTTCGGCGATGCCTCCCTTTCCACAAGGGAGCCAAGGAGCACGATACCGGCGGAAAGGCCGCAGGCTGCCGGTCAGAACAGCAGCCAGATCAGCAGCGGGATCGTCGCGGCGGACAGGATCGTACTGATGAAAATACACTTGGACGCGAACGCATCCGAGCGGTCATACTGCAGGCACAGCGCCGTGACGAGCATGGCCGTCGGGCACGCCGCGAGCAGCACCGGGATGCCGAGCAGGTCGCCGCTGACAAACGGCCGCAGCACCGCCCACGTCAGCAGCGGGCACACGAGCAGGCGCACCGCCGCAACGGCATAGGCACGCCAATCCGTCAGCGCCGCGCGCACGGAGATCGCGCCGAGCGACGTGCCGATGACGATCATCGACAGCGGGATCGTCGCGCCCGCAAGCGTGGAGATCGTATCAGCGATGACGGCGGGCACATGGATGTGCGAGAGCAGCAGCACAACCGACAGCAGCGTCGCAATGACAGGCATGTTGAGCACCTTGCGCCAGTCAAAGCGCGCGCCGTCCGTGCCCGAGAGCTGCGCCGCGCCGATGGAATAGAGCGCGAGGTTGAACGGAATGTTGCACAGGGAGGCGAAAAAGACCATCTCCTCGCCGAAGATCGCCGCGACGACCGGCAGCCCCACAAAGCCGACGTTGCCAAACGCCGTCGCCAGCCGCATCGCACCGGCATCCTCACCGCGCGTGCGCAGCAGCCGCGGCAGAAACCACGCCATGACGACCTGCAGCACAGTCGCCGCCGTGAGCACGAGGACATAATCGACAATTTCGCGGCCGGTGAAATCCGGCACACTCAGCACGGAATTGAGGATCGTCGCCGTGAGCAGGACGTTCATCACCAGCGGCGTGACACGCTGATTGAACTCCGGCCCCGTGATGCCGATGCGCGCACAAAGGTAGCCAAGCAGCATGATGAGGACCAGCATGGCCATCTTGGCAAAAACAATGGACAGGTTCATTTTTCTCTTTTTCTCTCTTTTCTCGGATTCTCTCGTCGGGCGGCGCATGGTGCTGTCAACCCAGTATAAAATAGTATATGCCAGACATCGTGTCTTGTAAAGCGGAATTCTCAACGGGTACTTGCCAAATGGCGTCCGGCCTGTTACACTGGCCGAAAGGGGGTGTGCGCATGAAGAAAACTGTCATGACCGTCATCCGCATCATCGTGATCGTCGGCGTGCTGGGTCTGCTGACCTACGGCGGCTTTCTCGGCATGAACCGCGTATCCGGCACCGGCGATTACACCATCGATGCGTACGCCGCGACGGACGACGGCGGTCTGCTGACCGTGACAAAGGCCGGCACGACCGTGCACGTCAAGTGCTCGGCCGAGCAGCTCGCCGCCGTCGCCGCACAGCCGGACGCAACGTTCCACCTGACGTTCTCCTACAGCCAGATCACGAACAGCGGCACGCTCAAAGACATCACGCCCGCCGGCTGACCACTGTACCGCGCGGCTGACTGCCCGTCTGAACACGCCCGCCGGCTGACAACCGGCCGGGCGCGTTTCTTAACAATTCTGAATTTTTCGCGCGCGCTTGCACAATCCGCGCCGGTGCGCGTATAGTAGAGGCAGCAATTAACAGATTTTCGGAAACCAAACTTTCTCCCGGAGGTGACCTCGTATGCAGACAACCGATCCCCGCCGCACCCCGCGGCCCGACAGCGAGGAGCGCACGCCGAAGCAGGGCGCGGCCGCCCGTCCGCTCCCGGTCAACCGCCGTGCGCCGCAGCGCCGCGGCCCGAACCAGTCGATGCTGGTGTTTGCGGCCGTGCTGGCCGTGATCGTGCTGACAGCAGTGCTGGTGCTCGTGCTCGTGAGCCGGCACAACCGCGCGCCCAAGGACGACCCCGCCGCGCTGGCCACGCCCACCGCACAGATCACGGAGCAGGACACCGTGCTCGCGGAGGCGAAGCACCTCGCCGCGCAGTATGACTACGACAAGGCCATCGCCGCCGTGACGGGCTTTGCCGGGTGGGAGAACGCACCGGAGCTGCAGCAGGCCAAGGCCGATTTCGAGGCGCAGAAGGCGCAGGCCGTCCGCTGGGCCGACCCGACGACCATTCCGCACATCTTTTTCCACACGCTCATCGCCGACACCGCCCGCGCCTTTGACGGCGACCCCGAGCAGGGCAGCTACAACCAGTTCATGACCACGATCAAAGAGTTCAACGCCGTGCTGCAGAGCCTGTACGAGCGGGGCTACGTGCTTGTGGACATCCACGACGTCGCCGGGCCGCAGCAGCAGGCCGACGGCTCGACGAAATACGTTGCGGGCGACATCTATCTCCCCGCCGGGAAAACACCCATCGTCATGTCGCAGGACGACGTGTGCTACTATGAATACATGACCGACAGCGACGGCGACGGCAGGCCCGACAAGGGCGGCGACGGCTTTGCCTCCCGCCTGCTGGTGCAGAACGGCAAGCTCACGTGCGAGTACGTGGACGCCGACGGGCAGACGCGCTACGGCAGCTATGACCTCGTGCCGCTGCTCGATGATTTCCTCGACCAGCACCCCGACTTTTCCTACCGCGGTGCGCGTGCGATCATCGCCGTGACCGGGTATCAGGGCGCGTTCGGCTACCGCATCAGCAGCGACTACAAGGCCAAGCTCGGCGACGAGGCCTTCGCGCAGGCGTGCAAGGACGCGCGCGAAGTGGCCGACGCGCTGCGTGCCGAGGGCTACACGATCGCGAGCCACAGCTACGGCCACCTGACCTACGGCGACATTTCGCCCGAGCGTCTGGCCGGCGACGCGCAGAAGTGGAACGATCAGATCGCGGCCGTCATCGGCGAGACCGACGTGCTGCTCTACCCCTTCGGCAGCGACATTGCCGGCATCGAGGCCTACAAGGGCGCGAAGTTTGACACGCTCTATGGTCTGGGCTTCCGCTATTTCTGCAACGTGGACTCAGCCAAACACTGGGTGCAGATCCACGACGGGTATGTCCGCCAGGGCCGGCGCAACATCGACGGCTACCGGATGTACTACCAGCCGAACCTGCTCGATGACCTGTTTGACACCAGGACCGTCTGGGACGATGCCCGCCCGACGCCCGTGCCGAAGATCTGACCGGGCGGGATACGGCGCACCGCCGGCAATGAAAGCCTTCCTCTTGAGGAGAAGGCTATGGCACACCACCGGCAGCGCCGCATCCACCATCCGGCCCCGCTCCATATACGACAAAATCCCCTGACTGTTCGGTCAGGGGATTTTGCTTGGGATGGGAAAAAAGATAAGGGGGGATTTATCGACCAATCAGTCCTTGCGCTCGTCGCCCCAGAAGAACAGGGCCACGGTGCCCGGGCCGGTATGGCTGCCGATGGTGGTGCCGACGCTGTAGATCTCGACCTTGCCGTTGAGCTTCGGGAACTTCTGCTCGATCTCGTCTGCCACGGCGCGCGCATCGTCATAGCACGCGGAGTTGGAGATGTAGCACTTGCCGGAGTAGTCGTGGCCGCCCTGCGCGTGCTCCTCCATGCGCATGACGATCTCCTTCATGACGCGCTTCTTTGCCGCGGATCTTGGCGCGCGGGATGAGCCGGCCGAGGTTATCCATGTTCAGCAGCGGGCAGATGTCCAGCAGGCCGCCGAACACGCCGGCCACCTTCGGAGATGCGGCCGCCCTTGACGTAGAACGTCAGGTCGGTGGAGAAAAACCAGTGGTGCAGCTCAAGCTTGTGCGCCTCGGCCCAGTCGCGCACGGCGTCGATACCCATGCCCTCGTCGCGCAGGTCGGCGAGCTTATCCATCAGCAGGCCGTAGCCCGAGGACGCGCCGAGCGAGTCGACGATGTAGATCTTGCGCTCCGGATAGCGCTCGCGCACGATGCGCGCGGCGTTCTCGGCCGAGTTCGACACGCCCGACAGCCCCGAGGACAGGCAGACATGCAGTATGTCCTTGCCCTGCTCGAGAAACGGGGTGAAATAATCCACGAACTCCGAGATGTTCACCTGTGAGGTGCGCGTGTCGGCGCCGTTTGCCATGGCGGCATAGAATTTATCAAACGGCATCGATTCGCCCAGATCGTCCGGGTAGTCCACGCCGTCAAGCTGCATAGTGGAAGCAGATATACGAAATGTCACGCTGCTGAAAATGCTCCTTGGTCAGGTCGGCGGTGGAGCAGCAGCTCAGTACAAATCGGCCATGTTGTCGGTCTCCTTTACATCCTTTGATTTGCCCGCCGGGCGGGCAGGTTTTGTCCTTTTCAATACGCAGGTATCATACCCGCAGCGGGGGCATTGCGCAAGCTACAAAACGGAACCGGGGCGTAGAACATGGATCCCGCCCTGTTCTACGCCCCGAACGGCACGCTCTACAAATCATAGAACGCCTGAAATATCAATGCTTTGCGCGGATGTGGAAGCTGAAATACACGACGGCCTCCGCCGGGATGAGGATGAGGAAACAGCTGCCAGAAATTCATCCCGAAGCGCAGCAGCACGAGGTAGCCGGCGAGGAAGATGCTCGCCACAAGGCCGAGCACCACGTACAAATTGCCCCGCCCGCCAAAAAACACGCTGTTGAGCACGAGATAGGTGATGACCGCCGCCGGCACGAAGCAGGGAACACGATCCACTCCACCGTGCCGAGCCACAGCCACAGCACCACGAACACCAGCACCGCCAGCGTCACGATACCCATGAGGGCGACAAGGATAATGGCGTGATGGCTGCGGTCGCACGCGCGGGCTCGGGTCCGGGCTGCCACGCATCGTGCTCGTTGAGCAGGTAATCGACCGTGACGCCGAAGATCTCGCTCATGCGCTTGAGCACCGCGGCATCGGGAATGGCCTCGCCGCGCTCCCACTTGGAGATCGACTTATCCGAATAATTCAGTTGTTCGCCAAGCTCTGCCTGCGTCATGCCCGCGGCCGTGCGCAGGCGGATGAGGTTGCTGGCAAAGATGAGTTTCAGTTCGTCCATGGCGGCGACCTCACAATGGTTTTATCCCGTCTATTTTACGCACGTGCACGCGCGTTGTCAACCGTCATGTCGCCAGACGATCTCCTCCGCCGTGCGTGCGGCGGTCTGCTCATCGGTGAGCAGACGCACGAGCTCGAGTGCGAACGGGATCGCAGCGCCGAGGGCGCGGCCGGTCGTGATCTGCCCGTCGGTGACGACGTCGGCATCGACCATCTGCGCACCGGGGCACTTGCTCTCAAAGCCGGGGTAACACGTGGCGCGGCGTCCGGCAAGCAGACCGTACTGCGCAAGCACGCTCGGCGCGGCGCAGATGGCCGCGGCGCGGCCGCCATGCTCGAGCGTGCGGCGCACGAGCGTCTCCACGGCCGGGCTCTTGGCCAGATTCGTCGTGCCGGGCATACCGCCCGGGAGCACGACAAGCTCCGGAGGCGCTGCCAGCAGCTCCGGCAGCGTGCGGTCGCACGTGATGGGCACGCCGTGCGCGCCGACGACGGTGTGCGCGTCCTCAACGGAGACGGTATACGTCTCCAGACCGGCGCGGCGGAGAATGTCGAGCGTGATCAGACCCTCACACTCCTCCAGGCCTTCGGCAAACAGCAGATAACATTTGGACATAACAGGTTCCCCTTTCTCAAAAAAACCGTTACATGAGCGGCGCTACCAGCTTGAGCAGCGCGGCCGTGATGCGCGTGTGCAGCGGGATGCGCGCGCGAGATTGCCGTGCGTGACGACCTGCGACTGGGCACGCGTGGCGTCATAAGTCGGCCACAATGTCCTTGATGCATGGGCAGTCATAGAGATACACCGCATCCTCAAAGTGCAGGTACAGGCTGCGGTAGTCGAGATTGATCGTGCCGACGACGGCCTTGCAGTCATCGCTGACGAACACCTTCGCGTGCACGAAGCCGGGCGTGTACTCGTAAATTTGACGCCGGCGTCGAGCAGCTCGCGGTAGTGCCCCTTGGCAAGGGCGAAGGCGAACTTCTTATCCGGCACGTGCGGTAAAATAGCTCCACGTCCACGCCGCGCTTGGCCGCAAACGTGAGTGCCATGACCATCGTCTCGTCGAGGATAAGGTACGGCGTCATGATGCGCACATAGCGCTCGGCGTGGTTGAGGATGTCGAGATAGACACTCTCGCCCACGCGCTCCTCGTCGAGCGGGCTGTCGGCATACGGCAGGACATAGCCGGACGGCCTCCGGCAGCAGGCGCAGCGGCACGTTGAGATAGCGCCCGTAGGAATCGTGTCCGGCTCGCGCTCGTCCATGCCCCACATCTGCAGGAACATGAGCGTGAGCGAGCGCACGGCCTCGCCCTCGAGCCGCACGGCCGTGTCCTTCCACACGCCGTAGACGCTCACCAGATTCGCATACTCGTCGGCAAGGTTCACGCCGCCGGTGAAGCCGACGCGCCCGTCGATGACGGCGATCTTGCGGTGGTCGCGGTTATTGTAATAGGTGCTGACAAACGGGCGCAGCGGCGCGAACATCTTGCAGCGGATGCCCAGCGCCTCCATACGCTTGGTGTAGCCGTACGGCAGGCGGTAGAACGTGCACGTGCCGTCATAGAGCACGCGCACCTCAACGCCGGCGCGCACCTTTTCCTCCAGGATCTTGAGGATGCGCCCCCAGACGTCGCCCTCCTCGATGATGAAGTATCGAGGAAGATAAAGTGCTCGGCCGACTGCAGCGCGTCGAGCAGCGCGCCGATCTTATCCTGCCCCATGGGGTAGTAGGTAACGGCAGTGTTTTCATACACGGGGTAGTCACCGGAGCGCAGCGTGTACTCGGCGAGGTTGTGCACCTCGGGCAGCTCGGTGCGCAGGCGCGTCATGAGCTCGGTCTGCCGCGGCACATACTGCACGGTGCTCACGATGCTCTCCTGCACGCGGCGGTTTGCGTAGCGGTGGCCGACATCGAGCTGCACGAACAGGTACAGCAGCACGCCGAACGCCGGCAGTGCCATAATGAGGATGATCCAGGTGATCTTCGTCGTCGCGCTGCCGGGCTTATTGACCAGATAGATGATGACCGCGACGCTCAGCACGCGCAGGACGATCGTCAGCGCGGGGTAGTAGCGGCCGAGATAGTGCGCACCGAGCACCATGATGGTGATCTGCAGCAGGAGCAGCAGCGTGATGACCATCGTGCGGCCGAACACGATGTCCAGCAGCCGGCGCTTGCCGCGGCGCAGCAGGCGGATCTCATTGTCGTCCTCAGTTATCTTTCTATCATATCGGCGCGAAACAGCGGCGCTCCCTCGTCTCCGGTCATGAAAAACCGCCCGCACGGGTCTCCGTGCGGGCGGGAACACTGCCTGTGCAGCTATTATGCGTAAAAGACGTGGTCGCCGATCGTGGCCGTGTAGGTCAGGCGGCTGTTGAACCACGAGGCATTGCATGCCGAGGGATTGATGAAATACAGGCTCTCGCCCACCGGATCATACCCCTCGAAGGCGAGCTTCGCCGCGAGCACGGCGTCCTCGTCCGGCGTGAGACCGATGCTGCCGTCCGCCGTTGGCGAAAACTGCGCCACGCCGCTGCGCCGGTCGAACACGACCTCCTTGACACTGTTGGGGAAGCGCTCGTCCGCCACGCGGTTGAGCACGACGTTGCCGACCGCGATCTGCCCGTCCATGGGCTGGTTGCCGGCCTCGGCATTGATGATGTGGCTGAGCCAGTAGACATCGCGCGCGCCGTAAAAGCTCTCGCCGCTCTCGAGCAGCTGCTGCCCGGACGCGTCGACGCGCAGGCTGGTATTGTCCGCGCTGAACGTAGCCGTGACGCCGAAGATCTTCTCCAGATCCGCCAGCGGCAGCACCACCTTGCCGTCAAGGGCGTACACGCCCGTCGGGCGCGTAGAAGCAGCGGCCGTTGGCCGTGTAGCTCATAGCGCCGTAGGTCGCCGTGATGTCCGCACCGTCGACCGTGACGGTCTGGGTGTCACCGTCGGTGACGGTCGCGCTCTCAAGACCGAGCATCTCGGCAAACGCATCCGCCGAAAGCCAGGCCGCACCGTCGATCACATAGCAGTAGCCGCCGAAGCTGTCATCAATGTACACAGGCGTGTAGTCGCAGGTGACAGTCTCGGTATAGTCCGCAGCGTCCATGCCGACGGCAAGCGTGCGCACGACAGGCGACGTCGCCTGCGCGGCGGCCTGCACCGCCAGCTTCTCATCGCGCTCGGGCGCGGACAGGGACGCATCCCCGCTCAGGACCGCCTTTGCCGCCAGCGCGCTGCCGTCCGGTCCGGCGGCCAGCGCCGAGTTTTCACCGGCGAGCCAGAAAAATCCGCACAATAAGCCGCAAAGCAGGCAGACGATGCACATCAGCGACAGACCCGATCTGACGGACTGTCCGGCTCTCTTGATTTGTTTCATGACGTGCAGCCTCCTTTGCTGATTCATCACAGGGCACACGGACTTCCATCGCGCCCCGTTATGGATAATTATATTCATTTTCCGAGTCGTTCGCAATCGGCAAATTGCACAAAGCAGCTTTTAAGTTCTGAATAAAATCCACAAAAAATTGTGCAAATAACAAAATATAGCGTTATGTGACGTTATTATACGCAATTTGTTGTGTTGTATACTTTGACTAAATCCGACGTTTCGACGCATTCTGACCAAAAAGAAAAGATGCAAGTTCGCAAAAATTCTTGCAAACTTGCATTATGTCAACCATTTTAATTATTTGAAAGAATTATGTAAATCTTTTTCCCGCCTCACAATGCCTGGCGCAGCGCCTTGGCGAGCTGGTCCGGGCAGGAGGTCGGCTTGCAGTCCGCAGCGCACGCCCTCCAAGCGTTCGATGGCCTGCTGCACCGGCATCCCCACCAAGAGCCGCGAAATGCCCTGCAGGTTGCCGCTGCACCCCCCTTTCACCTCAACTTTGCGGATAATCCCGTCTTCAACCTCCACCTGCATCAAGCGCGAGCAGACGCCTTTCGGCCGGTATGTGATCGTCATAGCGACGCCTCCTTCAAGATTTTTCTGTCCTAAGTATAGCAGATGCGGTGACATAATTCCAGCCCAAAAACCATATATATTGTGGAGAATGCATTCGGAGGTGGGCAGATATGACACTGCGGCAAAAACTGGCCTGTGTGGGTCTGGCCGTGTTCGGTTTGCAGATCGCGTCGGCCGCGGCAGGCGGCGCGCCGCTCAGGGACCGGCTGCAGCGCTGGTTCGACCCGGAGCAGCTGCTGTTGGCTTCGGTGCGCATGGAGCTCGGTGCTCCGCCGGTGGACGCATCCCCCACGCCGGAGGCAGCGGCGGCGCTCAGCGCGTCCACGCCCGCACCGGAGGCGACACCAACCCCCACCGCGGACGATGACACCGCCGAGGACGCCCCGACCACGACGGCCGACGGGCTGCCGATCGTGGCGACGAGCATCGCCGGCGGGCTGAGCATCAAGAATGAGACGGACATCGCGGTGGACGCGGCGGCGCTGCTGCAGCGGGGCCCGGCCGTGACGCTGCCGGCAGGCGAACCGCAGATCCTCATCATGCACACGCACGCGAGCGAGGCCTTCACCCCTGCGGGGCACGACCTCTATGCCGCGAGCGACACCTGCCGCACCGAGGACACCAATTATAATATAGTGCACGTGGGCGACGTGCTCGCCGACACGCTCACGAACGCGGGACTTGAGGTGCTGCACGACCGGACGATCTACGACTACCCGAGCTATACGGGTTCGTACAGCCGCTCGGGCGCGGCCGTGCAGGAGTATCTGAGCCAATACCCGAGTCTGCGCATCGTCATCGACCTGCACCGCGACGCACTGTGCTCCGACAGCGTGGTCTACAAGACCGTGGCAGAGCTCCCGGACGCCGCGTGCGCGCAGGTGATGCTGCTCGTGGGCACGAACGCGTCGGGACTCTATCACCCGCACTGGGAGGAGAATCTGCGTCTGGCGGTATACCTGCAGGATGCGGCCGTGCAGGCGCATCCGACGCTCATGCGGCCGATCACGCTTGTGAACGAGCGCTACAACCAGCATCTCACGCGCGGTTCGCTCATCATCGAGGTCGGCAGCAGCGGCAACACGCTGCAGGAGGCCGTGCGCGCCGTGCGGCTGTTCGGTGAGAGCGCGGGGCCGGCGCTCGCCCGGCTCGTGCAGTGACCGGGTCCGACACAGTGCGGCATATTATAATAGGTATAAAACCGCCCCCGGCGGGCGAGAATCTCCACAGACGGAGTTTCCGGCCAAAGGGGGTGGTTTCATGCAGGTACGCAATTACATGACGGGTGCTGCCGCCGTGACGCATCCGGACGAGCCGGTCGTCGCCGCGGCGCGGCTGATGCGCCAGCGCAGCATCGGCGCGCTGCCGGTGTGCGAGGACGACGGAACGCTCGCCGGGATGCTTACCGACCGCGACATCGTGGTGCGCTGCGTCTCGTCCGGGGGCGACCCGGGCGCCGTGACCGTGCGCAGCATCATGTCGCGCGACCCCGTGACGGTCGAGGCGAGCGCGGACATCCGCAGCGCAATGGAGACCATGCGCACAGCGCAGGTGCGCCGCCTGCCCGTGACCGAGGGCGGCAAGCTCGCGGGCATGCTCTCGATCGACGACATCGCCCGCTCGGGCAAGTGGGACATGGAGTGCGCGCAGGCGCTGTGCGGCATCACGGCCAACGTCTGCCGGCGGTGAGGTCGTGCAGCCAGCACGTGTCCAGCACGCACCCTTTGGCTCCCTTGTGTCAAGGGAGCTGTCAGCCGTGAGGCTGACTGAGGGATTGATACGATCAACCTTGCACAGCAGCCGGTATCTGCAACCCCTCCGTCACGGCGCAAAGCGCCGCGCCACCTTCCCCGCATCGCCGGAAGGCGATGCAGGATCCCATCCGAGGCGGGCCTTGCCCCTTCGGGCTCCCCCGCTGCGCTTATGCGCAAGTTTTCCCCCGCTCCGGCCGCGCGGTGCCCGCGCGGCCGCCTTTTTGCGCATCACCCACGCTGCATCGCGCACAAATTGCGCACAAACGCCAAAACGCGGCGCGGAAAATACAGCAGCCTGCACAATCTTGAGAATCATTCGCAAAAAGGGCTTTACAAATGCGGTTTCCTGTGGTATCTTCATATCAGTAATAATTCTTGTTACTGATATTGCAAGGAGGTGCTTCGATGCCCATCCGCAAAAACAGCAAAAAGCGGCAGGTCATCCTCGAAGCCCTCGCCGCGACGACCGCCCACCCCACCGCGCAGGAGCTGTATCAGCAGCTCAAGCCGGACTATCCCGACCTGAGCCTCGGCACGGTGTACCGGAACCTGAGCCTCTTCGCCAAGCAGGGCGACGTGATGAGCGTCGGCGTGTTCCGCGGGCAGGAGCGGTTCGACGCCCGCACAGAGCCCCACGCGCACCTGCACTGTGTGCAGTGCGGCCGGGTCATCGACGTGCCGCTGCCCGGCGAGCCCGAGCCGCAGCTGTGCGCGCCTCGCCCAGAGCGCGACGGATGCAAAGGTGCTCGGGTGCAGCATCACGTTCACGGGGCTGTGCAAGACTTGTCAGCAAGCGGACAAGGAAGCCGCTTCCAAATAAAACAACCAACGATCGAAATCAAAAAACTTTAGGAGGAACTTACAATGAAAAAATGGGTTTGCAGTGTCTGTGGTTACGTTTACGAAGGCGAGCAGCCGCCGGTCGAGTGCCCGGTGTGCCATGTGGACGGCTCCAAGTTCATCGAGCAGAAGGCTGAGAAGTCCTGGGCTGCCGAGCACGTTGTCGGCGTGGGCAAGGCGTTCGGCGCGGACGTTCCGGCCGACGTGCAGAAGGAGATCGTCGACGGTCTGAGAGCCAACTTCGAGGGCGAGTGCTCCGAGGTCGGCATGTACCTGGCCATGGCGCGCGTTGCGCACCGCGAGGGCTACCCGGAGATCGGCCTGTACTGGGAGAAGGCCGCCCATGAGGAAGCCGAGCACGCTGCGAAGTTCGCCGAGCTCCTCGGTGAGGTCATCACCGACAGCACGAAGAAGAATCTTGAGATGCGTGTCGACGCCGAGAACGGCGCGACCGACGGCAAGTTCCAGCTGGCTAAGCTCGCCAAGCAGTACAACCTCGACGCGATCCATGACACCGTGCACGAGATGGCGCGCGATGAGGCCCGCCACGGCAAGGCTTTCGAGGGTCTGCTGAAGCGCTACTTCGGCAAGTAATTTGCCACAACGGGAGACACAGCCATGAAATACGTCTGTGACATCTGCGGCTACGTCTACGACCCCGCAGTCGGCGATCCCGACAACGGCGTCGCCCCCGGCACGCCCTGGGAAGCCGTCCCCGAAGACTGGGTCTGCCCGCTGTGCGGCGTCGGCAAGGACCAGTTCAGTCCCAAAGCATAACGTGAAAACGAACAGAGGAAGCCGGGTGCCGGCTTCCTCTGTTTTGCTTTTGCACGGGCGGATATGTATCCCGTTGGGAAATTGACAACTGCCGCAGGAAATGTTACACTATGCTTGTCACATGACAGAAAATGCGGCCGCTGCGGCGGCGAAAGAGGGGGAAACACCATGAAATATTGCGCTCAGTGCGGCGCGCAGCTGGTCGATGAGGCCGTCGTCTGCCCGCAGTGCGGCTGCCCGGTGCAGCCCCAGCGCAGCGTCGACCCGAACGCCAGCCCGAAATCGCGCCTGATCGCGCTGCTGCTGTGCGTCTTTGTCGGAGGTCTCGGCATCCACCGCTTCTACGTCGGCAAGATCGGCACGGGCGTGCTCTGGCTGCTCACAGCCGGATGCTTCGGCATCGGTGCGCTGGTCGATCTGATCATGATCGCCTGCGGCACATTCACCGACAGCGACGGAAAGCCGGTCACCGACTGGCAGACCTGAACGCTGCACAAAAAAATCGCTCCCCGGCCATCCGGCCGGGGAGCTTTTTGCACATTTTATGGGTCGATCTCGATGATATAGCCGATCTTGCCGCTGTAGAACTGCGGATAGCGGCCGGCGGGGTCGCCGATGCAGTCGTTATAATACCAGCCGCTGTTTGTGCGCGTGATGAGCACATAGTCCTCGGCGGCGCCGTTGGTATCGTGCACAGACGGCTCACCGGCGGCCCAGTTGTAGACCGGGTCGACATTGTCCTTGACCCAGGCGAGCTCGCCGCTGTCGGTGCGGTGCAGGCCGATCCAGACATAGGTCAGGCCGGACTCGTCGGCAAGCTGGGCGACGCGCGTCCACTTCTCGGCGCTGTCGATCACGACGAGGTGACCGCCCTTGGCCTCGGCCGCCGCCTGAGCGTCCGCCCAGGAGACGTCCGCCGTGACGACCTCATACGTCGGCTCCGGCTTCGGCGTCGGGGTGGGCGTGGGCGTCTCGGTCTCGACGGGGACGGTCGGCGTCGGGGTGGTCTGCGCCGTGCCGGGCGTGCCGAACACGCCGAGCGAGCGCAGCAGCAGCACCGCCAGCACCGCCGCGCAGATGATCAGCACCGTCAGCAGGACGCCCGCCTTGTGCGACCGGCGCTGCTCGTCCGGCTCGCGCTTTTTCGGGGCGGGACGGTAGGCCTCCGGCTTTTTCGCCGGGGCGGGGCGCTTGCGCTCCGGCTTCGGCTTGGCCGGGGTCTCCGGCTGCGCCGGCTGCTTTTCGGGGCGGAATTTATTCGGCAGCGGCTGCGCGGGCTTCTGCTCCGGCGCGGGCTGCGGTTTGGCTTCGGGTTCGGGCTTGGCTTCGGGTTCAGGTTCAGCCTCCGGTTCGGGCTTGGCTTCCGGCGCCGGTTCCTCGGGCGCGGTCTCCGGCGCTGCCGGGGCTTCCTCGGCCGCAGGCTCCTCAAACACAAGCTCTTCAGCAGAGACTTCCTCGGCCGGGACTTCCTCGGCGGCAGGTTCCTCCGCCGGGATCTCCGGCTCCGGTTCGGCCTCCGGTTCGGGCGCGGCGGCCTCCTCGGTGAGGATGGCGAGCATCATGCGCTCGACCTCGCTGAGCTCCTGCTCGGGCTTGTTGAACATCTCCTGCGCGGTCGGCATATTGCGGCGCTGCTCGGCATCATACTGCTCGAGCGCGGCGCACAGCTCCGCCGGGGTGGCGTAGCGGTCGGCCGGCTTGCACTGCGTGGCGCGCGCGATGATCTCCGTGAGGCCGCGGCCGGCCTTGCGCGCCGGAGGCAGCGCCTCGCCGTTCATGCGGCGGCGCAGCGCGGCGGCCATATCCTCCGGCTGCGGCGCGCGGTCGTCCGGGTAAAACGGCAGACGGCCGCCCATCACGCCCGCATACAGCAGCAAGCCGAGCGAATACACGTCGGCCGAGGCATCGAGCGAGCCGCTCCAGAAAACCTCGGGCGCCATGAACTCCAGCTCCTCGGTCGTCCAGTCCTTCGTGTCCGTGCGGGCGGGCGCGCCGAGACCGACCGTACCGTCCCCGGCACGGCTGATGTTGTCCGGGCGGATGCCGCCGTGGTATGCCCCGCGCTCCGTCAGGATGCGGCAGATCGTCTCAGCCAGCGCGGTCAGCTCCGCGCGCGAGAGCGTCTGCAGCCGCTCACCGAGGCAGCATGCGGGATCGAATGCGTGTTTTTCCATGTGATACGCACCTCTTTATGTCCGTGTTTGCGTGTTTACATAACGTAATAAATAGTAACACACTTGTGTCTGCAAGTCAATTCAATCTGACGCGCCGGACGCGGGTTTCTTCCGCCCGAGACGACCGAACCAGCCGAAGGTCATCGGCCAGATACCGGCGGCAAAGATCACCATGAGCGCGTAGCGGATGAGGTTGGCGATGTTGTGCCCACCGCACAGTGCGAGCAGCGGCGCCTTGAGCGCAGCGCGCAGCCCGATCGTAATGGCAAGACCGAGCACGGCCTTGAGCACCTGCGCCCACCAGACGGCACGCACGTCAAAGTGCACATACCTCCGGTCGAGCCAATAGGCAAACATCATGCCCAGCACCGCACCGAGCAGCGTGTACGCGTTCTTGCGCCCGGAGGCGAGGTTCGCCGCGTCCACATCCGCGGGAAACGGCCAGAGCTCGGTAAAGAGCAGGTACGCAAGGCCCAGCACGGCCATGGCGCCGAAGAGCCAGTAGAGCCGGTTCGGGTGGCTGTCAATGTCCCGAAAGAGCGGATAGAGCGCGAACACCAGCACGAGCCCGATGCCGAACGACACGCCGACGTCCAGCGGCGTGTGCACGCCGAGGTACATGCGCGAAAACGCCGTGACCACGATCAGCAGCGCGCAGACCACACGCAGCCACGCCCGCTTCGTCCAGCGGCCGAGGCAGCCGAAGGACGCAAAGACATTTTGCGTGTGTCCGCTCGGGAACGAGTAGCCGGTGGCCTCGGCGCGGGCGCTCTCGACAATCTGAAAATCCGGGTCCTTCACCCACGGGCGCGGGATGCGAAAGACAAGCTTGAGAAACTGGTTGACGATCGTGCCGACGAAGCCGACCGTGAGCATATAGTACCCGCAGGACTTGCTCACGCACCAGAACACGATGATGGCAGCGGCCATAAACACAAGCTCGCCGCCGCAGTTGGTGAGTGCGCCGAGCAGCGCGTCAGCCACGGCGTGCGCAGCTCTGCCAGCGCATAAAGCAGCTGCATAGATGATCTCTCCCCTCTGTGTCTGTCTGCCGCCATTATAGCAAACTGCGCGCACGGATTCAACCGCAAAGCCGCAAAGGAAATTGACAGCGGCGGATGACGATGGTAGGATAAGGGCACAATATGATATATGGAGGCATGTCCCATGGACATTGAAACGACCATCCGCGCCCTGACCGGCCGCGGCTTTGCCGTGCAGCATTTCGCCACGGCTGCCGAGGCGGCGGACTATCTCGACGGCGCGATCGACGGCACGACCGTCGGCATCGGCGGCAGCAAGACCATTGACCAGCTCGGTCTGTATGACCGGCTCACCAGACACAACACCGTCTGGTGGCACTGGCGCACACCGGGCTTTGCCACGCTCGACAACGCGCTGACCGCGCCCGTGTATCTCAGCAGCGCCAACGCCATCACCGCCGACGGCCAGATCCTCAACATCGACGGCCGCGGCAACCGCCTCGCTGCCATGGTCTACGGCATCGGCAAGACAGTGTACATCGTCGCGGGCACGAACAAGATCTGCCCCGGGACTTCGACAGCGCGCTCTCCCGCGCGCGCAACACCGCCGCCGTGCAGAACATGCGGCGCTTTGACGGCGACCAGCCGTGTCACACGAGCTCGGGCGCTGTGTCGACTGCCGCAGTAAGAGCCGCGGCTGCAACGCGCTGCTCGTGCTCTGGGGACAGATGATGGACATGGCCAAGGTCGAGGTCGTGCTCATCGACGAGCCGCTCGGCCTGTAAGGAGGCATTCACGTGAAGATCTTTAAGCGCATCAAGTGGAGCTATGTCGTGCTCAGCGCGATGTTTTTGCTCCTCGGTATCTTCCTGGTCGTGAATCCCGAGACGTCGCTGATCATGATCTGCCGCATCTCGGCGCTGCCATGGCTGTGTTCGGTGTGATGAAGATCGTGCTCTACTTCATCCGCGAGGTCGAGGGCGTGGCCATCCGCTTTGACTTTGCCGTGGGGCTGTTTTGCATCATCCTCGGCGCGCTCATGCTCTGGCGCGCCCCCGCGCTGACAGACGTGCTCTCGGTCATGATCGGTCTGCTCGTGCTTGTCGACAGCGTCTTCAAGCTGCAGGTCGCCGTTGATTCGCGGCGCATGGGCGCACACTCGTGGTGGGTCACGCTCGTGTGCACGGTCGTGTGTCTGGTGCTCGGCATCCTGCTGGTCTTCAACCCCTTTGACGGCAAGCAGGTGCTCACGATCATGATGGGCGTGTCGCTCATCGTCGACGGCGTGCAGAACCTGTGCACCGTCGTGTATGCCGCCGTGTTTGTCAAGGACGTGAAAAACGCCGTGCACGACTTTGTGGACAACGCCACCGCCATCGAGACGACCGGCGAGGTCATCGGCGAGGACGACGCCGGGTCCAGGCCAGACGACGGGCCGAAGGCACCGTGAAACATGAAATTCTGCTCAATTTTGCCGGACGCGGAGAAATTCCCGTGTCCGGCTCTTTACTTATCCGGTGCTTTGGTGTAAAAAAGATAGGAAAATGTATGCAAATCGAAGAAGTAAGGGGGGAACTTCCGATGCTGGAGCAGGATTTTCAGAGCGTGTACGAGAAGTTCAAGCTGCAGTTTTTCCGCCGCCTGTTTTCACAGGTGCGGGAACGTGAGGGCTCGCTGAGCGCAATGGAGGCGTTCTCCGTTGAGGTCATTCATCAGCTCAACGCGCCGACGATCGGCCGGTTTGCGGACTTTCTCGGCATCTCGCAGTCCAACGCGACCTACAAGGTCAACAACCTGATCCGCAAGGGCTATATCGTCAAGGAGAATTCCGACACCGACCGGCGCGAGTATCATCTCAAGCTCTCGGACAAGTTCTACAGCTATAACGGCCTCATGCAGAGCTATATCGACACCGTGCTCGGACGCATCCGCGAGCGGTTCACGTCCGAGGAGCTGGCGACGTTCGAGCACGTGCTGGCCGTCATGTCGGACGAGCTGATGCCCGAGTGCGACGTACCGGAAAAGTGACCACACGCCCGGAAAAACGGCAGCAGCCATTGGCTGCCGCCGTTTTTTTACCTGCGGGAGGCAGCCCATCCCAAAGTGCCCGAGGGGAAAAGCCCGCCTCGTATGAGATACAGCCATCGCCCTCTGGCGATGCCTCCCCTGTGTAAGGGGAGGTGGCAAAATCGAAGATTTTTGACGGAGGGGTTGCAGATACCGGCTGCGGTGCGGATTTGGACGTGTCAATCCCTCAGTCAGCCTTACGGCTGCCAGCTCCCTTTCCACAAGGGAGCCGGGGGTGCGGGACGGACACACGGCGCACCCCCGGATTTGCTGCGCACTTTCTAAGCCTTCCCCTTGCGGGGAAGGCTTTGGCAGAGGCAGTCCCGGTCGAGCGGAAGCACAAAGACGATCGCCTGTGTGCGTGACGTCAGGGACTCCCTCCGTTTTCTTGTATTTGCGGGCAAAGTGTGGTTTAATTAAGGAAAGAAAATTAAACGATAGAAACGGAGCATCGCCATGACGATCGCAGTCATCGGCGCGGGCGCGTCCGGCATGATGGCCGCGCTGACCGCCGCCGAGCAACCGGAAAATGAGATCCTGCTCTTCGAGCGCCAGGCGCGCGTTGGGCGCAAGCTTGCCGTGACCGGAAACGGCCGCTGCAACCTGACAAACACCGGCGCCGCGCCCGAAAACTACCACGGCACGCAGCCGGAGTTTGCCGCGCGCACACTCGCGGCCTTTCCGCCCGCAGCGGCGCTCGACTGGTTCGCCGCGCACGGTCTTCTGACCGTGACCGAGCCGGGCGGGCGCGTGTACCGCTCTCGAACGCGGCCAACAGCGTCGTGGACGTGCTGCGCTTCGCGCTCGCGCAGCCGAACATCACCCTGCACACGGGCGAGGCCGTGACGGCCGTGCGCCGCCAGGGGCGCGGCTTCGTCGTCGAGACGGAGGGCGGGCAGTTTCCCGCCGAGCGCGTCATCATCGCGTGCGGCGGCATCGCCGGGGCGAAGGCCGGCGGCGTGCGCGACGGCTACACCCTGCTGCAAAGCCTCGGCCACCGGCGCACGGCGCTGCACCCCGCGCTCGTGCAGCTGACGACCGAGCCGACCTATCCGCGCGCACTCAAGGGCGTGCGCGCCGACGCGCGCGTGACGCTCACGCAGGGCCGCAAGGTGCTCGCGCGCAGCGCGGGCGAGGTGCAGTTTACGGAAAAGGGCGTGTCCGGTCCCGCCATATTTGAGATCTCGCGCGCAGCCAGCTGCAGCGGCGAGGGCAGACCGTGACGCTCGACCTGCTGCGCGAACACGGCGCGCCGGAATTTCTCGCGTTTTTGCAGACGCGGCGCAAGCTCGCACCCACGCTTCCGTGCGAGGAGGTACTGACCGGCACGGTGCACAACCGCGTGGGCAAGATGCTGCTGCGCTACGCCGATATTCCCTGTGCCCGGCCGCTCGGCGACGTGACGGACAGCGAGCTCAAGGCGCTCGTGCGCGCGGCAAGGGCTTCGCGCTGCCGGTGCGCGGCACGGAGGGCTTCGAGAGCGCGCAGGTCACGGCCGGCGGCATATGCACGGACGAATTCGACCCCGCGACGATGGAGAGCCTTCTCGTGCCGGGGCTGTACGCCTGCGGCGAGGTGCTGGATATTGACGGCGACTGCGGCGGCTACAACCTGCAGTGGGCGTGGGCCAGCGGCCGCGCGGCCGGGAGGGCTTGCCGATGATCTCGATCGAACCTGAAGCTCGCCCCCGGTGCGGACGAGGCGCAGCTGACGCGCCCTTGCCAAGGCGCTGAAGTGCCGGCCGACGACATCACCGGTCTGCGCATCCGCAAAAAGTCTCTCGATGCGCGCAAAAAGGACGACATCCACTATGTCTACACCGTCAGCGTGACCGTGCGCGGGGACGAGCAAGCTCGTCCGCCGCTGCCGCGGCGCCGCGATCACCCACGAAAAGGCCTATCCCATCCCCCGCACGTTGCGCCGCCGGAGACGCGCCCCGTGATCGTGGGCTTCGGCCCGGCGGGGATGTTCGCGGCGCTGCTGCTCGCGCGCGCGGGCGCACGACCCATCGTGCTCGAGCGCGGGCCGGACGCGCAGGACGCGCAGCGCACAGATCGCCGCGTTTCGCGCGGGCGGCGCGTTCGACCCCGAGTGCAACGTGCAGTTCGGCGAAGGCGGCGCGGGCACCTTCTCCGACGGCAAGCTCAACACCGGCACGCACGACGCGCGCATCGGCTTCGTGCTCGCGGAGTTTGCGGCGCACGGCGCGCCGGAGCACATTACCTACGACGCCAAGCCTCACATCGGCACGGACGTGCTCGTCGAGGTCGTGCAAAGCCTCCGGCGCGAGATCATCGCGCGCGGCGGCGAGGTGCGCTTCGGTCACCGCGTGACGGGGCTGTCCACGCAGGACGGACACATCACGGCGCTGACCGTGCGCAGGGCCGGCGTGGACTACACGCTCCCGGCACAGCAGGTCATCCTCGCGATCGGCCACAGCGCGCGCGACACATTCGAAATGCTGCACACACAGGGCGTGCCGATGGAGCCGAAGCCGTTCAGCATGGGCGTGCGCATCGAGCACCGGCAGTCAAGACATCAACACCGCGCAGTATGGCGCGGCGGCAGATCGTCTGCCCGCGGCGGACTACAGTCTCTCCTGCCACCTGCCGGACGGGTCGAGCGCGTACACGTTTTGTATGTGTCCGGGCGGTGAGGTGTTCGCCGCCGCGTCGGAGCAGGGCGGCGTGTGCACCAACGGTATGAGCAATTCCCGCCGCGACGGGGAAAACGCCAACGCCGCCGTGCTCGTGACGCTGCATCCGGAGGACTTTCCGGACAAGGGCACCCTCGGCGGTATGTACTGGCAGCGCAGCATCGAGCAGCGCGCCTATGTGTGCGGCGGCGGCAATTATCACGCCCCGGCGCAGCGCGTGGGCGACTTTCTCGCCGGGCGCGCAAGCACCGGCCTCAGGCCGCGTGCAGCCGACGTACCGCCCCGGTGTGACGTGGTGCGACCTGCACGACGTGCTGCCGCAGCGCATCACGGCACGCTCGCGCAGGCGCTGCCGGCTTTCGGAAAAAAGCTGCACGGCTTTGACGACCCGGACGCCGTGCTCACAGCGCCCGAGACCCGCTCGAGCAGCCCCGTTCGCATCGTGCGCGGGGAAGACCGGTGCAGCACCGGTGTGCAGGGGCTCTACCCCTGCGGCGAGGGCGCGGGCTACGCCGGCGGCATCACAAGCGCCGCCGTGGACGGGCTGCGCTGCGCCGAGTGCGTGATCAAAGCACTCCAAAACGAGGCATGACCTGTGCCGAACGGCACATTCTACCATATCATATAAGGAGGTTTTCACGATGAAAAACGAAGCGTTTGCACCCACGCCGGAGCTGCTGGCCAAGATGGATGCCTGGTGGCGCGCGGCAAACTATCTGTCCGCCTGCCAGCTCTACCTGCTCGACGACCCGCTGCTGCGCCGGCGCTGACCGAGCGCGACATCAAGAAGAAGATCGTCGGCCACTGGGGCACCGTGCCCGGCCAGAACTTCATCTACACGCACCTCAACCGCGTCATCAACGAATATGACCTCGATATGATTTATCTCTCCGGCCCCGGCCACGGCGGCAACGCCATGGTCGCGCAGGACTATCTCGACGGCTCGTACACCGACGTGTACCCGAATATCACGCGCGATGCGGCCGGCATGCAGCGCCTGTTCAAGCAGTTTTCGTTCCCCGGCGGCATCCCGAGCCATGTCGCGCCCGAACACCGGGCTCCATCCACGAGGGCGGCGAGCTGGGCTACTCGCTCGCGCACGCCTTCGGCGCCGTGATGGATAACCCCGGCCTGATCGCCGCCTGTGTTGTCGGTGACGGCGAGGCCGAGACCGGCCCGCTCGCCACCGCGTGGCACGGCAACAAGTTCGTCAACCCCATCACGGACGGCGCGGTGCTGCCGATCCTGCACCTCAACGGCTTCAAGATCGCCAATCCCACGCTCTTTTCCCGCATCAGCCACGAGAGCTCGAGATGTTCTTCCGCGGCTGCGGGTGGGAGCCGCGCTTCGTCGAGGGCGACGACCCGGCCGAGATGCACGCCAAAATGGCCGAGACGATGGACTGGGCCATCGAGGAGATCCACACCATCCAGCAGCACGCGCGCACCGCGCACGACACCACGCGCCCCTACTGGCCGATGATCGTGTTCCGCGCGCCGAAGGGCTGGACCGGCCCGAAGGAAGTGGACGGCAAGCAGGTGGAGGGTTCGTTCCGCGCGCACCAGGTACCGATCTCGATGGACAAGCCCGAGCACCTCGTGCAGCTCGAGGAGTGGCTGCGCAGCTACCATCCCGAGGAGCTCTTTGACGACAACGGCACGCTCATCCCCGAGCTGCAGGCGCTCGCGCCGAAGGGGCAGCGCCGCATGGGCGCGAACCCCCACGCAAACGGCGGTCTGCTGCTGCGCGAGCTGCGCATGCCGGACTTCCGCACGTATGAGCAGCCCGTGCCGGCGCCCGGCGCCGTCGAGGCGCAGGACATGACCGTGCTCGGCGCGTTCGTGCGCGATATCATGCGCGAGAACATGGACGCGCGCAACTTCCGCATCTTCGCCCCCGACGAGACGGCCTCCAACCGCCTGAGTCCGGTGTTCGAGGTCACGGGCCGCCGCTGGGTCGCCGAGGCGACGGACAGCGACGAGTTTCTCGACCCCGACGGCCGCGTCATGGACTCCATGCTCTCGGAGCACATGTGCGAGGGCTGGCTCGAGGGCTACCTGCTCACCGGCCGCCACGGCTTTTTCAACAGCTACGAGGCCTTCATCCGCATCGTGGACTCCATGGTCGCGCAGCACGCCAAGTGGCTCAAGGTCTGCAACCAGCTGCCCTGGCGGCAGGACATCGCCTCGCTCAACTACGTGCTCGCCTCGAACGTGTGGCAGCAGGATCACAACGGCTTCACGCACCAGGACCCAGGCTTCCTCGACCACGTGGCGAATAAAAAGGCCGATGTCGTGCGCATCTATCTGCCGCCGGACGCAAACTGCCTCCTGAGCTGCTTTGACCACTGCATCCGCAGCCGGAACTATATCAACGTCATCGTAGCTTCCAAGCATCCGCGGCCGCAGTGGCTGACCATGGAGCAGGCCGTGCGCCACTGCACGCAGGGCGTGAGCATCTGGGAGTGGGCCAGCAGCGACCAAGGCGCGGAGCCCGACGTCGTCATGGCCTGCTGCGGCGACACGCCGACGCTCGAGACGCTCGCCGCCGTGACCATCCTGCGCGAGAAGCTGCCGGAGGTGCGCGTGCGCGTCGTGAACGTAGTTGACCTCATGAAGCTCCAGCCGCATTCCGACCACCCGCACGGCCTCACGGACGAGGACTACGACCTCATCTTCACGAAGGACAAGCCCGTCATCTTCGCCTTCCACGGCTACCCGAAGCTCATCCACGAGCTGACGTACACCCGCCACAACCAGAACATGTTCGTCTGCGGCTACGTCGAGGAGGGCACGATCACGACGCCGTTTGACATGCGCGTGCTCAATGAGCTCGACCGCTTCCACCTCGTCATCGACGTCATCAAGCGCCTGCCACAGCTCGGCAACCGCGGCGCCTACGCCGTGCAGCAGATGCGCGACAAGCTCGTCGAGCACCGGCAGTACATCGCCGCGCACGGCGTCGACCTGCCCGAGATCGCCAACTGGCAGTGGACCGGCAGCACCAGCGCCGCCACGAGCTCCGAGCGCTGAGCGCGCACCTTCGCGCAGTCCCGCCGCGCCCGCATCCCCAGGCGGCGTTCACTGTCAAAAAGCAAAGACCGCGGCCGACTGCCCGCGCGCCGTCCGCCCATGGCGGACGGCGCGCACGTTTCCGTTTTTCTTGCGTTTTCTTCCTTTTTACGCCGGCACAGCTTTGGCCTTTTTGATAAGCCGGGACAGGCGGCGTTTCCGTTTTTGCATTTTCTCTCTTTTTCTCCCTTTTTCACGCCACGGTACCAGAGGCACTTTTTTGAAAAAAAAGTTCCGTATCTTTGTGCATCTTTACAGTTTTTTGTCGTTTCCTATGTTAAAATTTAGATTTTTCGTTTCTCTCTTGTGCAATTATGCAATTCCGCTATAATAGTGCCTTGAGGTGATTTTCATGTTCAAAATCGTGAATAACGAGAGATTATCTGACAATATGTTCCGCGTCACATTCGAGGCCCCGCTCGTTGCCCGCAAGCGCAGCCGGGTCAGTTTCTGATGTTCCGCGTCGATGAGTTCGGCGAGCGTATGCCCATCACGATCTCTTCCTATGATCGTGAGGCCGGTACCGTGTCGGTCATCATGCAGCGCGTCGGCAGCACGACGGCTCTGCTCGCCGGCAAGAAGGCCGGAGACTATGTGGCAGACGTCGTCGGCCCGCTCGGCAACCCCGCCGAGTTTGACAATATGCACAAGGTCGTTGTTGTCGGCGGCGGCTCGGCTGCGCCATCGCATGGCCGCAGGCCAAGGAGGCGCACCGTCTCGGCTGCGATGTCGACATCATCGCCGGCTTCCGCACCAAGGGCATCGTCGTGCTCGAGGAGGAGATGCGCGCCTGCTGCGATCATCTGTACATGATGACCGACGACGGCACCTACGGCGAGAAGGGCTTCACGACCGTCAAGCTCAAGGAGCTGCTCGAGAAGGCCAAGGCCGAGGGCAAGCAGTATGACCACTGCATCTGCATCGGCCCGCTGCCGATGATGAAGTTCGTGTGCCAGATCACGAAGGAATACGGCGTGGCCACGATGGTCGATATGAACTGCATCATGATCGACGGCTCCGGCATGTGCGGCGGCTGCCGCCTGACCGTGGACGGCAAGATGAAGTTCACCTGTGTCGACGGTCCGGAGTTCGACGGCCACCTTGTCGACTTTGACGAGGCGATCGCCCGCTCCAAGATCTATGAGGCACAGGAGCAGAAGGTGTTTGAGCGCCGCCACCACTACTGCAATCTGCAGGCCATGGCCGACGCTGAGGAAGCCGCACGCGAAAAGGAGGAGAAGTAATCATGGCAAACATGTCTCCCACAAAAGAATCCGATCCCGGAGCAGGACCCGAATGTCCGCAACAAGAAACTTCGAAGAAGTCGCGCTTGGCTACACCGTCGAGATGGCGGTCGATGAGGCCAACCGCTGCCTGAATTGCCCGCGCCCGGCCTGCATGTCCGGCTGCCCGGTCAATGTCAAGATCCCGCAGTTCATCGCCTGCGTCCGCGAGCAGGACTTCAAGGGTGCTTACCACAAGATCCTTGAGGACAGCTCCCTGCCCGCCATCTGCGGCCGTGTCTGCCCGCAGGAGAAGCAGTGCGAGAGCAAGTGCGTGCGCGGCAGCAAGGGCGAGCCCGTCGGCATCGGCCGTCTGGAGCGCTTCGTCGCCGACTGGAACCGCGAAAACGCCGACGAGATGCCCGAGAAGATCCAGACCAACGGTCACCGCGTCGCGGTCATCGGCTCCGGCCCGTCCGGCCTCGCCTGCGCGAGCGATCTGGCCAAGCTCGGCTACGATGTGACCGTCTACGAGCACTTCCACAAGGCCGGCGGCGTGCTGGCTTACGGCATCCCCGAGTTCCGTCTGCCGAAGGCCATTGTGCAGAAGGAGATCGACAAGCTCGTGGCCATGGGCGTCAACATCGTGTGCGACGCGACCATCGGCAAGTGCATGAGCATCGACGAGCTGCTCGGCAAGGACGCCGACAAGCTCCTCGGCGACGAGAAGTACGAGGCCGTGTTCATCGGCTCGGGCGCCGGTCTGCCGAAGTTCCAGAACATCCCGGGCCTGAGCTACTGCGGCGTGTTCTCCGCCAACGAGTTCCTCACCCGCATCAACCTCATGCACGCCTATGACGAGCGCTACGACACCCCGCTCATGCCCATCCACGTGACGGCCGTCGTCGGCGCCGGCAACGTCGCCATGGACGCCGCGCGCTGCGCCAAGCGTCTGGGTGCGGACGTGACGGTCGTGTACCGCCGCGGCGAGGAGGAGATCCCCGCCCGCAAGGAAGAGTACGAGCACGCAAAGGAAGAGGGCATCAACTTCCACCTGCTGTGCAACCCCGTCGAGATCCTGGCTGACGACAAGGGCTGGGTGCGCGGCCTTAAGTGCATCCGCATGGAGCTCGGCGAGCCCGACGAGAAGGGCCGCCGCCGTCCGATCGAAGTGCCGGGCAGCGAGTTTGAGATGGCCTGCGACTCCGTCATCATGGCGCTGGGTACCTCCCCCAACCCGCTGCTGCGCAAGGCGACGCCGGACCTCGAGTACAGCGATCGCGGCGGCATCGTCGTCAAGGACGACACCGTGACGACCATGAAGGACGGCGTGTTCGCCGGCGGCGACGCCGTCACCGGTGCGGCCACCGTCATCAAGGCGATGGGCGCCGGCAAGAAGGCCGCGGCTGCCATCGACGCGTACATCAAGAGCAAGTAAGTGCATACATAAGGTCAGCGGACATCCGACGGATGTCCGCTGATCGGTTTTAAAGGAAAAGCCTTCCCTGATCGAGGAAGGCTTTTCTTTTCCGTATGCCTGCGCGGGGAGATTGAGCACGAGGGCCAGAAACTCCAGCGGCTGTCCGTCGTTGCGCAGGAAATGACTTTCGCCGTCACCCGTGAAGGTCACGGTACCGGCGTCCACGGTCGTCGTCTCACCGTTGCTGCGGTACGTGCCGTGCCCGGAGAGGAAGTAGTACACTTCATAGTTGCCGTGGTGGGTATGCTCGCCGACTTCGCAGCCGGGCTGCAGCACCATGCGGGCGCAGACCGTACCGGCGCCGAGCATCTCCTCCGGAGGAGAGGAGCGCATAGCGCTCGAGATGGCCGGCGCCGCCTTTGAGGTGCTCAAGGCGCTCGGGCACATCGGGGAGCTTGCGGATGAATGCCATAGAGATCAGCCTCCTTTTTGGTTGTGCTATATTCGTAGCACACGGCTGCGAAAATTGCAACCATTTTTCGCGCGGAGGCCGGTAGGGATCGCGTTTAAATATAAAAAATCCACGCGCTTGGCGTGGCGTCATCCGGCTCTATGGCTTCTCACTTGCTGCTGGGTTCCCAGCTGACATCCGAGAAGATCAGGTCGTCCAGGTCCTGGACTTGATTGGTACGCATAACGTTATCACGCTCCTTTCTTTTTCAGTTACTTTTAGTCTAACAGAAAAAATGCAAGATTTCAAGCGGTGGTTTTCACAATTTACCTAGAATTCACCTAGAATTTTGCAGCAAAACGCACAAATCCGGGGTGCATCCTGCAGGAAGCACCCCGGGGAGATTCATTTGTACAGGTCGAGGAACTCCTCGAGACAGAGGCCGTTTTCCATAATATACGCAGCCGCCTCCTTGCCGACATAGCGGAAGTGCCACGGCTCGTACATGACGCCGGTGACGCTCTGCTTGTCAGCGGGTAGCGCAGGATGAAGCCGTAGTCCTGGCAGTGGGCGTACATCCACTGGTAGAGCGCGGTCTTTTCAAGGTTCTGCGTCTTGACTTCATAGTACTTGTCGGTGATGTCGGCGCACAGGCCGAGCTGATGCTCGCTCGTGCCGGGACGGGTGACGATGCGGGCGGCTGCGGCCTCGTCACCACCGCACTGCCTGACCTTGCGGGTGAAGAGATACGACTGCTCGCTGTAGCTGCGGTACGTGCTCGACAGGCACACGCTCAGCCCCTCGGCGCGCGCGGCGGCGATGAATTCCTTGAGCGCGCCCACGGCGCGGGCGTCAAAATACCGGCCGCCCTCCAGCTCCGCCAAGTCCTCCGGCACGGCCTCGCCGATCGAGTTGTGCGCGTTGACGAGCGTGAGCTCCCAGCTGCCGGTGTTGACCTTCGGCAGGCCGTTGTCCGGCTCGGGCGTGGGGGTGGGCGCAGCGGTCACGACCGGCGTGGGCGTTGCGGCGGCGGACTGCGCCGGAGTATCCATCGGCGGCAGCACGCGCAGCGCGACGATGGCGGTCAGCGCCAGAATGAGCGCGACACATAAAACGGTTTTGAGAGCTTTTCGCATATCCCCACATCCTCAGTGACAGTTCTCGGCACAAAATGGCCGAAATTATGGTATCACGTTTCCGGCGGCGGGTCAATCCCAAAACCGCCGCTTGACACACACCGCCGAAACGGATAAACTGTCCGGGAAGGAGAGATGCCCCCATGCAACGTGATTGCTCCGGCCGCCCGCTGCGGCTGTTTTTGACTTTTTACCGGCCGCACCGGCGGCTGTTTGCGCTCGATCTGCTCTTTTCGCTGCTCTCATGCCTGGCGGATCTGGCGTTTCCCTATGTCTCGCGGCAGGCGATGCAGAATCTGCTGCCGCTGGGACTGTTCCGCACATTCTTCGCCATCATGGCGGCGCTTCTGGCAGCATATCTGCTCAAGGCCGTGTTCAAATACGCCGTGACCGTCATCGGCCACCAATGCGGCGTGCTCATCGAAGCGGATATGCGTCAGGAGCTCTTTGAGCATCTGCAGACGATGAGCTTCCGCTTCTTTGACTGCAACCGCACGGGCGTGCTCATGAGCCGCATGACGAGCGACCTCTTTTCCATTACGGAGCTGGCGCACCACGGGCCGGAGTATCTGCTCACGGCGGTGGTCACGCTCGGCGGCGCGCTCGCGATCCTGGCGCCGATCTGCTGGCAGCTCGCACTCGTGCTGCTGCTGCTCGTGCCGCTGTCGCTGTGGATCACGATCCGCCAGCGCAAGCGCATGAACGACGCAAACGTCGCCGTCAAGCGCCGGCAGGCCGAGATCAACACCGTCATCGAGTCCGGCATCTCCGGCGTGCGCACAGCCAAGGCGTTCACGAACGAGGCCGTCGAGCGCGAGAAGTTTCTCGCCTGCAACGACCGCTACAAGCACAGCAAGACCGACTGGTACCGCGCCATGGGCGTGTTTCAGGGCGGGATGGAGTTTACGATGTCGGCCATGCAGGTCGTGGTCATCGCGATCGGCGGCGCGTTCATCATGCGTGGTCAGATCGACTACATCGACCTCATCACATCCTCGCTGTACGTGACGACGTTCATCTCCCCCATCCGCACACTGGTCAACTTCATGGAGGTGTTCACCGACGGCACGGCCGGCTTCCAGCGCTTTCTGGAGCTGATGCGCGTGCAGCCCGACATTGCCGACGCGCCGGACGCCAGACCCCTGCCGCCGGTGCGCGGACAGGTGGATTATAACGACGTGAGCTTCGACTACGCTGAGGGCGCAACCGTGCTCTCGCACGTGGATCTGCACATTGCGCCGGGTGAAACGCTGGCCGTCGTCGGTCCGTCGGGCGGCGGCAAGACGACGCTGTGCCAGCTGCTGCCGCGGTTTTACGATGTCACGTCCGGCTCGGTGTGCATCGACGGCATCGACGTGCGCACCGTGACGCAGGCGTCGCTGCGCCGCTGCGTCGGCGTGCTGCAGCAGGAGGTCTTCCTCTTTGCCGACACCATCCGCGAAAACATCCGCTACGGCCGCCCCGACGCCACCGACGCCGAGATCGAGCAGGCCGCGCGCTATGCCGAGATCGACCGCGAGATCCGCGCCATGCCCGACGGCTACGACACCTATGTCGGCGAGCGCGGCGTCATGCCTCCGGCGGGCAGAAGCAGGGCAGCATCGCGCGCCTGTTTCTGAAAAACCCGCAGATCCTCATCCTCGACGATGAGCGCTCGACTCCGTGACCGAGCAGCGCATCCAGAACGCGCTCGACACGCTCGCCCGCGGCCGCACGTGCATCATCATCGCCCACCGGCTGAGCACTGTGCAGGGTGCCGACCGCGTCGCCGTGATCGACCGCGCATGTCGCCGCGGTCACCAAAGCAGGCACACCTCGCGCGCGACGGCAAATCGCCGCGCACAGCACCTTATTTAAATAGACGCCGAGCGCGCCGGATCACACGATCCGGCGCGCTTTTTCCGTCTGAAACTCAGTCCCCGATGTAAGTAAAGCCAATGTCTCCGAGTGCGTGGCGAGAAAGAGCAGCTCATATTCCTTCCCCTTGAAGTGCCGGTAGCGGCCGGGACGGAGCGTCTGCGCCGTGCTCATGCGTTCTCCTCCGGCAGGCCGAAGCTCTGGATGAGCAGGCGCGTGAGCGCGTGCGCCCCCTCGCGCGTGAGCATGATGCTCGCGACCTCGCCGACCGTCTTTTCCGGCATGTCGATCAGGCCCTTGGGCTGGGGCGTGTAGTTGTGCTGCATATACATGTGGTAAAAGCTCAGCGAGCACTCCGAGCGGTTGTCATTGACCGAGACGTTGAACACATTGGCAAACTGGGGCTTCATGACGGGCACCTCCTGCAGATCTTCTGCGCCCATTATACCACAGCGGTGATGGAAACGGGTGGTCAATTTTTGCACATTTTCAGGAAAGATGTTCAAAATCTATTGCGATATCGGACAATGTCCTGTATAATGTGTCTACCAGTATGCGACTTTTTTAACATGGAGGGGAGAGCCGTTTGAAAGACCTGAAGTATCTTTACGAATTTGAAAAGCTGCTCGAGAGCGCGAACAACCCGCTCGTGCAGCAGGCGTGTGCCGAGGGGAAGCACGCGCTGGCCTACACCTGCTACCACATGCCCGAGGTGCTGCTCAACACCGGCGACTGCTTTTCGGTGCGTCTGCGCGCGCCGCTGACGGGGTCGCTGGACATCTCGTCGTACTACATGTCAAACTTCATCTGCGACTACTGCAAGTCGCTGCTCGAGCGCGGCATCGAGGGGGGCTATAACTTCCTGTCCGCCCTGCTGGCGACGGAGACCTGCTCGGAGATGAACCGCGCGCTCGAGCACTTCGAGCTGCTGCACCTCGTGGACAACGAGCAGTTTTTCGTCACCTTCCTCGACATGCCCTTCAAGGTCACGGACAATACCGTGCGCCACTATGTCGACCAGCTCCGGCGCAAGGTGCTCGAGCCGCTGCACGAGGTCTACGGCGTGGACGTGTCGGACGACGCACTGCGCAAGGCCGTGGCCGAGCACAACGAGGTCTGCCGCATCCTGACCGAGATCGGCCAGTTCCGCAAGGAGGAAAACCCGCGCATCACGGGCTACGAGTACCACATCCTCAACCTCGTGAGCTACTGCTGCCCGAAGTATCTCATCGTCGACAAGCTGCGCGAGACGCTCGAGGAGCTGCGCCGCCGCGAGCCCGACGCCAAGCCGAACTTCCGCGTGAAGATCGCCGTCGTCGGCAGCGAGATCGACGACCCCGGCTTTACCAAGCTCGTGGAGGAGGCGGGCGCGCTCGTCGTGGTCGACCGCTTCTGCTTCGGCTCCAAGCCCGGCCGCGAGGAGATCCACCTCGACCCCGACCTGCCGGTGCTCGAGAGCATCGCCCGGCACTACCTCACCACGAGCCAGTGCCCGCGCTACATGCAGCGCGAAAAGGTGGAGGGCCGCTGGCAGCTCGTGCGTGACCTGTGCGAGGAGTATCACGCGCAGGGCGTGCTGTACGAACAGCTCAAGTTCTGCGAATACTGGGGCTATGAGCGCGCGCTGGCGAGCCACGTCATCACGCATGACTACGGTATCCCGTCCGTCGCGGTCGACCGGCAGAACGCCACCGGCGGCAACGGCCAGCTGCGCACGCGCGTGCAGGCATTCGTCGAGAGCCTGGAGATCAAACAGCTCCAGGCGCAGAGAGGAGGCAAGTGACCATGGCTGACAAAGAAAAGCGCTCCCTGCGGGAATTTCTCCGCCACATCAATGACTATACATACCGCTTTGACCCAGAGCGGGGCCGGTTTCGCTACCGTGAGCTGCGCGGCGTGCGCGACACGGCGTTCGACTTTTACATGTGGCTCAAGTGCTGGAAGGACATGGTCGCCTTTGTGGCCAAGTGCCCGGTGTCGGCCGTGCGCGCGCTGTTTCGCTACCAGTGGTTTGCGACCTATCTGACCTATCCGAACTTTGTCGACCGCGGCACGCTCGGCATGCGCGGCAACCAGCTGCGCATGGCCCGCGCGCAGTACGACCGCATCGTGAAAAAGGCCACCGACCTGCTGCGCATCTCATTCGTGGCCGACGAGCACTTCCACCCCGGCAACAAACTGTCGAAGAAGGTCGTGCTCTTTGACGAGCTCGTCCCGGGCGAGATCATGGCCGGCTTCCCGAACCTCATCTACCTGCCGGCGCAGGTGCTGCCGGTGTTTCTGTGCTCCATCCTCGACCAGCAGATCACGCCGCCGTATCTCGACGCGGCCGAAAACTTCGGCATCCCGGCCGACGTCTGCCCCCTGCCCTCGGCCGAGGCCGGCTGCGCCCTGCGCGACGAGTATCCCAAGCTCGGCACGTGCTTTGTCGCCTGCAACATGCCGTGCGACGGCAGCGTCGCCACGACGTCGTATCAGGACCGGTACTTCAACCTCCCGACGTACTACTTCGGCGTGCCCATCCGCTACAATGAGGAGGCGGTGCAGGACTACGCCGTCGAGGAGCTGCGGGGGCTCATCCGCTTCATCGAGGAGCAGACCGGCGAGACGTTCGACTGGGACGCGTTTTTCCGCGCCATGAAGGTCTACAACCAGGAGACGGAGTACGAGCTGCAGAAGTGGGAGGTCAACCGCACGCCCTACCCGCAGATGACGGGCGAGACGTTCTGGATCTACCGCATGTTTTTCTACCATCTCTCCGGCGGCATGGACCCGCATTTTCTCGACACCGACCGCCGCGTCAACCGTATCATGATGCGCGGCTACCAGCAGAAAAAGCCCTGCGCGCCCGCGATGCGCCACCGCTGCGTCGAGTGGTCGTGCCCGGCGAACTTCTACCCCGACTTCTCCGTCTGGGCGGAAAACTGCTGGGGCATCAACGTCGTGGCAAGCATGGAATCCCTCATTTCCGACATCATCATCAACACGGAGGACCGCGATCAGGCGCTCGCCGACCTCGCCCGCAGCTATCAGCGCACCACCATGCGCAAGCACACAAAGGGCGGCTACGCGAACGTGCTCGACGAGCTGTGGATCGTCTGCAAACAGTACAACGCCGACATGGTGCTCATGTACGACCAGATCTCCTGCAAGGGCATGGACGGTCTGCGCGGCGTGTTCGAGGAGCAGGCGGCCGCGCGCGGCGTGCACATGCTCTGGGTCGCGCAGGATCTGCTCGATTCGCGCACGATCTCCAAGCGCGACATGCGCCGCCAGGTCAACCTCTACATGCAGACCGTCATGGGCGAGGAGCCCGTGCGGCCCGACCTTGTGGACTTTGACGATGCGCTGACGTGGTAAAAGCAAATCCATCGAGAACCGCTTCGTTGGGTTCCCGGCGAAATGCAAAGCCCTTTTTAAACACGCAAACTCCCCGCCCGAAGGCGGGGAGTTTTTGCAGGCTGTTACAAAAGGCTCGCAGAGTTTTCACGCCTGCGGCTGCTTTTTGATGTCAAACCGCCACACGGCGACGGCGTAGGACACGAAGGCGATGGCCTCGATGACCATGCACGAGTACGAGCGCGCAAGGATGTCATACGTGAACCAGAACGGCGAATTGGTCAGGTAGAGCAGACGCGTGCGGCGCATGTCGCGCGTCCAGAGCGCGACCGTCGTCATGCTCATGGCAATGCCGGGCAGCAGACTCACCGGCCCGTCCCACGTAAGGACGGTGTTGACGACGTACAGCGCCAGAAACGCCCACAGCCACGCGCGGCTCTGCGCCCACTTGCGGTCGTTGAAGTAAAACACGACGCTGCGCGCGAACGACAGAATGTTGATGGTCGCGGCGGTCATCGCGCCGAGCAGCCCGTAGTGCACGATCCACATCAGGCAGGCGGCGGCCTGCGCGGCGAGGATGACACGGCGGTTATTGAATTGCACCGAGATAAACACGATCAGGCTGCCGAGCAGACCCAGCGCCTGGTTGAGCCAGAAACCCATGTGCCCACACCCTTTCTTCCCGCGGGAAAGAGTATCGTAACACAAACGCGCGGAAAAGGCAAGCCTTCCCACGCGATTTTTCGCCCACATACAACGCCAAAATATACAAATCAGGAAGCCGCCGCAAGCGCCGCTTTGCTATTTATAAATGGTATCGCTCAAAACCACGCGGCGATCTGCTGCCAGAGCGGCAAACTGACCAGCCAGCGGATGAGCGGCACGAACAGCAGCGCCGGCAGATAGTCCGCCACCTTGATCTTCGTGGCGCCGGTCTGATTGAGGCCGATGGCCGCCACGAGCAGGGAGCCCGCGCACGTGAGGTCCGCGACCGCCGCCTCCGAGAGCAGCGGCGCGATGGCCCCGGCCAGCAGCGTGAGCGCTCCCTCGACCACGAACACCGCCGCGCCCGCGAGCATGACGCCCGCGCCGAGCGTCGTGGCCATCATGGCGCAGAAAACGAGGTCGATCATCGACTTGGTGAGCAGGATGCTGTTGTCGCCGCGGATGCCGGCGTCGAGCGAGCCGTTGACCGCCATGGCACCCACGCAGCACAGCAGGCTCGCCGTGACAAAGCCCTCGGCCAGCGACGGGCCGCCCTCGTGCCGGTGAACGTGCGCCTCGACCCAGGTGCCGAGGCGGTGGATGGCCCCGTCGATGTTCAGCAGCGCGCCCACGGCCGCGCCGAGCGACATGGACACGATGACGATGAGGATGCTCCGGCACTCCATCGCGCCCGAGATGCCGATATACAGCACGCAGAGGCCGAGACCGATCATGACCGTTTTGCTCACGCGCTCGGGGATGCCCCGCCGAAACAGCAGACCGACCGCACCGCCGGCCACGATGGCCAGCGCGTTGACGATGGCGCCTGTCATGCTCATGAATGATCCGCTCCTTCCCGCCGCGTCCGCCATATTTAAATAAGGTATACCACACGGTCACGGCGCGCCATGAAATGTTACCGCTCTACGATAGCACAACCGCCCGGCAGTGTAAACACCCAAATGCGGCGGATTCAGCCGTGCGGCGCGGGGTTGGACGCTTTGAGCTCGCTCAGAAACAGCTGCCCGGCGGTGGACAGACCGGTCTTCTGCTTGTAGATGACGCCGATGGTGCGCTGCAGCTCCGGAGAGAGCCGGCGTGCAGTGAGCCGCTGGCCGCTGCGGCGCAGCACGGCCTCCGGCAGGATAGACACGCCGAGCCGGCTCTCGACCATGTTCAGGATCGTGTAATCGTCGGCCACGCGGTACTGCACGTTGATCTGCGGGTGGCGCGCGAGCAGCTCGCGGATGCAGCCGCCGCCGCGCCCCTCCTCGAGGAGGATGAACGGCTCGGCCGCCAGCTCATCGACCTGAATGAAAATGTTCTCGCCCAGCGGGTGGCCCTCGGGCAGGACGGCGAGCATGGTGTCGCGATAGATCGGCTCGCATGCAAACGGCGTCGTGCGCGACATGTCCGTGAAGCCGAAGTCGACCACGCCCTCGCGCACCCAGTCCTCGATCTCGTAATACAGGCCCTGATAGAGCTCGAAGCGGATGCCGCTGTGCTGGCTCCGGAAGCGCTCCATGGCCGGCGGCAGCAGGAAGCTCGACACGCTCGTGAACGTGCCGAGGCGGATCGTGCCCTGCTCAAGCCCGCTGAAGCCCGCCGCCTGCGACTGGAGCATGCGGTAGGCGTTGACCGTGTCGCGGATGTACGGCAGCAGGTGGCGGCCCTCATAGGTGAGCGCCACGCCCGAGCGCGAGCGCACCAGCAGCGTCACGCCCAGCTCCTCCTCCAGCGACTTGATCATCTGGCTGACGGCCGACTGCGTGTAGCCGAGATCGCGCGCCGCGTCCGAAAAACTGTTGCGCTCAAAGACCTTCAGGAAGGCAATGTATCGGTTCATAAGCACCTCACAAATAAGAAACGCTAATCTAACTATCAGAAATATTTGCTTTACTTATCCATAAAGGCATTATATAATGGGCACTGTCAGATAGCAAGCGGGAATTTTCGTGACCGCACACGAACCGCTCCGCCCGCTGACTGGCGCGCAATTTCTCCCCCAAGCAACATGATAATTCCTTTTTCCAACTCCATTTCTCCTATGGAAACGCCCCTGCCGGTTTGTCCGTTCCGGCAGGGGCGTTTTCCGTTTGCGGGGGGTGAATGGCCGATGTCTTGAAATCCTTCTCCCGAATGGGTGACGGTCCGGCTTCTCCCCCGGCTTCTGCGCAGCAGGAGGGCCCAAGGGGGGAAGACCCGCCCCGGATGGAATTTGGCATCACCGAACAGTACTGCAGCCGCGGAGAAGGCAGCGCCACACGGTACTGTGGCCGCAAGGAGAAAATATCGCCGTCCGGCGATGCCTCCCCTGTGTAAGGGGAGGTGGCACGGCGCTCTGCGCCGTGACGGAGGGGTTGCAGATACCGGCCGCAGTGCAAGAATGCGCGTATCAATCCCTCAGTCAGCCTGACGTCTGCCAGCTCCCTTTGCACAAGGGAGCCAAGGGGCGCGGGACGGACGTACCGGAAAAAACGATCACCCCGCCGCAGACAAAGCAGCCCTCCCGGATTCGGGAGGGCTGCTGCTTCTCTCTGCTTTTCTGCATCCACCAGCGCGCACATCCGTTTCCGCGCTTGTGCGCGGGAGCGGCGCGCGCAGAGCCGCGGCAATGCGGGCACGTTGCCTGCCCCGGCAGTCAGTCCACCACCGTGACGGCCGCAGTGGTGGATGCGGCGATGGCGTCCGCCTGCAGGGCGTCGGCCGTGACGGTCTGCAGCGGCAGACTGCCGAGTGCCGACCAGTCCAGCGACCCGGAAACGCCGCGCACCGTCAGCTCCGTGAGCCCGGTGAAATCCTCCAGACCGGATGTGCTGTCCAGCTCGCAGCGGATGAGCGTGAGCGACGTGATCGCCCGCTCGCGGTCGAAGCTGTGGAAGAAATCGCCGCGCAGATCGCAGTCCACGAGCGTGACGCGCGTGAGCGAGGACTTGTGCAGCGGGATCAGCAGCTCGCGGCGCGTGCAGTGCGAGAGCGTGATGTCCTGCAGCTTTGTGAGCGCGCGCAGCTCGGACAGGTCCGACACGTTTGCGCCGTTGAGACTCAGCTTCCGCACGTTCAGGCAGCGGCCGAGGCCGGTCAGGTCGGTAATGGCGTTGCCGTCGGCCGTGAGGGCCGTGAGCTTCGGCAGCTGTTCGATGCCCGACAGGCTCGTGAGCCGGTTGGCGCTGACATCGAACACCTCCACGCCGCAGGCGGGCAGGCTCTCAAGCGAGGTCAGTGACTGGAACTGCACCGAGACCACCGTCAGGCTCGGGAAATACGCGAGGTCGGACAGGTCGCGGATGTCGCCGCGGCGCACGGTGACGCTCTGGCCGGAGGGGTCGGTCATCTCCGCCGTCTCGACGCCGGCGGCCGCCGCGTCCACGCCCTGCTGCGGGGCGGCGAACCAGTACCGGTCGCCGCAGACGTACAGCGCCGTGAGGCCCTTGAGGTCCGCGACCGTGAGCTCGCCCGCGGGCTTGCCGGCATAGTCGCGCGCGGCCTGCTCGAGCAGCGGGTTCTGGAACTGGGCCACCGTGTCGTCCGCGAGCGTCTGCACCGCGACGGTTTTCGCCGTGAAGCGGTAGAGCAGGCCCGTGAAGTGGCCGACGATGCCGGCCGCGATCAGACAGCCGGCGAGCACAATGGCAATGATCGCCGCCGCGAGGCCGCGGCGCTTTTTCTTCGGCCGCTCAGGCTTCGGCGCCTTGGGCGGTTTTTCATGCTTTTCCCGGCGGGGCTTTTCGGCGCGGGGCTTTTTCTCTCTCGCCTTTTTCCCGGGCGCGGGCGCCGGGGTGTCCGGCAGCTCCGGCGGATCACCGGCGAATTTTGAAGCGTCGAGCAGCTCGGCCGAGAAGAGCTTGTCGTAGAAATATTCCTCGCTCGGGTAGGTGTACTTCATGAGCGCGAAGAGGTTGCCGATCTGCATCTCCATGCCGGGGGAGAGCTCCGTCTGCTCGAGGTAGACGTTGATGACGGGTTTTTTTTTTCTTCGTCAGGGCATAGTGCATCTCCTTGCGGCAGTTGTCCGAGCGCAGATACGCCGGGGACAAGAACGCCAGCACGAGCTGCGCGCGCTCGAGATGCGACGCGATGCTCTCCGGCCACTCGCTGCCGGCCTCGATGCCCTCATCGTACCAGACGCGAAAGCCGCGCGACTGCAGGGTGCGGATGATCTCGAGCACGGCCGCGTCGTTCTTGTGCGCGTAGCTGACGAAGAGATACGGCAGCGTGCCCTCATAGGGGCGCAGAAGGGTCTTCAAGGAACCACCTCCGGAAAAAATTCAAAATTCAACTGGATTTTGTTCGTGTATCACACACGGCCGGGCCCGGCAAGGGCTTTGAGCCCGGCGAGCCAGGCATACGGCACGCGCAGCCCGCCCCGGCCGGAGCCGAGGGCGATGTCCGGCTTGCGCAGACCGTGATAGTCCGAGCCGCCGGAGGGCGCGAGACCGAAGCGCTCGGCCAGCGCCTGCGCCGCCGCCGTCTGCTCGGGCGTATAGGTCGTGTAGCGCACCTCGACGCCGAGGGCCCCGGCGTCCGCAGCAGCAGAGAGCATGGCGGTGCGCTGCGCATCGTCGAAGCGGTACTTGAAGATGTGCGCCACGACCGGCACGCCGCCCGCCGCGCGCAGGGCGCGGGCGAAGTCCTCCAGCGGGACGTTGTAGCGCGGGACGTAAAATTCCTTCCCCCGGCCAAGCAGGCCGCGCATGCCGTCCGGCACCGACGCGATGCACCCGCGCTGCACGAGCAGCGCCGCGATGTGCGGCCGGCCGAGCACCGTCTGCCCCGGGAAGGCCGCGTGCAGGTCGTCCATCGTGATGGGGTAGCCCGCGTCGTGCAGGCGCTGCACCATGGTCTCGTTGCGGGCGTTGCGCTCGTCCGTCGCGCGGGTCATGAGCGCGCGCAGGGCGGTGTCCTCCGTGTCCATGAAGTAGCCGAGCAGGTGCACCTCCTCGCCGCCCCAGACGGTGGACAGCTCCACCCCGGGCACGACCTCGATGCCGCAGCGCTGCCCCGCCGCGCGGGCTTCGGGCAGGCCGGCGAACGTGTCGTGATCCGTGACGGCCACGGCCCGCAGACCGAGCGCCGCCGCCTTGCGCACCACGTCAGCCGGCGCGTCCGACCCGTCGGACGCGAGCGTGTGCGTGTGCAGGTCAATCCGCTCCATGGCGTACCTCCAGCCCGTCCGGCAGCGCGTCGCCCTGCCAGAGGACATAGACCGTGCCGTCCGTGACGCGCACCGCGGCCGCCGCGCCGGTGAAGGAATTGCTCACGCCGAGCGGCATGGCGCAGCGCAGCTCCGCATCCGTGATCTCGTAGAGCAGGCCGCGCAGCGTGACGCCGCGCGCGGCATCGCCGCTGCTGAACACGGACACCGTGCCCTCCATACCGGCGGGAAAGATCAGCGTGCCGTTTTGCACCGCCGTGACCACCCAGCCGCAGCCGATGAGCCAGCCCTGCGCGCCCGCGTCCGTGAGTCCGCGCAGCGTCTGCAGGCTCGCAATCGTCTGGTCGAGGCGGCCGCCGAGCGCGCCCGCCATCACGAGCCGCCGGTACCCGTGCGCCAGCGCCCAGCGCACGGCGAGACCGAGGTCGGTGTCGTCCTTCATGACCGGGTGTGTCTCCACGTTCGGGTGGTCCGGCCGGTAGCCGAGGGAGTCAAAGTCGCCCATGACGAAGTCCGGCTCGATGCCGCGCGCTTTCAGCGAGCGGTAGCCGCCGTCGGCCGCAATGACATAGTCCCCCGGCCGGGGGCTCAGGCGCACGCCGTCGAGACTGGCCGCGCCGACGATATAACAGGTATTTTCCAAATTCATTCCAGCTTTCCTGAATTTTCGTCCGCTATTGTACCACAATCCGCGCGGCGAGAAAAGAATTGCGTGTAAATTACGCGCCGGGCGCATTTGTTAGATTTTAAACTCGCCAAAATTTCAAAATTTTATTTCTATTGTTACTGATATATGATATAATTCCGACGTTGACAGCGCGCCGGGGCACGCCTCTGCGCCGCTGCAGCCCCCACCTCTGCGGCCCGCCGCAGTCAGAAAGGAGACACGACCGTGTCAGAAAAAGTTTTCAACAAGGTCCTTGCCGCCAACCGCGGCGAGATCGCGGTGCGTATCTTCCGCGCGTGCTACGACCTCGGCATCCACACCGTGGCCATGTACTCCAAGGAAGACGAACTGAGCATGTTCCGCACCCGTGCCGATGAGGCCTACCTCGTCGGCGAGAACAAGAGCCCCCTGGGCGCGTATCTCGACATCCCCGAGATCATCGACCTGGCCAAGCGCCGCGGCGTCGACGCCATCCACCCGGGCTACGGCTTCCTGTCCGAGAACGCGGACTTTGCCCGCGCCTGCGAAGAAGCCGGCATCACGTTCATCGGCCCCCCGAGCGACGTGCTCGGCAAGATGGGCGACAAGCTCTCGGCCAAGCAGATCGCCATGGAGTGCGGCGTGCCGGTCATCCCCGGCTGCTCCGAGCCCCTGCGCGACGGGCAGGAGGCGCTCGAGAAGGCCATCAGCTTCGGCTTCCCCGTCATCCTCAAGGCGGCGGCCGGCGGCGGCGGCCGCGGCATGCGCCTGTGCGAGATGCCCGAGGACGTCATCCCCGCGTTCGAGCTCGTCAAGAGCGAGGCGCGCAAGGCCTTCGGCAATGACGACATCTTCATCGAGAAGTACCTCGTGCAGCCCAAGCACATCGAGGTGCAGATCCTGGCCGACCAGTACGGCAACGTGCGCCACCTCGGCGAGCGCGACTGCTCGCTGCAGCGCCGCTACCAGAAGGTCGTCGAGTTCGCGCCCGCGTGGAGCGTGCCCGAGAGCATCCGCGAGCAGCTGCACGCCGACGCCGTGAAGATCGCCGAGGCCGTCGGCTATGTCAACGCCGGCACGGTGGAGTTCCTCGTCGACCGCGACGGCAACCACTACTTCATCGAGATGAACCCCCGCATCCAGGTCGAGCACACCGTCACCGAGATGGTCACGAGCATCGACCTCGTGCGCGCGCAGATCCTCATCGCCGAGGGTCAGCCGATCAGCCACCCGGAGATCGGTCTCGGCGACCAGAACAACCTCAAGGTCAACGGCTACGCCATCCAGTGCCGCGTGACCACCGAGGACCCGGCCAACAACTTCGCGCCCGACAACGGCAAGATCGAGGCCTACCGCTCCGGCGGCGGCTTCGGCGTGCGTCTCGACGGCGGCAACGTCGGCACGGGATCGATCATCTCCCCGTACTACGACTCCCTGCTCGTCAAGGTCACGAGCTGGGACTGCACCTTCCCCGCCGTCTGCCGCAAGGCCACCCGCGCCATCAATGAAGAGCACGTGCGCGGCGTGAAGACGAACATCCCGTTCGTGACGAACATCCTCACGCACCCGACGTTCATCGCCGGCAAGTGCCACACGAAGTTCATCGACGAGACGCCGGAGCTGTTCGAGTTCACCGAATCGCGCGACCGCGCGACCCGCGTGCTCAAATACATCGCCAACATCCAGGTCAACAATCCCGACGCCGAGCGCCACCAGTACGACACGCCGCGCTTCCCGAAGGCGCAGCGCGAGATCTCGAAGCAGGACGGCCTCAAGCTCCTGCTCGACACCGACGGCCCCGAGGCCGTTAAGGATTGGGTCCTCGGCCAGAAGAAGCTGCTCATCACCGACACGACGATGCGCGACGCGCACCAGTCCCTGCTGAGCACCCGTCTGCGCACCCGCGACATGCTCAAGGGCGCCGACGGCACGGCCGACATCCTCGCCGACTGCTTCTCGCTCGAGATGTGGGGCGGCGCGACGTTTGACACCGCCTACCGCTTCCTGCACGAGTCCCCGTGGGAGCGCCTGGAGATGCTGCGCGAGAAGATCCCGAACATCCCGTTCCAGATGCTGCTGCGCGGCTCGAACCTCGTCGGCTACGCGAGCTATCCGGACAACCTCGTGCGCGCCTTCATCGCCGAGTCCGCCCGCGAGGGCATCGACGTGTTCCGCGTGTTCGACTCGCTCAACTGGATGCCGAACATGGAGACCGCCATGGACGAGGTCCTGCGCCAGGGCAAGTTCCTCGAGGGCACCGTGTGCTACACCGGCGACATCCTCGACCCGACGCGCGACCGCTATACGCTCGAGTACTACGTCAACTTCGCCAAGGAGCTTGAGCGCCGCGGCGCCCACATGCTGGCCATCAAGGACATGTCCGGCCTGCTCAAGCCCTACGCCGCCAAGAAGCTCGTGAGCACCCTCAAGCAGGAGATCGGCATCCCCATCCACCTGCACACGCACAACACCACCGACAACCAGATCGCGACCTATCTCATGGCGGCCGAGGCCGGCGTGGACGTGGTCGACACCGCCATCGGCCCGCTGGCCAACCTCACGAGCCAGCCGTCGATGAACGCCGTTGTCGAGTCCCTGCGCGGTCAGGAGCGCGACACCGGCTTTGACCCGCAGCGCCTGCAGGAGCTGGCCGATTACTGGGCCGACGTGCGCCTGCGCTACGAGAGCTTCGACAAGGGCCTCAAGGTCCCCGTCACCGATATCTACCGCTACGAGATCCCCGGCGGCCAGTACACGAACCTGCAGCCGCAGGTCGAGTCACTCGGCCTCGGCCACCGCTTCGCGGAGGTCAAGGAGATGTACCGCACCGTCAACCTCATGCTCGGCGACATCATCAAGGTCACGCCGTCGTCCAAGATGGTCGGCGACCTCGCGATCTTCATGGTGCAGAACGACCTCACGCCCGAGAACATCGTCGAAAAGGGCGAGCACCTTGCCTTCCCCGACAGCGTCGTGAGCTACTTCAAGGGCATGATGGGCCAGCCGCCCTGCGGCTTCCCGAAGGATCTGCAGCGCGTCGTGCTCAAGGGCGAGAAGCCCATCACCGGCCGCCCCGGCGACCTGCTGCCGCCCACCGACTGGGACCAGCTGCGCCGCGAGATCGTCAAGTTCTACCCGAACTACGAGGAGCCGCGCTCCCTCATCTCCTACGCCATGTACCCGAAGGTCTATGAGGAGTACGTCCGCCACCGCAAGGAGTACGGCTACATCATGCGCATGGGCAGCCACGTGTTCTTCAACGGCATGGCCATCGGCGAGATGAACAAGATCAACATCGAGGACGGCAAGACCCTCATGATCAAGTACATCGGCCTCGGCGACCGCAACGACGACGGCACGCGCAACGTGCAGTTCGAGCTCAACGGCATGCGCCGCGAGGTCGCCGTGCCCGACCCGACCGCGGCCGACACGGCCAAGACCGTCGTCATGGCCGACCCGAACGACAAGAGCCAGGCCGGCGCGTCCATCCCGGGCATGGTGTCGAAGGTCAACGTCAAGCCCGGCGACCAGGTCAAGGTCAACGACGTGCTCGCCGTGATCGAGGCCATGAAGATGGAGACGAGCGTCGTCGCCCGCATGGACGGCACGATCGACGAAGTCTTTGTCAAGGGCGGCCAGTCGGTCAAGGCCGGCGAGCTGCTGCTGACGATCAAGTAAATCCCCGGTTTTCCAGGCGGAGCGCAGGATCCTGCGCTCCGCTTTTGCGCGCGAAAAAACAAAGGCAGATGGCAGTTTTTCAAGCCTTCCCCTTGAGGGGAAGGCTTGAACCCCCCCGCCGCTTTTTGTCCATTTTGCCGCTTTTGTCCCATCCGGGGCGGAAAGACTGGAAATGCCCGGACCATTATGTTATAATCTTTGAACCATCATGATGAGACTGGGTCAGTGTCGCCGCAGGCGCCCAGATCTGAGAGGAGTTTTTTTTCGTGCTTGTGCCCTATTCCTGGTTCCAGATCCTCTGGTACTTCTACATCTACGGATTTCTCGGCTGGTGCTCCGAGGTGGCCTTCGCCGCCATCGCGCACGGCAAGTTCGTCAACCGCGGTTTCGTCAACGGCCCCATCTGCTCCATCTACGGCTTCGGTGTGATGAGCGTGCTGCTCGTGCTCGGGCCGCTCAAGAGCAGCCTCTGGCTGCTGTTCGGCGGCAGCGTGCTGTTCACGAGCGTGATCGAATACCTCACCGGCTGGGTGCTGGAAAAGGTGTTCCACGACAAGTGGTGGGACTACTCCAAGCGTCCGCTGAACATCAAGGGCTATGTGTGCCTGGAGTTCTCGGTGCTGTGGGGCATCGCGTGCGTGTTCGTGGTTGATGTGTTCCAGCCGCTCGTGGCCAAGGTCGTCGACCTCATCCCGAAAAAGCTCGGCTGGGTGCTGCTCGGCACGTTCAGCGCCCTGTGGATTGCGGACAACATCATCACCGCCATGGAGATCCGCAAGCTGCCGAAGAAGCTGCACGCTCTGCAGGCCATCGAGGATTCGCTCACGGCCATCTCCGACGAGATCGGCGAGGAGATCTATATTCGCGCCTCGGACGCGAAGGACCGCGGCATGGAGGTTTACACCGACGCGAAGGAAAAAGGCGCCCAGATCGCAGAAAAGCGCGCCGAGAACTCGCTCATGCGCCGCAGCGAGCTGCTGGCGCGCCGCAGCGAACTGCTGCAGCGCCGCGAGGAGCTGCTGGGTCAGCGCAACATCGTGCACGAGCGTATCGCGCAGGCATTCCCGGCGCTGCGCGAGGGCAAGACCAACGGCCCGGCCTTCACGCGTGTGCATGAGCACGCGCAGCGCCGCAAGCAGCTGACCAAAGCCCTGAAGGCAAAGGCCAGAGAACTCAAGAACAAGGCCAAGGACCGCTCCTGACCTGACACGGGAAGAGGAGAAAAAGAATACCATGAATCTCTATCTGATCGGACATGATTACCGCTATGCGGTGGAGCAGATGCTCCTGACGCTGTTTCCGGACGAGCGCCCGGAGTATCCGGACGGACGGCCGACCGGCGACCGCGTGGAGCTGCGGCTCATGTCCGGCCCCAAGATCACCACCGTGACGTGCGTGCTCGTCTATCACGGACGGACGGCCAACGGCCGCACGAGCATGTCCAACGGCGAGCTGACCGACCCCACCGAAACCGACCGGCGGCTGCAGGGCGCGGTCAAGCGCGCGTTTTACCGCGCGGCCATGGGCATCGGCCTGCCGCACAGGCCGTGGGGCATGCTCACGGGCGTGCGCCCCGGCAAGCTCATGACCCCCCTGCTCGCGCAGGGCATGGGCGACGCGCAGGCCATGCGCTATTTCGAGCGGCACTACGACGTTGCGCCCGCGCGCGCCGCGCTCGTCGTGCGCACCGCCCACGCCACGCTGCGCGCCATGGACGCGCTCGGCGACAAGGACGTGTGCCTGTACGTGGGCATCCCGTTTTGCCCGACGCGCTGCGCCTACTGCAGCTTCGTGAGCCAGTCGGTGGAAAAGAGCATGGCGCTCGTGCCGGAGTTTCTGCAGGCGCTCGCGCGCGAGATCGCCGCGACGGCAGAGGCCGTGCAGCGCGCCGGTCTGCACATCGTGTCGCTCTACATCGGCGGCGGCACGCCGACCACGCTCTCGGCGCGCCAGCTCGACGCGCTGTGCACGCAGCTGGCCGCAGCATTCGACCTGAGCGCACTGCGGGAGTTCACCGTCGAGGCCGGACGCCCCGATACGATCACGGCCGACAAGCTGCACGTGCTGCGCGCGCACCGGGTCGACCGCATCAGCGTCAATCCTCAGACGCTCGACGACCGCGTGCTCGAGACCATCGGCCGCCGCCACACCGCGCAGGATATTTTCGACGCGCTGCGCCTCGTGCGCGAGACCGGCGGCTTCGCCGTGAACATGGACCTGATCGCGGGGCTGCCCGGCGACACGCCGGACGGCTTTCGCGCCACGCTCGAGCAGGTGCTCACGCTCGCGCCTGAGAACATCACCGTGCACACGCTCTCGCGCAAGCGCGGGGCCGACCTCATGACGCAGGACGCCCCCATCCCCGACGGAGCAGCCGTCGGCGAGATGCTCGACTTTGCGGGCAGCGCGCTCGACGCGGCCGGCTACGCACCGTATTACCTCTACCGGCAGAAGTTCATGTCCGGCGGCTTTGAAAACGTCGGCTGGACGCGGCCGGGTCAGGAGAATCTCTACAACATCTGCATCATGGAGGAGCTGTGCAGCATCCTTGCCATGGGCGGCGGCGCATCGACGAAGCTCGTGCGCCCCAACGGCGGCAGGCTTGAGCGGCACATCGACCCCAAGTACCCCACGGAATACATCGCCAATATCGACCGCATCTGCGCGGCCAAGGCGGAACTGGAGGCGTTTTTCCAATGAGCTATCATCTTCAGGAGATCAACCGCCGCATTCAGGCTGACCCCAAGGAATTCGTCGATGCGAGCGACGCGGCCTATGCCGCCAAGATCGAGCGCGCAGCGCGCGCCATCGCCGAAAACGCGCACACGTGTCCGATCGTGCTGCTCTCCGGCCCGTCCGGCAGCGGCAAGACCACCACGGCCATGAAGATCGCGGAGGCGCTGTGCAAGCTCGGCGTCGGCAGCCAGAGTCTCGCCATGGACGACTATTTCCGCACCGTCGACCTGCGCACCGCACCGCGCACGCCGGAGGGTGACATCGACCTCGAGTCCCCCGCGTGTCTGGACATGGACCTGCTCGGCAAGCACCTCAACGCGCTCGCCCGCGGCGAGGAGATCCACCTGCCGCGGTATAATTTCGTCACGCGCGTGCAGTCCGGCCCCATCGGCCGCCCCATGCGCCTCGGCAAGGACGAGGTCGTCGTCTGCGAGGGCATCCACGCGCTCAATGATGAGATCGCCGCCTACTGCCCGGATGCGTTCCGGCTGTATATCAGCGCGCGCTCCGTCGTCGTCGATGACGACGGGAATGAGGTGTTCAAGGGCACGTGGATGCGTCTGCTGCGCCGCCTCGTGCGCGACAGCAACTTCCGCGGCACGCCCGCCGCCGCAACGCTGGATATGTGGGCAAACGTCCGCCGCGGCGAAAAGCGGTTCATCTCCCCGTTCAAGGAGCGTGCGAACCTGATGTTCGACTCGTCGTTCCCGTGCGAGGTGTCGATCATGAAAAACTTCGCCGAGCCGCTGCTCGAGGCCGTGCCCGAGGGCGCGGAGCGCTATGCGGAGATCCGCAGCATCCTGCCCGCGCTCGAGCGCTTCGAGACGATCGACCCCGCCCTGCTCGCGCCTGAGAGCCTGCTGCGCGAGTTTATCGGCGGCGGCGTGTACAGCTACTGAGCGGGCGGCGCTCAAAGCCCCTGCTGCGCTGCCCCCTTCCCACGCGCGCATCGGTTTTTGACAAGCGCAAAGCACCGTCTCCCGGTCGGGAGACGGTGCTTTTTCTATCGGCGGTTTTTTACTTTTTCTTCGCCGCGGCGGCTGCCTGCTTGGGCGAGGCATCGTTGCCGACCGGCATGTAGTGGAAATACCAGATGAACAGGCAGCCGAGGTCGATGAGCTGCCGGAAATACGCCTCGGACGAGATCGCGTCCCAGTTCACGCTCGTGTAGCACGAGGAGATGCCGTAGATGAAGAAGTTCACAAGCGTGGTCTTGAGCACCTCGGGTCAATGTCGTTGAGCATGTGCTGCACCATCGGGTAGTGCGCGTCGGTGAGATCCATGCACGCCTTGCGGATAGCGCGGCGCTGGTTTTCAAACGCGCCCTTGCAGAACGCGTCCGCCCAGTCGAGGAGCTTCGGCAGGTTCTTGACCGGGTTTTTGTTGAGGTAGTCAATGGCCTGCTCGACGCTGAATTTTTTGATCTTGTCTGACAGCTGCATGATAATTTCCTTCGTGACGTGAAAAAACGCACCATCTGGCCCGTTTTGTCTATATCTTGGCTCTAGCTTAGCACGCATTTTTTGCCGGAAAACGGCCAAAATGTGTCATGTGGGAGGTTTTGATGCAGACTGTGACAAGCGTCACAAAACGGCGGTCATGCCGCCGAGCAGGATGCCGAGATTATCCGACCAGATGTCCGGAAACTGACTGAGCGGCAGGGGATTTTCGCCGCTGCCCGCCTCGATCGTGAAGCCGGGGCGGTGGAAGTCCTGAAGGAACCAGTCCTTGTAGCCCGCGTGGCCGGCCGCGTAGGGCGTCGCGGCAACGGCATAGCCGCTCACGGCGGCAAACTGCCGGGCGATGGCTTCGCTTCCCGGTACGTCATAGCCGTCGTACTGCCAGTAGATCACGCGCCCCTGCGTGTGGTACGACAGTGTGAGCTGCGGGTCGAGCGCGCGCGTGAAGCCATACATGGCGAGGCTCTCCGGCGCTGTCAGCGGCGCCGGACCGACATAGTCGCGCGGTCCGGGGCGCGTGTAGCCGGCGGCAAATTTGATCTCGCGCGCGGTGCTCCATCCGGCGGGGTACTGCAGGTTGAGGTCGATGCCGCGGATGTTCGCCTTCCAGCCCGCGGGGAACGGAATGTCGGGGTAATGATTTGCAAGCGCTTTGGCCGCGGCGGTCGTCTCGGCGTCGAGCGCGCCGGTCACGAGATCGATGCCGTCCGGGTCGACCGCCGGAGCGAGCACGAGCGTGACCTTGGATAACAGATCGCGGATGTTCTGCCCCTCCATGTCGCCGCCGTCGCCGAGGCGCGCGCACAGCTGCTCGCAGAACGTGAGCAGCAGCGGCGTCGTGATCCACTCGTTGGCATGGTGCGCGGCGTTGTAAAACACGAGCTTCGGCCCGCTGCCGAGCGTCAGATACCACAGCGGCTTTCCGAGCACGCTGCGCCCGAATTCCCCGATCGCAAGCGTGGGATAGCGCGCAGCCAGCCCGCGCACCACATAGCCGATGAGCGCCGAGGAATAGGGAATGTCCGTTGGTGTCACGGAAAACGGCAGCGGGATCGTCAGCGCCCGGCCGAGCGGCAGCCGCTCCGGGTCAAGGTAGGGGTTGGCCAGCCGAATGGCCTCCACGCTCGTGCCGTACTGCTGCGCAAGGGCGGAGAATGTGTCGCCCGCGCGCACGGTGCGCAAAACGAAGCCCGTGTAGTACGGCAGCAGCACGCGGTGCGTCTGTGCGCCCGCGATGCCGTCCGGCGTGAGGGCATTCGCCGCCTGAAACGCGCGCACGGCCGCTGCGGTCTGTGCGCCGAAGATACCGTCGAGCGCGCCCGGTGTCTGCCCCGCGCGCGTCAGTCCCAGCTGCAGCAGCGACACGAGTGCGCCCCGGTCGCCCTGTTTTAATGTTTGCGTCATGGAAATTCCTCCGATGCATCGAATTACCAAAACTGGTTCCGTACATCGTATGCACGCCGCCGCAGGCATTTGCGCCCCGGCAGGCAATCGAGCAAGAATGTTCCGCCGCTATTTTGCCCGAAACCCGGCATACTGATACTGCACGCGCAAAGGGGGGATTTTTTGCGGAAACAACCACATTTTTTGCGCCGCTTTGCCGTCACGGCGGCGGTCGCGCTCGCGCTGTGCGCGGGCGTGTCGGCGCAGGCGGCATCGCTCGTGCCGCTCGGCCGGGCCGTCGGCATCCAGATGACCACGGCGGGCATGCTCGTGGCGGACCTCGCCGAGGTGGACACGCCCGGCGGCAAGGCCGCGCCCGCCAAGGACGCGGGCCTGCTGCCCGGTGACGTGATCTGCCGCATCGACGGCCGGGACATCACGTCCTCGGCGGATTTTCTCGCGGCCATGGACGCGGCGGGCGACACCCTGTCCGTCACCGTCCGGCGCAGCGGCACGGAGGTCACGGCGACGGTCACGCCCGCCGTCACAGCCGACGGCACGCGGCAGCTCGGGCTCTGGCTGCGCGACGGGGTGACGGGCGTCGGCACGCTCACGTACTACGACCCGGCCACGGGGCGCTACGGTGCGCTCGGCCACGGCATCTCGGACGAGACGAGCGGCGTGCTCATGCCGCTGCGGGACGGCAGCGTGCTCTCGGCCGTCATCGCGGACGCGCGCCCCGGCGGCCACGTCACGGCCGGCGAACTCGTCGGCAGCTTCGCCCCCGGCGACCGCATCGGCGCCATCGAGCGCAACTGCCTGTTTGGCATTTTCGGCACGCTGGACGCGCCGCCGGACGGGGACGCGATCGAGACGGCATCGGCCGACGCGGTCAGGACCGGCAGCGCGACCATTCTGTCCACGGTCGCGGGCGAGGACGTGCGGGCGTACACGGTGGACATCAGCCGGGTGTATCATGACGGCGGGTGCACGCGCTTTCTCATCACCGTCACGGACCCGGACCTGCTGGCCGCAACCGGCGGCATCGTGCAGGGCATGAGCGGCAGCCCCATTCTGCAGAACGGCAGGCTCATCGGCGCGGTGACGCACGTGCTGCTTTCAGACCCCGCCAAGGGCTACGGCGTGAGCATCGACGACATGCTCGCAGCCTCGGCGGCGCAGGACAAGGCGGCGTAAAACAGCAGGGATGCAAACACACAGAGCTGGAAATCCGGATCGGAAACACAGGAGCAAAAATTCGAAAGCAGAAATCCGGAGCGGAAATTTACAGCGCGGGATCATCCGACATCGGGCGGGCGCGCCGGGCATTTGCCCGGCGCGCTTTGCTGTGTCGGTGAATTATACGATCAAGTGCAGCAGAAAAAAGAAAAGAAGTTCATACGAATCTCTGGTAGAATGCAATCACCACAAAAGCAAAAACCAAAAGGAGACACGTATGAACTGCAAACATCTTAGCATAGAAGCGCGCATCAGAAAAATATCTGCTTCGGCGCTCATACTGTCATCGCGGGATGTTCCGGTCGCAGGCAACAATCGAGTACAGAAACGAGAAGCTCAAAGCTGCCTGGTCACCGGAGCAAATTGCCTGCACACCGTGCGGCTTGAAGATGCCGAGCCGGACGCACGGTGTACCGCCGGTCATACTGCCAAAGCCGCCCCGCGTCAGGGGCAGTGCGTGAAATCATACGAGGCGCGGTGCCGATCGTCGTCGGAGTGGTTCCCTGCTTCCAGTCTAGTATGCTTTTGCATAACTTGTCAAGCATTTTTTCTCTCAGCAAGAAAGCCAGCCAGCGCGCCCTGCGCTGCACGCATCTCCCGCACCGCACGACCGCCATCACGCACCCGGCCGCAAACGCGCACCAGGCCGCACCTGTGTCCGCCGATCACCGGCCCGAACCCCAACGCACCCGGCCGCAGCGCTGCATCAGACCGCAACGGCCCCACCCGCCGCGGATCCGGTTTTCCACAATCTCTCCACAGACTTTTCCACATTTTCGCCGGTTTTCCACAGCGGCTTTCTTTCCCCTTGGCTTTCTTTGAGAGAGACAGGGTAAGATCTTCTGAGCAGTGCGTTCTTACTGCGCAGTAAGACCTGGTCTGGTATGGTATGGTTGGGTACGGTACGGTGCCCCGTTACTTTTGTGCGACATCACGCGTGACGAAGCCGCCCGCCGGCCGCCGGCCACCCGCGCCCGCACCGCCGGCGACAAGCAGTGCAAACCGCTGCAGCTGCTGAAAATTTCCGTGTGCAATTAACGTTATGTCAACCGATTTTCGTGCCCTGTGTCGAATCCTGTCGCATGCGCGGCCGGATTCGCAAAAACGCGCCCGAAAGCATTCTTAGCGCGTTCTTTGCGCACTTTTCCGCGCGAATTCTGCGGTATTCTGCCGTTGCGGCGCGCAAAAAGAGCCGCCCTTTCGGACGGCTCTTCGCCATTCTGAACTCTGTTGCCCGCCCGTGTCACGCCGGGTTGACGTGCACGGTGCAGTGCTTGACATCCGGATAGTCGCGTTCGAGCTCGTGGTGCACAGCCTCGGCGATGACGTGCGCGTCCCGCAGCGGCAGCGCGCCGTCGACCGCGATCTCGGCATCGACATACGTCCGGCTGCCGAACAGCCGCGTCTTGAGGTCGTCCACGCGCACGACACCGGAGGTGCGCAGCATCGTCCGGCGCATGGCGGCGACGGTGTCGGCGTCAGCCGCGCGGTCGACGAGACGGTCGATGCTCTCGTGGAAGATGCCGTAGGCCACCTTGAAGATGAACAGGCAGATGACGATCGACGCGATGGGGTCGAGGATCGGCAGGCCGAGCCGCGCGCCGAGCACGCCCGCAAAGCTGCCGATGGACGACAGCGCATCCGAGCGGTGATGCCATGCTTCGGCCTTGAGCGACACGGAGCGGATGCGCTTGGCGGCTGCGATCGTGTACCAGTACAGCGCCTCCTTGACGACGATGGACACCACCGCCGCAATGAGCGCGAGCATGCCGGGGGCGGCGAGCGTTTCGCCGCGGATGATCTTCATTACGCCTGTGTAGCCGATGGCAGCGCCGACGAGCACGAGAATATTGCCCAGCAGGATGGACGCGATGCACTCGAGCTTTTCGTGCCCGTAGGGATGGCTGGCGTCGGCCGCCTTGTTGGAAAAGATTGCGCCGATCATCACGATCAGTGAGCCGAGGATGTCAGACGCCGAGTGCACGGCGTCGGCCACTATGGCCGACGAGTGCGCCACGATGCCGGCGACGAGCTTGAACACCGTCAGCGCGGCGTTGCAGACGATGCCGACGGTGGATACCTGCATGGTCACGCGCTTGGCATCATCGGGTGTAGAGGTGCGTGCGCGCATAAATTAAGACTCCTTTCGCACAAAAAAAGCGCCTGTGGGGCATGAAGTCCCACAGACGCGGTGATCTCTGTCTGCTGCGGCGCGGACGCCGCCCGGCCGTTTCCGGCCTGTCATTAGACGCGAGTATAGCACGGGCGTGGCCCGCCGTCAAGCAGAATTTGCGCGCATTTCACCGGCGCAGCCAGTGCACACCGGCGCGGCGGAGCTTTGCCCCCAGGATGAGCGCGATCTGCACCGGAACGCCGACGAAGAACACGGCCCAGATGTTGTATTCGAGGTACTGGAAGTAAAACGCGGTGATCAAGCTCCATACGAACAGCGACGCGAACACGCACTGCAGCACCGCCTCCCCCTCCCAGTGGCGGGAGAAGAGGAACGCCACGGCGAACGACACCGGCACCGCCCACACGAACGCCATCCAGTACATCTTGCCGATGCTGAACTGCGAGTACAAAAACACGACGACCGCAACGACCCACACCATCGTCACCCACATGGCGGCGATGAGCACCTTCGGCATGAGGTAGGCATCGTGCTGCTTCCCGCCGCCGGTCCCGGCGGCCTCGGCGCGCGCGGCGGCCACGCCGCCGGCCGTCAGCAGATCGTCCACGCGCATGCCATAGAGGTCGGCGATGGTCTTGAGCATCACGACATCGGGTAGGGAGTCGCCCCGCTCCCACTTGGACACGGCCTTGTCGGAGTAATTGAAGCGCGCGGCGAACTCGGCCTGCGTCAGATTTTCTTCTTTTCTCAGCTCGGCTAAATTGGCGGCGAGCGCGCCTCTCACATCTTCCATGGTATGAGTATACCACGCCGGGCGTTCGGCCGCAAGAGGGACGTTTTTACCGAAATCCTGCCATTCTCCCGTTGGTAGAATCGCCTTCTCCCAACGTTTCTACCGCTCGCGCGCGCGGAGGATGCATTTCAAAAGCTCCTGCCGTATAATACAGTCATGAAGAAATGTGATTTTCCTGACGATGTGCACGTCAGGCATCACCTGCAAGGGAGATCGATATTCATGAGCAAACAGACCTTCCGCCTGCCGTCATGGCGGCGCAAGCCGACCGCGGACGAGACCGCGCCGGACATCGCCGACAGCGAGCTGGTACCCGCGGAGAGCGCGGCGCAGCCGACGCGCCGCAAGCACGGCAAGCGCACCTATGTCATCGGCGGCGTGCTGCTGGCACTGGCGATCGCGGCGGCGATCATCATTCCCGGCGCAGTCGGCGGCGGCGACGATGACGGTGCCGGCGGCGCGAGCACGACGCTCTCCCGCCCGGACGGCGATCCCTCCGGTCAGAGCGCCGAGGACAACATTTATATTACGACCGGCGTCATGGATCAGGAGACCTACCGCTCCGAGACCGTCGGGCAGACGAAGGCGAAGGTCGGCTTCATCGACTACAATCAGAACGTGCACAACGTGCGCGTCGTGACGAGTGACAGCGTCTTCACCGAGGCCATCAGTACGAGCATGTTCGTCAAGCTCGGTGAGCAGAAATATTCAAGGACGGTGCGATCCTTGTGCGCAAGGCGAGCTCCGTCACCGCTGACAGCGCGACGTGGAGCGACCAGATCGTGGCCATCTCGCAGCAGGACTATCAGGATGCCTACGGGCAGGATCCGCGCAACCTCAGCAACTACGTCATCAGTCAGGACACGGTGCAAAACCCGACCATGACCGCCAATGACGACGGCACGTACACCCTCACCTTTGACCTCGAGCCCGCGGGCGCGAGCGCATACTATAAGCATCAGGTGCGCACGTACAGCGGCGCGTCGAAAAACCCCGAGTTTACGGCTGTGCACATGGTCTGGACGATCGACGCCAACTGGGATCTGCTGCAGATGGACACTGTGGAGAGCTACTCCGTGTCCATGTCCGGTCTCGGCAGCCTCAACTGCACGAGCACGCTCACGGAGGACGTTCACGGACTTCGGCGCCGTGACCGACGACCAGACGGAGTTCCAGCACTATCTCGCCACCGAATATGACCCCAACAACCTCGGCAAGCTCTCCGACGGCGGGCAGGACACGCAGGCCATGGTGCGCGACTTTTTCCGCCGCACGCCGAACTACAGCATCACCGTCAGCGCCAACGGCCAGTCCTATGGCCTGACGGCGCACGTGGACATCGACCAGACCACCTTCCAGGTGCGCGGCAATGTTGCGGGCGTCGACCTCTTCGCTGCCTACAGCAACGAGCGGGTGTACATCGCCTTCGGCAGCCAGAAGATCACCTGCGCGCGAGTGACACGCTCGACGCGGCGCGCACGGTGGCGGGCTATCTCGGCGTGCAGATCCCGGACATCTCGCTCGATTCCGCCGGCATGGCTGCGCTGACGAAAAACGTCACCATGCAGGAGACCGCCAACGGCATGAACATCCGCCTCAACGACCCGATGATCTCCGGCACGGTGCAGCTGACCGATCCCGACGCGCTGCGCCTGACGCGTGCGGACGTGTCGCTCAACCTCGGCGGCGCGCGTATGCACGCATCGCGGCCACGCCGTACTACGGCGGCTTCCGGGTGCAGCCGCTTGACGGCTACACCGACCTGACCGGCGCGCTGAGTCTCGTCAGCCCCATCATGGACGCGGCCACGGCCAAGACCGCGACCTTCGACGTCGCGCTCAGCGGTCCGCTGAGTCTCAGCGGCACGGCCACCGTGACCAAGACCTCCGGCGGCTATGACGCTGCGCTCACCACCACGGTCGACGGCGTGACGATCCCGGCCGAATACATCGGCGGCACGGTCTACGTCTCCGCCGGCAACATCCACGTCAGCGGCACGGGCAGCGAGATCAAGGACCTCGTCGCGTGGGCGGGCAAGCTCGCCGGGGCAAACGATGCTGCGGCCGCCGGCAACGCCTATGCGCAGTTTTTCCGCGAGCTCACGCCGCAGTCCGCCGTTGACAGCATTCAGGATCTTGCGTGGTCGAACAATGCCCTGCATGCGCAGCTGAACATCGCGGGCACGGATGTGTCCGCCGCCCTCTCGGCCGACAGCGTAAGCGTTACGGCTGCGGGCTGGACAGTGCACGTGACGATCACCGGCACGTCCGGCAGTGCCGCCGCCGCTCAGCCCCACGAGTGGAAATTATGTCACGCTCTCGCAGCTGCAGCCCTTTGCCCCCGTGCTCGAGCGCTATGTCGGCGCGCAGGCCATGGGCATGGACGCGACCGTGAGCGTCAACGGCTACAGCCTTGACACCGACGTCGTGCTCTCGCTCGGCAAGCCCGTCGCGGCGCGCGCCGTGTCGCAGCTCCTCGGCCGCGACCTGACCGTCACGTTCTGGAACGACCGTGTGTACATCGACTACGGCTGGCACCACGTCACGGCGTCAATGGATTCGCTCGAGCGCGCGCTCTATGCCGTGCTCACCGTCACGCCGGGCGTCGACCGCCAGACGGTGCAGAACGCCATTGAAGCCTACACGTACTTCTTCGAGCACCTGTCGTTTGCGAGCGTCGTCGGCGCGATCTCCGACTTCGGCTATGCCGACGGTGCGCTGAACATCACGGCAAATATCGCTGCCTCGCCGCTGTACATCTCGCTCACGCCGAGCCGCATCACGCTGCGCACGCAGGTCGATTCGGCCAGCCTCGCCGTCACGGCCACGCCGGGCAGCGCCTACGCCGCCGCGCCGGATCTCAGCCCGCAGGGCGGCAGCTACTATGATCTGGACGATTTCATTGCCCTGCTCCCGAGCTGGTGAGCGGGCGCATCCCCCAAAGTTGCCCACCCATCGCACAGAAAGCCCCCGGACATCTGTCCGGGGGCTTTGACGCATTCTCCTTCGGTCTTCTAAGGAGTTTGACGTGCCTGACAGTCTCCGGTTCCTTACGTCACCCAACAGTTCTTGACAGAAAATGTTTGTGCTGTTAATATTAAAGCTATCGACACGTACATATAACTGTTCGACAGTGGAAAGGCCGGTTGAAATACAAGCTATGGATCGATACACCGTTTTGGGTTTCCTGATTTCTTTGGCAATCACACTCGTTGCTTATGGCACGTTTCCCCTTGTCTTTGCTCTTTTAAGAAAAACACCGATTTCCAAGAAAAAATATCGAATATACTGCTATGTCGTGAACTTTCTGGTTTGGACTGCTCTTCTCATTTCCGACTTGAGCAAATCCGCCGCCCCATACATCCTGTGGACCACTATCTTTTCAAACACAGACGCGCCGCTACTCCCCAACGTAACCACAATTTCTCCGCAAGCGTTTGCTTCGGCGACACCCCCTCACTGAAATTGACACGACTGTCCCGCCGCCTATTTTATTTTGCAGGAAGTGTGGGAACAAACTCGATGTAGGCAGCAAATTCTGCAGTCAATGCGGTCTTGAAATTCTCAAGGAGGATGAAGAAATTGCGGTGTCCAAAATGTAATACTGCGTTGCCTGACGACAGCGTATTTTGTCAATATTGCGGAGCGCATATTGAGGCAGACACGCAGAATTGCCTCTCCGAGTCTGTTTCTATCGACGTTGCAACACCCCCGGACCTCAGTTCACAAAAATGTTCCCGCAGACGCATCCAGAACCTGAAAGTCCCAAAATTTCTATTTCCGCTTCTATCGGTGATTTTCTTCGTATCCACCATTGCCGCTTTAATCTGGGGCATACAGACAACCTCTGCGCTGGAGACACAGCTTGCGCAGAAAAGCGCAAAAGTGGACCAGCTTCAGGAAGCAACGAGCATGTATCATACGCTGAAAGACGCGCTGACTAGCGGCACATATGGCTACGCCTCAAATAATTTCAGGGTAGACGAGGGTATTGTTGTTTTAGACAAAAATGACCCTTGCAAGTTCATTACTCTCACGGCTAATTTTGGTGCGGATGTCACGATCTCGACCGATCGTGCAGGTTCCGGTGCTGATATTTCTTTCACGGAAGATAAGTGGTACGGCAGCACAACGCGTCTGCGTGTGGAACGAAAGACCAACGAATCGTGTGCAAGAACCTTGGTTACCAAGGTCACGTTTTCCAACAGCGTGAACAAACAAACATTTTGCGTCCTTGTGGTCACACCGTGACCCTCTGCTCTGCAAGCGCGTGCGCTGCAGATGCACCGCCCCTTCCCATACAGAATACAGAAAGCCCTCGGACATTGTGTCCGGGGGCTTTCTGCATCCTCTTATTCTCCAGCTGTGCATTCAGCGCACACTCGCCTGCTTCTGCCGCAGGCTCAGGCAGTCGGCGATCATGGCGATGAACTCCGAATTCGTCGGCTTGCCCTTGATGTTCGAGACCGTGTAGCCGAAAAACTTCTGCAGCGTCTCCAGATCGCCGCGGTCCCACGCGACCTCGATCGCGTGGCGGATGGCGCGCTCAACGCGCGAGGGCGTCGTGTTGAACTTGCGCGCGACCTCGGGGTAGAGCACCTTGGTCACGGAGTTGATGACGTCCATGTCGTCGATGGCCAGCATGATCGCCTCGCGCAGGTACTGGTAGCCCTTGATGTGCGCCGGGACGCCGATCTCATGGATGACATCGGTGACGACGCTCTCGAGCGTGGGCGCGGGCTCCGCCGCAGCGAGCTGCGCGCCAGCGCCGCCGGTGCGCTGATGCGGCCGGGCCGTCTGCCGGATGCGATACACGAGCAGCGGCGGGTCGACCGGCTTTTGCATGAAGTACATCGTGCCGAGATCGGCACACTCCATGAGCACCTGATCGTTACAGATCGCGGAGGTGACGATCACGCGGGACGGTGCGTTTTTCACCCGCAGATGCGTCAGCAGGGACAGGCCGTCCAGATTCGGCAGCACGAGGTCGAGCACCACGACGTCCGGCTGGAATTTGGTGATGAGTTCTTCCGCGCGCAGCCCATTGTCCGTCTGGGCGACCAGTTCCATGTCCGTCTCCTGGCCGATGGCCTTGGAATAGGCCGCGCGGTACTGTTCGCCGGGGTCGGCGAGCAGAACACTGATTTTCGTTTCCATAACTTTCTCCTCCGCAAAAATTCAGGCTTGCGGTCAGCTCTCTGCCAAATCGCTCGTTTCCCCTGTCTTGCGAGGATATTTTACCATATCTGGAATGCGAGAACAATGTGATTTTTGGCGAATTGCTCTAGTTTTCTGTTGACATAATCCGATAATAGCCGTCGAAAGATACAATTTTTCGAAGTATATCGGGAAATATCGCCTGCATTCGACAGGCAGAATGTGTCGAACGCGCCTTGCGTTATGTAAACCGATATTCCGACACATGTCATATCATCTCGACGCTGCCCGCCACGCTGCGCGCGGCGCAGCACGAAACCCGCCGTGTGGGATGCGGCGCTGTCGGAAATGCGGCGCACGGCCGGACGGGCTGCCGATCTTCTGAACGGCCGGCCAAAAAAATGGCTTGGCCGGCCCCGCTTGCTGCACCTGCTTGACTTTCCACCCACTGGAGGCAGTGCATATCCGGACCGCGCGAGGTGCGAAAAAACGTGCATGGAAGTGTTCTTCCATGCACGTTTCGTGTTCTGCTGGGTTTCCGGCGGCTCAGCCGTGCTGACCGTGGGCCGGGTAGTGGATGTGCAGCAGCTCGTGGGCGCGGCCCTTGAGCAGATTGTCGTAGACATAGCTCAGATCGGGGTTCTGCTGCGGGATGCGCAGCGCGCACGCGGCGTCCGCCTTGAAGATGGCCTCGGCGCGCTCGGCCTTGCGCTTGTTGCAGGCGGGGGGCTGACCGCCGCCGCCGATGCAGCCGTTCGGGCAGGCCATGACCTCGATGAAGTCGAACTGCTCCTCGCCGGACTCGACCTTGGCGATGAGCTTATCAGCATTGGCCAGACCATTCGCCACTGCGATGCGGATGGTCAGGTCGCCGGCCGTGACGGTGAACGCCTTGATGCCCTCGAGCCCGCGCACGCCGCACTCGGCGATCGTCTGCAGGGTGTTCGGGCTGGCATCATCGAGCACGCGGCGGATGACGGCCTCGGTCACGCCGCCGGTCACGCCGAAGATGACACCAGCGCCGGTGTAGTCGCCGAGCGGAGCGTCGGGCTCCTCGTCCGGGAGCGCGGCGAAGTTGATGCCGGCTTCCTCGATCATGTCGCACAGCTCGCTCGTCGTGATGACGAGGTCGATGAGCCGCTCGCCGTCCTTCTCAAGCTCGGGGCGCGCAGCCTCGAACTTCTTGCCGGTGCAGGGCATGATGGCCACGGAGTAGACGTTCTCGCCCGCGAACTGCTTGCGGATGAGCGAACCGAACATCGCCATCGGGCTGCCGCAAGTGCTCACCTGCGGCATGAGGTGCGGGTGACGGTGCTCCACGTGCTGGATCCAGCCGGGGCAGCAGGAGGTGAACATCGGCAGCTTCGCGCCGGTCTTGACCTTCTCGAGGAATTCTGCCGACTCCTCCATGATCGTGAGGTCGGCCGTGAGGTTGGTGTCATACACCACGTCCGCACCGAGGCGGCGCAGCGCGGCGACGAGCTTGCCGGTGCAGGGCTCGTTTGCGGGCAGACCGAAGCGCTCGGCCATGCCGACACGCACGCTGGGCGCGTACTGCACGACGACCTTGCGGGTCTGATCCTGCAGCATCGACCAGAACTTTTCGGTCTCGTTGCGGATGGTGATCGCGCCGGTCGGGCACACGGCGGCACACTGGCCGCAGCCGACACAGTCGGTATCCTTGAGGGTCTTGCCGAAGTCGGCGGAGATGTGCGCCTTCTTGCCGCGGCCGCTGAAATCGACCGCGCCGATGTTCTGGATCTCGGCGCAGGTGCGCACGCACAGACCGCAGAGGATGCACTTGCTCGGATCGCGCACGATGCTCGGCGACGAGAGATCCATGGGCTCGGTGCAGTAGGTGTTGGGCTCGAAGCGGTGCTCGTCCACATGGTAGCGGCGGGCATACTCCTGCAGCTTGCAGCGGCCGCTCTGATCGCAGGTCAGGCAGTCGGCGCGGTGGCTGCTCATGAGCAGCTGCAGCGTGGTGCGGCGGCTGTCGAGCACCTGCTTGGTATGGGTGTTGACGACCATGCCGTCGCGCGGCTGCATGGAGCAGGCCGCGTCCATCTTGCCGCGGTCATTCTCGACAAGGCACAGACGGCAGCCGCCGTAGATGGACAGGTTTTCACAGTAGCAAAGCGAGGGGATGTCGATGCCGTTGTTGCGGGCGACCTCGAGCACGTTGCGCTCGGTCGTGAACGGGCAGGACACGCCGTCGATGATCATTTTCTTTTCAGCCATGGTTCACGCCTCCTTGATCGCACCGAACGGGCAGCCGGCCTTGCAGGCGCCGCACTTGATGCATTTTTCCGGATCGATGTGGTGCGGCTTCTTCAGCTCGCCGGTGATGGCGCCGGCCGGGCAGTTGCGCGCGCACTTCGTGCAGCCCTTGCACACTGCCGGGTCGATGACATACGTCGTCAGGCTGCGGCAGCTGCCGGTGCGGCACTTCTTGTCGAAGATATGCTCGCGGTATTCGTCCTCGAAGTTCGCGAGCGTAGACAGCACGGGGTTCGGCGCCGTCTTGCCGAGACCGCACAGGGAGGAATTCTGGATCATCTTGGCGAGGGAGCGCAGCTCCTCGATGTCGCCGGGTTTCCCGTTGCCCTTCGTGATCCGGGTGAGGATGTCGAGCATACGGGTCGTGCCCTCACGGCACGGGGTGCACTTGCCGCACGACTCGTTGCAGATGAAGTTCATGAAAAACTGCGCGATGGACACCATGCACGTGTCCTCGTCCATGACGACAGGCCGCCGGAGCCGATGATCGCGCCGGCCTTCTTGAGCGAGTCGAAGTCCATGGGCAGGTCCATGTGCGCCTCGGTCAGGCAGCCGCCGGACGGGCCGCCGATCTGCACGGCCTTGAACGCTTTGCCGTTTTTGATGCCGCCGCCGATCTCATACACGACCTCGCGCATCGTCGTGCCCATGGGCACCTCGATCAGGCCGGTGTTGACGACGTTGCCCGTCAGGGCGAAGGCCTTCGTGCCGGAGCTGCCCTCCGTACCGACGGACTTGAACCAGTCGGCGCCCTTCTTGATGATGTCGGGGACGTTGGCAAACGTCTCGACGTTGTTCAGGCAGGTGGGCTTGCCGTACAGGCCCTTGTCGACGGAGCGCGGGGGCTTCGTGCGCGGCATGCCGCGGTTGCCCTCGATGGACGCGGTCATGGCCGAGCCCTCGCCGCAGACAAACGCGCCCGCGCCGCAGTTGATGTGCATATGGAAATTGAAGCCGCTGCCGAGGATGTTGTCTCCCAGCAGACCCAGCTCCTTCGCCTGCTCGATGGCGACGGTGAGCCGGTGCACGGCCATGGGATACTCGGCGCGGACATAGATGTAGCCCTCGGTCGAACCTGTGGCCACGCCCGCGACGATCATGCCCTCGATAACCTTGTGCGGATCGCCCTCCATGCAGGAGCGGTCCATGAAGGCGCCGGGGTCGCCCTCGTCGCCGTTGCAGACGATGTATTTCACGGGCTCTTCGGTGTGCGCAGCGACCTGCGCCCACTTCTTCCCGTCGGGAAGCCCGCGCCGCCGCGGCCGCGCAGACCGGAATCGCTCACGGCCTGCACGATCTCGTCCGGCTGCATCTCGAACAGCGCCTTGGCCAGCGCGCCGTAGCCGCCGATGGACAGATACTCCTCGATGGATTCCGCGTCGATGTGGCCGCAGTGCTCAAGCACGCGGCGGGTCTGCTTTTTGTAAAACGGGATATCCTCCTGCCGCTCATAGAGCTCGCCGTTCCGGTGGTAGCCGAGGCGCTCGATGAACTGCCCGCCGAGGATGGTCTTCTGGATGATCTCCTCCACGTCGCTGACCTGGCACTTGGTGTACAGCCAGCCCTCGGGCTCGATACGCACCAGCGGTCCCATCTCGCAAAAGCCGTGGCAGCCGGACTTTTTCAGGCCGACGGAGTCGTCGTGGTGCTCGGTCAGGGAGACCTCGCAGGGGATGCCGAGCTCATCCATGCGCTTTTTGAGCTCATGATAGACGTTCAGGTTGCCGCCGGCGACACAGCCCGTGCCGCAGCAGACAAGGATCTTCCGCTTTTCCGCCTCGCGTGCGGCCATGTACTCGGCCTGCAGCGCGCGGAACTGCTCCAGGGATTCGATTCTCTGACGCATTACGCACCCTCCTTTGCACGCAACTCCTCGATCAGATCTGCGGCCTTTTCAGGGGTCATGGACGGGTGGACGGTGTCGTTGACCATCACGACCGGGCTCAGGCCGCATGCGCCGAGGCACGATACGATCTCGATCGTGAACAGGCCGTCATCCGTGGTCGGCTTGCTTTCGCTCAGGCCGGTGGCGTCATACAGCGCCTGCAGGACGTTGCCGGACTTGCGGACATGGCATGCCGTGCCGCGGCAGACCTTGAGCACATACTTGCCCTTGACATCGAGCGAGAAGTTCTCATAGAACGTCGCCACGCCGTAGATCTTCGACTCGCTGATGCCCACCTTGTCCGCGATGTAGCGCAGCGCGTCCTTCGGCAGGTACCGATACTTGGCCCTGCACATCCTGCATGATCGCAATGATCTGCGAGGCATCGCAGGCGTGATCCGCAAGGACCTGGTCAATGAATTTGTAATCGATCTGTTCCATAATTTCGATTCCCTTTCCAACAAATTTGCACTGGCCGGCTCCTATTCCGGCCGGATGCAGGATTCCCTGCTCCCTATCATACAATATCTATGAAAATTTTTCAATGCCCAGCCCCGTTGTTTTGATAACGACAAGCTGCGAGATTTTTTCACAATACGTTCCACTTTTTCAACCTCTGTGCATCTTTGGAAAAAGTCGCCGCAAATGCTTGACACGTCTGCATTCCCGTGGCATAATCGAACCAAATTATGCGCCCGCGCCGCAAGCTCTGCTGCCGGCCCGGCCGCCGCCGATCCCGCACCGAATCTGACACCGAATCGCCCATGAGGTGGAAGGCTGCGTGCGTGCTTTGCTGCACCGCCATGCCTTTTGGGCATGGCATTTTTTGTCTCTCGATGCAGGCGGCAATCACGAAAAGGAGAGATCTGCAATGAAACATCTGCGCAAATGCACGGCCCTGCTGCTGGCCGTCCTGATGGTGTTCGCCCTCGCCGCCTGCGGCGAGAAGGACACGGGCAGCGCCGTCGACAAGGACCTGACCGTCAACGTCGTCTCGCTCAACGGCACGACCGGCTTCGGCATGGCAAAGCTCATGGCCGACAGCAAGGCGGGCAGCGCCGCGCTCAACTACAGCTTCACCGTCGAGACCGACCCGAGCAACGCCACCGCCGCGCTCGTCAACGGCACGGCCGACATCGCCGCCCTGCCGACGAACGCCGCCGCCGCGCTCTACAACAAGACCAATGGCGCCGTGCAGGTGCTCGCGCTCAACACGCGCGGCGTGCTCTATGTCGTGACCGACGGCACGGAGAATATCACGTCCTTCGCCGATCTGCGCGGCAAGACCGTCTATGTCCCCGTGCAGAACCCGACCTTCATCTTCCAGTACCTGTGCGAGAAAAATGGTCTGACCGTCGGCACGGACATCACCGTCGACAACACCTATGCCCAGCCGGCCGAGCTCAACACGGCGCTCGCCTCCGGTGAGGTACACATCGCCGTGCTGCCCGAGCCGATGGTCACCATCGCCCGCGCGGCCAATCCGGAGCTCACCGCCGCGCTCGACCTGACCGCCGAGTGGGACAAGGTCTCCGGCCGGCAGCCTCGTGCAGGGCTGCGTCGTCGTGCGCAAGGCGTTTGCAGACGCGCACCCGAACGAGGTCAAGGCGTTTCTCGAGTATACAAGGCGTCCATCGAATTCCTGACGGCTGAGCCCGAGCAGGCCGGCCAGATGATCCAGGAGGCGGGCATCTTTGCCAAGGCCGCCGTGGCCGCCAAGGCCATCCCGAACTGCAACGTCTGCTTCGTCTCCGGCGCGGAGATGCAGGCGCCGCTGACGGCGTTTCTCACCGCGCTGAGCACCGTCGCCCCGCAGAGCATCGGCGGCAGCGTGCCGGCGGATGACTTCTACTGCGTGCTGAAATGAAGCGTTTCGCCCGCGGCGCGCTGACGCTTGCATTCTGGCTCGCTGTGTGGACGGTGCTCGCGCTGCTCGTGCACCGGGAGCTGCTGCTGCCCGCGCCGTGGGTCGTCGTGCGCAGACTGTGCGAGCTCGCGGCGACCGGAGCGTTCTGGCGCATCACGGCCGTATCCATCGGCCGCGTGCTGCTCGGCGTGCTGGGCGCGGTCGTGCTCGGCGTGGCGCTGGCCGTCGCCTGCACGGCGTCAAAAACGGCCGACGCGCTGCTGCGCCCGCTCATGACGGTCATCAAGTCCACGCCGGTGGCGTCGTTCGTCGTGCTCGCGCTCGTGTGGATCGCGCGCGACTGGCTGCCGGTGTTCATCTCGCTGCTCATGGTGCTGCCCGTCGTGTGGAGCAACGTCTGCACCGGCATCCGCTCGGCCGATCCCGCGCTGCTCGAGCTTGCGCAGGTGTACGGCTGGCCGCGCGGACGCATCCTGCGGCGGATCTATCTGCCGGGCGTGCGGCCGCACTTTCTCGCGGCGCTGCGCTCCGGCATCGGCTTCGGCTGGAAGTCCGCCATCGCCGCCGAGGTGCTCACCGTGCCGCACAGCGCCATCGGCCGCATGATCTATGAATCGAAGCTGTATCTGCAGACCACCGACCTCTTCGCGTGGACGCTCGCGGTCATTCTCCTGAGCGTCGGGCTCGAGCGGCTGGTGCTGCGCGCGCTGACCCCGCGCGGGAAAGGAGGCGGCGGCACATGATCGAGGCGCATGACCTCACCGTGACCTATGACGGGCGCGCCGTCCTGCACAAGGTCACCCTCACCGTGCCCGACGGGGCGCACATCGCGCTCATGGGCCCGTCCGGCTGCGGCAAGACGACGCTGCTGCGCGTGCTCGCTGGGCTGCGCGCGCCGGACGGCGGCACCGTGCGCGTGGAGCCCGGGCGCATGGCGTGCGTGTTTCAGGAGCCGCGGCTGCTACCGTGGCGCACGGCAGCGGAAAACGTCAACGCCGTGCTCTCCGACCGGGCACAGACCATGCCGCAGGCACGCGCATGGCTGGAGCGGCTGGAGCTCGGGGATGCGGCGGAGCAATATCCCGCGGCGCTCTCCGGCGGTATGCAGCAGCGCGTGGCCATTGCGCGGGCACTTGCGTATGACGCGCCGGTGCTGCTGCTCGACGAGCCGTTTCGCGGGCTGGATGCGGCGCTGCGCGCGCGCGTCACCGCGCTGATCGCGGACGCGGCGAAAGACAAGACCCTCGTGCTCGCCACGCACGACGCGGCCGACGCCGCCGCGCTCGGCTGCACGGTGTATGCGTACGCCGAAGGCACGTTCCGCCGCGACGGATGAGGTGGGCGTTGGATGCGCGGCGCATTTCCGGTGCCACTGGAGAAGCCCACGACCTTTCCGCCTCATCCGCCTCACGATGTTCGGCACCTTCCCCTCGAGGAGAAGGCATTGCCTTACGACTTCGCGTCACCTTCCCCTTCTACATAGGCAAAAAAGCAGCCCGGCAGGTATCTGCCGGGCTGCTCCATCCCTTTGGGGCGTTGGGCCGCCCCGGTTCTCCCCCCTGCTGCACAAGCAATGTACGCAGCAGCACCGGCGCTCGGCCGGATGATCCGGCGGCGGGCATCCAAACCGCCGCCGGGTGATGACAAAAACTCAGTCGAACTTCGGCTGCTCGAGATAGTCGGTGTACTCGCGCAGGAACTTCTTCTCCTCCGGCTTGAGATCCAGGCCGATCGTGCCGCCCGGATTCATGTTGTAGTCGGGGTCAAAGTAGTCCTTGAGCACGCGGAACACGCCGTATTCCTTCTCGCCGATGTAGCCCTCAAGCCAGGGCGCGAACATCTTGCCGATGCCGTGGTGGTGGCTCACGGCCGCGCCGGAGCGCTGGATCGCGTCGAGGATCGTGGTGTGGTAGGCCTTGAAGGCGTTCTCATCCTGCATACGGGTGAGGAAGATGAAATACAGGTTCGCGCCCTGCGGATAGCAGTGCGACATATGCGTCGTGACGACGGTGTTCGGCAGCGCGTGGCAGATCTTGCGCACGTCGGCGTGCACCTGCTCCATGTTCGACCAGTTGACCGTGCACTCGAGGGTGTCGGTCGTGATGCCGAAGTCCATGAGCGTGTCGCGCAGGTAGGGGTCGTTGAAGCGGCCCTTTTCCCAGCTGCGGGTGACGTAGCCGGTCAGCGGCATACCGCCGTGCTTGCGCGCGATCCTGGCGATGTTGCGCGCGACATTGCGGCTGTAGCCCTTCTCGCCGTCGGTGAAGCCGAGGAAGAGGCAGCGCTCCATGTCCTTGTAGCCGAACGCATCGAGCAGTGGCTGCAGCGGCGTCTCATCGACGTTGTAGAGCTTGAGCATGAGGTTGGTCTCCTCCGGGTCGGACAGACGGAACACGGACGAGTAGCCGCACTCGCACTGCATCATCTCGCGGGCGGCCTTCATGGCGGCGTCCCACGTCTTGAAGATGTAGGAGAAGCGCTTGCGGTTCCGGCATCCAGCGGAAGATGCGCAGCGTGACCTCGGTCAGCACGCCGAACGTGCCCTCGGAGCCCATCATGATCTGGTTCAGGTTCGGACCGGTGGCCTCGCGGGAGTAGTGGCTGGTCTGGATGACGCCGATGGGCGTGGCGTACTTCTGGCTGAGCACGATGTCGGCAATGGTGCCGTAGTACGTGCTGTTCTGGCCGGCGCCGCGCGTGACGGTCCAGCCGCCGACGCTCGAATACTCGAACGACTGCGGGAAGTGGCCGCAGGTGTACTGACGCTTCGCGCCGAAGAGCTCGGGCGCGCTCTGCAGCGTCTTTTCCAGATCCGGACCGGACATACCGGCCTGCACGGTGATGGTCTGGTCGATCTCGTTGAAGCTGATGACCTTGTTGAAGTTGCGGCGCATATCCAGCGAGATGCCGTCCTTGGTCGGCTCGACGCCGCGGGTGACGCTGCTGCCGCCGCCGTAGACGTACAGCGGGATGTGGTGCTCGGTGGAGTAGGCGACGATCTGCTCGACCTGCTCGCTCGTCTCGGGGTAGAGCACGACGTCGGGCACGCTGTCGATGCGCTTGTGGCGCAGACGCAGCAGGTCGTAGGCCGTGGCGCCGTAGGCCACGCTCAGACGGTCATAGTCCGTGGTGGAGAGGTTCTGCTCGCCGACGATCGCCTTGAGCGCGTCGATGTGCTCGGGTGCCAGCTGCACCGGGTGATCGGGCAGCTCCACGGGGTCAAAGCCGGTGTCGTCGGAATATGCCTTGAAATCGTCGTCCGTCATCTGGAACTTCTCTTTCATGAGCGTGTACAGAGACTCCTTCGGGTATTTGAAGAAGTTCGGGTCGCCCCAGCGGAAGATGGAGCGGTAGCTGTCTTCGCCGGCGGGGGGTGAGCAGCCAGTTCGGCTCGAATCCTTTGTACGGTTTGTTGCTCATTGTGCAATCCTCCTCTTGACTTGGATCAGTTTCTGATAGATCGGGCGCAGGCGCGGATAGATCTTGCGGTAGGCCTGCTCGTAAATGTCGTTATATACCTCGTGATTCCGCTCGTTTGGCTGGAACGTGTCCTTCACGTGGACCATGGCCTTGGCCGCCTCGTCAAAGTCGGCGAACACGCCCTTGGCCACGAACGCGACCATGGACGAGCCGATGGAGCACGCCTCATGCGTCTGCGAACGCACGACCGGCAGGCCGAACACGTCCGCCGCGATCTGGCAGACCACGTCGCTCTTCGCGCCGCCGCCGCCGATGCGGATCTCATGGATGGTCAGACCCGAGCGGTCCTCCATGATGCGCAGCGCCATGTACAGCTCCAGGCACAGACCCTCGATGATGGCGCGGTAGAAGTGGTAGCGCGTGTGGTAATCGGAAAAGCCGATGACCGCGCCGAGCGAATCCGGATGCAGGATGCCGGCCGTCCAGTACGGCTGCAGGAGCAGACCGTCGCTGCCGGCGGGCAGGTCGCGGATGCGCTGGTCGAGCAGGGCCTCGGGCGCCATGCCCTTTTCTTTGGCGTCGATGGCGTCGGCCGTGCCGAATTCCTTCACGAACCACGACAGCAGCCACAAGCCGCGGTAGATCTCGATCTCGGGATTGTAGTGGTCGTTGAGCACGCCGGGATAGGCGGGCAGGAACTGCTGCGGCTCGACGTACTGCGTCGTGCTGAACTGGATGGTGGCCGTCGTGCCGAGCGAGATGGACGCCTTGTCAGAGTCGACCACGGCGAGACCGAGCGTCTCGCAGCCCTTGTCCGAGCCGGTCGAGATGAGCGGCAGGCCGGCGGGGATGCCGGTCAGGGCGCTGACCTCGTCCGTGATCGTGCCGATGACCGTGCCGGACGGCACGAGGTCGCACAGCTTTTCGTTCGGCACGTCGCAGAAGCAGCGCGTGAGACTGCCGGGCTTCATCCAGCGGCGGTTTTTGTAATCGAACGGGATGTGCCCGATCTGGTTCGAGGCCGAGTCGATGAGATTGCCCGTGAGCTTGTAGTTGAGGTAGGTGGGCAGCATGACGTACTTGGCGGTCCTGGCCCAGATCTCCGGCTCGTGGCGCATGATCCAGTTGCCGACGGAGGCGGCGTAGACCACCTTCGCCGTCGGCTCCATGCCGGCGACCTTGAAGAGCATCATGTTCTTGGCGGGCATGGCGCCGTTCGGGTCGACGGTGCGCTTGTCCAGCCAGAGGATGATGTCGCGCAGGGGATTGTTGTTCTCGTCCAGACACACAACGGTGTCGCGGATGACGGTGATCGTCATGGCGATCACGTCCGGCAGCAGGGCATTGCTGCGCGCGCACAGCTCGCGGCAGCATTCGCACAGGCGGTCGAAGTAGAAGTCCGGCTTCTGCTCGGCCCAGCCGGGCTCTTTTGAAAAGTAAGGCTCGGCGTATTTGCTCTGGACGACGTCCACGATCCGGCCGTCCGGGTCGACGAGCAGGGCGCGTGCGCTCTGTGTGCCGATGTCGCAGGTCAGCACCAGCGGTTTGCTCAAGTTGATTCCCTCCTAAGATTTATTTTTGCTCTCTATACAAAAGATTCATTCGGGTTTGTGCTTGAGCAGACTGCTCGTGGCGATGACGTCCACGCCAAGGCCGAGCACATTCGGGATGACCACGTCGCCGTGGCCGATGCGTTCGGTCACGGTCACGGCGCGGATCGCGTCCATGACGTCGAAGATGCGGTCCTTCGGGATGTCCGCCGATACGCGCACCGGCAGCACCGGCGCGTCCGGGAAGGCGGTGCGCACGGTCGAGCAGATGGTGCGCTTGGGCGCGGTCATCTCCGAGATGGCAAACTCCTTGCCGCGGGGGCAGGTGTTGCCGGTGACGGACCAGCCGTCCCCGTCACGTTCGATTTTCAAGGTGCAGCCGCGCGGGCAGCCGATACAGGTGAGTTCTTTCATGCCTTTGCCACCTCAATCTCAAAGTGGACATCGCTTGCATCTGCGATGCCGAGCTTGTCAAAGTCCAGCGTGAGTTGCTGCATCTCGGGCGGACGCAGGAAGGGATAGCGCCGCGACCAGACCTCATTGCCCGTCGATGGTCAGCACCACGCGGCAGGCACCGAGCACCTCCGCGCTGCGGAAATACAGCGTGACGGCGCTGTTGTCCTGCGTGCGGTCGAGCCGCTGCGGGACAAGATAGCCGAAGTCGTTCGAGATCGTGACGGCGACCTCGTCGCGCGTGTGCGCGGCAAAGTGCGCGGCGCTCTTCCGGCCAGCTCGCCGGAGGCGGACACGTAGTCCACAAGGTCGTTGACGTGCAGCGCGTTGCCGCACGAGAAGATGCCGGGGATCTCGGTCATGAGCTGCCCGTCGCAGACGGGACCGCGGGTGTGCCCGTCGAGCGGGACGCCGAGCGACTCCGCCAGCTCGTTTTCCGGGATGAGACCGACGGACACGATGAGCGCGTCGCAGTCGATGCGCTGCTCCGTGCCGGCGATGGGGCGCATATGCGCGTCCACCTCGGCGACCTCCACGCCCGTGAGCCGGTCTGCACCGAACACGCGCGTGACCGTGTGGCTCAGGTGCAGCGGGATGTCGTAGTCGTGCAGGCACTGGTGGATGTTGCGCGTCAGACCTGAGGGAGTGGGCTTGGCCTCATACACACCGAGCACCTCCGCGCCCTCAAGCGTCAGGCGGCGCGCCATGATGAGCCCGATGTCGCCGCTGCCGAGGATGACGCAGCGGCGGGTCGGCAGCTCGCCGAGCAGGTTCGTAAAGTTCTGTGCGGTGCCGGCCGTGAACACGCCCGCCGGGCGCGTGCCGTGGATAAAGACCTGCTTTGCCGTGCGCTCGCGGCAGCCGGTGGCCAGCACGAGCGTGCGCGTCTCATCGCGGGCGACGCCGTCGCGGCTGACGGTGTAGACTGCAAAGCCGCCGGACGTTTTCTCCACGCGCGTGACGAAGGTCTGCGTGCGCGCCTCGATCTGCAGCTGCTCGAGCCGGTCGATGAAGCGCTCGACATATTCGGGCCTGCCAGCCGCTCGCCGAAGCGCGCGAGGCCGAAGCCGTCGTGAATGCACTGCTTGAGCATACCGCCCAGACGCGCCTCGCGCTCGATGAGCAGCACGTGCGCACCGTTTTCGTGTGCGGAGATGGCGGCTGCGAGCCCGCCGGGACCGCCGCCGATGACGATGACGTCATACATCATGCCTGCACCTCCCCGGATTTCGTCGGGCCGAACGTGATGGGCGCGTCGGCCGAGGATTGCGCACCTCGCTGAGCGGCACGCCGAGGAATTCGGCGATGATGCGCACCACCTGCGGCGAGCAGAACCCGCCCTGGCAGCGGCCCATGCCGGGACGCACGCGCTTTTTCACGCCGTCGACCGTCGGCACGCACACATTCGAGCGCAGCGCGTCGAGGATCTCGCCGCGGCTGATCTCCTCACAGCGGCAGACGATGACGCCGTAGTCGGGATTTTTTGCAATGTAGGCAGCGCGCGTCTCGTCGTCCATCTCACGCAGCACGGGGATGCCCGGCCGGTGGGGGTCGAAGTCGGATTCGCGGCCACGGGGCGGTCGAGCGCGAGGATGTTGACCGCCATGTCCGCCACATCCACCGCGACGGCGGGCGCCGTCGTCAGGCCGGGGGACTGGATGCCCGCGACGTGGATGAGGTTGTGCGTGTGCCGGCCGCGCTCGATGATGAAGTCCTCCTCGAACGTGGGGGCGCGCACGCCGGTGAAATAGGTGATGATGTCGCGCTCGGTCAGCGCGGGCATCGTGATCTTCTGCTTGGCGAACACGTGCGCGATGCTCTCGGGGTACGTCGCCGTGTTCTCTTTTTCATACGTCTCCACCGCGTCGGGCCCGATGAGCAGGTTGTCGTGCACGGTGTGCAGGATGCCGCCGCCCTTCGAGTGCGTTTTGGAGACGGTGTCGGTGCCCTTGACGGACGCGATCGAGTGCATGAAGCACCGGCCTTGCGGTCGAGGATGCTGTTCGTGCCGCGGCGGGGGTGGATGGAGAAGAAGCGGTCGCCTGCCATGCGCGCCACTTCCTCGGCGAACACGCCGGCCGCATTGATGACGAGCGCGGGGTGCAGCGTGCCGCGGTTGGTGTGCACGGCGGTGATCTTCCCGTTTTCGACGTCCATGCCCAGCACGGCGGTGTTGAGCGCTATGCGCGCGCCGTTTTGCACGGCGTTTTCCGCGTAGGCGATCGTCAGCCCGTAGGGGCAGACGCAGCCGGAGTCCGGGTTGGAGATGGCGAAGCTGGTCTTTTCATTGAAGTTCGGCTCGCGGCGCAGCAGCTCCCTGCCGGAGATGAGCTCGGTGTCGGCGATGCCGTCATGATACCTGCGCCACATGCAGTAGCCCCACACGGCCGGGCGCAGCCAGCTGTGCTGGAAGCAGACGTACTGCCCCACGCGGGAAAACGGCACGTCGAGCTCCCTGCAGACCTGGTCGAACATGGCGTTGCCGCGCCGGATGTATTTGTGCTTGACGCTGCCGCGGCCGAGGTCGATGCCCGGATGCACCTCGCCGTCGTTGCGTCCGGAGGCGCCGAGCGCGAGGTCACACTCCTTGTCGACGACCAGGATGTCGAGCTGCTTGCGCGCAAGCTCGCGCGCGATGGACACACCCGAGATGCCGCCGCCGATGATGAGCACGTCGGGCGTCTGCCCGTCGAGCGCGTCGTCGCGCAGCGCGGGCACGCGCATGGGTGCGTCCTTGCCGCCTGTGAACGTGATGTCGTTGACGACATGGCACGTGGAGTACTTCGTTGCAGCCATCTGGCCGGCGCGCACAACGTCGTCCCAGCGGTCGAGTTCGCCGCGCAGGACAATGCAATTGTCCTCCAGCGCCGCCGTGACGCGGCCGCCGAAGGCACGGCGCAGTTTTCGGTTCAGTGCGGAGATCTTCATGAAAGACGGGCCTCCCGGAAGATGAGTCGGCCAAGCGGCCGACTGAATACCTCAAATATACCCTTTTTCGACTGGGAAGTCAAGGATTCGACCCGGGTCAAATCTGCTGAAATTTCCCTGCCAGACTGGACAAATCGCCCAAAATCGCGTACAATAAAGCCCGATCTATCACATATCATCAGAAATGAGGAAGCAAATGGCCGCTCCGCGCAACGACAATGTCAAAGAAAAGATCCTCGACGCCGCGACCGGCCTGTTGGACACGCAGACGTTTGCCGACATCTCGCTGGCAGAGATCGCCGCGGCGGCGGGTGTGTCCAAGGGGACGCTCTATTACTATTATAAAAATAAAACGGATATCCTCTTCGGCATCACCAACCGGTATCTCGACCGCCAGTGGGACGATCTGATCGCGTGGACGGAGAACAAGGACAAGGATACGTCTGTGCACCGTCTGGTCAAGTACGTGGTCGAGCGCAACACCGCCTCCGCCGGAATGCGCCTGCACCTGATCCACGCCGCCATGCTCGGCGACGAGGCGCTGCGCGCCAAGCTCATCGAGCGCTATGCCGCCTTCGAGCGGCTCATCGCCGAGAAGATCGCCGAGCGCACCGATGCCGTTTCCGCCGATTACCTGACGCAGCTGATCCTGCTCGCGTCCGACGGAATGATCGTGCAGGAGGCGCTGCGCAACGATAACTTTGACGCGGCCGCCTTCGTGCGCCAGAGCGAGGCGTATCTGCGCGCCCTGCGCCCCGCCGGCCGGATCTGAGCGCCAGTTTTCAACAATTGTGTCGAAAGTCACCCTCTTGTCCGGATTTGTGAAAGAATTAGCGTGTTTGCGGTTGACACCGCACGGAACACGTGATATTTTTTTTGAAAAGGACTAGATGGTAGAGCAAGCGCCTGCTCGTTCCGCCACGGTGCCGGGGGCACCGCAAAGGCTTTTTTCGTATGTCGAAGGCGCCGGAATGCACCCGCATTCCGATGCCTTTTTACATAGCTGCAATGGGAATTATTTTGAAAGAAGGGACAATATGAAAGACCTGAAACATCTGATTTTCTTCGAAAATCTCCTGCAGGATGCGCAGAACGAACTCGTCACGCAGGCGGTCAATGACGGGAAAATCGCCCTCGGGTACAACTGCTATTACATCCCCGAGGTTCTGCTCAACCTGCCGGGCTGCTTCTCGAGCCGCCTGCGCGCGCCGCGCTGCGAGTCTACCGACGTTGCGACCTACTACATGACCAGCCGTGTCTGCCCGTATGTCCGCTCCATCCTCGAGCGTGCCATTGAGGGCGGCTACAACTACCTCAACGCGCTCTTCGGCGCCGAGTGCTGCGCGTCCATGGAGCGTATGGAAGAGCATTTCTTCCTCATCAATCCCGTGAAGAACGACCGCTTCTTCGTCACGCAGATCGATCCCCCGCTCAAGGGCGATAAGACCAGCTATGACTACTACAAGGGCCAGCTCAAGCTCAAGGTCGTCGACCAGCTCGCCGAGCGCTACGGCGTGGACACCTCCGATGCCGCCATGCGCGCGACCATCGAGAAGTTCAACGAGCTGTGCGACGTCATCACCGAGATCGGCAACTTCCGCAAGCTGCCCAACCCGCCCATTACCGGCTATGAGTTCCATGTCATCCAGCTCGTGAGCCAGGTCTGCCCGCATGACCTGATCCTCCCCTACCTGAAGGAGACGCTTGCCGAGATCAAAAAGCGCAAGCCCGAGCCGGAGTTCCCGTTCCGTGCGCGCATCGTGGTCGCCGGCTCCGAGATCGACGATCCCGAGTTCACGAAGCTCCTCGAGACCTGCGGCGCGATGGTCGTGGCCGACCGCTACTGCTTCGGCAGCTTCCCGAGCCGCGAGCGCATCGAGATCCGCGACGGCGAGACCGCGTTCGACGCCATCGTCCGCCACTACCTGCACTGGAACCAGTGCGCCCGCTTCATGGAGGGTGCGAAGATCGACCAGCGCCATGCTGAGGTCAAGCGCCTTGTCGACGAGTTCCATGCCGACGGCGTGATCTACGAGAACATGAAGTTCTGCGAGTTCTGGAGCTATGAGAAGGTGCTCGCCTCCCATATCCTGACCGAGGAGATGGGCGTGCCGTGCTGCACGATCGAGAAGGAATACGCGCTCGGCTCCGTCGGCCAGCTCCGTACCCGTTTCCAGGCCTTCGTTGAGAGTCTGGAAATCAAGAAAATCAATTCTTGAACAGGAGGGGAATGAAAACTATGAATTGCCCTGTTACGAAATTTATTGACTCCAAGATGCAGAGATTCGACCCCCTCTGGCAGGCTCAGAACGGTGTCGGCGGTCTCCGCAGCCGTTACTATGATAAGACCGGCGTCGCCAAGTACCGCGAGTGGCGCGGTCTGCACGACACCATGGTCGACTACCGCGCATGGCTCAAAAACGTCATGTCCATGGCTGCCATGGTCGCCTCCGCGCCGATCCCGTGCCTGAAGGGCTTCTGGGAATACCGCTGGATGGGCTCCTACCTCGGCACGTTCATGTTCATCGACCGCCTGTTTGAGGGCTATCGCGGCCCCGAGCTCGTGATCGCGCACATGAATATGCACGCCATCGTGCAGAGCCTGACCAAGAAGATCGCCCTTGTGCTGTCTCACGACCTGCGCATCGGCGGCAAGGACAGCGATAAGATCATCCCTGTGGACGAGGTCATGCCGCCGCTGTTCCTGACCGGCTTCAAAGACCTGATCCCCATCCCGCTGCAGACGCTGCCGGAGTTCATCATCTGCGATGTTGACCAGCAGCTCGAGCCGTACTACATCGACGTAGCCGAGTCCTTCGGTCTGCCGGCAGACGTCTGCTCCCGCTGCGCGGCGGAGACCGGCGTTGCCCTCAACGACGACTTCCCGCTCTTCGGCAAGGCCATGATCTCCACGAACATGCCCTGCAACGCCTCCGAGGCGACCTCCATGTTCCAGCGCCGCCGCATCGGTCTGCCTGACTTCCAGGCGACCATGGCGATGATCCACAACGAGCCGGCTGCCCACCCGTACTCCGCGCAGGTCCTGCGCGACTGCATCGAATTCGTCGAAAAGGAATACGGCGTTGAGTATGACTGGAACGCCCTGTTCAAGCGCGCCAAGCACATGAACGAGCAGAACCGTCTCGAGCTCGAGAAGTGGGATTACTTCAAGACTCCCTACTGCCCGCTGACCGGCATCAGCGAGACCCTGTACCGTCTGTATGCCTGGGCCTCCGCCAACGGCCAGGAGGACTACTTCACCAAGAACGACCGCAAGGTCATGAAGATCCTGCGCAAGTGCTACAAGAATAAGTACGTCCCGTACGGCGGCACCACGCGTCACCGTGCGTTCCTGTGGGGACCGTCCGCCGTGTACTACACCGACTTCCCGACCTGGACGCAGAACTGCTGGGGCATCAACATCGTCCTGAACATGGACTCCACCATGGGTCACAACATGATCAGCACGACCGACCCCGATCAGGCGCTCATGGATCTGGCGCTGTTCAGCGAAAAGGGCGTTATGCGTCACATGGCCGTCGGCGGCTGGGACAACGTCAACTCCGTCTGGGAGTGGGCCAAGAACTTCAACTGCGACATGGTCCTCATGAACGACAACATCGCCTGCAAGGGTATGCTCGGCGTGCACGCCATGATGGAGGAGCAGGCGCGCGACCTTGGCTTCCACTTCATCTTCATCGAGCACGACCTCGAGGACTGCCGCACCGTGCCGCGCCGCGATATGCGTAAGTGCGTCAACGAGTATATGTCCATCGTGCTCAACGAGCAGCCGCTCGACCCGACGCTGGTCGACTTCGACGACTCCGCGGCGTACTAAGAAAGGCAGGTACCGACTATGAATATGAAACTCGCTGCAAAGATTCTGGGCAAGGTCGGCCTTGTCGGCTTTATCGGCTTCGTTGCGACCTTCTCGATCTATATGTTCAACCTCGAGAACAAGCTCATCTACTATGTGCTGCGTCCCTTCCTGAACAAGCACTATGACGCGCAGGTGCGTGATAAGCGCATCGTCTGAGCGCTCGCAGAGCAACCACAAATCAGCAAAACCCCGCTGCTTCGGCAGCGGGGTTTTGTGACGTTACGGAATTTTTTGATTGTCTGACTGCGGCGGCTCGACCGTAGAAGACAGGACTTACTTTTTCCACAGAGGGACCGCTTCGCTGGGTCCTCTGTGGAAGATCGCACTCGCTGCAGTCCGCGGATTGACGGACAGGCGCCCAATGCGCACGTTTGCGAGGCCGAGCGGTATTTTCTCCGCCGTGCACGTCGCCGGAGAAAATGATTGGACTTTCTTTTGCCGCGCCGGCGGCGAAACTCTACGAGGCTTCGTGACGTTACGGAGTTTTTCGGTCGTCCGGCTGCGGAGGCTCGACCGCGGGTACGGGTGGAGACGAGGCTGTATGACGTCACAAATACCGCGGAGCGCGAAAAAGCCCGCGTGCATTGCACACGGGCTGATTTCGCAAGAACGCAGAGTCCGATCTTACTTGATGCCGTACTTCTTGTTGAACTTATCCACACGGCCGCTGGTGTCGACGAGCTTCTGCTTGCCGGTGTAGAACGGGTGGCACTTGGAGCAGATCTCGATGGAGATGTTCTGCTTCGTGGAGCGGGTCTCATACACGGCGCCGCAGGCGCAGCGGATCGTGGTCGGCTGGTAATTCGGATGGATACCGTCTTTCATAGTCATTCACCTCATAATAGGCTGTCTTGAGCACGGGCTGGTCCGTGGTTACAAGACGCAATCTGAATTCTACCATGCCGGTGACAGAATTGCAAGCGTTTTCGCATTTTTTTACGCGTCCGGGCCCGGCACGTCGCTGATCCGGCCGCAGTGCAGGAAATACAGCACGCGGCGGCAGACCGGCCGCCCGGTGATGCGCGCCATGGCCCCGGCGTAAGCGCGCAGCTGTGCGGCATAGTACGCCGTGCGCTCCGGCACGCCCTCGGGGCGGATGCGGTCAGTCTTGTAATCCACGATGACGAGGCCGTCCTTTGTTTCGAACCACGCGTCCACCACGCCCTGCAGCAGCACCTGCTCGTCCCCGGCGCCGGGGAAGAACGTCTCCGCCGGGCACAGGAGCGAGAAGCGAAACTCCCGCCGCAGCGTGCCCACGGCCTCTGCCGCCGCGAGCTGCGCGCCGAGCGGCGTTTGCCCCAGCCGCAGGAGCGAGGCCGTGTCCACGGCCTGCGCCTCACGCGCCGTGAGTACACCGCGCGCAGCGAGGGCCTCTACCTGCGCGGCGATGCCCTCCGGCGTGCGCGCGTCGGCAAAGTGCAGATATTGCAGCGTGCGGTGCGTAGCCGTGCCGCGCTCGGCCGCGGTGAGCTTGCGCTCGCGCGCCGAGAAATCCGGCCGGCGGAAGGCCTGCGTGCGCGGCGCGCCCGCCAGCAGCGGTGCGCCGGTGTCCTCGGGCGGCGCGTCCTCCGCCTCCAGCCGCTTGAGCTCCGTCGCCGTCACCTTCGACGGCAGGTCGATGGCCTGCGCGTGCGCATAGCGGAACGTGAGTGTGCGCTCGAGCTGCGCCAGCAGGGCGGGGTCCGGCTCCGGCAGCGTGGGTGCGGCCTCCGCCTCCGCACTGCCGGCCGCGGCGTCCGTCGTCAGATAGACGTAGTTCTGGCGCAGATAGCGCTCGTCCCGGTCGAGCAGCGCGCTCTGCAGCAGCCAGTGCAGCGGGCTCTGCGCAGCGCGCAGCAGCTCCGGCGCGAGGGGCACGGTGGCCGTGGCGGTCAGGGTGCTGACGGTCTTGCCGATGTCGCGCACGGTGCCCGTGATGACGAGCCGCTCCTTTGCGCGCGTCATGGCCACGTACAGCAGGCGCATCTCCTCCGAGAGCATCTCGGTCAGCAGCTGCGCCGCGATCGCCTGCCGCGCGATGGTCGGGTATTCCACGCCGTGCTCGAGATCCGTGCACTTCGGCCCGAGACCGAGCACCGGGTGCACGAGCACGCTCTTGCGTGCGTCGGATTTGTTGAACAGGCGCGCCGTGTCGCACAAAAACACGAACGGGAACTCCAGCCCCTTGGATTTGTGGATGCTCAGGATGCGCACGCTGCGGCTCTCGCCGCCGGGGGCGGCGGGCTCTTCGCCCTCGGTCTCCTGCCGCTGCATCCAGAGCAGGAAGCGGTGCAGCCCGCGCGCACCCGTCTGTTCAAACTGCTGCGCAAGATCGAGCAGGAGCAGCACATTGCGCCGCCGCAGCTCGCCGTCCGGCATCGCGCTCGTGAGCGCCATGACGGCGCGGTCGTCGACGATGTGCCACAGAAATCCGCCAGCGGCAGCTCGATCGACAGCGCGCGGTAGCGCGCGAGCACGTCGAGAAAGTCCCGGCAGTCGCCGCGTGTCTCGGCGGCGAGCGTGACCGCGGTGTAAAAGTCGTGCGTGCGGTCGCACGTGCGCACGGCGGCCAGATCGTCCGCCGTCAGGCCGAACAGCGGCGAGCGCAGCGCCGCGATGAGCGGCACGTCCTGGTGCGGATTGTCCACCACTGCCAGCAGCGAGCGCAGCACCGACACCTCCTCGGATGTGTAGAACCCGCCGCTCGTCTCCGCCGACACGGGGATGCCGTGCGCCTCGAGCGCGGCGCGGTACACGGGGCCGACGCTGTTGGCATTGCGCAGCAGGATGACCGCGTCGCCATAGTGCGCGGGGCGCTTAGCGCCGTTTTCCCACACGGGCGCGCCGCCGTCGATGAGCGCGCGGATGCGCCGCGCGGCGTAGTCCGCCTCCAGCGCGGCCTTTTCCGGTGTGGGTGCGTCGTCGTCCGCGTCCGGCAGCTCGAGCACGGCAAGCTCCGGCTTCGTCGCCGGGGTAGCTTGCTCCGGCGCGCAGCCGCGCCGCGTCGTCATAGTCCAGCTCGCCGAGCGCGCGCGACATGATGTTGGAAAAGACGTGGTTGGCCCCTTCCAGCACTGCGCGGCGGGAGCGGAAATTCTCCCGCAGGAGGATGCGCCGCGGCGCACCGGGCGCAGCCTCACGGAAATCCGCAAAGCGCGCGTATTTCTCGAGGAAGATCGTGGGATCGGCGAGGCGGAAGCGGTAGATCGACTGCTTGACGTCGCCGACGAAAAAGAGGTTGCTGCCGCCGCGACACGGCGCGGAAGATGAGATCCTGCACCTCCGACACGTCCTGATATTCATCGACCATGATCTCGGTATAGCGCCCCGAGAGCTGGCACGCAAGCTCGGTCGGCGCGCCGTCCTCGTCCGTGAGCAGCTGCGCCGTCATGTGCTCGAGATCGGAGAAGTCCACAAGGCTGCGCCGCCGCTTTTCGGCGGCGTAGGCCGCGCCGAAGTCGAGCGTCAGCGCCAGCAGCGCCTGCATGGCCGGGGCTGTTGTGTGCAGGTCGGAGAGCGCCTGCGCGGAGGGGATGTTGATCTGCTTTTGCAGCGTCTGGATGGCCTTTTTCGCCGCGTCGCGCTGCGCCTTGACGCGGTCGCGCACGTCCGGGTCCGGCGGCTTGCGCGTGCTGCCGAGGCGCGGGAACGGCACGTCCTGCAGCGCCGTCACGGCCGCGTCCCAGCTCCGGTTGCAGGCGTACGCGAGCGCGCGCAGACCGTCGGCCGTGGCCAAAAGCTGTCGCCGTAGATGTCCATAAGCCACTCCATGTCCTCGTCCGCCATGATGTCGAGCTGCGCCTCAAGCACGCCGCACCAGTGCTCCGCACTCTCCTGCATGCGTGCCAGCAGCGACCGGCCCCACGGCGTGGCGCCGGCGTCTGTCACGCCGTCGAGCGCGAGCAGGTCCACCTGCTGTGCGGCCCATTGCTCGGGCCGGGCATGGCACTGCATCTTGTCGTAGAGCGTGAGCACAGCTCGCCCAGGCGCGCATCGTCGCGCCCGTTGCCGACCGTGTCAGCCAGCAGCCGAAAGCCGCGCGTCGGTGTCGATGTGCATATAAGCGCGCTCGAGCGTGTGCTCGAGCGCCGTTGTGCGCAGGGCGGCGCAGCGCTCGGTATCGGCGACCTGAAAGTCCGGTGCGAGCGCAAGGGCCGCGCAGTTGGCGCGCAGGAAGTCTGCACAGAAGCTGTGGATCGTGCCGATCTCGGCGCGGGCGCACAGCGCGGCCTGCCGCCGCAGGCGGCGGTTTTCGGGGTCTGAAGCAATGCGCGCATAGATCCCGTCGAGGATGCGGCTGCGCAGCTCGGCCGCGGCCGCGCGCGTGTAGGTGATGACGAGGAAGCGGTCGATGTCAACAGGATTCTCCGCATCTGTAAGGTAGGCCATGAGCCGCTCGGTGAGCACGCGGGTCTTGCCGCTGCCCGCCGCCGCGGACACGAGCACGGTGCTGCCGCGCGTGTCGATCGCAGCGCGCTGCTCGGGTGTGAAGTTCAGTTCAGCCATGCGGCTCGCCTCCTTTCAGGTTGCTCCAGATCTTGTCGGCGGGAGCTTGGTGAGCACACGGTGGCAGTCGCCCTCCCGCGCGGGCGTGAAGTGGCAGACGCTCAGATAGTCGCAGTGCGTGCAGGCCGTGTCCTGCCCGGAGCGGAAGTAGGGGTCAGCCGTGATGCTGCCGCCGCGCAGCTCGTGCGCGAGGTCGAGCAGCGTTGTCTCGATGTGCCGCGCGAGCAGGCCGAGCTGCTCCGCGCTCGCAAGCGCCTCCGCTTTGCGCCGGGGTGAGAGCGGGCAGATACTGCGGCGTGTCGCTGTGCTCCATGGCGTGCAGCACGGCGGCATCGTCGAGCAGCAGGCCGGAGCGGCGCACCGCGCCGGCGCGCTCTTTGGCCGCTTCCTCGGGAGAGAGCCGGCGGTCGGCCGGGATGAGCACATCGCGCGCCGGGACGTAGAGCACGCCCGCCGGCACGATCTCGTGCCCGTAGCGCTCGGGACCGGAGCGCTCAAGTGCGAAGAGGTACAGCAGCATCTGCAGCCCCATGCCGTACCACACGTCCGAGAGCGAGAACGCCTTGCGCCCGGTCTTGTAGTCGACCACGCGCAGGTAGAGCTTGCCGTCGTGCAGCCAGCCGTCCACGCGGTCGGCCACGCCGCTCATGTTGAGCGTCACCTCGCCGTCCGAGAGCGTGATCGGTGCGATCTGCTCGGGGTCTGCGAAGTTGAGCTCGAAATCCAGCGGCACGAAATCGCCCGCGCGCAGCTCGTGCGCCATGTCGGCCACGACCTGCCGCACCTGCCGGCACAAGCGGCGGAAGAGGTAGGTGAAGCGTGCGGATTTCTCCTGAAAATCATTGAGCTCGTCGTGGATGTAGCGCTGCGTCCAGTGATCGGTGAAGCGTACCGAGCTGCTCGTCCGTCACGACGGAAAAGCCGCCGGCGGCCGTCACGTCCTGCGCCGTGTGCTGCAGGACATAGTGGAAGAACGTGCCGATCTCCGGCGGGTTGAACGCCGCCGGGCGGCGGGGCCTGGCCCGGAGCCCGTACTGCAGGAAGTACGCATACCGGCAGGCAGAAAAGCGCTCGGCCTTCGACGCCGAGAGGTACAGCCGCTTGCCGTAGAGCGCGCGCACGCGCTCGGGCGAGAGCTTGCCGCGGGCGGTGTGCGCCGCGCGTGTGAGCGCTGCGAGCGCGGCGGGGTCGTGCTGCCCGAAACCATGCGCGCGCGCCGCGGCAGCGTTGGCGTCCGTCGCGCCGCGCAGCGTGCGCGCAGCCAGCTCCAGCGCCGGGGCCGGGGCCAGCAGGCGCTGCGCGTCCGGGTCCACGGGGCGCGGCAGCGTGCCGAAGAGCTGCGAGATGCGCGTGACGAGAAACGACGGGCGTGTGGGCGTGCCGCTGCCGTCAAAGAGCGGGTAGGTCACCGTGAGCGTCTCGGACGGGAGCGTCACACACTGGTAGACAAGGTTATACTCGCGCCAGAGCACATCGTCCGTGCCGCCGCCGATGTCGAGCTCCAGCTCCAGCAGCTCGCGCCGCTCCTCGGGCGAAAACACGCCGTCCGGCTCACCGGCGCGCGGCAGCCGGTCGTCTGACGCGCCGAGCACGATCAGATGCCGGATGCCGCGCCGGCGCATGCGGTCGAGATCGCCGGCGGTCACGCGGTCGAGCGCGACGGGGATCGTGCCGATGTCGTAGCACGAGAGCATCCGCAAAAACAGCGTCGCAAACGTGTCGGCGTCCATCTGCGTGTCGCCGAGGATGGCGGCAAACTGCTCGAGCGCGCCGACCGTCAGCTCCCAGAGCTGGGCATACTCGGCCGCGAGCGCGGCGCGCCCCTCGCGGCGCAGGCTTTCGGCGAGCGTGTCGAGCCGCTGCGCAGGTGCAGCCGCTCGAGAAATCCGCCAGCGCCATGGCCTGTGCCTCCGCGGTGGCGGCGGCGCTGCTCTCCGCCCCAAGCAGCCGCAGCGGCCCTGCGGCGCGCTGCCGCAGGTCGTTGATCTCCTTCAAGGCGGGCGGCGGCCTCGTCCGTGTCCGGCGCGCCGTAGCCGTCGGGTGCTGCGCCACGGCTCGGGGCGCGTCCACGCGCTGCCGCGCAGCGACCAGAGCAGAACGTAGTTTTCGAGCGTGTCCGTCTCCTCCGGCGTGAGCCCGGCGAGCCCCGTGCGCAGGTAGGCCGAGACGTCCTCAGCGTCCCAGCCGCCGGTCACGATGTCGTAGGCCGCACGGATGAGCGCCACGAGCGGCTTTTGCAGCAGGTCGGTGCGGCGGGCAAAATAGAGCGGCACGCCGTAGTAGGCACATACGCTCGAGCGCGGGCGCGTAGTCGGAAAAGCCGCGCGCGGCGATGGCGATGTCGCGCCAGCGGCAGCCCGATTGCACGAGCTGCAGTGCGCGGGAAGCCGCCCATGCGCACTCGGCCGTGAGATCGTCCGCCGTGTGGACGGTGATCGTGTGCGCAGGGTCGTCAAAGTGCGCGGAGGTGTAGGAAAATAGCTGCTGCTCGAGCACGCGCAGCGGCGTGTCGGCGGCGCGGGCGGGGCAGGCCTCGACGGTGGACTGCACGCCGCAGTCGTCCGCCATGTCGAGCAGGACGCGCGCCGTGCGCCGGGCGGCGCCGAAGATCTCGCTGCCGCCGGAGAGCGCGTCGAGCGTGAGACAGACCGTCACATCCGCGCCCGCCGTCAGCAGCGCGCGCACGACGGCCAGCTCCTGCCGCGTGTAGTCGGTGAAGCCGTCGAGATAGAACTGCCCCGTGTGCCCGAGCGTGCTCGCGGGGATGCGCTCGGCCAGGTGCGTCAGCCGGTCGGTGGGGTCTGCGTGGCCCTGCGCGGTCACGGCGTCATACGCCGCGAGCACAAGCGCGAGATCGTGCAGCTTGTCGCCCAGATAGCCGGGGCAGCGCGCGGCGGCTGCTCGAGCGCGTCTGGCGTGACGCACGCGGTCTTGAGCTCGTCGACCGCGCCAAGCAGCGTCTGCTGCATCTGCGCCCGGCGGGCAGCCGCACCGAACAGCCGCAGCCGCGGCGCGACCTGATCGAGCGCCAGCGCCATGCACAGCAGCCGTCCGCCCTGATCGAGCAGCGGTGCGTCACCCGCGCCGGTTTCCGCCGCGACGCGGCGCGCCAGTCCCGTGAAGCTCAGCACCTCGGCGTACAGACTCAGACTGTCGCCGCAGGCGGCGCACAGCGCGCGCTCGGCCTCGTGGCTGTATTGCTCCGGCACGAGCAGCACCTGCCCCGGCGTGCGCGCCGCAACGGCCGTGCGGATGCGCCCCATGAGCAGATCGGTCTTGCCGCTGGCGGCAGGACCATAGAGCAGATGCAGCATAAGATCCCTCCTTGCGATTTGGTTCGATGATAGCATATTTGCTGTCCCATTAAAAGGACACTTAAGCGGGGCTACCTCGAGAAAAGCCCAAAAAACGACAAAATCCCCAATTTATGATTGCACATTGCGCGGATCTGTGATACCTTAAAGGTGTTTTCTGTGACGGTACCGGCGGCGGTCAGAGATTGCCGGAGTGCCGGAAATTGCGTGAATTGTGAGTGGATGATGTCATGAAATTCTTTTTCAATCTGCTTGGCAACATCATGGTTGCGATCGTTGTGCTTTTGCTGTTGGCCTTTCTCATTCCGAAAATTCTGTAATCGGCTTCCGGACGGCGGAAGTTACAGCTGCGATGGGCTGCCTGGCTGGGAATACGCAGGCGGCCCTCTTTCTTTATTTGCGCTTTTTTGAGCGGAACGATGGGTGTGCCTTCCTTTGCCGCCTTACCACACTTGCCAGCGCAGGGCGAAGGCGATAAGATAGCCGAGCGCGGCGAGCGCGCTCAGAGCGGTGAGGGCGATGTTCGCGGTGCGCTTTCGCGCGCACTGTGCCAGCGCCAGCGGCACGGGCAGCAGCACGAGCAGGTAGCGCGGCGCGCTCAGCAGCCATGTCGCGCCGACGGCGATGATGTAATACGCGAGAAACCACGCCGTCTGGCTTGCGCGCAGCTTCGGCGCGGCCGCAGCCAGCAGGCCGAGCGCGGCAAGCACGCGACGAGGTTCGGCAGCCAGAGACCGAGCGCGTCGCGCCGATTGCCGCTGCGCAGACAGCGCAGCAGGTAGTCCGCCTGATACGCGGCGGTGTTGAAAAACAGTCCCGTGCGCTGGTTCCAGTGCTCGCGCTGGTAGATGAGAAACTGAAAGGGATTTCCCGATACGCGCCGGTTGATGCAGCAATACGCCGCAAGGCCCAGCGGCACGAGCAGCGCGCCGACGACCTGCCGGGCGTCCACCCGGCGGCGCTGCACGGCGTCGTGCACCAGCTCCCACAGCAGCGGCACGATCAGCAGCAGCCCGAGCGAGCGCGTGAATGCAGCTCCTGCCCCGCACAGCCCGCCGAGCACGGGTCTGTGCGTGCGCGCGAGGTAGAGTGCCGCTGCCGTCAGCAGCAGAAACAGGCTCTCGCTCATGGGTGCGGCGAAGAAAAAGCAGCCCGGCGCGAGCACGAGAAACCGCAGCGCGCGCACGGCGTCGCGGTGCGGCAGGTCGAGCCGCAGCAGCCGGTAGACCACGCACCCCGCGCCCGCAAAGCACAGCGCCGATGTCTGAAGCCCCGCGCAGATGTCCGACGGGATGAGCAGCATCACCGCGCGCACCACGAGCGGGTAACCCGGCAGGAACACGAGCTGCACGACGCGGTCGCGCTCGCCGGCAGAGATGTAGCCGTCGCGCGCGATGTCGAGATAGTGGCGGCTGTCGAGGCAGCGCCAGAATTCGAGCGCCTGCGTGAGCGTTTCCGGCTGTCCGGCGAGGGCGCGGATGCCCCATGTGAGCAGGAGCAGGACGAGATCGAGCGCGAGCAGCGCGGCGAAAATGCGTGCACCCATGTGCGCGGGCTCGGCCGCCGGGACGGCGCGAGACCGTCGGCCGCGCGCAGAACATCCGCGTGCAGGTCGGCAGCGTCACGAACACGAACACCATCCACGAGGCGGTGCTCGCCTCGGCTTACGGCGAGCCCGGCGCCACGGCGCTGCCGGACATGTTCGTGTCCTATCCCAAGACCGTGCTGGCACTGCCGGATGCGGACATCCTCGTCGACTACCGGGACTATTTCTCGGATGCGGAGCTGGATGATTTCATCCCCGCATTTCTTGCCGAGGGGGAGATAGGCGGGCATCTGACCGTACTGCCGGTGGCCAAGAGCACGGAGATCCTGTTTGTGGACAAGACGCTCTTTGACCGCTTCGCCGCCGCGACGGGCGCGACGCTCGATGATCTGTCCACGTGGGAGGGACTCTACCGCACGGCGGAGGCCTACACCGCCTGGACGGACGCGCAGACGCCCGACACGCCGGACGACGGCAAGGTGTTTTTCGTGCACGACTACCATTTTAATTATTTTCAGGTCGGTGTCGAATCTCTCGGTGCGGATTTCTTTGACGGCGATCAGGTGGCGTTCGGCCCGGCGTTTCGCCGCGTGTGGGAGCCGTATGCCCGCGCAACGCTTGCCGGCAGTGTCTGGCTCAAGAGCGGCTACGCCACAGAGCCCCTGCGCACGGGCGACGCGGTCGCGTCCGTGGCATCGTCGGCGAGCGTGCTGTACTATGCCAACACCGTCACCTACCCGGACAACACCTCCGAGCCGGTGGAGATCATCTCCCTGCCATGCCCGACGTTTGCGGGCGGGGAGAAGCTCGTCATGCAGCGCGGCGCCGGCATCTGCACGGTCAGGTCCACGCCCGAGCGCGAGCGCGCGTGCGTGACGTTTCTCAAGTGGCTCACGGCGTCCAAGCGCAACGTCGATTTTGTGACGCAGCTTGGCTATATGCCCGTTACGCAGACGGCGTTTGCAAATGAGCTGCCCAGCGCTGTGCGCACGCTCGATGACCCCATGTACATCTCGCTCTATCAGGCGTTTCTCGACACGCAGAGCAGCTACACGTTCTATACTCCGCCGCAGCGCAGGGATTATCTCGAGCTCGAGACCCGCTTTGAAGAGCAGGTGCGCCTGCAGCTCACGGCCGGGCGCGTGCTCTGCGAGCAGCAGGGCGACGGCGCGCGCGAGGGGCTGATCTGGTCCACGCTCGACCAATTTGAAAAAACCTACGTCCGTTGAGGCGGCAGAAAGGCGGTGACAGCCATGCTCCGGTTACGGGAAATGCGCTCGGCGCTGGAAAAAGCAAAGACGCAGGGCGTGAGCATGCAGCGGCGGCTCGTGCTGTACTGGTTCAGCATGGCGTTGGCGATCCTGGCCGCCGTGCTGCTGGTCGTGAGCCTGACGGGGGTGTTTTCCAACACGGCGCAAAAGTTCGGCCAGTCGCTGACGATCCAGAAGCACAACACCGCCTCGGCGCTTGCCGGGCAGATGGACCAGCTCACGGCGCAGAGCATCGCCCTGTCGGAGGAGCTCACGCGCGAGCTGGACAAGCAGCTGGCCGCCGGCGGGCGGACGTTCTCCGCGCTCAACGACGATCCCGGCGCGATCGCGGCCGTCGAGACGGCGCTCTATCCCGCGCTGAACACCTATTTGAAATCCAGCGCGTGCAGCGGCGCGGTCTTCTGTCTGGACGCGACGGCCAACACGGCGCTGCCGGGCGCGGCGACCTCGCGCGCGGGGGCTGTACCTGCGCTATTCGGCGCTGCGCGCCATCGGTGCGACGGACCAGCACGTCACGTGCTTTCGCGGCACGGCGGAGACGGCGCGCAGCGCGCAGGTGCAGATGCACAACCGCTGGAATCCGGAGCTGAACGTGCAGGCCGTCCCCGGCTACACGCAGCTGCTGCGCGCATCGGACGGCCGCCTCGCCGAGCGCTGTCTGTGGACGGGGCGCATCGCCCTGCCCGACACGTGGGAGTCGGTGACGCTGCTGTGCGTGCCGCTGCTCGACAGCGCGGGCAATGTGCGCGGCATCTGCGGCGCGGAGCTCAGCGACCTGTATTTTCGCCTCACCTATCCCGCTGTGGACAGCGCCTACGGCAGCATGGTCACGGTGCTCGCCCCCATAGACGGCGACCGGCTGCTGCTCGGACAGGCCATGATCGGCAGCCCCGGCGGGTCGTATCTCACGGCCGACGGCACGCTCACGTGCAAGACCGGCCGGTATTATAATACGTATTCCGACGGCAGCCGCACCTATCTCGGCCTGCACGAACCGATCGGCGCGACCGACGCCGCAGGGCGGAAGCTCGCCGCCGTGGTGCTCGTGCCGGAGATCGGGCTGCGCACGCTCGAGGCGCGCAGCCGCATGGTGTGGATCGCGGGCTCGCTCGTGTTTCTCGCGGCGATGCTGCTGCTGTCGACATACCTGTCGCGCCGGTTCGTGACGCCGATCTCCCGCAGCCTGCAGGCCATCCGCGAGCAGACCCCCGGCGAGCACCCGTCCGGCATCTCGGAGATCGATGAGCTGCTGGCCTTCGTCCGCTCGCGCGCGGCCGAGCAGCTCACGGCCGGAGGTCTGCCCGCCGAACATCGAGGAGCTGCTCTCGGGCTTCCGCGACCGGGTGCAGACGCTCACCCCCATGGAGCGCACCGTGCTGCAGTATTACATCGACGGCTGCTCGCTCGAGGAGGTCGCGGCGCGCGCGTACATCAGTATCTCCACCGCCAAAAAGCACAACACGAACATCAACCGCAAGCTCGGCGTGACCTCACGCGAGGAGCTCATGCTGTATATCGACCTCTTCCGCCGCTGCGGCCGTCTCGATGAGATCGCCGCGCCGCGGGCAGAGGATACTGCAAGGTGCACAACCTGACCGTCGTCAGGCTGTGCACCTTGTCTACTACTCAGTCGTATTTTGCGGTTTCGGCGGGGTTTTTGCGCCGCAAACATAGCATTTCCGGCCCCGATGCCTTATACTATCAGCATAGCTGAAAAATCATCAGAAACAGTTAGATATGATGAAAAACATCTGCGTAAAGGAGCAAGCTTATGGGACTTATCAAAGCGATCGCCGGAGCCGCCGGCGGTGTCATGGCCGACCAGTGGAAAGAATTTTTCACTTGCGAGGCGCTGCCGGCCGACGTGCTGGCGGTCAAGGGACAGAAGAAAACCACCCGCCGTTCAAGCAACACGCACGGCGATGAGAACATCATCACCAGCGGCTCGCGCATCGCGGTCGCCGACGGTCAGTGTATGCTCATCGTCGAGCAGGGCAAGGTCGTGGAGGTCTGCGCCGAGCCGGGCGAGTACACCTATGACGCGTCCACCGAGCCGTCGATCTTCGCCGGGAACCTCGGCGAGAGCATCGGCCAGGTGTTCCAGAACATCGGCAAGCGCTTCACCTTCGGCGGCGAGGCACCGAAGGATCAGCGTATCTACTACTTCAACACCAAGGAGCTGACCGGCAACAAGTACGGCACGCCGAGCCCGGTGCCGTTCCGCGTGGTGGACCAGCGCGCCGGCATCGACATCGACATCGGCATCCGCTGCTTCGGCGAGTACAGCTACCACATCGCAAACCCGCTGCTGTTTTACACCAACGTCTGCGGCAACGTGACCGAGGCCTACACGCGCGACACGCTCGACGGCCAGCTCAAGAGCGAGCTGCTCACGGCGCTGCAGCCGGCGTTCGCGCGCATCAGCGATATGGGCATCCGCTACTCGTCGCTGCCCGGCCACACGCGAGAGATCGCCGCGGCGCTCAACGAGGAGCTCTCGGCGCAGTGGCGTGACCGTCGCGGCCTTGAGATCGTGGCCTTCGGCGTCTCGTCCGTGAAGGCGAACGAGGAAGACGAGCAGATGATCAAGGAGATGCAGCGCGAGGCCGCCTACATGGACCCGACGCGCGCCGCCGCGATGCTCTCGCGCTCGCAGGGCGAGGCGATGAAGGCCGCCGCGTCCAACACGGCTACCGGCCCGGCCATGGCGTTCATGGGCATGGGCATGGCCGGTCAGATGGGCGGCATCAACGCCCAGAATCTCTACGCCATGGGTCAGCAGCAGGCGGCCCAACAGCCTGCTGCCGCACCGCAGCCCGCACCGCAGCCCGCCGCCCCGGCGGCAGCGCCGGCGGCCAATGGCTGGACGTGCGCCTGCGGTCAGAGCGGCAACACCGGCAAGTTCTGCGGCAACTGCGGCCAGCCCAAGCCCGCGGACGAGAGCTGGACGTGCACGTGCGGCGCGGTGAACAAGGGCAAATTCTGCGCCGAGTGCGGCAGACCGCGCCCGGCCGCCGTGAAGAAATTCAAATGCGACAAGTGCGGCTGGGAGCCGGAGGACCCGACCAACCCGCCGAAGTTCTGCCCCGAGTGCGGCGACCCGTTCAACGACGGGGACAGCGTTTCGTGACCCACAACGAAAGGAGGTGCGCACATGCCCACCCAGGTAACCAACTATCAGTGCCCGGCCTGTACCGCCCCCCCTGCATTTTTCGGCCGAGACCGGCAAGCTCACCTGTGACTACTGCAGCTCTGCGTATGACGTCGCGGAGATCGAGGCGCTCTATGCGCAAAAGGAGGCCGAGGCCGCCGCTGCCAAGGAGGCGGCCGACGCAAAGGCGGAGTCGGCGAAGGCGGACGCCGCCGCCGACGGCGGCTGGGACACCTCCGCCCTCAGCAGCGACTGGGGCGCGGACGCCGACGGTCTGCGGGTCTACGGCTGCCCGTCGTGCGGCGCGGAGCTGATCTGCGACGAGACCACCGCCGCTACCTCCTGCCCCTACTGCGGCAACCCGACGGTCGTGCCGGGGCAGTTTTCCGGCGCGCTCAAGCCGGAGTTCGTGCTCCCGTTCAAGATGACGAAGGACGACGCGGTGCGTGCGCTGCGCGCACACTACCGGGGCAAGCCCTTCCTGCCGCGCACGTTCACGGCCGGCAACCACATCGAGGAGATCCAGGGCGTGTATGTCCCGTTCTGGCTATTTGACGGCGGCGCGGAGGGCGAGGTCGACTACAAGGCCGCCAATTCCCGCACCTATAGGGACGACGACTACGAGATCACCGAGACCGACCATTACGACGTGCACCGCGGCGGCTCGATCGCGTTCGAGAAGATCCCGGTGGACGCCTCGAGCAAGATGCCCGACGACCACATGGACTCCATCGAGCCGTTTGACTACACGCAGATGCAGCCGTTTTCCACGGCGTACCTGCCCGGCTATCTGGCCGACAAGTACGACGTCACCGTGGACGACAGCCGCGCCCGCGCCGACCGCCGCAGCAGAGAGACGCTCGAAAACGCCCTGCGCGAGACCGTGACCGGCTACGGCACGTGCGTGACCGACCGCACGGACATCCGCCTGCACCGCGGCAAGGTGCACTACGCCCTGCTGCCGGTGTGGATGCTGAGCACGAAGTGGAACGGCGAAAGCTTCCTCTTCGCCATGAACGGACAGACCGGCAAGCTCGTCGGCGACCTGCCGACCGACCGCGGCCGCTATTGGGGCACGTTCGGAGCGATCGCAGGCGTGGTCACGGTCGCGCTGACGGTCATCCTGCAGTTTATGTAAGGAGGCGGACACCATGAAACAAAAACTGACCGCGCTGCTGCTCGTGCTGCTGCTGGCTGTCACGCTCGTGCTGCCCGTCATGGCGGCAGAGCCTATGTTGACGATGACGCCGCGATCCTCACGCTCTCGGAGGTCGAAACGCTCGAGGCGCGCGCCGCCGAGATCTCGGAGCACTACGGTGTCGGCGTGTACATCTGCATAGTCGATGACTTCGGCGACTATGGCTATCCCGACGCCGCGACCGCGTCCTATTCGATCTACCATGCGCAGTCGCTCGGCTATGGCAGCGGGCGCGACGGCATCCTCCTGCTGCTGAGTATGTCGAACCGCAAGTACGCCACCTTTGTCTACGGCGACAAGGCAGAGCCCATCTTCCCGGACGACAAGCTCATCAAGCTCGAGAACGCCTTTCTCGACGACTTCGCGGACGATGACTGGTACGACGGCTTCTCGGACTATCTTGAGGGCTGCGCCAGTATCCTCAGCGTCGACTCCGGCGAATTCACGTGGCCGCAGTTTCTGCGCCGCCTCGGCATCTCGTTCGGCATCGGGCTCTTGCTCGCGCTGCTCGTGTGCCAGCTGCTGAAGATGAAGATGCGCTCCGTCTACCGCCAGGCCGAGGCCTCGGCCTACGTCACGGCGGAGGGACTGAACCTGACGACGCGCGAGGACGTCTTCACCCACACGACCACGGTGCGCCACAAGATCGAGCGCAAGAGCGACTCAAGCAGCTCAAGCGATTCGAGCAGCTTTTCCGGCGGCGGCGGCCACGGACGCAGCGGCTCGTTCTGATACAAAAGCCCACCCCCACATATTCCAAACCAAGGAGGCGGAAACAGATGAAAAAACGCATTCTCAGCATTGTCCTGTGTCTGGTCATGGTGTTCAGCCTGCTGCCGTTCACGGCAAGCGCGGCAAGCAGCACGCTGATCAACGAAGAGACCTTCCCCGACCCGGTGTTCCGGGAATACGTGCTTAAGATCGTCGGCAGCTCGGTCCTGACTGAGGAAGGCCCGGCAGATCGAAGTGCTCGACGTCAGCGCGAGCAACATCAAAAAGGTGCTCGGCGACCGCGCCCCCATCACGAGTCTCCTGGGCATCCGGTACCTGAGATATGTGAAGGATCTCAATTGCAGCGGCCAGGAACTGAAGAAAACACTCAATCTGGAGCAGAACTCGAGAGTGGAAAAGCTCAACTGCTCCGGAAACCAGCTCACCGATCTGTGGTTTCACAAGGGCAGCTCGCTCCGGTATCTGGACTGCAGCGTAAACCAGTTCACCGCACTCAACCTGAGCAAGAACCCAGAGCTCATCGAGCTGTCCTGCGGCAGCAATAAGCTCACCGCGCTCGACCTGAGCGCCAACACAAAGCTCCAGAAAATCGTCGCGCAGACGAACGCGCTGACGACCCTCGACACCCGGAACTTGCCGGAGCTGACGTATCTCAATCTTTGGGGCAATGATGACCTCAGATCCATTGATGTCAGCAAAAACCCCAAGCTGGAGTTTCTGAGTGCCGCCCATGGCAAGCTGACCTCGCTCAATGTGAAAAACAACCGGATGCTGGTTAAGCTCTATGTCTATAATAACCAGCTCACCGCGCTCGATGTGCGCAGCAACTACATGCTCAAGAAGCTGGGCTGCTATGAAAACCAGCTCACCGCGCTCGACCTGAGCTATAATGGCGCCCTCGAGTATCTTGGTGTTAACGACAATCCGATCACCGAGCTCAATCTTCACCCGCTGAGCAATCTGCAGGAGCTTTCGTGTTACAAAATGAAGCTCACAAAGCTGGATGTGAGCCGCTGCACCGAGCTCCGGCGATTGTACTGCAACGACAACCAGATCGAGACGCTCGACCTGCGCAGCAACAAAAAGCTCGAAACGCTCTACTGCCAGAATAACCGTCTCTCGTGGCTGAACCTGAGCAGCAACACGGCGCTCGATCCGCGCTATGTGGACTGCTCTGGCAACGTCTACGACATCAAGGTGGATGAAAACCTCCAGTATAAGGTCTATCCCGACCTGCCGTGCTACGGCGCGACGGAGGGCACATACTTCACGGCCGCCCGCGCGAGCGACTGGACCGGCGGCACGGTCAGCAAGGTCGACGGTTGGGACGTCCTGACGCTCAATAACGCGGAGTCAAGGAGGTCACCTACAAGTACGACACCGGAAACGCCAGGATCGGCAAGGTGGCGTTTACGCTCAAGACCGAGGTGCCCGCCGCTTACGTCATCAGCAGCGCTGCCCTCACGGTGCAGAGTCCTGTTGAGGGCGAGAGCGCGGCAAATCCCACGGTGACGACCGCTTCCGGTGCGAAGTATGTCGTTGAGCGCGCCGACTGGAGAGCCAGCGGCAGCATGACGGTATACACCGGCGCGTTTGAGAATGGCAAGAGCTACACGCTGAACCTCCTGCTCGCCCCGAAGAGCGGCTACCACTTTGCCGACAGCGAATCCATGCAGGTCACCGTCAACGGACAAAAGGCTGAAAAGGTGTTGCCGTACAAGGGCGGCAAGCTCATCGTGACCGCCACGTTCACGGTTGAGGACCTTAACACCATCTCCTTTGACCCCAACGGCGGCACGGGCACGATGCAGCCCATGAAGGTCAAAGCAGGTGTTGGCTACACACTCCCCGAATGTACCTTCACGCCGCCGGAGGGCAAGGAGTTTGCCGGCTGGCTCGCAGCAGACGGCACAGTGTACCCCGCCGGTGACGTCGTGATCAGCTACAGCAGCAGTGTCCTCAAGGCGACATGGAAGGACAAGGAAGTAGCAGAAGTCACCATCTCCTTTGACCCCAACGGCGGCACGGGCACGATGCAGCCCATGAAGGTCAAGTCGGGCGAGAACTTCACGCTCCCCGAATGCACCTTCACGCCCGCCCGAAGGCAAGGAGTTTGCCGGCTGGCTCGCAGCAAACGGCAATGTGTACCCCGCCGGCAATGTGGCAACCTTCTCCATCGACCAAAGCTTCAAGGCGACGTGGAAGGACAACTCGAGGGCACGCCGGCGGTGAGCGGCACGACGCCGTTTACCGACCTCACCGCGAACTGGTACAAGCCCGCCATCCTCTGGGCATACCAGAACAATGTGGTCGCGGGCACATCGCCGACCACGTTCGACCCGGAGAGGGCCCGTCACGCGCGAGCAGATCGCAGTCATCCTCACGGAGTATATGTTCAACGTCCTCAAGATGAATCGCACGTGGACGCCTGCCGACCTGAGCACGTTCCCGGACGGTGCGAACGTGAGCAGCTGGGCGAAGGAGGCCATGCAGGACGCGGTCGCGCTCGGCCTCATCAACGGTACCAAGGCGTCTGACGGCGTGGTCTACCTCGACCCGCAGGGCAGTGCCGCCCGCCAGCAGGTCGCAACGATCCTGATGAACTTCTGCCAGAACGTGAAGAAGTAATCACCGTTGCGCAGGACGGAATAACCGCAGCAAAAAGCACCCCCTCGGGCAGAGCCCGAGGGGGTGCTTGACATTGCCGGAAGCTCCTCCGGGGTTCCGCCGCCGCAGCACCAGAAACGCAATCACGCAGATGATGACTGACAGCAGCGAGCCCGCCGCCGTGGCCAGACCCATGGGCAGCAGTGTCGTGGGGAACCACTTGCTCGTCAGATAAGCGCCCGGCACGCGCACGAGCACGACGGCCGTGATGTTGTGCAGAAACGACAGCTCCGAGCGGCCGATGGCGCAGAAATACCCGCTGAAGCAAAAGTGCAGCGCCGGCGAGGCAGCAGTCGAGGATATACCCGCGCAGATACGGCCCGCCCGCGGCGGCGACGGCCGCGTCGTGCGTGAAGAGTGCGACGACGGGTTCGGCGACGAGCTGGATGACGACCGAGATGAGCACGCCGAAGCCGAACGCGACGGCGATGGCATACCACAGCGTCTGCAGCGCGCGGCGGGGCTTGCCCGCGCCGATGTTCTGCGCGCCGAGCGCCGACACCGTCGAGAGCATGGACGACGGCACGAGGAACAGGAAGCTGATGATCTTCTCCACGATGCCGACGGCGGCTGCGTCCGTGAGGCCGCGGCGGTTGGCGATGACGGTGATGAACAAAAACGCGATCTGGATCAGTCCGTCCTGCAGCGCGATCGGCACGCCGATGCGCAGAATGCGCCCCATGACCGCCCGCTGCGGGCGAAAATCACTCCGCGTGAGGGCAATGCCGCCGCGCGCGCCGCGCATGACCGCGAGCGACACGCCACGCTGACCGCCTGCGCCAGCGTTGTGCCGAGTGCGGCGCCCGCCGGGCCCATGTGCAGTGCGCCCATGAACAGGTAATCGAGCGCGATGTTCACCGCGCACGCGATGGCAATGAAGTACATCGGGCGCTTGGAATCACCTAGGCCGCGAAAGACGGACGCAATGATGTTGTACGCCGTGATCAGCGGCACACCGAGAAAGCAGATGCGCAGATACGCGACCGTGCCGGGTACGGCCTCGGCCGGGGTGGACATGACCGCCGCGATCGGCCGCGCCAGCGCGAGCAGCAGCCCCGTGAGCACGCAACGCTCAGCACCAGAAACAGCGTCATCGTGTTGCCGGTACAGCGGCTGCGCTCCGGCGGTCGCGCGCGCCGACGGCCTGCCCGATCGTGACCGTCGCGCCCATGGCGAGGCCGACGATCATGAGCGTGAGCATGTGCATGACCTGACTGCCGATGGCCACGCTGTCGTGCCGGCCACGCCCTCATACTGGCCGATGATGAACAGGTCAGCCATGCCGTAGAGCGTCTGCAAAAAGTACGAAAACAGGTATGGCAGCGAAAAGCGCACGATGTTGCCGAAGACGCTGCCGGTCGTGAGATTTTTCTCCATGGTGTTTGCCCCTTTGCGTGGAATACCGCCATTGTAAACTCTACAACGGTTATAGAGTCAAGGCTTTGCTTTGCCCCGGCGTGAATTTTTTCACGCCGGGGCGGAAAATGTTCAGAACGTCAGGCGCATCTGATACCACACGATGCCGCCGTGGGTGGAGGCCGACACGCCCTCACTCACGAAGCCGAACTTCGCATAGTAGTGCACGAGCCGGTCCTTGCACGTGAGCACAAGGCCGCGCCGCCCCTGCGCGCGGGCATCGGCAATGGCGCGCTCGAGAAGCTGCCCCGCATAGCCGTGCCGCCGGTAGTCGGGCAGTGTGTTCACGCCGAAGATCATCTGCCACGCGCCATGCGCATCGTGCAGGGATGCATCGGCATAGAGATCGTCCGTGAGGTCGGCGCGGTCTGTGACCATGCCGTCGACGAACGCGATGAGCGCGCCGCCGTCAAACATCAGCCAGAAGTGGCCGCCGTAGTGCGCCAGCCGGTCAGAGCTCCGCGCGCGTCGCGGCCTCCGCCGCGGGGAAGCACGCCGCCTCCACCGCCGCCACGGCATCGAGATCGGCAAGGGTCGCCGTGCGAATGATCCGGTCCATATTCATGCCTCCGTTTCGTCCAGCAGCAGCGCACAGCTCCGCCACCGTGCGGCAGTAGTGCGGGCTGATGCGCTGCATCGTTTCAATGATGTGCGGCACGGTGTGCGTCCACCCCGCCGCAATGAAGTCCACGCCCGCGCGGTCTGCCATGTCCTTGCCGGGCTTGAGGTCGTCGATGACCACGAGCTGCTCCGGCCGCAGGCCGAGCGCGTGCTCAATCTGATAGATCGGCCACGGTGCGGGCTTGCGCCGCTCCGGATCGTCGTCCCAGCCGTAGATGAGCTCCGGCGTGGGCAGGCCGTGTGCGCGATAGTCGCGCAGGATCGTCTCCGGCACGGAGTGGCTCACGACGCAGATGTGCCCGCCCGCGGCGCGAAACCGGTGCAGTAGGTCATGCATGCCGGGGAAGGTATCGGGCACGTGCGTGCGCACATAGTCCAACCACGTCTGGTACTGGATGTCCATCTCCGCGTCGGAAAAGCCCAGAATGTCGCTGCACAGGGCGCCGAAGCCCGGCTCGAACGAGTAGGAAAAAAAGTCGTCGAGCGTCATGTGCACGTCCGGCCGCAGCTTCTGCAGCGTCTGCACGAAGGCCGGGTAATTGATGGTCGCGGTGCTGTTGACGACCGTGTCGTCGTGGTCGAGCACCAGGCACTGGTAGCGCATGCGCGCCGCCTCCTTTGTCTCACATTGCACAGCATTTTACCATGAACCCCGGCGGAATGCCACCACCGGGCGCAAAAACGCCCGGACGAAGTTTTTTTCCCGTCCGGGCGGATGCCGTTGTGCACATTGCCGTCAGAAGCTGCCGGCGGCAGTGGACGCCCCCGCGCCCCAGAGCAGCACGCGCAGCACGCCGATGAGCGCGAGGTGCGCAGGATAATAGACGTAAAAGAGCTTGCCCATAGAGCGCCATTTGCCGCGCGTGCCGTCGTAGCAGCGCAGCAGCGGGATGGAGAGCGCTGTGCCGAGCTGCACGAGCGCATATACTTATCTATAAAGAAGAAATACACGAGCGCATACACGGCCGACCACACCATGAGCCAGCACATCTGGCGGCGGAAGTCCCCCGCGTGCCTGTCCCATGTATAGGATCGCCACGCGGCCACACAGCTCCAGTCCGACGGGAAGGTGATGGCGCAGATCACAAACGTCAGCACGAGCTTGACCCAGCCTTTCAGCCGTGCGTCATCGTGGATGACGAGCAGCACAAGGCCCCACGCGAGCGACCACACGACGCCCGTCTGGTTAAACGGCCCGGTAGACAGCGGCACGAACGGGATGCCGAAGCAGAAGTCATACGCAAAGTGCGAGACGAACGCGAGCGCGAACAGGCGCACAGCGTACTTTTTCACATCGTGCGTGTAGTGGTAGCCCTCGAACGATGAAAAACCACATGATCGGCGCCGTCACGCGGCCGAGCAGGTGGCACACGAGCACCCACCAGTCGGTGCTGTACCCCGGCCAGAGCGTCCACGTGAGGTGGTCGAGCGTCATGGCGAGGATGGCGATGCCCTTGAGCGCGTTGCCGCTCAGGGCCGGTCTGCGGGTCTGGAGCATGGGGGCACCTCCGGAAGAATCGGGTCATGCCTCCCGCACTGGGAAACACACCTCGGTCACGAATTCGTCGGGGTTTTGTGTCTCATGCGGGCTGACGTGGTAGATGTTGAACATCGGCCCGGCGCTCTCGTAGCCGTTGGCCGTGACCCACGCCGCGACGGCCGCGATCACGTCGCTGATCTGCGCGTAGCTGCCGCGAAACACGCAGCCGGCATACGTGACGGGCGGCAGCGTCCGAACCGGACGTGCTCCGTGTCGGGGTAGCGGCCGCGGACGGTCTTGCTCGCCTCGATGAGCACGTCGCGCTCTTTATATTCCTCGTCGAGGAACGTTACGCTGCAATAGCACGGGTCATCGGGTACGAGGGGCATGTGGTCGGTCTCGCAGCACAGCACGTCCCACACCATGCCCTCGGCCTCGTAGCAGGGGATGGTCATGCGCACGCACGCGGCATAGCGCGCGGGCAGAGTCTTGATGGTCACATTGTAGTTCATGTCTGCTTCCTTTCTCAGCCGCTCACGGGCTGTGTCCAGAAGCCGCAGTTTCTGCGCCGTGTCGGCGGCAAGTGCCTCCAGCCGGGTGCGCTGCGCGGCCAGGCGCGCATCGAGCGCCGCGCGGTCGTCATACAGGCGCAGCAGCTCGCGCGTGTCGCTCAGGCCGAAGCCGAGCGCGCGCAGCGCGGCGATGCGTCCGGCGGTGATGAGCTGCCGCTCGCTGTAGTAGCGGTAGCCGGTCATGGGATCGACTTCCGACGGGGCGAGCAGCCCCACCTCATCATAGTGGCGCAGCATACGAACGCTGACTCTGGACAGTTTTGAAAATTCACCGATCTTCAGCATGGCGGTACCTCCGTGCCGGTCGTCATTTTTTGAGCTCACGCACAGCATAAGCCCTCTCACCGTGTCAGAGTCAAGGGGTCATTTTCTCTTTTTCAGCATAGCAAATCCGCGCCGCCGCGTCAATGCCCGCGGCACGGTATGAAACCGCCCGCGGCAGCTTTGGCTGCCGCGGGCGGAAATGTCCGGCTGCGTGCGTCAGGTTTCGTCGATCCCGGCCGTCTCGCCGAGGTCCGCGTCGTCCTCCCCGAGGATGCCGAGCTTGCCGATGGCGTGGCGGCAGAGCGCGGCATACGTCTGCTCGCTGATGTCGTGCTCCATCTTGCAGGCGTCCTCCTCGGCGGTCTCGGCATCCACGCCGAGCTCCATGAGAAACTTGGTCAGCGTGTGGTGCCGGTCAAGCATACGCGAGGCGATGTCCATGCCGCTCGGCGTGTGAGCGTGATGAGCCCGTCGCGATCCATGGTGATGTAGCCGTTCTCGCGCAGGCGCTTGGTCGTGTAGGTCACACTCGGCTTCGTGACGCCGAGCTGCTCTGCGATGTCGATCGAGCGAATGTATCCGTGCCTCTGCTGCATCATCAGCATCGCCTCCAGATAGTCTTCTGCGGCTCTGAGTATCTGCATAGCGGTTCCACCAACCTTTTCGTGAAATCTTTTTTAGGTTAGCACACTTTAACCAAAATTGCAAGCAATGCAAAAATTTTTACAAATACCTCTTGACACGAGCTGTTAGATAGATTAAACTTTGGCATGGTTAGGGAAGTTTAACTTCTGTTAAACAAATATAACCGATCTTTTTTCATCTAAGGTTAGCACGCTCTAACCATTTGCCAGTGGAGGGATATCTATGATGCCGCTGAATCTCGCCAACATCGGCGAGGAGACACTGATTCTGAAAGTCGGCGGGAATCCGGAGACCAGAAAGCATTTGGCCGACCTGGGGTTTGTCCCCGGCGGGACGGCTACGGTCGTATCGGCGATCGGCGGGAATCTGATCGTGAAGGTCAAGGAATCCCGCGTTGCCATCAGCGATGAGATGGCACGCAAGATCATGATTTAAGGGAGGAAGTACGATGAAAACGCTGCGAGAAGCCAAGATCGGCGAAACGGTCAAGGTCGTAAAGCTGCATGGTGAGGGCGCCATCAAGCGCCGCATCATGGACATGGGCATCACCAAGGGCGCCGAAGTGTATGTGCGCAAGGTCGCACCGCTCGGTGATCCGGTTGAAGTCACGGTCCGCGGCTACGAACTGAGCCTGCGCAAGGCCGACGCCGAGATGATCGAAGTTCAGGCATAAATCAGCAAACAATATTTATTACATAAGGTAGGATCCCCCGAAGCAGAGGAGAATATCACAAAGGAGCATCCGAATGGAAAAGCAAATCAAGATTGCCCTAGCCGGTAACCCGAACTGCGGCAAGACGACGCTGTTCAATGCGCTGACCGGCTCCAATCAGTTTGTTGGCAACTGGCCGGGCGTCACGGTCGAGAAAAAGGAAGGCCGGCTGAAAAAGCATGACGACGTTGTCATCATGGACCTTCCCGGCATTTACTCGCTCAGCCCCTACACGCTCGAGGAGGTCGTCGCCCGCAACTACCTGATCGACGAGCGGCCGGACGCTATCCTCAACATCGTGGACGGCACGAACCTTGAGCGCAACCTGTACCTGACCACGCAGCTGACCGAGCTGGGCATCCCGGTGGTCATGGCCGTGAACATGATGGACATCGTGCGCAAGAGCGGCGACCAGATCAATATCAACCAGCTCTCGCAGCAGCTCGGCTGCAAGGTCGTGGAGATCTCGGCCCTGAAGGGTGACGGCGTCATGGCCGCGGCGGAGGCCGCCATCGAGGCCGCCAGATCCACCAAGACCGTGCCGATGCACACGTTCTCCGGTCCGGTCGAGCACGCGATCGCCCACATTGAGGAGGCGGCCGTGCACAAGCTGCCGGAAGAGCAGCAGCGCTGGTACGCCATCAAGATCTTCGAGCGCGACGACAAGGTGCTCGCAAGCTCCACATCCCCGAGGATGTGCACGCGCACATCGAGGCGGACATCAAGGCCGCCGAGGAAGAGCTCGACGACGACGCTGAGTCCATCATCACCAATGAGCGCTATGTCTACATCGCGGAGGTCATCCGCGCCTGCTACCGCAAGAAATCCAAGGCCACGCAGTCTGCGTCCGACAAGATCGACCGCATCGTCACCAACCGCTGGCTGGGCCTGCCGATCTTCGCCGTGGTCATGTTTCTCGTCTACTGGGTCGCCATGGTCGCCGTCGGCGCGCCCGCGACAGACTGGGCCAACGACGGCGTGTTCGGCGACGGCTGGCACCTGCTGGGCATCGGCTCGGGCGCCTATAGCGACGCCAACGACGAATACACCGCCGCGACCGAAGCGGTCGACGCGTTCCTGGGTCTCGACACCGAAGCCGAAGACTTCGACGCCGACGCCGCGCTCGCGGACATGAAGGACTTCGTGCCGAGCTCCGACACCGCGACCGTCACGGTCGAGGACGAGGAGACCCTGGCCGAGAATGAACTGACCGCTTACTACGACGCCATCCCCGATGACGCCGACGAGGACAGCACCGTCGCCATGACGTATGTCGACGCGGTCGCCTACCTCGAAGAAAACGGCTTTGACGCGCCCGATCCGGCCGATTACGGCGTCTGGGTCCCGGGCATCCCGGCCCTGATCGGCAACGGTCTGGAAAAGGCGGGCTGTGCCGACTGGCTCAGCGGTCTGATCCTGGATGGCATTGTCGCCGGTGTCGGTGCGGTGCTCGGCTTCGTGCCGCAGATGCTTGTCCTGTTCTTGATGCTGGCCTTCCTTGAGGCCTGCGGCTACATGTCCCGTATCGCCTTCGTGCTCGACCGTATCTTCCGCAAGTTCGGTCTGAGCGGCAAGTCCTTCATCCCGATGCTCATCGGCGTCGGCTGCGGCGTGCCGGGTGTTATGGCTTCGCGTACCATTGAAAACGAGCGTGACCGCCGCATGACGATCATGACCACCACCTTCATCCCCTGCGGCGCGAAGGTGCCGTTCATCGGCATGATCGCCGGCGCCCTCTTCGGCGGCAGCGCATGGGTCTCCACCTCCGCGTACTTCATCGGCATGGCCGCGATCATCATCTCCGGCATCATGCTCAAGAAGACAAGATGTTCTCCGGCGATCCGGCTCCGTTCGTCATGGAGCTTCCGGCCTACCACTGGCCGACGCTCGGCAACGTCCTGCGCTCCATGTGGGAGCGCGGCTGGTCCTTCATCAAGAAGGCCGGTACGATCATCCTGCTGTCCACGATCTTTGTCTGGTTCACCACGTACTTCGGCACGGTCGACGACACGTTCCGCATGCTGTCCGAGGACGAGATCGACCACTCCATCCTCGCTGCCATCGGCGGCGTGCTCGCCTGGATCTTCAAGCCCCTCGGCTGGGGCAACTGGCAGGCAGCAGTTGCCTCTATCACCGGCCTCGTTGCCAAGGAGAACATCGTCGGCACGCTCGGCATCCTCTACGGCGGCGGCGACGGCAGCGTGTACCAGAACATCGCGGCTGCCTTCAACGGCATCAGCGGTTACAGCTTCCTGGTGTTCAACCTTCTGTGCGCTCCGTGCTTCGCGGCCATTGGCGCCATCAAGCGCGAGATGAACAGCCAGAAGTGGACCTGGTTCGCCATCGGCTATCAGTGCGGCTTTGCTTACCTGTGCGGCCTGATGATCTACCAGTTCGGCTGCGCCTTTACCGGCAGCCTGAACATCATCGGCCTCATCTGCGCGGTTCTGGCGCTGGCCGGCATCATCTACATGCTGGTGCGCCCCTACAAGGAGGCCACCACACTCAAGGCCTGAGCCTTGCTGAATTTCACAAACGCAAAGGAGTGATTTTCCATGTTCAGCTGGATTGGCGCGAACCTCTCTACGATTTTGATTTCGATTGTACTTATCGCCATTGTCACTTCTTCATTTCCCTTTCCCTGATCCGCCAGTCAACGAGACCAAGGACATGACCGACGCTGAACTGCGCGCCAAGATCCGCGAGATCGCCGCCGAGTACAACGTCACGCTCACGGACGACCAGATGACCCAGCTCGTGAACCTCTGCCGCTCGCTCGAAAAACGCTCGACACGAACGCCCTGCTCTCGAAGGTACAGGCTGTGCAGGACACGCTCAAGCAGCTTGCCGGCGCGAAGGAGAAGGTCGCCGCCTTCACCGGCAAGGTCAAGGACGTGATCACCGCTATCGGTGATTTCTTCGACCGCGTCATCGCGTTCTTCCGCAAGTAAATCCGGATATGGAAATCCCCGCCTGCAGGCTGTGCCTGCGGGCGGGTTTTTGCATACCAAAGCGCGGGCGGTGCATCAGCACCGCCCGCAGAAGCAGCTACATAAGAAACAATATGCTGCCAGCCTTAGCAAGCATCTACAATCGTCTCTCCCCATATATCCTTAAGCGTATTTCCATTGATACGTGCATTTTTCAAACAACTCTCGACAAGAGCCAAATGCCTGCGTATTGTCAAAATCGTCGCTCAAATACGAACGGCCTTCCTTTGTGTGTGAAATCCAATAATCCCTTCCGCGATACGAAAAATGGATTTCTCTCCCGTGCACGGTCGCGTTATGCCTGACCGCCTCATATGTCTCCCAAACCGGGTCACTCCACTCTGGTATTGCGGCTTGTTGAATGACATTCATCAACAGTGTGCCATCAACACAAACTTGCTCGCATAATTCTTCCAACGAGTTCCGCTGCTGAGGCATCGCATCTGTGGTCACAAAACGATACCGGAAGCCGAATAAAGATTGACGCCTTTCAAGTGTGTAGAATTCAGATCGATAACAAAACACAAGGAAAGTATGTTGCTGCAAATACATCTTAATTTTGGCGAGGATGGCCGCCGTCGGCTCGAGCGCGACGGCCCGGATGATGAGCGGGTCGATGATGCTCGCAAGTACCATGGGCAGCATGATGTAGATGACCATCTTCACACTCTGTGACGCGCCGGCGCGCCCGACGGGCGTGTAGTCACGCGACGAGGCGGTGAACAGGCCCGCCATGGCGAGGTTGCCGGCCATGATGCACGTGCCGCCGACGCACAGCAGCGGCATGGCGTGGCCGAGGAACTTGATCGAATAAGCGATCAGGCCGCCGAGCACCTGCAAAATTGCCACGGGGTAATAGAATTTCTCCTTGCCGAAGCGGTCCATGGCCTTGCCCGCGAGCACGGACAGCACGGCCGAGGCGAGCACGACGATGCCGATGGGCAGGATGTAGTTGTCAATGCCGAGCGTGACCTCGACGAGTGAGATCATGTACGGCTGCCACAGCTGCATGGCAAGGCCCGAGAACATCATGCCGAGAAAGCAGACGTAGATCATCTTGTTGGCGCGGATGTTCGCCGGGCGGAAGGCATAGAGCACGTCGCGCAGGTACGTGTCGCCCTGCACGGGGCGCAGGGCGGGGCTGTCGCGGAAGATGCACAGGCCGAGCACACCGGCCGCACTCGTCAGGCCGCCGAGCATGAGGAAAAAGCCCGTCCAGTTGCCGTGCACGGTCATACCGTCAAAGCCCGCGAAGATGACGATGAGCGCGAGGATGGGCATGATGCTCAGCACGATGTCCACGACGCCGCGGTTCGTGACGTCGGTCACGTCCGTGACCCAGGCGGAAAAGGCCGAGTCGTTGGCCGTGCTGCCGATGGCGGACATGACGCAGTCCATGACGACGAAGAGCGTCACCGCGAGACCGACGCTGCCGCCGACCTGCCCGTTGCCGAAGAGCGCGAACGCCGCCGTCGTGATGCCCCAGAGGATGTAGCCCCAGCAGACGAAGGCGCGGCGCTTGCCCACGCGGTCCGACCACGCGGCGCTGAAGATCGTGATGCCGAAGCTCACGCCCTTGTCGCAAAACTGACATTTTGCCATTGGTTGAAGCACCTCCTTCTCTAATATCTGCGAGAACAGCTTTCTCATAATAGCAGAAACGATGGCCGATTGCAAGATGATTTTCACATTTTCTGCGCATTTTCTGCCGCGCAGCCGGAAAAATCCCCGCCGCGGCGCAAAAGCCGTTGCCAAATGCCGCCGCTTTGGGTACAATGGGATGCGGGGGAGCAGACGCTCCACCCGGTACGAAAAAAATTCTTCGCCGCCGCACCGGCGGCTTCACCGGAAAGGAGGCGCGCACGATGGGCGCACCGCATTATACCGTCGCGCTGCAGAAGGTCGCCGCCGAGCAGGGGCTGACCGTCCTGCACGCGGCGAAAGACTACGACACGCGCGCAATCAGCACGGCCGATGTCAACCGGCCGGGGCTGCAGCTTGCCGGCTTCTACAACTATTTTGACCCCGAGCGCCTGCAGATCATCGGCCGCGTCGAGAGCACGTTTCTCGAGACGCTCACATCCGCGCAGCGGCGCGAGCGGTTTGCGCAGTTCATGCGCTATAACATCATCGGCCTTGTCATCTGCCACGGCATGGACCCGTTCCCGGAGTGCCTGGAGATGGCGGAAAAGTACGACCGCAACCTCTTTCTCGTGCGCAAGGACACCTCGGAATTCATGGCCGACCTCATTGCCTCGCTCTCGAGCTATCTCGCCCCGCGTCTGACGCAGCACGGCGTGCTCGTCGAGGTGTTCGGTGAGGGCGTGCTCATCACGGGCGACAGCGGCGTCGGCAAGAGCGAGACGGCGCTCGAGCTCATCAAGCGCGGTCACCGGCTCGTCGCGGACGATGCCGTGGAGATCAAGCGCATCAACCGCACGACGCTCATGGGCTCTGCGCCCGAGATGATCCGCTACTACATGGAGCTGCGCGGCATCGGCGTGATCGACGCGCGGCGCATCTACGGTGTCGGCGCGGTCAAGCCCGAGACGCGCATAGACCTTGTCGTGCAGCTCGAGCCGTGGGAGGACGGCAAGGCCTATGACCGGCTGGGTCTGACGACGGAGTATTGCGAGATCCTCAACGTGCGCGTGCCGTGCGTGACGATCCCGGTCGGACCGGGGCGCAACCTCGCCGTGATCCTCGAGCTTGCCGCGATGAATAACCGTCAGAAGGGCATGGGCTACAACGCCGCGCAGAAGCTCGCCGCCGAGCACGACCGCGGCATCGACCTCGGCATCGGATTCTGACCCGGAAAGGATAGAACGGAACTATGGCAAATCTGGACCTCATCGTCCGGGCGCTGCGTGACGCAGCTGCCGGAGCTGGAGATATTGGAACACGAACCGATGCGCGCGCACTGCTCGTTTCGCATCGGCGGGCCGGCGCGTGCGCTCGTGCGCCCCGCGTCCGCGGAGGAGACGGCGGCCGTGTGCCGCATCGTGCGCGACGGCGGCGCGCAGCCGCTCATGATCGGCAACGGTACGAACCTGCTCATCACCGACGGGGAAGTGCACCGTATCGTCGTGCAGATGGGCGAGCGCATGGCGGATGTCGCGCGCACGGACGCCACGCACCTGCGCGCGGGCGCGGGCATCCCGCTGGCACGGCTGGCGCAGGCGGCGCTCGGCTATGGTCTTGCGGGGCTGGAGTTTGCGCACGGCATCCCCGGGTCGCTGGGCGGCGCGGTGTCGATGAACGCGGGTGCTTACGGCGGCGAGATGAAGGACGTCGTGGTATCGACGCGCTATCTCGACCATGACCTGACCCTGCGCGAGGCCGTGGGTGCAGCGCACGATTTCGGCTACCGGCACAGCGCATTTTCCGACACGGACTGCGTCCTGCTCGGCAGCACGCTCGCGCTCACGCCGGGCGACCCGGCGGACATTCAGGCGCGTATGCGCGAGCTGAGCGAGCGCCGCCGCAGCAGACAGCCGCTCGACCTGCCGAGCGCCGGCAGCACGTTCAAGCGCCCGCGGGGGGCTATGCCGCTGCACTCATCGATCAGGCCGGGCTCAAGGGCTACACGGTCGGCGGCGCGCAGGTGAGCGAGAAAGCACGCGGGCTTCGTCGTCAACCGCGGCGGCGCCACGTTTGACGATGTGCTGCGGCTCATGGACCACATCCGCAGCGAGGTACTGCGCACGTCCGGCGTGGAACTGGAGCCGGAAGTGAAGATCATCCGGGGGTGACGGGATGGAATTTCTGATCGTATCGGGCCTGTCCGGCGGCGGCAAGAGCCGCGCGGCCGACGTGCTGGAGGATCTGGACTTTTACTGCGTGGACAATATGCCCACGGCACTGCTGACGAAGTTTGCCGAGCTCTGCCTCGCCACGCGCGGCCGGTATGAAAAGGTCGCGCTCGTGACGGATATCCGCAGTCAGGAGAGCTTCACCGAGCTCTTTGACGCGCTCGGCGAGCTTGCGGATATGGGCGTGGATTACCGCATTCTGTTCGTTGAGGCGTCGGAGAGTGCCATCGTGCGCCGCTACAAGGAGTCGCGCCGCCCGCACCCGCTGCAGGCCGAGAGCCGCTGCTCCCTGCCCGAGGCCGTGCGCCGCGAGAGCGAGCTGCTCGCCCCCGTGCGTGAGCGCGCAGACTACGTCATCAACACCACGGGACTCACGCTCTCGATGCTGCAAAAGCGCATCTGCGAGACTTTGTCGACGGCGGCACGCGGCGCGATATCCTCATCAACGTCGTGGCCTTCGGCTTCAAGTACGGCATCCCGATCGACGCCGATCTGGTATTTGACGTGCGCTTTCTGCCGAACCCGTTTTATGTCGAAAAGCTCCGCCCGCTCAGCGGCATGGACACCGAGGTGCAGGAATATGTCCTGCGCAGCGACGTGGCGCAGCAGCTTTCTCAATAAGCTCACCGGCATGATCGACTTTCTCCTGCCGCAGTACGCTGCCGAGGGGCGCTACGCGCTCACCATCGGCATCGGCTGCACCGGCGGGCAGCACCGCAGCGTGGCCGTGGCCAAGGCGCTGACGGATTATCTCGCCGCGCGCGACGCGAATGTCCGTCTGCGCAACCGGGACTTCCCGAGAACCTGAGCGGAGGCGCGCCATGTCCTTTGCAACCGAAGTGAAAAACGAGCTGTGCCGCGTGCCGCTCGGCCGCCACTGCTGCGCCGTGGCCGAGGCCTACGGCGTGCTGCTGTACTGCCACACGTTCACGACGCGGGAGATCCGCATCGTGACGGCGTGCGACGCCTTTGCCGAGCGGCTGCCGAAGCTGTTTCGGCGCGCATTCGGCGCGCACTTTGCCCTCCCGGCCGAGGAGAAGGCCGGCGGACGCCATGTGCTGACCATCACCGACCGTGCTGCCATCGAGACGGTGTTCGCCGCCTTCGGCGCGGATCTGTCTCGCGCACGGTCGCGCACCACATCAACCTCGGCGTGCTGGAGAGCGACTGCTGTAAGGCGTCGTTTCTGCGGGGCGGCGTTTCTCGCCGGCGGCAGCGTCACAGACCCGAGCAAGAACTACCATCTTGAGCTCATCACGGCGCACGCGAGCGTCAGCCGCGAGGCGGCCGCCCTGCTCACGGAGCTGGGCTTTGCCGCGCGCAGCATCGACCGCGGCGCCAACACCGTGCTCTATTTTAAAAAGTCCGAGGCCATCGAGGACTTCCTGACCAAGATCGGCGCGCCCTGCGCCGCCATGGACATCATGTCCGCCAAGGTGGAGAAGTCCATGAACAACTCCATCAACCGCAAGGTCAACTGCGACACCGCCAACGCCGACAAGGTCGTCGCCGCGGCGCAGGAGCAGATCGATGCCATCCGCCGCATCGAGCGCGATTACGGGCTCGACGTGCTGCCGGAAAAGCTGCAGAGCGCGGCGCTGCTGCGCATTGCCAATCCCGAGGCCAGCCTTGCCGACCTCGCCATGCTCTCGTATCCGCCGGTGACGAAGAGCTGTCTGAATTACCGGCTGAAAAAACTCATGGAATTTCACATGGACGACTGAAAGGAACGCACGATGGGGTTTGCACATCTGCACGTACATAGTGAATACAGCCTGCTCGACGGCGCCTGCCGCATCGGGCCGCTCGTCGAGCGCGCCAAGGAGCTGGGGCAGACCGCGCTGGCGATCACCGACCACGGTGTCATGTACGGCGCGGTCGCTTTTTACAAGGCGGCCGTGGCTGCCGGCATCCGGCCGATCATCGGCTGCGAGGTCTATGTCGCCCCGCGCGGCATGACCGACCGCGTCCACGGTGTGGACGATGCGTATACGCACCTTGTGCTGCTCTGCCGGGACGAGACGGTTACCACAACCTGTGCTATCTCGTGTCGGCCGCGTTCGAGCGCGGGTTTTACGGCAAGCCGCGCATCGACTGGCCGCTGCTGCATGAGCACGCTGAGGGGCTCATCTGTCTGAGCGGCTGCGTCGCGGGGGACATTCCGCGCGCGATCCTGCGCGGGGACTATGACGCTGCCAGGGCGCGCGCCGTGAAGCTGCAGGAGCTGTTCGGCGAGGAGAACTTCTACCTCGAGCTGCAAAACCACCGCATGACCGACGAGGCGCGCGTGCGCGCGGCGCTGCTGCGCATCCACCGGGAGACGGGCATCCCCCTCGCGGCGACGAACGACGTGCACTACATCAGAAAGCAGGATGCCTACGATCAGGACGTGCTGCTGTGCATCCAGACCGGGCAGACGCTCGACAGCCCGGATCGTCTGCGCTTTCCGAACGACGAGTTCTACCTCAAGAGCGAGGCGGAGATGCGCGCGCTCTTTGACGAATATCCGGACGCGGTGGAAAACACGCAGCGTATCGCTGACCGCTGTCAATTTGACTTCACGTTCGGGCACTATCACCTGCCGCGTTTCCTGCTGCCGGAAGGGGAGACGGACTCCGACGCCTATCTCACGAAGCTGTGCGAGCGCGGCTTTGCCCGCCGCTACGGCGACCGGCCGGAGGTGCACGGGCGCATGGAGTATGAGCTCAACATGATCCGGCGCATGGGCTTTGTGGACTACTTCCTCATCGTGAGCGATTTCATCGGCTACGCCAAGGCTCAGCACATCCCCGTCGGGCCGGGGCGCGGCAGCGCGGCCGGCAGCGTCGTGTCCTACTGCCTCGGCATCACGGACGTGGACCCCGTGCAGTATAACCTCTACTTCGAGCGCTTTCTCAACCCCGAGCGCGTGAGCATGCCGGATATCGACGTGGACTTCTGCGTGCAGCGGCGCGGGGAAGTGATCGACTACGTCATCCGCAAATACGGCGCCGACCACGTGGCGCAGATCGTCACGTTCGGCACCATGGCCGCGCGCGCGGCCATCCGCGACGTCGGCAGGGTCATGAACATGACCTACGCCGAGGTGGACGCCGTGGCCAAGGCCATCCCCGGCGGCATCAACACCACGCTCGACGAGGCGCTGCAGCAGTCGAAGCCTCTGCGCGCGATGTATGACGGCGACGAGCGGCTGCACCGGCTCATCGACACCGCCCGCGCCATCGAGGGTATGCCGCGCCACGCGTCGACGCACGCGGCGGGCGTGGTCATCACCGAGCAGCCGGTGTATGCCTATGTGCCGCTGGCAAGCAATGACGGCGCACTCGTGTGCCAGTATCAGATGACGACGCTCGAGGAGCTCGGGCTGCTGAAGATGGACTTTCTCGGTCTGCGCAACCTCACCGTGCTCGAGGACGCGGCGCGCCAGGTGCGCCGCCGTGTGCCGGATTTTCAGGTCGAGCGCATCCCGCTCGACGATAAGAAGACGTTTGATATGCTCGCCGCCGGGCGCACCGTCGGCGTGTTTCAGCTCGAGAGCGCGGGCATCACCTCCGTGTGCATGGGCCTGCGCCCGCGCAGCATCGAGGACATCACCGCCGTCATCGCGCTCTACCGCCCGGGCCCGATGGAGAGCATCCCACGCTTTCTCGCCTGCTCGGCGCATCCGGAGCGCATCACCTATCAGCACCCCCTGCTCGAGCCGATCCTCGCCGTGACCTACGGCTGCATCGTCTATCAGGAGCAGGTCATCGAGATCTTCCGGCAGCTGGCTGGGTTCTCGCTCGGTCAGGCGGACATGATCCGCCGCGCCATGTCAAAGAAGAAAGAGGCCGTCATCACGGCCGAGCGCGCCGCCTTCGTGCACGGCGACCCGGAGCGGAGCATCCCCGGTGCGGTGGCCAACGGCGTGCCGGAGCAGACAGCAAACGATATCTATGACGAGATCCTTGCCTTTGCAAGCTATGCCTTCAACAAGGCGCACGCGGTGTCCTATGCCATCGTGTCCTACCGCACGGCGTATATGAAGCGCAACTACCCGCACGAATACATGGCGGCGCTGCTGACCTCCGTGCTCGACAACACACCGAAGGTCACGGAGTACATCGCCGAGTGCCGCGAGCTGGGCATCCGCCTGCTGCCGCCGGACATCAACGCGTCCGACGCCGACTTCACCGTGGAAAACGGCGACCTGCGCTTTGGCCTCGTGGCCATCAAGGGCGTGGGGCGCGGACTCATTCAGGCGCTCATGCGCGAGCGGGAGATCGGCGGACCGTTCACGGCGTTTGACGAATTCTGCCGCCGCATGAACGGGCACGACCTCAACCGCCGCGCCGCCGAGAGCCTCATCCGCGCCGGCTGCTTTGACCGCATGGGCTATAAGCGCAAGGCGCTCATGCAGTCGGTCGACCGCGTGCTGAACGGCGCCGCGAGCGAGAGCCGCATGAACCTCACCGGTCAGATGAATCTCTTCAGCGCGCCGGACGACGGGGGAGCGCCCGCCGACACGACGCAGCTCGTGCTGCCGGACGTGGAGGAGTTCACCCGCGCCGAGCTCATGGCCATGGAGCGCGAGACCACCGGTCTCTATCTCACCGGCCACCCGATGGATGCTACCGCGCCCTTGCGCAGCAGGCCAAGGCCGCGCCCATGGGCGACATTCTGGCGAGCTTTCACGCGCCGGATGCCGCCCCGCACCGCTACCGTGACGGGCAGCGTGTGGTGCTCGCCGGCATCTGTACCGCCAGCCGCGAGCGCGCCACGCGCAAGAATACGCGCATGGCCTACCTCCAGCTCGAGGATGACAGCGGCAACATGGAGGTCATCGTCTTTTCGCCTGCGCTTGATGCCTGCCGCGACCTGCTCGCGCAGGAGACGCCCGCGCTGTTCGTTTCGGGGCGCATCTCGACGCGCGACGAATCTGACCCTCAGCTCGTGGCGGATCAGGTCCTGCCGCTGACGGAGCAGGGGCTCGCGACCCTGCGCACGCCGCCGCGCCGCGACCCGCCGCCCCGGCCCGAGCCGCCGAAGCGGCACCGGCTCTGGGTGCGGCTGCCGGATAAGGAGCACCCGGCCGTCAGGCGCATCGAGCTGATCCTGCAAATGTTCCCCGGCGACGAGCAGCTCGTGCTCGTCTTTGAGGACACGGGCCGTCGCGCCGCTGCGCGCTGCTGCGTGCATCCCCGCGCTCGTCGAGGAGCTGCGATCCCTCGCGGGGCAGGGAACGTCGCCGTCACGGAGGAGAAAACGCGTTGACGCGCCGGGCATTTTATGGTATCATGAACGTTAATTTATCTCCCGTCCGGATAGGCACCGGCCGGGGGAGGTATTCAGGAGTGTGATGATCCGCAATGGACGCTGGCCCTAAGCAGGATTTATGGAATCTTTTGCCTGTTATCATCGTGCTGCTCCTTGGTGCGGCCTATTTCGCCGTCATGGAGACAGCCTTCGCATCCGCGAGCCGCATCCGGCTCAAAGCCGCCGCTGATCACGGCAACCGCCGCGCCGAGCAGGCGCTGTATGTGCTCGATCACTTCGATCAGGCGATCACGACGCTGCTGATCGGTACGAATATTCTGCACCTGACGATCGCGACGCTCGTGACCGTGGCCGTGCAGCGGAGTGGGGCATGTGGGCCGTCACCGCCGGTACGCTCATCACGACTGTGGTCGTGTTCTTCGCCGGGGAGATGCTGCCGAAGAGCATCGCCAAGAAATACGCCGAGCGGCTGGCCATGGCGCACGGCGCGTTCGCTGCGGTTTTTCATGGTGCTCTTTCAACCCCTGTCCGCCATGCTCACCGCCTTCGGCAACGCTGTCGTCCGCCGCGTACAGAGTGAGCCCGCCGTGACCGTGACGGAGGACGAGCTGGCCGATATCATTGAGAACATGACCGACGACGGGGAGCTGACCGCCGAGCGCGGCGAGCTCATGAGCTCGGCACTCTCGTTTGCAGAGGTGCCGGTCGAGAGCGTCATCACGGCGCGCGTGGACGTCGCCGCCGTGGATGTGGACGACCCGCCGGAGGAGATCCTTGCCTACGTGCGCGAGCAGCGCCACAGCCGCCTGCCCGTGTACGCCGACAGCGTGGACAATGTCATCGGCATCCTGCAGATCCGCAAATACATCAAGGCCTGCATCAAAGCCGGCGGCAAGGCCGTGGACATCCGTCCGCTGCTCGACGAGCCGGTGTTCGTGCACCAGAGCACCCTCATCGCCGAGGTGCTGCCCGAGCTCAGCCGCCGCAAGGCCAATCTCGCCATCGTCACCGATAACTACGGCGGCACGCTCGGCATCGTGACCGTGGAGGACATCGTTGAGGAGCTCGTCGGCGAGATCTGGGACGAGGACGACGTCGTTGAGGAGTCGTTCGTGCCGCTCGGCGGCGGCCGCTATGAGGTCGATGCCGAGATGACCGTCGGCGAGGTGTTCGACCGCCTCGACTACACCGACCCAGAGGATGACGAGGAACTGCAGTATAAGCTGCTCGGCGAGTGGACATACGAGCAGTTTTCCTACATCCCGCGCGAGCGGGAGGGCTTCCGCTATCACAGGCTCGACGTGCGCATCTCCGATATGCGCCAGAAGCGCATCGTCAAGCTCATCGTGCGCCTGCTGCCGGAGGAGCCGGAGGCTGCGCCTGCGGACGCTGCCCCGGAGAAAGGGGGCGAGACGGCATGAGCATCGTGTGGTATTTTGTTGCGCTCGTCGTGCTGATCGCGCTGTCCGCGTTCTTCTCCGCGTCGGAGATGTCCTATTCGTCGGCCAACCGTCTGCGGCTGGAAAACGCCGCCGAGGACGGCAGCCGCCGCGCGAAGACAGCCGTCGGCATCCTCGACCACTATGATCGTGCCCTGAGCGCCATTCTCATCGGCAACAATCTGGTCAACATCGCCTCGTCGTCGCTTGGCTCCGTGATCGTGATCCTGCTCGCGGGCGAACAGTGGACGTGGGTATCCACGGTCGTGCTGACGCTGCTGGTCATCATCTTCGGCGAGACGATGCCGAAGATCGTCGCCAAGCAAAACGCCAACGGCATCGCCCTGCGCAATGCTTATGTCATCCGCGCGCTGTCGATCGTGCTCTATCCCGTGATCTGGCTCGTGGTCGGTCTCGTGCACCTGATCACGCGCCCGCTGCGCGGCGACACCGGTGACGGCGACCCGGAGGAGGCTGCCTCGCAGGAGCTGCAGTCGATCATCGAGACTGCCGAGGACGAGGACGTGCTCGACGAGGACCGCAGCGAGCTGCTGCGCTCCGCGCTCGACTTTTCCGACATCAGCGCGAGCGAGGCCATGACCGCCCGCGTCGACATGGTCGCCATCGACATCGACGACGACTGGGACGAGATCCTGCGCGTCATCGACGAATCGACGTATTCCCGCCTGCCGGTCTACTCCGACAGTGTGGACAATATCATCGGATTTTTGTACCTCAACCGCTTTTTCAAGGCCATGATGGACGGCCGGCCGGAGGATCTGCGCGCGCAGCTCATCCCACCGTGCTTTGTCTACAAGACCACGCGCCTGCCCGACGTGCTGGCAAAGCTCCGCCGCGAGCAGAAGCACCTCGCCGTCGTCACGGACGAATACGGCGGCACGCTCGGCGTCATCACGATGGAGGACGTGCTCGAGGAGCTCGTCGGCGACATCTGGGATGAGACCGACGAGGTCGAGCGGAGGTCGTTGCACGCTCCGACGGCGGGTATGAGCTCGACGGCGACATGACGCTCTCGGACTTTCTTGAGCTGCTCGGCTGGAATGAGGACGCCCTGGACGATGCCGACAGCGCCACCGTCGGCGGCTGGACGCTCGAGCGCTTCGGCACGTTCCCGAAGCCGGGCGACAGCTTCCGGTACGAAAATCTCACCGTCACAGTCCTGGCCATGGACGGCCGCCGCGTCGAGCGTGTGCTCGTGCAGCCCGACCCGCCCGAGGACAAGGACGAATAACGCGTTCCGGCAAGGAAAATCCGGCCTGTGCAATTTTTGCACAGACCGGACCTTTGCTTTTCTGTGTGAAGGTATCTTGTACCCGATGAGGGAAAATCTGCCCAAGCGGCGCAAGATGTGGCGGTTTGTATCAGAAATCCGTTAGTGTGTGAAAGTTTTTGCACAGAAACGGATGGAAAGTTTCATTTTTGGCTTGATATTTGCGCTTGAGGCAGGTATAATGAATGCATATTGAATCTTTTCAAGAGGAAAATTTCAAAAAGGAGAGAACCAACTATGAAGTTCAACAAAATCGTGGCGCTGGCGCTCGCCCTCGTCATGGTGTTCGCGCTGTGCGCCTGCGGCGGCGGCAATACCGACACCAAGACCGACGACACGGGTTCCGCTTCCAAGGTCGATACCAACACCGTCTCCGTCGGCGCGATCGTCATCGCCCGCGACGATGTCCCGACCGACGAGATCTATGCGTTCGTGTCCACCATCTTCAATAACCTTGACGCCATCGCCGCTCAGCACGGCAAGGGCGCAGAGCTGAACCTCGAGGCTGCCGCCTCGGTCAAGGGCGTGCCGTATCACCCCGGCGCTGCCAAGTACTTCGAGGAGAAGGGCCTCAAGGTTGACGCGGTCAAGGACGGCGCCGGCACCGGTACCGCCGCTGCGCTCAGCTTCGGCACCGGCGGCGACACCGGCACGTACTACGGCTTCGGCAGCGTGCTCGCCTTCGTCTCCGGCAAGTCCGACTGCAAGGTCACGGCGCTCACCTCCGGCGGCTCTCAGGCCAACGTTGAGGACCTGACCAACGGCAACGTCCAGATCGCCTTCGTGCAGAGCGATGTTATGAACTATGCTTACAACGGCCAGCGCCTGTTCGAGAGCCCGGTCACCGGCTTCTCCGTCGTTGCCCAGCTGTATCAGGAGCAGGTGCAAATCGTCACCACCAACCCTGACATCAAGACCGTTGCCGACCTCGCCGGCAAGAAGGTCTCCATCGGCGCAGCCGGCTCCGGCGTGTACTTCAACGCCATTGACGTGCTCAACGCCTATGACCTCAAGGAGAGCGATATCTCCGCTGTGTACCAGAGCTTCGGCGACAGCGCCGAGAGCCTGAAGGACGGCAAGATCGACGCCGCGTTCATCGTCGCCGGTGCGCCCACCACGGCCATCACCGACCTTGCCACTGCCGGCAGTGTCTACCTTGTCAGCCTCGACGACAGCCACGTGCAGTCTCTGCTGTCCGCGTCCCCGTACTACACCGCCGCCACCATCAAGGCCGGCACCTATTGATGCCCGACCCGGTGATGCGCCGCATCCCGTAAATGTTCGCTACGGCGTCAGTACCCCTGACGCCGTAGTTTTTCCATTCTACCCGGAACGGAGGTTTCCCCCTATATGTCTGACACCAAGAAGGCCGCGGACGCCGCGGCAAACGCTTCTCTGCAGGAGGAAATGGACGCCGTCATGCGCAAGTATGACCGCGAGTCTGCCACCCGCATCTGGGCGGGCAAGCCCAAGATCGTCATTTCCGTCGTCATGGCGCTGTTCTCGGTCTACTGCATCTGGTCGACCCTGTTCAGCACCGCCGCGCTCGAGGTGCGCCTGACGGCATTCCTCGGCCTGATCATCATCATGGGCTACCTGACCTACCCCGTCAGCAAGAAGCACGTGCACGTCAACCGCCTGCCGTGGTATGACATCGTCATCATGGTCATCGGTGCGGCTGCATTTTTCTACTACTGCTTTAACTACTCACGCTCATCAAGACGCTCACCAGCGCCGCCAAGATGACGCCGTTTCTCATCGCCGTCGGCGTGGCCGGCATCCTCGTGCTGGCCGAGCTGTGCCGCCGCTGCGTCGGCCTGCCGATCCTCGTGGTCGTCGGCGCGCTGCTTGTATACACGTTCGTGAGCATGCTCAACGCCGGGCAGACGTTCCAGCAGGTGCTCGGCCGCGTGATCTACACGCTCTTTTTCGGCACGTCCGGCGTGCTGAGCACGCCCGTGCAGGTGTGCGCGAAGTTCATCGCGGTGTTCATCATCTTCGGTGGCTTCCTGGAGCGCACCGGCATCGCCAGCTTCTTCATTGACGCAGCCAATGCCATTGCCGGCTGGACCTCCGGTGGCCCGGCCAAGGTCGCGGTCATCTCGTCCGCACTGTGCGGCATGGTGTCCGGCTCTTCCGTCGGCAACACCGTCACCACGGGCTCGGTTACGATCCCGATGATGAAGCGCACCGGCTACAAGCCCGAATTCGCCGGCGCGGTCGAGGCGGCGGCCTCCACCGGCGGCCAGATCATGCCGCCCATCATGGGTGCGGCCGCGTTCCTGATGGCCGAATACATGAATGTCACCTACGGTCAGGTCACCCTCTGGGCTATCCTGCCTGCCGTGCTGTACTTCGGCGGCATCTTCATCTCCGTGCATCTGGAGGCCAAGAAGCTCGGCCTGCGCGGCATCCCGCGCTCGGAGCTGCCCCGCTTCAAGTACCTCATGCGTAATGTCTACTTGCTGCTGCCGCTCGTATTTTTGATCTGGGTGGTCACGGCAAACATCCGCTCGCTGCAGTATGCGGCCTCCATCGCCATCCTCATCTCCATCGCCGTGAGCCTTGTCGGTACGATCCGCGATGCTGCGGCCGAGGCAAAGGAGACCAAGACCGGCAGCGCCGCCGGCATCGCCGTCAAAAAGACCGGCCTGATGATCCTCGAGGCGCTCGAGGCCGGCGGCAAGGGCAGCATCACGGTCGCCGTGGCCTGCTCCATGGCCGGCATGATCGCGGGCTGCATCACCGTCACGGGTCTGGCGTCCAAGCTCATCAGCGGCGTCATCGCTCTGAGCAGCAAAATCCCGAACCCGACGCTCTCGCTGCTGCTGGCACTGTTCCTGACGATGCTCTGCTGCATCGTGCTCGGCATGGGCGTGCCCACGACCGCAAACTACTGCATCATGGCCTCGACCTGCGCGCCGATCCTCATCACGCTCGGCATTCCGAAGATCGCGGCGCACTTCTTCGTGTTCTACTTCGGCATCGTCGCCGACATCACGCCGCCGGTCGCGCTGGCTGCCTACGCCGGCTCTGCCATCGCCAAGTCCGACCCCATGAAGACAGGCATCAATGCCACGAAGCTCGCCATCGCGGCGTTCATCGTGCCGTACATCTTTGCGATGAACCCCTCCATGCTGCTCATGGATCAGGGCGTGCTCGCCGCAGTTCAGGTCATCATCTCGTCGTGCCTCGGCATCTTCGGTATCGCCGCCGCGCTCGAGGGCTATGTCGTCACACGCGCACCTGGTGGCAGCGCATCCTGCTTGCCGCAGGCGGCCTGTGCCTGATTGACCCGGAGCTCATGACCGACGTCGTCGGCGTCGCGGTCATCGTGGTCGTCATCGTGCTGCAGATCGTCCTGCGCAAGCACAGCAAGCCCGCCGCCGCGTAAAAAATCCGGAACCTTTCGCAGGAGCACGTCAGATATTTCTGGCGTGCATCTTTTTTGTGCGCTGCGCGCTGTCCGGCGGGGGGACTTTACACACACGGGCCGGAGGCGTATAATATGCCCATGCAAAGATTCGGAAAGGAGCGATCTGCATGAAACGGAGCATTCTGGCGCTCGTACTGGCGCTGGCAACGGTATTCGCACTGGCCGCCTGCGGCCGCGGGGACAAGGCCGCCGCGCCTGTCCAGCCGACGGCTGACACGGCAAAAAAGGCGGAGGACATCACCCTTTGCCCGACGTATGACGACGGCAAGGGCGGCTATTTTTCCGTCACGCTGCCGGCCAGCTGGGGCGACCATTACCTGACCGAGTGCGGCGCCAACGACGGCGGTTATTACGTCGGCTTTTATGAAAAGACCGATCATGACAACGGGCTCGGCGGCTTTTTGTTCATGCTCGAGGTCTTTCCCACCGATTATGACTATACTGAGCTGCCGGAGTATCAGGCAATCTGCGGCCTGACGGTTGACGGGGCGAACTACAACCTCATTGCCGAGCTGCCGACCGATGTGCAGTTTGCCAACGAAAATGCGGATCTTTACCGCAGCATGTCCAACGATTTTTCGACCATCCTCAAGAGTCTGACCTTCTCCAAGGGCGTCACGCGCACGGAGGTCACGCACAGGCAAACGAGCAAGAATGTTCCGCCGCTATTTTGCCCGAAAGCCGGCATACTGATACTGCACGCAAAAAGGGGGGATTTTTTGCAGACAAAACCAAGGAGACTGTGCCGCACGGCCCTGCTCGCGCTCGCGTTTGCGCTTTGTATGGGCGTGGCTGCGCAGGCGGCGTCACTTGTGCCGCTCGGTCAGGCGGTCGGCATCCAGATGACCACGGCAGGCGTGCTCGTGGCGGATCTGGCCGAGGTGGACACGCCCGGCGGCACGTGCACGCCCGCAAAGGACGCGGGGCTGCGCCCCGGCGACGTGATCTGCCGCATGGACGGGCGGGAGATCGTGTCGTCGTCGGACTTTCTGGCGGCGCTCGATGCAGCGGGGGACACCGTGACCGTGACCGTCCGGCGCGGCGGTGCCGAGATCACGGCTGCGATCACGCCCGCTGTCATGCCCGACGGCACGCGGCAGCTCGGGCTCTGGCTGCGCGACGGTGTGACCGGCGTCGGCACGCTCACGTACTATGATCCGGCCACGGGGCGCTATGGCGCGCTCGGCCACGGCATCGCGGATGAGACGAGCGGCGCGCTCATGCCGCTGCGCGACGGCAGCGTGCTCTCGGCCGTCGTTGCGGATGTGCGTCCGGGCGGGCATGGCACGGCCGGTGAGCTGGTCGGCAGCTTCGATGCCGCCGACCGCATCGGTGCGATCGAGCGCAACGGCCTGTTCGGTATCTTCGGCACGCTCGACACGCCGCCGGACGGCACGCCTGTTGAGACCGCGCCCGCAAACGCCGTCAAGACCGGCAGCGCGACCATCCTGTCCACGGTCGCGGGCGACACCGTGCAGGCGTACACCGTGAACATCACGCGGGTCTATCACGACGGGGCAAGCACACGCTTTGCCATCACCGTCACAGACCCCGCGCTGCTCTCGGCGACCGGCGGCATCGTGCAGGGCATGAGCGGCAGCCCCATCCTACTGGCGCAGCAGAAAGAAAAGAAGTTCATACGAATCTCTGGTAGAATGCAATCACCACAAAAGCAAAAACCAAAAGGAGACACGTATGAACTGCAAACATCTTAGCATGAAGCGCATCAGAAAAATATCTGGCTGCTCATACTGTCATCGCGGATGTTCCTGGTCGCAGGCAACAATCGAGTACAGAAACGAGAAGCTCAAAGCTGCCTGGTCACCGGAGCAAATTGCCTGCACACCGTGCGGCTTGAAGAGCGAGCCGGACGCACGTGTACCGCCGGTCATATCTGCCGCCGCCCTGGGCGTCAGGGCAGTGCGTGAAATCATACGAGGCGCGGTGCCGATCGTCGTCGGAGTGGTTCCTGCTTCCAGTCTAGTATGCTTTTGCATAACTTGTCAAGATGCCTTCGTTAAGAAAGCTGCTTTCAGCTGGCGCTCCTGCGCTGCACGCATCTCCCGCACTGCACGACGCCATCACGCACCTGGCCGCAAACGCGCACCAGGCCGCACTTGTGTTCGCCGATCGGCCCGAACCCCAACGCACCTGTCGCAGCGTTGCATCAGGACCGCAACGGCCCCACCTGCCGCGGATCCGGTTTTCCACAATCTCCACAGATTTTCCACATTTTCGCCGGTTTTCCACAGCGGCTTTCTTTCCTTGGCTTTCTTTTTGAGAGAGACAGGGTAAGATCTTTCTGAGCAGTGCGTTCTTACTGCGCAGTAAGACCTGGTCTGGTATGGTTGGTTGAGTACGGTACGGTGCCCCGTTACTTTTGTGCGACATCACGCGTGACGAAGCCGCCCGCCGGCCGCCGGCCACCCGCCCGCACCGCCGGCGACAAGCAGTGCAAACCGCTGCAGCTGCTGAAAATTTCCGTGTGCAATTAACGTTATGTCAACCGATTTTCGTGTCCTGTGTCGAATCCCATGTCGCATGCGGCCGGGATCGCAAAACGCGCCCGGAAAGCATTCCTTAGCGCGTTCTTTTTGCGCACTTTTCC
>VOFC01002298.1_pt1 | contig 156754 bp, 157 predicted proteins | sample 5384161 | NCBI WGS metagenome assembly VOFC01 (sample SAMN12384722, study PRJNA508395) | human gut metagenome | isolation source: healthy gut B | host: Homo sapiens | reverse complement strand
GTCAAAACGGCTATTGGCGTATAGCAGACAGCTACATACTGCATAGAGCTATAACAAAAGAGCATCTATGTAGGGCAAGGGTATGCTACTTTAATGGATGCGTATCTCGAATGGTATCCAAAATAGGAACCGCCGTATGCGGAACCGCACGTACGGTGGGTGTGAGAGGGGTATCGGAAAAACGAAAGTAGGAAGAAAACTGCTTCGTTTTCCTCCTACTCAATTTATATTGAAATCAACAGTCTTTATATAGGAATAAATCAAAGGCAATCAACAATGCCGATATACCTATATCCGTAATTTTCGCCCGTTGTAACGATAATCGGAAGGCTAAAAAACGGGCTTTTGTAAGTTGTTGTGTATCAGACGTCCCGAAAGGCAAAAAATATAAGGCACTTATTTTAAAATAAGTGCCTTATATTTTAAAATACATGGCTTGTATTTTTTACGACAAGGCTTATGTTTCAAAACCCGGCTTATTTGTTCCTCGCCACAATGAAGTTTCCTCCGAAAAATTGCTTCGGTTCGCACGCTGAAACCTTTGGCATTTTCGGCGCGGGCACTCTGCCGTCTATGGCAATGCTTCCGTGTTCCACAAAAAGCTTCGTCCCACAGTCCGCTGTCAATGAAACTTTGCAATACCTTTGTTCCTCCCTCCACCAAAAGGGTCTGTATGCTGCGCCTGTGCAGTTCCGAAAGCAATTGTTCCAATAGCGGCATGGAATAGTCGGGATGAAAAAACCACACCCGGTCTTGTCTCGGGATATTCCCTTTCGGTAACTGCCAGCGTGGGAGCTTCGCCGTGGAAAAGTGCAAGGTCTGCAGGCAGTGAGGCATGGCGGTCGAGCACTATGCGCAGCGGATTTTTGCCAACCCACGAGCGCGTGGTGAGCGAAGGGTTGTCGCATTCCGCAGTACGCCTTCCCACGAGAATTGCATCGTTCATGGCTCTAAGTCTGTGGCTGTTCATTTGTGTCATGGGCGTTGATATATGTGTTCTGCCGCTTTCTCGTGCTGCAATATAGCCGTTGGCACTCTGCGCCCACTTTAATGTTACGTAGGGTCGCCTTTTACTCTGAAAGGTAACGAATCTGCGGTTCAACTCGAGACATTCCTCCTCGAGCACACCCACTGTTACTTCTATTCCGGCGGAGCGGAGTTTTTCAATGCCTCTTCCCTGTACTTTGGCAAAGGGGTCTATGCAGCCCACAACCACTCTCTTAACTTTTTGCTCACAAGCAAATCGGCGCATGGTGGAGTTTTGCCGTAATGCGAGCAGGGTTCGAGACTCACATAAACCGTGCTGTCTTTCAAAAGGCTCTCGTCCTTCACCGAATTTATGGCATTGACTTCGGCGTGTGGTCCGCCGCAGCGAATATGATAGCCCTCGCCAATGATTTGTCCGTCATGTACCACCACTGCTCCCACCATAGGGTTGGGAGGTGCCCCGAAAAATCCGCAGCGAGCCAGTTGTAGGCAGCGGCGCATGTACTTTTCGTCTGTTTCCTTATTCATTTTCCTAACAAAAACGTAACTTTGTGAAACCACTCCAAACCCATCCGAAATGAATAACCTTTACAGTGAAGCCGTGAGGCGTTTGAGCACCGTTTGTTCCCAAGGTGAGGCGCGCGCAATGGTGCGCATTTTGCTTGAAGACACGTTCGGAGTAGGCATGAACGATGTTTACGCAGACAAAGTTAGACAATTTTCGGCTGATGAACTGTGTGAGTTCCACACAATGCTTCAACGCCTCGAAAACGGCGAACCTGTGCAATACGTAACGGGCAAAGCGCAGTTCGGAGAACTCATGCTCCGCGTAAATCCCGGCGTGTTGATTCCGCGCCCCGAGACCTTGGAGCTTGCACAATGGGCAGCGGCGGAATGCAAAGCCGGAGCGCGAATCCTGGATATGGGAACGGGCAGCGGATGTATGGCTGTTTTTCTTGCCATGAACGTTGAAAACGCCCGCGTAACAGCCATAGATATCAGTGAATCGGCTCTCGAAACCGCCAAATCGAATGCCACCCTGTACAAAACCGACATAAATTTCCGCCGTGCCGACATGTTGAAGCCCGAAACCCTTCCGCACGAAAAATATGACCTTGTAATCAGCAATCCTCCCTATGTGTGTGATAGCGAAAAGGTTGAAATGGAGCGCAATGTGCTTGAACACGAACCGGCAACGGCATTGTTTGTGGACGATGAGCAACCTCTCGTGTTCTACGAGGCAATAGCCCGCCACGCCGCCGCATCTCTTGTGCCGGGTGGCAGACTGATGGTGGAAATAAACCGAAGATTTCCGGAAGAAACGGCACAGGTGCTCCGGCGCAACGGTTTTGTCGAAACGGAAATGAGGAAAGACACGGAGGGAAACCCAAGAATGATAAAAGTCATACGGAAATGAAGCAACGCATAACCCTTAACGCCTCTCAGGCATTGGAACGTCTTGCCACGGCATGCGCAAAAACGGAATATTGTGAGGATGATTTGCGCCGCAAAATGAAGCAGTGGGGAGTTTCCGACGAACATCACGACGAAATAATAGAATCTCTGCGAGCCGAAAACTATATTGACGACGAACGTTACTGTCGTGCTTTTGTGGAAGACAAATGGACGTTCAATCATTGGGGGAAAATAAAAATTCGCATGGCACTTCGCGCAAAACATATCCCCGACAGTGAGGCGGAGGAGGCATTGCAGATGATTTCCGACGAAGATTATCGCGATGTTCTCTCACAGATTCTGCATCAGAAGGCACGAACGCTCCCCGATGTGGGAGACTATGAAAAATATCAACGCCTCATAAGGTTCGCAATGGGACGTGGTTTCGAACCCGAGGTAATTCGCGAATGTCTTGAGCGTGAAGCTGCGGATGAGTAGCATTGCAGTTTTTCTCCGAATGCTTGCGGAGACGTTCAAGTCCGTATCCAACATAGTTTTGCCGCGCATTTGCCCTGTTTGCGGACGGAGACTTTCCGCCGGAGAACGCGCCATTTGCACGGCATGTTCGCTTTCGCTGCCATACACAAGGTTCGGCGCACGGCGCAATAACCCTGTGGAGCGGCTTTTCCTGGGAAGATTTCCGCTTACAAGGGCAAGTGCATATATTTTCTACCAACGAGCCACTGACACACGCAACATGATTTTTTCGCTGAAGTATCTGCGCCATCCCCAAATAGGTGTGGAGCTTGGCAAACGCATGGCTGCGGAGCTTATGAGCCGGGGATTTTTGAGGGAATAGACGTGATAGTTCCCGTGCCTCTTGCCCGTCGCCGCGAAAGGCGCAGAGGATATAACCAGAGCCTCATGATTGCCCGTGGAATAGGAAGCGTGGCAGGCGTAAGCGTTGACAACGGGCTTTTGCTGCGAATAGTGGACAATCCCACGCAGACAATGCGCACAGCGAAGCAAAGGCTGGAAAACGTGGAGGGAATTTTCCGCGCCGTGAACGAGGAAAGAATCCGTGGAAGGCATGTGCTGCTCGTGGATGACGTTGTAACCACCGGAGCAACCATTACGGCGTGTGCCGACAGGCTCGTTGCCGCCGGAGCGAGGACCATAAGCGTGCTCACACTGGCTGCATCGTCATCGGTGGGCGTTTTCTGAACTACCGTTTGCTTTCTTATATATAAATATGAGTATACGGGGCTGCGCAAATGCCCCAAATGCGCCACCGGGTGGCTTGACTGAAGTTTTTAATTGGTATATTTGCACACGGAATTAAAATAATTCAGCATCATGTCAACAGTTTTATATCCTTCACCCGTATTCGGTCCCATTCACAGCCGTCGCCTCGGGGTTTCTCTGGGCATTAACCTCATGCCGGAAGACGGAAAAGTGTGCACATTCGACTGTATTTATTGCGAATGCGGCTTCAATTCCGACCATCGTCCCCACAGCCGCCGCCCCACAAGGCAGGAGGTGGCACAGACATTGGAAAAGAAACTCACGGACATGAAGATTAACGGTCCGGCTCCCGATGTGTTAACTTTTGCAGGCAATGGCGAACCTACGCTTCATCCCGATTTTCCCGCCATAATGGACGATGTGGTGAGGCTTCGCAACGAGTTTTTTCCCGCAGCAAAGATTAGCGTTTTGAGCAACGCCACTCTCGCGCCCAAACCCGAGATTCGCGCTGCGTTAATGAAAGCGGACAATAATCTTCAGAAGCTTGACACGGTGAACAGCCGTTACATTGAAATGGTGAACCGTCCCACGGGAAAGTATGACGTTAACGAAATAATCGAATCGCTCAAGCTGTTTAACGGGCACGTCATAATACAAACAATGTTCATGAAAGGCGCGGACGGAGAGGAGAATGTGGACAACACGGGCGATGAGTATGTAATGCCATGGCTCGAAGCGGTGAAATCAATAAAGCCGCAGGAAGTGATGATTTACACAATTGACCGCGAAACGCCCGATACAAAGCTCAGAAAGGCTACTCACGAGGAACTTGACCGCATTGTGGCTCTCATAAAGGATGCGGGAATTCCCGCCACGGCATCTTATTGATTAAGCAGGGCGAAACGGGGAATAACACGGCTTTTAGGCAGCGAAAACAGGCTTATTTTTCCGCTTCTGCAAGTTGTTGCAATTCAGACATTTGAGAAAGCAAAAAAGTACAAGGCACTTATTTTAAAATAAGTGCCTTGTATTTTAAAATATATGGCTTGTATTTTTTATTACAAGCCGTGTTGTGAAAATCACATCCCCACGGGGACGAAAAAACATGGCATTGCGGGGTGGATTTTTTCAGTATGGTTTGAAAGATTTCGGGAGAGAAAATATCCGTGGCGGTATTCGGGTGGTGGAATATGTGGACACGAGTGCCGAGCAATGGATTTCAAAGACAAAGGTCGGAAGAATATTCTTCCGCCCTTTGTCTTGCTTTTTATGTGTTTATGCTTTTATTTCACACATGAACCGTTTTCGGCTTTACGGTCAACGGTAACGAATCCCAAAGTTCCGTCTGCGTTTTCGGAACAGAGAATCATGCCCTGACTTTCAATGCCTCTGAGTTTGCGCGGAGGCAGGTTGGCAATGAAGCAAACCTGTTTGCCTTTCATTTCCTCGGGACTGTAGTGTTTGGCAATGCCGCTCACAATGGTGCGTTTGCCGTTTCCGTCGTTCACTGTGAGTTTAAGAAGCTTGTCGCTCTTTTCCACTTTTACGCATTCCTCAACCGTTCCCACGCGAATGTCGAGTTTTTCGAAATTTTCGAAGTCGCAGAACGCTTTTTGCGGTTCGGGTTTCGCCTCGCGTGCCTCGTTGGCTTTCTTGATGGCGTGCAGTTTAGCCACTTGTGCCTCTATGGCTTCGTCTTCAATCTTTTCGAAAAGAAGTTCCGGCTTCTCGAGCTGATGACCTTCCTTAATGAGCGATGTGGAACCGAGGTCATCCCAATTGAAGTCGGGCATGTTGAGCATTCCGCGCAATTTCTTGCTGCTGAAAGGCAGGAACGGCTCGAAAGCAATGGCAAGGTTTGCCGCCAATTGCAGAGAAATATTCAAAATGGTCTTTACTCTTTCGGGATCTGTCTTTTGCAATTTCCACGGTTCGCTGTCGGCAAGATATTTATTGCCTATGCGTGCAAGATTCATAGCCTCTTTCTGGGCATCGCGGAAGCGGAAATTTTCAAGTAAACGCTCCACATCGGCTTTAACCGTGGTAAATTCTGCAATAGTCTCCTTGTCGTAGTCGGTGAGTTCACCCTGCGCGGGAGCTTTGCCGTCATAATATTTCCACGTAAGCACAAGGGCACGGTTTATGAAGTTTCCGTAAACGGCAACAAGCTCGTTGTTGTTGCGAGCCTGGAAGTCTTTCCATGTGAAATTGTTGTCTTTTGTTTCGGGAGCGTTTGCCGTGAGCACATATCTCATCACGTCCTGTTTCCCGGGGAAGTCTTTCAGATATTCATCGAGCCAAACCGCCCAGTTGCGGGATGTGGAGATTTTATCATCCTCAAGATTCAAAAATTCGTTTGCAGGAACATTGTCGGGAAGTATGTAGCTTCCTTCGGCTTTGAGCATGGTGGGGAACACAATGCAGTGGAACACGATGTTGTCCTTTCCAATGAAATGTATGAGGCGTGTGGAGGGGTCTTTCCACCATTTTTCCCATGAATCGGGCAGGAGTTCTTTCGTATTAGATATGTATCCTATGGGCGCGTCGAACCATACGAGCACCTTTCCTCTGCTCCCTCCACGGGAACGGGTATTCCCCAATCAAGGTCGCGGCTCACAGCTCTCGGTTGCAGTCCCATGTCCAGCCAACTCTTGCATTGTCCGTAAACATTGGGACGCCATTCTTTGTGTTCCTGAAGAATCCACTGTTCCAACCAACCTTGGTATTTATCGAGGGAAGATACCAGTGTTTTGTCTTTTCAAAACCGGTTTTGAGCCACTCACTGCGCTCTGCGGGTTAATAAGTTCCTGCGGCGACAGGGTTGAACCGCAATGTTCGCATTGGTCGCCGTAAGCTTTGGGATAATGGCAGTGGGGACACTCGCCTGTTATGTATCTGTCGGCAAGAAAGGTTTTTGCTTCCTCGTCATAATATTGTTCACTCTCCTTTTCGATGAACGCACCTTTGTCATAGAGAGTGCGGAAAAAGTCGGAAGCTACCTTTTGATGTGTTTCCGATGTGGTGCGTGAGTAGATGTCGAAAGAAATGCCGAACTCCTTGAACGAATCCTTTATTATATTATGGTATCTGTCGCATACGTCCTGAGGCGTGCAGCCTTCTTTTTTTGCTCTGAGGGTTATGGGCACTCCGTGTTCGTCGCTTCCGCAAACGAAAAGCACATCGCGTTTTTTAGTCTCAAATATCTTACGTAAATATCTGAAGGTACGTAAACGCCTGCCAAATGTCCTATGTGCACACCGCCGTTAGCGTAAGGCAAAGCGGCAGTAACGAGAGTGCGTTTGAATTTGTTTTGTTCCATTTCTTGTTGATTTATGGATGCAAAGTTAAGTAAATCACATGAATTATAGAGATGTGTAAAAAAAAACGGAATTGCCTTTGCAACCTCCGTTTCCTGTTTTTGCGCTTCAAGATGGGCTTGAACCAACGACCCCTGATTAACAGTCAGGTGCTCTAACCAACTGAGCTATTGAAGCAGTTTTACGAACTTATCTGTGAGTGTTCGTTAGAAAACCGACGCAAAAGTACACGATATTTTTGAATTATAGAATATCTTTGCAGAAAATTTGACGTAAATGGATAAAATAATAGGAATGGGCAATGCGCTTGTTGACGCATTGGTGCATATTGAAAGCGATAGCGTACTTGATGCAATGAATCTGCCTAAGGGTTCCATGCAACTCATAGATGAGAGACGTTTTGACGAAGTTAGCAGAAAAATAGCGGAACTGAATCCTTCGCGTGCCGCAGGCGGTTCGGCTTCAAACGCTATGCTTGCGCTCGCCAACCTTGGTCGTACTCCGGGATTCATAGGTAAAGTGGGAAACGACGAATATGGTTGTTTTTATTCCGATACTTTGATTGCCGCAGGAGTGAATGCCGATTTCCTACATACGGCAATGCCCACGGGAGTTGCCTCCACTTTCATTTCGCCTGACGGACAAAGAACGTTTGCAACCTTTCTCGGTGCGGCGGCAACGCTTGAACCCGAGGACTTGGGGGAAGAAATGTTTCAGGGATACCGTTATCTGTATCTCGAAGGCTATCTTGTACAGAATCACGAGCTGATAAACCGTGCCGTGAGGCTTGCAAAAAATCTTGGAATGAAGATATGCCTCGACATGGCAAGTTATAATATCGTGGAGTCCGATCTTGACTATTTCACAAAGCTTGTGAGCGAGCACATAGACGTTGTATTTGCAAACGAAGAGGAGAGCCGCGCATTTACGGGGCTTGAGCCGGAGAAATCATTAGAGAAGATTGCTTCCATGTGCGACACCGTGATTGTGAAACTCGGAGCGCATGGCAGCATAGCCCGTTCCAAGACGGCGCAGGGCGGTTATGCGACGTGCGATGCGGGAGAAGTTGAAAAAGTTGTCGACACCACGGCGGCGGGAGACTTCTTTACGGCGGGATTCATGTACGCTTTTACGGCGGGATGTTCGTTGGAAATTTGCCTCAAAGCCGGAACGTTGCTTTCCACTCAGGTTATACAGGTAACGGGAACGGCTCTGCCCGAAAACACATGGAGCGAAATACGCGATAAAATAGAAATACTCTGCAAAGCATAAAAACAAAATTACAATGAGAATAGGTATCAAAACCATTCTGTCCGTTTTAGTGTCGCTGGCAACGCTTCTGCCGTCTGCGGCACAAAAGAATCATAATTTCGAGGTGGGAAAGAATCTTGACGTATTCAATAATCTTTTCAAACAGCTCGATCTTTATTACGTGGATACCATTAACCCGGCGAAACTCATCAAGGAAGCCACCGACGCAATGCTTTCCACTCTCGACCCTTACACCAATTATTTTGCCGACAATGAGAGAAGCGACCTCAAACAAATGCTCACGGGGAAAATACGGAGGCATGGGCGCGCTTATACATTATAATAAGGAACTGAAGAGGTGCGTAATTGCCGAGCCTTTTGAGAATTGTCCTGCCACCAAAGCGGGACTTCGTGCAGGCGATGTGATTCTGGAGATTGCCGGCAAGCCTTTCGGTCCGCTCAAAGACGATGATGACACGGGCGATTCCACTTCAAGTGTGAGCGATGCGCTTCGCGGCGAACCGGGTACGACTTTTATTTTGAAAATACAGCGTCCCGGCGAAAGCGATGTGCGCGAGGTGAAAGTAACGCGCGAGGCTATCAAGACACCGGCTGTAACATATTACGGAATGTTAGGCAATACGGGATACATATATCTCTCGCAGTTCACAACGGATGATGCGCCGATGAAATGCGCAAAGCCGTTACTTCGCTGAAATCGCAGGGAGCCGAAAAGCTTGTGATTGACCTGCGCGGAAACGTAGGCGGTTCGCTTGAGGAGGCTGTGGACATTGTGAACCTTTTCATAGCAAAGGGCAAAACCGTTGTGGAACTTAAGGGAAAAAGTAAAGGGGAACAGCAGGTTTTGAAGACACAACACGATCCTTTGATAGTAAGATTCCGATTGCAGTGCTTGTTAATGGCGGCAGTGCCTCGGCTGCGGAAATCATGGCGGGAACTTTGCAGGACTACGACCGCGCCGTGATTGTGGGCACACGCACTTACGGAAAAGGACTTGTACAACAAACGCGCCCGCTGCCCTATGACGGAATGCTGAAAGTTACAACAAGCAAATATTATATACCTTCCGGACGTTGCATACAGGCTATTGATTATTCACATCGCAATTCAGATGGCTCCGTAGGCAGGATTCCCGACAGCCTTACCCATGTTTTTTACACGGCTCACAAACGTGCGGTGCGCGACGGCGGAGGTATTTTGCCCGACAAGGTGATTAAGGTTGACAGTGTGGCTAATGTGGTGCTTTATCTCAGTCCTTCCATGCAGACAAGCCGTGTGTTGTTTGACTTTGTTACCGAATATACCAAACGACATCCCCAAATAGACAAACCGGAAAGCTTCGACATTTCCGATGAAGAGTATGAGAATTTCAAGCAATACGCCATTGCGCAGAAATTTTCCTACGACAAACAGAGCGAAAAGGTTTTGAAGCAGCTCAAGAGCGTTGCAAAGTTTGAAGGATATGATGTTGACAACGAAATAAAGGCTCTCGAGGCAAAACTCACGCATAACGAAAGCTACGATTTTGACCATTGGAAATCCGAAATCAAGAAACTTCTCAACAACGAGATAATGTTGCGCTATTATTACAGGCGCGGGGCGGTGCGCAACTCGCTCAACGACGACAAAATCCTTGATGCGGCAAAAGCCGTGCTGGATTCCCCGCAAAATTATTCGAACATTCTAAAACCCACGAAAAAGAAATAAGCTGAAAAATGGCTGTAGAAATACGCCGCGTAGAATCAAAACGCGACCTAAAGAAATTCATTCGTTTCAATTACGAACTTTATAAAAACAATGCTTATTCCGTGCCCGATTTGTATGAGGACATGGTGTCTACGTTTTCAAAGAAAAAAAATCCGGCTTTCGAGTTCTGCGATGCGGAATACTTTCTTGCCTACAAGGAAGGGAAGCTTGTGGGGCGCGTGGCGGCTATAATAAACAACAGAGCCAATGAAACGTGGCACACAAGCAATGTGCGTTTCGGATGGATTGACTTCGTTGACGACCGCGAGGTTTCCGGGGCTCTGCTCAATGCTGTCGGCGAGTGGGGCAAGGCAAAAGGCATGACCGATATAGTAGGTCCGCTCGGTTTTACAGACATTGATGCAGAAGGAATGCTCATTGAGGGCTTCGACCAACTGTCCACAATGGCAACGATATACAATTATCCTTATTACCCCGAACACATGGAAGCGTTGGGATATGAAAAGCAGACCGACTGGATAGAGAAAAAACTTTATGTGCCCGAGAGTGTGCCCGACGGATACCAGAGAGTGGCAGACATTGTAATGAAGCGTTTGAATCTTCACATGCATCACATAAAATCGCGCAAGGAAATCAGCGGCACAGACCTGCCTTACAGAATTTTCGACCTTATAAATGAAGCTTATTCGCCTCTGTTCGGATATTCCAAGATGTCCAGGAAGCAGGTGGACCAGTATGTAAAATCCTATTTCCGTTGCTCGACATGCGCATGATTTCTATCGTAGAAGATTCCTGAAAACAATCTTGTGGCGGTTGGAATTTCCATGCCCTCCATAGCACGTGCGCTGCAAAAGGCGCATGGAAAACTGTTTCCTTTCGGGTGGTTTCATCTCCTGAAAGCACTCTTCGTGAAACATTCCGATATTCTCGACCTCCTGCTTGTGGGTGTAAAACCGGAATACCAGAGCAAGGGCGTCAATGCATTGCTCTTTGCCGACCTCATACCCACATGCATTAAAATGGGATTCCGATATGGCGAAACCAATCCCGAACTCGAGGAAAACGAAAAAGTACAAATGCAGTGGAAATACTTGAAGAGCGAAACTCACAAACGCCGTCGCTGCTATCACAAATCGCTGTAAAAAACTTTCGGAACGCTCAATTTTTGCGCGTGAATTATTGCCCGAAAAAAACATAAGGCATGTTGTAAAAAATACAAGCCATGTATTTTAAAATATAAGGCACTTATTTTAAAATAAGTGCCTTATATTTTTTTGCCTTTCCAAGTGTTTGAAAAATAACAACTTATAAAAGGCGCAAAAATCCGTGTTTTTTCCGCTTCCCAAGGCTCGCTTTTCAGGCTGTACGGCTCGCGAAAAACGCCCCGTGCAACATGCGGGAAGCCATGAGCATTGCGGTGAGAACCACGCAGGAAAACGTTTTTGCCAATACGGGTATGTTTGGTTCGGATGCCCGTTTCGGACGCAATGCAAAGGGCGGGCATCTCAAAAGACGGGACATAAAAAATAATGTAAATATGTGGCTCGTATTCTTTCGCGATTTCGTCATTTATAGCTACTTTTGTATTTCCTTAAAGATACGGTTTCGTGGCACAAAGACTCATACAGACCCAAAAACAAACACTTTCGCAAACGCTGACACCGCAACAGCTTTTGCAGGTGCACCTTCTTGAACTTCCGCTGAGGGATTTTGAACAGAGGGTTAACGACGAGATTCTCGAAAACGAGGCTCTCGAGGAGGGCGATGACAATGAACGCCACGACGAAGAGGAGAACGGAGAAAACGACTACGGAGACGAGGAAACGAAGGACGCGGACAGTTCGCGCGAGGACGCACTTGCCGACTATCTCAACGCCGACGACACGCCCGATTACCTTCTCGATTCCGGCAACGGTGATGACGAAAAGACCGCCAACCTGCCTTTCGGACAGCAAACATCGCTGTATGAGGAACTGACGGCGCAAATAGCCGAACACCACCTTTCCGACGAGCAGAAAAGGGTAATGGTCTATCTCATAGGCTCGCTCGACAGCGACGGATTCCTGCGCAAGGACTCGCAGAGGCTTAGTGATGAAATGGGAATCTATCACAACATCAACGTAAGCCCGCAGGAAATAGACAAACTCGTATCTGTGATGCAGACTTTCGAACCGCGCGGAATAGGAGCGAGAAATCTGCAGGAATGTCTCAAGATTCAAATTCTTGCCGAGGACAACAAATCGCCTTACAAGGAACTTGAGCTTCAGGTCATAGAGAATGTTACAAGGATTTCACCCGTAAGCGTTGGGATGCCATAGCCCGCAGACTGCATGTGGACACAGAAACCATGGACAAAGTGATGTCCGAAATACGACACCTCAACCCGCGTCCAGGAAGTGCCTTGAACGAAATGTCGTCAGGCGATTCGCAGGAGGTAACACCCGACTTCCTTGTTGAAAACGACGGAAACGGTAACCTCAAAGTATCGCTCAACGAGGGCGAAGTGCCTTCGCTCAGAGTAAGTCGCTCTTTTCGCAACACCATAACCGAATATTCCAAAAACCGCAGCAATCTTACGCGCCAACAAAGGATACTTACATCTACACAAAGCAGAAAGTAGAGGCGGCGAAGGTATTCATTGATGCGGTGAACAGACGCAGGCGAAACATGCTCGCAACAATGGAGGCGATAGTGGAGTTTCAGAAACCTTTTTTCCTGGAAGGCGACGAAACATTACTGAAACCAATGATTTTGCGAAACATTGCGCAGCGCACGGGACTGGACATTTCCACAATTTCGCGCGTTAGCAACAGCAAATATGTAGAAACCGAGTTTGGCGTGTTCCCACTAAAATATTTCTTCAACGACAAGTTTGTAACTTCCGACGGAGATGTTCATTCCACAGTGGCCATACGCAAGGCTTTGGCGGAGATTATTGAAAAAGAAGACAAGAAAAATCCATACCCCGACGAGGTTCTTGCCGAAATGCTCAAGGAAAAAAGGATTTCCGGTGGCTCGTCGCACGGTGGCTAAATATCGTATGCAGCTCGGACTGCCGGTTGCGCGTTTAAGAAAATGACAGATAAATATCTTATACAGGTTTCCAAGATTATCTCGGTGCTTTTCAAACCGTTTTATTTCCCGGTGATAGCATTCATAGTGCTGTTGCTTTTCAGCTACATGAGTCTTCTGCCGCTGAGTGTGAAGCTTACGGTGCTCGTTATAGTATATGTGTTCACGGTGGTGCTGCCTTTGCTGTCCATTTACCTTTATCGCAAGATTAATGGTTGGACTCGTCATCAGGCAAGCCGACGCACACGCCGCCTTGTGCCTTACATCCTGAGCATGATGTGCTATGGTTGCTGCTTATATGTGATGACGCGGATGCGCATGCCGCATTTCATGAACGGGATACTTGTCGGTGCGCTTGCCATACAGCTTGTGTGCACAATTATAAACAACTGGTTCAAGATTAGCACCCATTCCGCAGCGGCGGGGGCGTGATTGGCGCATTGCTCGCCTTTTCGTTCCTGTTTTCGTTCGATCCCACGTGGTGGCTGTGCCTTACAATTGTCATTGCAGGGGCTGTGGGGTCGAGCAGAATAGTTCTGCGCCAGCACACACTCTCTCAAGTGGGTGTGGGGAGTGCTCGTGGGATTTTTCTGCGGGTTCATAAGCATATTATACGTATAAAACTTTTCATATTATGAAGCCTTTAGTAAGCATTATAATGGGCAGCACGAGCGATCTTCCTGTTATGGAGAAAGCTGCTGCCGAACTTGATTCAATGGAGATACCTTTTGAGATGAACGTCTCTCGGCTCATCGCACTCCCGAGGAGGTCTGTGAGTTTGCCAAAGGGGAGCCGAGGCGCGCGGCATCAAGGTCATCATTGCCGCTGCGGGAATGGCTGCGGCTTTGCCGGGAGTTATTGCCGCCCATACCACATTGCCCGTTATCGGTGTGCCCATTAAGGGTATGCTCGACGGACTTGACGCGCTGCTTTCCATAGTTCAGATGCCGCCTGCCATACCTGTTGCCACGGTTGGGGTGAATGCCGCTAAAAATGCGGCTGTGCTTGCCGAGGAAATGCTGGCTCTTACGGATTCCGACATAGCTGCCAAGGTGAAGGAGGCTAAGAGCAAGCTCGGCGAGAAGATTGTTAAGGCTAATGCCGAACTTGCGAAGGTGGAATACAAGTTCAAGACTAACTGACATACGCCTGCGGGCATATATGATTTGAGATTTGCGAGCCGGACACGTTTTCATGTGCCCGGCTCGGTTTTTTGTGTTTCCGGCATGCTACAAGGGTGGAAATCAGGGCGCATTTAGCCTACAGGATAAAGGCTTGTTTTGGGGCTTTTGTAAGTTGTTGTTTTTCAGGAGCCTGAAAAGGCAAAAAATATAAGGCACTTATTTTAAAATATGTGCCTTATATTTTGAAATAAGTGCCTTGTATTTTTTTTTTCTTACAAGGGGAACGTGTAAAAACCACATCGGATTTTGCATGAAAAACTCGGGTTTCCCGCGCGAAAAATCATGCACCGCGATTATCTTACGACAATCTTGTTTTTGAGCGTAACGCCATCCGATACTGCTTTGACTATATATACGCCGGGTGCAAGGTTTATGGTGGTTTCGTTGCGGCTCACGATGGTTCGCGCAACGGTCATTCCGCTCACGTCATACACCGTGATTTCTGCTTCACGGGCAAATCCGCTTATTCTCATGCCGCCGTCAACCGGTGTGATGCTGCCTTCGGAGACTTTGTTGTCGTCTATTCCCACGGGTGTGAGACCTACCATTTTGTCCATCCATGGCATGCGGTAGGACAAGTAGTCGCGTATGACTTGCACCTCGTTTTCGAACGAACCTGCGCATTGATATTCCTGATGTACTATTTGATTCATTATCGGCCAGCGTATGAAATTCAGATTTTGCGACTCCTTGAGTTCGTTTTCAAGACTGTCGATTATGAGGTTCAGGTTGTCGAGGTCAAGACCACGGTCATATCTTGCCTTGCTCCAAATGGTTTGCAGAAGTTTCCGCTCCGCGCCAATCACACGTCCCACAAATCCTTTCATGTTTCCCGCGCAGGAACTCTTGGACGAGGCGTAAAGAAAAGTGTTTATGTCGGAAATGGGATGAGTGCGGGAATCGTTTTCAAAAGCAAGGTCAAAGTCCCACACAGGACCTGTTCTGAAACGCGTGGAGTCTCTGTCCTTGTACATGTAAACGCTCCAATAGGTGTCGGTGTTGCCGCTGAGTTCGCCCACAAGGAAATGCTTAAGAAACGATTCGGGATCAAGAAAATTGCGATAGCCGTATTTGGCATTGAGATACAGGTTGCTGGCAAGGCGCGTAGCCATTTTGCCGAAATAGTCCTTTATATAGTTGAACTGCTGCGGCACAATGTCATCCTCATCGGGCGATTTAATGGTAACAGGCAGGCTGTATGCCGAAGAAGAAGTGGTGAAATGCGATTTTTCCTGGTCGGCGTAAGCGTCAACTTCCAAAAGGTATCCGCCGCTAAGGTTTGGTTCCGCAATATCTACGGGAGCCATTTCTGTAATACCCACACGGTTTTTCCTTACTTCTATCTGGTCGCAAAGCTGATAGGTTCCTTCGTATTCGCCATTGACTATAACGTCCACAAGTCTGCATGCAGGAGTATAATCCATGCCTATTGCTTCGCTAATCTTGAATGCCAGCGCGTTTCTCATCAGAGTTTTGTCGCCGTAGTTGTTTATAAGTGTCCACTTTCTGGCTTTTGCGGGCATATCCAACAGGCGTTTTTTGTTGGCAAGCTTGAGTTTGTAGGGCTTTTTGGGGAAATTCCACGAAGCATTGCCCCTTCCCCTCACTTCAAGACTGTCGGGTAGAAATTTTTTCCCGCTTCGGAAATCACACTTATTATTCCGGGAAGATACGTTTCCTTTGAGTCGATGTTTTTTGCGCCTTCTGTATTGATTATAACCGCAGGCAGATTTGTCGGAGTATAGAATTGCGAATCATCACCCTCGGACTCATAACCGTAAAACCTTATTTCCGCCACATTGCAACGCACATTGTTCGGACCGACATAGCGAACATATCTGAATCCGCGCGACACTTTTATCGTGGCATAGATTAAAATGTTGTTTCCGGGCGTTTTCTTAATCATGTAAAGCGGTACGGCATCGGAGAAATCGGGATTGTTAGCTCCTTCGAAGATTCCGAGCAGCATTCTTTGAGCCCAATCCTTTCGCGAAGCGTATGCCACACGGGTTATGACGTGTTTCTTTCCGAGATCAAGCCCTACCCACGTGTTGCTTCGCTGGTTTGAACCGTAGAAAGTTGAGAGATTTCCATCGAAAACCACTTCCGGACCTCCGCTTGAGTAATCTGCTTTTTCCGAACCCATAGGTGTTCCGGAAAGTTTCTTTACGGTTTGTGCGGAGATGCCTGCAGCGGCAAACAGTGTGGCTAATATTATCAGAATAGTACTTTTCATTGATGACAGTCTCGAAAGATATGTTGCAAATATAGTAAAAACGCCGCACATCACGGCATATCAAAGGCTTATCTTACCATGATTTTTTTATTTGTAACGTCATTGCCCGAAACTATTCTGACTATATACAGCCCTTTTGTAAGATTTATCCTGAAGTTTGCGCTTTCGGCAGTCGCTGAAACGGTTTCCATTCCGCTCATGTCGTATATGCTGATTTTTTCTCCGCTTTTGAGTCCGTTTATTTCTATTCCGCCGTCTGCGGCAACTATATCAGCACCGGCGTTGCGGGTTTTGATTCCTTCAATTCCCACGGGAATCAGCCCTACCTTGTTGTCCATCCATGCCAGACGGTATTCCAGAAAATCGCGAACCACTTTCATTTCTCCTTCATAGGACCCGGTTATCTGGTAGTTCTGATTAACGATTTGGTTCATGATTGGCCAACGGACGAAGTTGAGTTTCTGCGATTCGTAAACCTGTGTCTGCATGCTGTCGAGGAACAAGTTCAGATTTTCGAGCGTTAATCCGCCGTTGTTTCTTGCATCGCTCCAGAGTTTTCGCATTCTTGTACCTTCCACACCTATTACCTTTGCCACGAAGTCCCTCATGTTCCCCGCGCTCGTGGTATTGGGCGAGAGGAAAAGGAATTCCGGATTTCCCACAACGGGATGTACGCGAATATCATTCTCGAATGCAAGGTCGAAATCCCATACCGGTCCGGTGTGGAAGCGTGTTGAATCGCGGTCTTTGTACATGTGCACACTCCACCAGGCATCTACGTTTGCCGCAAGTTCCTCAACCAAAAAACGGCGCAGGAAAGAGTCTTCGTCAAGATAGCGACGGAAGCCCATTACCGGGTTGTTGTATGACGGTGAAGCCACACGACTCACCATACGATTGAAAGATGTTTGCAGATAATTGTATTGCGCGTCGGTTATGTCGTCTTCGTCGGGATATTTCAGAGAAACCGGGAGCGCGAAATCCTTGGTGGTGAACCATTTCTTCTCTTCTGCGGCATAAGCATCGATTTCCACGAGATAACCTCCCGTAAGTTCCGAACCGCTATTGTCTTTCGCACCCATTTCCGTAACATCCACGCGGTTTTTCTTCACTTCTATCTGGTCGCAAAGCTGATACGTGCCCTTATATTCGCCATTGAACATAACGTCTACCATTCTTCCCGCCGGAGTATACTCCATTCCCATCATTTCGCTTATTCTGAACGCCAGCAGATTCCTCACCAGAGTTTTGTCGCCGTAGTTGTTTATCAGCGTCCACTTTTTTGCTTTTGCCGGCATACCGAGCAGTCGCGCTTTGTGGGCGAGTTTGAGTTTGTAGGGCTTTTTTTGGAAATATCCACGAGCCGTTTCCTCTGCCGCGAATGTCCAAACTGTCGGTAAATATGCTTGAACCTTCATCGGAAATCACGTGTATTATGCCCGGGGTGTAGATTGTTTTTGACGTAATCTCCTTTGCGCTGTCGGTATGTATTACTACGAGCGGAAGATTTGTGGCGGAGTAGAAACGATTGTCGTTGCCTTCGCCCTTTTTCCCGTAAATTTCAGTTCGGCTACGTTGCATCTCACATTGTTTGGACCTACGTAGCGCACATATCTGAAACCTTTCGTTACTCTCGGGTATTTTGTGGTGAGTTTTCCCTCCTGCGGCACGTCTTTAATCATATAAATTGGCACGGCATCGGTAAAATCGGGACTGTTTGCCCCTTCAAACACGCCAAGCTGCATTCGCGCCGCACTGCCATTCCTTGGCGCATAAGCAATTTTGGTTATTACGTGTTTTTCTCCCAAATCGAGTCCCACCCAAGTGTAACTGCGGTCGTAGGATGCGAAAAACGTGTTGAGATTATCGTCAAAAACACTCTCTTTTGTGTTTACCGTTGTCGAAGGATTGCCTGTGGTGTAGTCCACAGAGTATGTAGAGCCGATAATCCTGCCTGTAAGCGGTTCGGTTTGCGCTTTCAGCGACAGCGGCATCAGGAAAAGTATGGCGAGAGCCGGAAGAAGTTGTCTCATAATGGTATATAATATCAGTATGCAGCACAAATTTACAAAAAGCATTAAATTTGCCGAAACAATGAACGGAAAAAGCATAGTAATAATGGGAGCCACGAGCGGAATAGGTCGTGAAGTGGCTGAAAATCTCGCTCGTCGCGGGTGGAAAGTGGGAGCATGCGGGCGCAGAAACGAACTTCTTGAAAGTCTGAAAGCCGAATATCCCGAAAGCATAAGCACAATGCAGACCGACGTAAACTCTCCCGATGCAGCAGGAAAGCTTTCGGCGTTCATAAAAAGCCTTGATGCCCGTACTTATCTGCATTGCAGCGGCATAGGGTGGCAAAACGTGCAGCTTGAAAGCGAAAAGGAAATTGCCACGGTGCGCACCAACGGCGAAGGTTTTGCGCGATGTGTGGGCGAGGCATTCCGTTGTTTTTCCGCCACAGGCGGACACATAGCCGTCATATCCTCCATAGCCGGCACCAAAGGGCTCGGTCCCGCACCGGCATACTCAGCAACAAAAAGATTTCAAAACACATATATCGATGCACTTGAACAGTTGGCGTGGCAAAGGCATCTCGGCATAAAGTTCACCGACATCCGTCCGGGTTTTGTGGCTACGGATTTGATTAACAACGGAAAGGGCTATCCCATGGTGCTTCGAAAAGAAAAGGTGGCGGAAAGTGTGATAAAAGCAATAGAACGCAAACGCCGCGTGGCGGTCATTGACAGCAGATATTCCCTGCTTGTGGCACTGTGGCGGTGCATTCCGCGATTTTTGTGGAAACGTCTGCCGATTGTTCGTGCTAACAAAAAACGGTAGATGAGCATGGGCGTTCGTGCCGAAATCACACCGATTTCCCCAAACCTCTGAAAACCAGACGTATAAGCCAAATTTCAAAGATTTTATAAGTTGTTGTTTATCAGATATTTGAGATGCCCGAAAATACAAGGCACTTATTTTAAAATAAGTGCCTTGTATTTTAAAATATATGGCTTGTATTTTTCAGCACATGCCTTGTGTTTTTTGCGTAAAGCGGATATGGCGTTCCGAACAGCCGAAATCGGAGCACCATTTCTGCATGTAAATGTTATTTCATGTAAAATAGCGGATGCGGCTTTCGGACTTGCGCGTTTTTTAGTAACTTAGCTCCGTAAAAACCGCATAAAATTATCCTGAGCATAATGGACAGTTATCATAAAGTTTCGCTTAAGGGCAAGATTGTAAGGGTGGGGCTTATTTTGATAAGTGCTTTGCTGGTTACTTATCTGCTTCCGCGCGAGAAACGTTTCGGGTTTGATTTCAAGCTCAACAAGCCTTGGACGCACAGCAGGTGATAGCCGATTATGATTTCCCTATTTATAAGAGCGATGCCGCTCTGTCGTCGGAACGCGACAGTGTGGAAAGGCTTTTCCAACCTTATTACAACGAAGATGTGTCGGTGGGGAAAACGCAGGTGAGACATTTTCTGCACGATGTGGGAATCGGGTGGTTTGAAAGGCACACCGGCGGCTATCGTTAAGCTTGTGGTGAGCCGTTTGAACGACATTTATTCTGCCGGAGTGGTGCGCTCGGGGGAATTGCGAGCCATGAATGACAGCAGCATAAGCGCGGTGAGAGTGGTGAGCGGCAGAGAGGCGAAAAGCCGAAAGCTCGGCGAAATTTTCTCTACGCGTACGGCATACGGCTATCTGCTCAATTCGGACACGTCGATAGTTACGCACGAACAGATGGTGCAGTTGAATCTCGTGAATTACCTCGAGGTCAATCTTAACTACGATTCGAAACGTTCGGCAGCCGCCAAGCACGACTTGATGGAGGCTATATCGCCCACATACGGGCTTGTGCAGCGCGGACAGAAGATTATTGACCGTGGCGAAATCGTTACTACGAAAACTTTCGACATCCTGAAGTCGCTGGAAAGGGAGTCGCAAGTGAGAAACGTGCCATCGAAAGGCATGCCTCTCATTATATTCGGACAGTTCCTGCTTGTGGCAATAGCGTTCTCGGCTTTCTTTGTGTATGTAAAGATTTATCACAAGAACTATTTTGAGAACATACGCACGTTTTCGTTCATGCTTTCGCTCATGACGCTTTTCCCGATTGCGGTGTCGCTTCTGCCCACGTCTTCAAGGGCTTTGGCTTTTCTCGTGCCCTTTGCCATGGTTGGCATTTTCATGAGAATTTTCACCGACACCAATACGGCGTTTCTCATCATGGGTTCAACGATTTTCATAAGCTCGCTTGCGCTTGTCGATCCCTTTGAATTTATAATAGTGAACTTTTCTTCGGGCGTGGCAGCCATATATGCGCTTCACGATTTGCAGCAACGTTCGCAACTGTTCCAGACTGCGGTCATAGCAACGGCAGTGTCGGTTCTCACAGCCATGGCTTTCGACTTTGCGCAAGGCATGGAAATAAAATCGCTCGACAACATGCTTTATGTATATCTGTTTATCAACGGCATTTTCCTGCTTTTCTCCTATCCTTTGCTCTATCTGGTGGAGAAACTCTTCGGATTCGTGTCGTCGGTAACGCTCATAGAACTCTCGAACATCAACAATCCGCTTCTCAGAAGGCTTTCGAAAGAGGCGGCGGGCACTTTCAACCATTCCATGCAGGTAGCCAATCTTGCCGCCGACGCAGCTTCGAAGATAGGTGCCAAAGTGTTGCTCGTGAGAACGGGAGCCATGTATCACGATATAGGAAAGCTGAAAAAATCCTGCCTTTTTTACCGAGAACCAAAGCGGAGTGAATCCTCACGATCAGCTTTCACCCGAAGGCAGCGCGAGGATAATTATATCGCATGTGCCGGAAGGTTTGAAACTTGCCGAGAAAAACCATCTTCCTTCGGCGGTGAAATCGTTCATTTCCACTCACCACGGGCGCAGCAAGGCGAAATATTTCTATATAACCTGGCAAAATGCCCATCCCGGCGAGAAACCGGACGAAGATGTCTTTACTTATCCCGGTCCTAACCCATCCACCCGCGAGCAAGCCATATTGATGATGGCGGATTCGGTGGAAGCGGCATCGCGTTCGCTGAAAGAATATTCCGACGAATCGATAAGCGAACTGGTAAACCGCATTATCGACACACAAATCAAGGAGGGATATTTCCGCAAATGCCCCATCACGTTTGACGATATAGACAAAACCAAGGACGTGTTCATTGAAAATCTGAAAACAATATATCATTCAAGAATACAATACCCCGAACTGAACGCCGCAACCGTTAATGATTCGAAACAACGCAACTTCGGAAATCTTTTCGGGAATCGTAGAAAACAATAAAAACGCAACAGCAATGGAACGTACTATTAATATATTGTGCAAAAAACAATGGCGAAACAATAGAAATGCCTCTCGGAAGCACTGTGTTTGAAGCCTACGAAGCTTTGGGCGTTAAAATGGAGCACGGAGCGGCTTGCGCAGAAGTAAACAACACTGTAAGAAGTCTGAATTACGTGTTGTTTTCGAACTGCGACGTTAAGTTTCTCGACATAACCTCTCCTTCGGGCATGAGAACCTATACGCGCTCGCTCTTTTTATATTGTGCAAGGCAGCAGGCGACTTGTTTCCCGGCGTGTCAGTAAGAATAGATACTCCGGTGTCTAACGGTTATTATTGTCGCATAATAAAAAACGAAGAAATAACCGAAAAGGAAGTGGCAGAACTCGAAAAACGTATGCGGGAAATAGTTTCTGCCGACATTCCTTTCAGAAAAATCAAAGCACATACCGCAGATGTGGCAAAAAGATTCAGGGAAGCGGGAATGGAAAGCAAAGCAAAACTAATAGAAAGCACAGACAGTCTCTATTCTTGCTATTATATGCTCGGAGATACCTTGGATTATTATTACGGTGCGCTTTTACGTTCCACGGGAAGCGTATGGCTTTTCGGAATAGAGAAATATCATGACGGAGTTTTGCTTCGTCTTCCCGACGCTTCCAATCCTTCGCAGCTCAAAGCCAAGACCAAGCAGGAAAAGATGTTTGGTGTTTTCAACGAAAACCATCAATGGCAGGGAATAATGGGACTTAACACCATAGGAGACCTTAACGAAATGCTTTCGAAGGGACTTGAAAACCTCGCAATCAATGTTTCGGAGGCTTTGCAGGAGAAAAAAAATAAGCAACATAGCAGAACAGATTGCCAAACACAAAGAAGTAAAAGTCGTTCTCATATCCGGACCGTCATCAAGTGGGAAAACCACGTTCAGCAAACGGCTTTCGGTGCAACTTGCTGCCTGTGGTTTGAAACCGTATCCCATTTCCATGGACGATTATTTCGTGGATCGCGAAAAAACTCCCAAAGGTCCCGACGGAGAATATGATTTCGAGAGCGTTTATGCGCTTAACATTCCGCTGCTTTCCCATGATCTTGAAAATCTTATCGCAGGAAATGAGGTGGAATTGCCGAGATATAATTTCCATACGGGTAAGAGCGAGAAAAAGCGGGGTACATCTTAAGGTCGATAACAATATGATTCTCGTCATAGAGGGTATTCATGCGCTCAATCCCGAACTTACGAAGCAAATTAATGAGAAAAACAAGTTCCGTGTATATGTTTCGGCTCTCACATCTATACTTCTCGACGACCACAATTACATTCCCACAACCGACAACCGCCTTTTTGCGCCGCATTGTAAGGGACTACAAATATCGCGGATACTCTGCGCAGGAAACCATACGCCGTTGGTCCAGTGTGAGAGCGGGAGAAGAAAAATGGATTTTCCCTTATCAGGAGAATGCCGACGTAATGTTCAATTCCGCTTTGCTTTTTGAGCTTGCGGCTTTGAAGAATCAGGTTCTGCCTCTCCTGCAACAGGTGGGCGAGAACGAGGAAGAGCATTCTGAAGCCCATCGTCTTGCAAAATTTCTCTCATACATCAAGCCCATTCCCATAGAAGGTTTGCCGCCAACGTCGTTGTTGAGGGAATTTCTCGGAGGTAGCACGTTTCATTATTGATTAAAACTAAAAACATTGCAACAACTTTCGGAATGAGAGTACTGATAGTAAATACGTCAGAGCATACCGGCGGCGCGGCAATAGCTGCTGCGCGGTTGCGCGAGGCTTTGGGCAACAACGGCATCAAGGCTACCATGCTGGTGAGCCGTAAAGAATCGGAAGCAATTACCGTGGCGGAGCCACGCGATACGGGCAGGATGAAATACAATTTCCTTCGCGAAAGATTTACAATATGGAAAGCGAACGGCTTTCGCAAGCACAGACTTTTTGAAGTTGATGCTGCGAATTTCGGAATAGACATAACCGGGATGAAAGACTTCGAGGAAGCCGACATAATTCACTTGCACTGGATAAATCAGGGTTTCCTTTCGCTTAAAGGCATTGCAAAAATTCTCAGGAGCGGAAAGCCCGTGGTGTGGACGCTTCATGACATGTGGGCTTTCACCGGCATTTGTCATTACAACGGAGATTGCGACCGCTATAAAGATTGTTGCGGCAAATGTCCCGTGCTTTACGGCGGAGGCTTTTCGCGAGATCTTTCGCGCAGAGTGTTCATGCGGAAACGCAAACTCTATTCCAATGCCAACATAACCTTTGTGGCTTGCAGCGACTGGCTTGCAAAATGTGCTTCATCAAGTGCTTTGCTCGAGGGAAAGCGTGTGTTGAGCATTCCGAACCCCATAAACACGAGGCTATACCGTCCGCTCAACATGGCTAAGGCTCGCGAATCGCTGGCGTTGCCGCTTGGCAGGAAACTGCTCCTTTTTGCCGCATATCGTGTTACGAATAAAATCAAGGGCATAGACTATCTTTGCGAATCTATCCGCATTCTTGCCGACGAACATCCCGATTTGGCTTCCAACATTGCGGTTGTGGCGGTGGGAAAGGAGAGTGATGCGCTCAAGGAACTGTTGCCGGTGAAAGTTTACTCGTTGGGTTATGTGGCAAATGAGAAAAAGATGATAGACATATATAATGCCTGCAATGTTTTCATGATTCCCACAATGCAGGATAACCTTCCAAACACAATCATGGAGTCTATGGCGTGCGGTGTGCCCTGTGTGGCGTTCAATGTGGGCGGCATTCCGCAAATGATAGACCATAAAACCAACGGCTATGTGGCTGAATACAAAAACGCCAAAGATTTTACGGAGGGCATAATGTGGTGTCTTGCTCCGGAGAACGCCGATTCTCTGGGCGAAAAAGCGAGAAACAAGGTGAATTCCACTTTCTCCGAAACCGCCGTGGCGCGGCGTTATTCCGATTTATATAACAGCTTGTCAGGAAGTAAAAATGACTGAAAAAATAAAATTCACGGTGGCAACCGTAACCTATAACGCCGCCAATGTAATAAAGCGCACTCTTGACAGTGTGGAAGAACAGGACTATCCTTACGTGGAACATTTGATGATTGACGGAAATTCGCACGACGGTACGGTGGCTGAGTTTCTTCATTATCAGGAACGCAACGCACGCGAGGCACGTCATGAGGTCAATGCGGTGAGCGAGCCGGACAAGGGCATTTATGATGCCATGAACAAGGCTCTCGCCATGGCTACCGGCGACTTTATTATTTTCCTGAATGCCGGCGACCGTTTCCACAGTGCCGATGTGCTTTCGCGCATTGCCGCATGTGTGGGCGCGGATACGGGTGTGGTTTACGGCGATACCGACATTGTGGACTCCGACGGGGCTTTCATACGCCACCGCAGGCTTTCGCCGCCGCGCCGCCTTACTTCGCGGAGCTTCCTTAACGGAATGGTGGTGTGTCATCAGGCTTTCTTTGCAAGGCTTTCCATTGCGCGAAAGGTGAACTACAATATGCGCTATCGTTTTTCAGCCGATTACGACTGGTGTATAAGAGTGATGAGAAGAGCCGAGCGTGCAAAAATGAAACTTGTCAATTCCGGCATCGTGGTGGCGGATTATCTTGACGGCGGAATGACGGTTAAAAACCACAGGAAGTCGTTGATTGAAAGATATGAAGTCATGGCGCGACGTTATGGTTTGATACGCGCAACCGCCATGCACGTCTGGTTCATGATTCGTGCCGTGATTAAAAAGTAGCGCGGCTCGAAAAATGAAACATGTTTTTCACGGCAGAACCCCAAAAGGATGAGGTTTTTCGTAAAAGGCTGATAATCCGAAGTTTAAGGCAATTTTGAAGGATTTTGTAAGTTGTTGTGGCTCAAAGACTTATTGGGGCAAAAAATACAAGGCACTTATTTTAAAATAAGTGCCTTGTATTTTAAAATATATGGCTTATGTTTTTTGCGATAAGCCATGTGTTTTTTCCGCTATGGCGTAACAACATCGTTTTTTCCTGTTTTTTCGTCTTGTTTATCCCGTGTTTTTAGGTTTGCGAGCCGTGAGCGAACGGCTATACCCATTTTTGCAACCCGGTTGCACTAAGCATGCGCTATTTTTGCACCTGTAAAACAAGTAATCATGAAGAAAACAATATTGATAATAGCGGTGTCGCTCGTGGCTTTCGGTGCAATCATGTACACAGGCAGGAGCGGCGAAAGCGCATTGCACGAAGAAGAACACGAACACGCGGAAGCCTACGACATGGCTAATATTCCTTTGAGCGAAGAACAGATAAAGGCTGTGAAGCTTGCCACTTCGCCCATAGAATTTCGCGACATGGACCTCGGCATAAAGGTTAACGGGCGGCTTGTGGTGCGTGCGCAAAACACGGCGGAGGTTAGCAGCACCATGGCGGGCGTTGTGAGAAAGATTTACGTGAACGAGGGCGACAAGGTGGCCAAGGGCAGCGTGATAGCAACGGTTGAAAATCCCGAAGTGTTGGCTCTTCAGCGTGAATACTACTCTGTGTGCAAGGAAACGGAGTATGCCAAGAGCGAGCTTGACCGCCAAAACTATCTGGCAAGCCAGGGCGCGGGGCTCGGAAAGAATCAGCAGCAGGCTTTGGCGCAATATAACATTTCCGTAGCCAAACAAAACGGAATGGCACGCCAACTTGTGCAGTTCGGCATCAGTCCCAAGAGTGTGGGCGCGGGGAAATTCACGTCCGCATTCCCTCTGCGTTCGCCCATAAGCGGAACGGTGGGCAGGATAACGGCAAATCTGGGCAGCTATGTGGACATGCAGACACCGGTGATGAGTATTAACAACAACAATGCCGTGGAGTGCGACCTCAATGTGTTTGAAAAAGACATTGACAAGGTGAAACGCGGTGCAAAGGTGCTCATAGCCATGACAAACCAGGGCAACCGCACCATAGAAGGATATGTGAGCGGAATAAACGAAAACCTCAACGAGGGCGACAAGAGCGTGGCGGTTCATGTGAAACTCGACAACCGCGACGGCGAACTCTTTGGGGGAATGTATGTAACGGGTCTCATTTCCACGGGAAAGGAAAAGGTGGAGGCTGTGCCGAGCAAAGCCATTGTGAAAGACGGTAACAAATCGTATGTGTTCGTTCATAATGTGAACCACTCGCTTTCCTACAAGAAAACCCACCATTTCAGCCGCCGCGAAGTGAAAACCGGTATAACCGAAAACGGATATACGCAAATAGATTTCGTGGAACCCACAAACAAAGACCTGCCGGTTGTAACCAACAGCAGTTACTATCTTGCCAGCGCGGTGAGCGAGCACGGCGAACACGATCATTAAAAAAACGTTTATCCCGTTGTGTCATGTTTCAAAAACTCATAGAATATTCTATAAGCCATAAGCTTGTAGTAGGCGTACTGAGCATTCTTCTCGCGGCATGGGGCATAGTGTCGCTCGTAAGCCTGCCGTTCGATTCCACACCCGACATAACCAACAATCAGGTGCAGGTCATAACCCAGGCACCCTCTCTGGGAGCGCAGGAAGTGGAACAGTACATCACCACACCCATTGAAATGGCAATGGCAAACATTCCCCGGCTCGAAAAACGCAGAAGCATTTCGCGCAGCGGGCTATCTGTCATCACTCTTGTCTTTGACGATGATGCCGACATCTACTGGGCGCGTCAGCAAGTGAGTCAGCAGTTGAAAGAAGTGGAAGATGACCTTCCGTGGATGGAAAAAAACTTCGCTTGGTCCCATAGCCACGGGGCTTGGTGAGATATATCATTACACAGTAAGGGCGAAAAAGGGATACGAGGACAAATATTCGCTTACGCAATTGCGAACAATTCAGGACTGGATAGTACGCAAACAACTTTCCGGCACAAAAGGGTTGGCTGAAGTCAGCGGCTGGGGCGGTTTTGTCAAAGAATATGAGGTGGCTGTCAATTCCGAGAAACTCAATGCCGCAGGCGTAACCGTGCCCGAGGTATATGCCGCCCTCGAAGACAATAACGAAAACACCGGCGGCAGTTATATCGAGCAGAACGACAAACAATATTACATACGCGGGCTTGGTGTTGCGAAAACTCTCGAAGACATTAAGAACGTTCCCGTGAAAACGGTGAACGGAACGCCTATAAGAGTGGGCGATGTGGCAAAAGTGCAGTACGGCTCGGCAACACGTTTCGGCGCAGTTACGCGAAACGGCGAAGGAGAAGTGGTTGCCGGAATTGCCATAATGCTCAAAGGCGAAAAACTTTCAGGATGTGAGTCGAAGAGTAAAGGAAAGAATAGCCCAGATACAGAAAAGCCTGCCCGAAGGAGTGGTTATAGAACCGTTCATAGACCGCACGCAACTCGTGAACCGCGTTGAAAACACAATAGCTCACAACCTTATAGCCGGCGGATTGATTGTAATTTTCATTCTCGTGCTTTTCCTCGGAAACTGGTGGGCAGGACTTGTGGTGGCAAGCGTCATACCGTTGAGCATGTTGTTTGCATTCGGAATGATGAGGCTCTTCGGATTGAGCGGAAACCTCATGAGCCTCGGCGCAATAGACTTCGGAATGATTGTGGACTCTGCCGTGATAATTGTAGAGGCTGTGTGTCTGCACATAGAGCAGCAAAAAGCCAAATATCCCGGCATGCGGCTCACGCAAAGAGACATGGACGGCGAAGTGCTCTATTCCGCATCGAAAATACGCCACTCCGCAGCCTTCGGAGAGATTATAATAATGATTGTATACGTTCCGCTCATGACTCTCGCGGGTATAGAAGGCAAAATGTTCCGCCCCATGGCTATGACAATATTCTTTGCCATAATGGGAGCCTTTATATTGTCGCTGACATACGTTCCCATGGCGAGCGCATTGTTTTTGAACAAAAAGATAAGCACCGGCAAAAATATTGCACACCGAATGGTAGAAAAACTTCACGGTTGGTATGAGCCGGTTCTCTCTTGGGCAATAAAACATGACTGTGAACTTATTGTCGGAGCCGTGTGTGCGTTTGTAATAAGTCTCGCGGCGTTTTCAAAACTCGGCGGAGAATTCATACCAAGTCTGGAAGAGGGCGATTTTGCTGCCGAATTGAGCATGTCGCAAGGCACAAGTCTCAGCCAAATGACCGAAGCAACTACAATGGGTGAGAAATTGCTTAAAACAAAATACCCGGAAATAAAACAAATAGTAACAAGAATCGGCAGCGCAGAGATTCCAACCGACCCGATGCCTGTAGAAAGAGCGGACATGATGATTGCGCTTAAGCCCAAAGCGGAATGGACGAGCGCGAAAACCAAAGACGAACTCATGGAAAGCATGAGCAAAACTCTCGAAACCATACCCGGGCTTGAAGTAGAGATGAGTCAGCCGATTCAGATGAGGAATAATGAGCTTATAACGGGAATTCGTCAGGACGTTGCCATAAATATTTACGGCGAGGACCTTGATGTTTTGGCTGAAGAGGCTTCCAAGGTTGCGGAGATAGTGAAAAAGGTGGACGGTGTAACGAATCCTTACGTTGAAAAGGTACAAGGTCTTCCGCAGATTCAGGTTGTTTACAATCATGAGCGTATGGCGGAGTACGGTATCTCGATAAAAGATGCCAACAACATACTTAAGACGGCTTTTGCGGGAAATGCTGCGGGCGCAGTCTATGAAGGTGAGAAGAAGTTCGATATAGTTTTGCGTCTTGACAAGGATTTGCGCAACGACATCTCTTCTCTCGAAAATCTTTACCTTCCTGTTTCGGGCGGAGGGGCAATTCCTCTTTCCCAGGTGGCTAAGGTGGAATACGTTGAAGCACCTTCGCAGATTACTCACGATGAAGGTACGCGCCGCATCTATGTTGGTTTCAACGTAAGAGGACGTGATATTGAGAGCACGGTAGAAGAGATAGAGCAACTTGTGAGTAAGAAGATTTCTTTGCCTGCCGGTTATTATTACACCTATGGCGGTGAGTTCCAAAACCTGCGCGATGCAGCCAATCGCCTTTCCATTGCCATTCCTGTGGCTCTTTGTCTTATTCTTTTGCTGCTCTACGCCACGGTGAAAAGCATTCGCGAAACGCTTTTTGTGTTCAGTGCCATACCGCTTGCGGCTATAGGCGGAATTTGGGCGTTGTGGTTGCGGGGCATGCCCTTTTCCATATCGGCGGGAGTGGGTTTCATAGCTCTTTTCGGCGTTGCGGTGCTCAACGGAATTGTTCTCGTGGGTCAGCTTAACGACCTGCGAAACGAGGGAGTGGACAATATTACCGAGAGAATTATGAAAGGATGTATGATAAGGCTCCGCCCGGTGTTGATGACGGCTCTTGTGGCAAGTTTCGGCTTTTTGCCCATGGCTCTCTCCCATGGCGACGGTGCGGAGGTGCAAAGACCGCTCGCCACAGTGGTTGTGGGGGGACTGATAACCTCTACGGCGCTCACGCTTATTGTTTTGCCGGCGGTTTACAAGGTGTTTACAAAAAAGTAAAGAGGAATGATTTCAAACAGAATATTCGTTGCCGCCGTTGCAATGCTTGCATGGATTGCGGCGGGCGCACAGAAAAGGCTCACAATGCAGGAATGTATTGACATGGCGGTTAAAAACAATTACGGCATAAGGGCTGCCGAGGGCGAAGTGGAGAAATCGCAACTGATGCAAGGCGCGGCGTGGGACTTGGATAAGACTTCGCTTTCGCTGAAACAGGATCCCACGTCGGGAGGTAGCCCGGACAACAGTCTTACATTGAGCCAGAGTTTCGATTTCCCCACGGTTTATGCGCTGCGGCGCAGGGAGTTTGAAAGCCGAAACCGCAGTGGCGAAAAGTCGTGCCGGTTTGAGTCGCAAGCAGCTGTCGGCGGAGGTGGCAAATGCCTACGGTCAAATGGTGTTTGTCATTGAAAAAAAACGAATTCTCGCGGAGCAGGACACGATAATAGGAAAGTATCTCCACCTTGCCACTGTGAGGTATATGGCAGGGGAGGCGCGACAGTTGGAAAAAGCTCACGGCGAGCCGTATGAGGAGTGAAAACCGTATGGAACTGGAAAAGACCGATGCCGAATATCGGGCTTTGAAGCAGAAGATGCGCGAGCTTTTGAACACGGACGAAGATATTGCTCCCGCCGACGAACAGCAGAAACCGCTTACCTATGAAGAGGCCGGCAGTATTGATTTTGCGAGCACCGCCGAGGGAGAGTATTACAGTAAAGCCCTTGACATGGGCAACCGCAAGGTGTCAGAGGCAAAAAGCGGCTATCTTCCGAATTTCAGTGTGGGTCTCAGCACGCAAATGGTCTTTAAGGGCTGGAATCCTTACCATGTTGATCGCAGCCGTTTCGGCAAAGGCGATTTCATGGGTTTCGAAGTGGGAGTGGGATTGCCCTTGTTTTCGGCTCAACCCGCGCCAAGGTGAAAGCGGCAAGAAAAGACCGCGAAATCACGGAGCTTTACGGCAGACAGTCAATGCAGCGCATGCAGACCGAGTATGACATACAGAAGGGCAACTACCTTGCGGCCCGCAAGCGAATAGACTATTATACCGGCGAAGGGCCTTTGCGGAGGCTCGCGAAATGGCAAGAATAGCGCAGGTGTCGTATGAAAACGGCGACATAGGCTATGTGGAGTACATACAAAGCCTTTTGGAATCGGTGAACACCCGTTTGAAATATGCAGAAACGGTAAGGGAATACAATATTGCCGTGATAAATCTGCGCAACATGGTGAAATAAACTCGAAGCATGTTCCCGGTATCGACATAAATCCATAATTTTGTACTGCATAAGACGTTAGAAATATGGATGAAGACAAGTGTGTGGAATTGTTGGAAAAGCATGGAGTGAAGTCCACTGCCAACCGAATAATGATTGTAAAGGCTTTGGCGGAGGAGGAGAATCCCAAATCGGTGAAGGAACTCGAAGACAAACTTGTGCTTATTGACAAATCCAACATCTTTCGTGCGCTCACCATATTCAGGAAACATCACCTCGTACATACTATTGAGGACGGAAACGGAGGCATACGCTACGAATTGTGTATGAGCCACAGCAGTGTGGACGACGATGACGAGCATGTGCATTTCTTTTGTGAAAAATGCGGCAAGACTTTCTGTTTGAATTCCACACCTGTGCCGGCGGTGCAGTTGCCCGAAGGTTATGTTCATCGCAGTTCAAATTTCCTCGTCAAAGGTTTGTGTCCCGCATGTGCAGAGAAACACGGCACCCCAAGTCTGTAAAAAACACATTTCGGGTGCGTTTTTTTGAAGGTTGAAATCTCTTGTTTTTCTCACCTTTTCCCGTTATTTTTTATTGCGCTTGCGCATGCCGAAAAAAACATAAGGCTTATCGCGAAAAATACAAGGCACTTATTTTAAAATAAGTGCCTTGTATTTTAAAATATATGGCTTGTATTTTTGCCCCTTTGTACACATCTGAAATCCAATGACTTGGAAAGGCACAAAAAATGGCTTTTTCATGGGTGCGGAAAGGCTTGTGATTTTGTGGAAAATGTGATGAAAAATCCGTCCGTGTATCATGATAAAAACAGAAAACCTTGCAAGAGAAATCTTGCAAGGTTTGGAATCTGCGCTTCAAGATGGGCTTGAACCAACGACCCCCTGATTAACAGTCAGGTGCTCTAACCAACTGAGCTATTGAAGCAGTGTTTTGCTTGAAAAGCAGTGCAAATTTACGGCAAATATTTTAATTGCGAAAATTTACGGCAAAGAAATTGCATTTTTACCGTTATTTTTTGTCATTTCCGCTCAAAACAGCCGATTTGTTGCGTAAGCGACGGTGTTGACGGTTGAAGTTTCGGCAGCTTTGGCGTATGTCGAGCCGTGTGGTGTAAATAGCCAAAACAAAATAGCATATCGCCTGAATCCAAAGCCCTGTGTATTCGAAACTGACCTGCGAAAGCCTTGCGCCCTCGTTAGTCATTCTTACGAATCCGTTTATGCCAAACGTGGAAGGTATCATGTAAGCCACGTTTTTCCAGAACGCGGGCACGGCACTCCATGGCCAGGAAATTCCGGAGATGAACAAGAGCACGAGAGAGGAGAAGAGAATGACCATCATGCTCGACTCGCGCGTTTTAATGAAATGCGACACCACGATGCCCATGAACGCCACGGCAAGAAGGTATGGCGTGATGAATGCCACCACATCCGGGAAATGCTCCAATCGGTTGAAGTGGAAAATCATAGGCGTTATGCCGAGCACATAAAAGGCATTGGCAATGTGCACAGGTATATAGCTGAACGCACGCCCGAGAACAATTTCGAATGTGCCGCCTGCATGGCGGGCTATGGGGGAGAACAGCCGGAACATGTTCTTTTCGCGCATTGTGCCGGCGTTTATGCCCATGCCGAGAAGCATTGTCTGCTGAAGAATCATCATCAGCACAGCCGGGAGAAGGTATGATGCCACGCCGGTGGTGGAGTTGAAAAGATTAACCTCCTCATATTTCAGCGGCGCAGCGGTCAGCGCGTCCTGACGGTCGGTTGTGTTTCCCGCTTGTTTTATTTTGATTTTCGCGTTCATGCCCAGCGAAACATCGGTGTTGGCTATGGAAAACTGGCGGAAGTAAAGCAGCGTGCTTGCATCGCAGAAAGCATAAACGTAAGCCTGTTTGCCGGTATTTATGTTCTTGCTGAAATCGGCGGGAATGCGCACAATTCCATATACCTTGCTTCTCCTCATCAGTTCCTGCGCCTCTTTCATGTTTGCGGGCGTTTGCGTAACGTTGGTGTACTGCGAAGCATCGAGGTTGCGGATGTATTGGCGCGACAAACTAGAATTGCTTTCGTCTACAACAGCCACGGGAATGTCGCGGACTATTTCGTTGTTATATATATAGGAATAGAGAAGCGGATAGCCCAATGGCACGAGAATCATAAACACCAACACGGCTTCGTCGCGGAATGCAGTGTTCATTTCGTGAATCCAGACGAACGCCGTTTCGGACACCGTGCGCCAAAATCTCTTTATGATATTTCTCATGAAGTTCATCTCAAGGCTCGTATTTATATGTCAGCAGCACGCCTTTAAGTCTGTAGAGCACCGTGAGGGGCAGCAGCACAAAAAAGAAGCAGGAAGAGAATGTGGTCGAGGCAATAGAACGCCGGATAACCGTTTAACGCCCTGCACGCATAGATTTGAAAATAGTGTCTGAGGGGAAAGCAAACCGAAAGAGCCTTCAGCGACGGCTGCATGCTTGTTACGGGGAACGTGAAGCCCGACATGGAAATGCTTACGATAGCCCACAGAGACGACATGGACATTGCAAAACGGAAATTGGGGATTAAACCTATGAGGAAAACCCCGAAGCCCTGCGAAGCAAGGATAAAAAGATATGTCATAACGAGCATTGCCGGAATTCCACAGTGGCAAGGATATTTCATAACCCCGAACATGAGAAAGTTGTAGAATGTGCCGAGTACGAAAAATATCGCGGTTTGCGGCAGAAGCTTTCCCATCACTGCTTTGAATATCGAATTGTCGGCAAGAAGTATCCATTTTCGCGCCGTACCGTCTTTAAGTTCCACACCAATGGAATAGACCGTTGTGAGAAAGATAAAAATCATCATCGCGGCAGGTACGAGAACATTGTTGAGGTATATGGAATAATTTACCCACGGATTTCCTATTAAATGTTTCTCCACCACGATTGGCTGTAAAAAGGCATTGGTGTGCTCGTTGTCCACTCCTTTTGCGCGAAGAGTGCTACGTGTTGCCGCACCTCCCGTAAGTTCGCTCATAGTCTTGAAATCCTGAAAAGCAAGTGAGGCAGCAGTGAAATAAGAATAGTTGCAGTAGTAAGAAATTGTGGGTTGCCGCTGTGCTTGAAGGTCTTTTGAAAAATTTTCGGGAATCAGAAACGCTCCGTAAATCTTTCCGCGCTGCATCATGTCCCTCATCTCCGAAAAATCGCGGCAATGGGCAATGACTTTAGTGTGTTGAAAAGATTCTATGTTTCTTGTCAGCGAGCGCGAATTGGATGAATTGTCAAGGTCAACTATTGCCACGGGAAGTTCGGTGGGAACGCCGCGCCCCATAAGGGTCAGGAAAAACACGAAACAGGCTACGGGTGCAATTATCATGCAGAAAACGTAGAGCGGACTTGAGAAAATCCGTCTTGTTTCCCTTTGCGACACTCTTAAAGTGGTTTTTATCCTGCTAACGAACCCGGACATTTGTTTACTGATTGGAGATGTTTGCCGTCAGACAGTTTGTATTTGCCGACTTCTTGGTTATGTTTGCTTACAGATTTGTTTTGTTTTTGCCTGCGTCTTTGATGTGCTTTGAAACTTTCGGCTTACCCGTCAGTTTTTAATGGGAAAGATAACCGACATTCCCGGTCGCAATCCGTTTACTGTCTCGTTTGGGCGGGCTTTTATCTGGAAAGTTTTCAAGTCATAGGCACCTGTTGCTTTTGTTGCCTTCCATGCTGCGTAACTTCCCACGTCTTTCATGTAGTATGTGCGTAATGTTATTTCTTTGTTGCCGAGTGCGGGAACCGTTGCCTTGAATGTTTTTCCCGTTCCGAAATCTTTCAGCAAATTTTCCCTGACATTGAACGAAACCCACATTTTTCCCATCACCGATATGCTCATTATTGGTGCTCCCCGAGCCTACAAGTTCTCCGGCTTGGGGGAATATTTCGGTTACTTCGCCGTCTGTTTGTGCGGTAAGCACTGTTTCGTTTATGTATGACCGAACTTCGTTGATGGCTCCCTGAGCTCTTTTTACGAGGGCTTCGGCTGCTGCTTTGTCCTCCCTTCGTGCTCCGTTCACAGCCATTTCATATTGTGAGCGGGCGGCTTTTTCGGTGGCTATGGCGGCATCGCGTTGTGCCGAGGCTTCATCAAATTTTTGCGCTGCCACTACTCCTTGGTCGTAGAGGTTTTTATTCGGTTGTATGTCTTTTGTGCTATTTCCACTCCGGCTTTTGCTTTCTGCCACATGCTGTATGCGCCCTGAATCTGTTCTTTGCGTGCTCCGTTGCGTGCTTCGTCGCTTTGTGCCTGTGCCGCAGCTTCGGCGGCTTGTGCCTGTTGCAGTTTCGCTTCCACGTCGGGAGCGTCAAGAATTACGAGTGTGTCGCCGGCATGAACCGTATCGCCCTCTTCAACAAGGAATTTCACGATTCTCGAAGGCACTTTGCTCGAAACGCGATACTCTTCTAAGTCAGCCTGTCCCTCTATGTATTCGGTGGAAGGTTTAAGGAGGATAATTCCCATTACTGCCGTTGCAATTATTACTGCGGTGAAAATCAGCAATCCTATCGAGAGGTTCTTTCTCTCTTTTGTCATTTTAGCCATAAGCCTTATAGTTTTTCTTATTCCAGTGTTCCCAATGATTTTTTCAGATATACTTGTGTGAGGCGTGCGTTTATTTCCGCGTCAATCACCTCGCTGTGAGCCGACACCCAGGCTGTCTGCGCCGCAAGAAGGTCGCTCGTGGGAATTACTCCCTCTTTGAATCCCGCGTTGGCGGTTTTCATGTTTTCGTCTGCGCTTTCGCAGTTTTTGCGTGCGCGTGCCAGAGTTTTTTCGGCTTCTTTCACACGAAACGATTGCTGGTTCACTTGCAGCTCAATCTTTTCTTTTGCCTCTTCAAGCTCGTATTTTGCTATTGTCGCCTCTGATTTTGCGGCGCGAATCTTATATTTGTTTTCTCCCCACTCGAATAGTGGCGCGCTTACCATTACTCCCACGTTGAACATGCCTTTGAATTTCTTTTCGAAGCCGTTGTAAACCGACGGGTTGGTGAGCATGTAGTTGCCGGTCAGCACCACTTGCGGGAGAAATTCGGAACGGGCTATCTGAATCTTCTTGTCGTAGATTTTTGTGGCGAGTTCCAAACTGCGAAGCTCGGGACGGTTGACGTATGCCTGGTTCATGTCGAAAGCGGCATTGTTCTTAACCGGTGCCAATTGCTCTTTTTGTTCGTCTTCAAGGGTGAAATTGCTTTCAATGGGCATGCCGCAGAGCTGGCAAAGCAACATGCGCGAAAGCGTAAGCCCGTTGTCCACTTTGGTAAGCGTCATTTCAGCCTCGTTCAGTTTCACGCTCACCGTAAGTCCGTTAGCTTTTGTTGCCACTCCCTCCTTAATCATCTTTTGCATGTCGTCGTCAAGATGTTTAAGCAGATTCACGTAGCTTTCAGCGAGTTTCTTTTTGTTGGCAAGCGAAACCACACGCCAATATGCCTCGTCCACTTCGAGCACCACCTCCTGCGCCCCGCCGCGATGTTTTTCCTCGGCTATTTGTTTGGCATAGTCGGTAATTTCGTTGTATGCGCGGATTTTTCCGCCCATATACAGCGGCTGCGTAATGGTGAGTGCGCCGGCAAACATGTTTCGAGTGTCGGTTTCGAAGCCTTCGTTTATTTTCTTTCCCACGCCCGAAAATTCGTCAATCACGTTGTTGCCGAATTCGTTAAGCGCATCGGTCAGTTCGGGGTGGTATTTTTCCACAATTTGAGCCACCGAGGCGAGCGGTTGTGCTATCGACGAACCGAGATTGTTCAGTTTGTGGCGTGTGGAATTGTTAAGCAGATGTGTTTCACGGCTGTTGCGAAAATATGCAGCCGTTGCCTTAAGTTTAGGCAGGTAATTGGTTTTTGCAGCCTTGTTGTCGTAGCCGGCTTTTTCTATTTCCTTTTCGCCTATAAGCAATCTTTTATTGTTTGCAAGAGCCATGGAGCGGCAGCTGTCGAGTGTGAGCAGATTCTGCCCCTGTGTCGTGGCGGTTAAAAGCAAGGCGAACAGGAAGAAAACTATTCTTTTCATGCGCGTTTACCGTTATGTTGTATCATGCGGGTTTCGTTTATGTACAGTCCGCGTATGGCGGGCTGTTTACAACTGCAAAATTACCGCATTACGTATTTCGTGCAAAATAATATTTGAAATATTGGTGTGCAAAAATACCGGGAAATTATGCAGATATTACGAAATGCCGCAAATTTTATGTTTGTAAATGTCTTTTTATACCATTTCGGGAGCAATTTTGTGCGTTTTGAACATAATAAGTGCCACTTGTGTGGGACTGTGTGGAACATGTGCCGGGCGGAACGGAAAAAGTGGGGAGAAATGTGGGAAACACACGAATTTTTTTCGGCGTGGCATTTGGGCGGAAAGGCTCGAAAAACGCTTTTGTAACTTCATGGAAATCAGTACGTGGCAAAAGCCCGAAAATACAAGGCATATATTTTGAAATATATGGCTCGTAATTTGAAATATATGCCTTATGTTTTTTACGAAAAGGCTTATGTTTTTTTCGGCGTGCAATGCCGTCCGCAGAATTTTCTTTGAAAGTGCGTTTATGCAGGCAAAAACTAAAAAGGTGCGCCGGAAGGTTTCATTGCGGCGCACCTTTTTAGTTTTGTTGCGGCATTTACTTTTTGATAAACTTCCTGCCGTTGCTTATGTACAAGTTGCCCTTTTCGGGATTGGTTACTTTAAGCCCCGAAAGATCGTAAACTTCTGCGCTGTCCGGCTTTTGCTTAACGGTATTTACTGTGGTAACGTCCGAATCCGACCATGTGTCATCTTTTTTCGGTGCTGTGGATGTAGAATCGGTTTTCTCCGTAGGCAACAGACGGCTGTAAGCGTTCACATGTGTCATTTCGCCGTTATTATATTTGTAAAGTCCGCTATATGAAGAGCCTATCCATATTTTGTCTCCGTCGGCAAGTAGCGAACAAATCATGTCGTTGTCGCGGGGTGAGGGAATGGGATGTTTATCAAAGTTGGTGCCGTCGTAGCTTATAAGATATTTGTCCGCGCCGAACCATATTTTGTTGTCCTTGTCTATTATAAGCGAATTGGTGCAGTTTGTGGGAATGTCATAGTCGGCTGCAGTGAACTTGGTGAACGTTTTGCCGTCATACATAACTATTCCCGATTTTTTTTGTGCTCATCCATATATTTCCGTTGCGGTCAGTTGCCATTGCCGAAATGTTGTTGATGCCTTTTATTTGCACCACTCCCGTGCTTTCGGTGTAGTAGCCGAAAACATCGTTCGAAAGAATGTTCATTCCGCCAAACCACAGTTTTCCGTCATGGTCAAAAGTGAAAGCGTTAAAGGTTGCCATGGAACTCAATTCTATATAAGGTATGGAGAAAGAAGTCCAATCGTTTCCGTCGTACTTATAGAAAGCCAGCAAACTGCCCAACCATACGTTTCCTTTGTCGTCAAAGGCGAACTGCATGTTGTATTGTTTGGGACACATGCCGCTAACGGGAGAATAGAACGCGGTGATGGTGTTTTTTTCTAGCTTTGCCACACCCATTTTCCTTGTTCCGAACCAAACGGAGCTGCCGTTGCAGGCAACCGAAAGAATGTTGTCTTCGGGATTCGGGGCGTTGGTTCTGGTGTATATGGTGGTTTCTCCCGTTTTTGTGTCGAATTTTACCAAGCCGCCCTCTGTTGCGAGCCACATAGAGTTGCCGTTTACAGACATAGCCCTTATCCAATCGGTTGGAGCATAGTCTTTCGAATCGGAAAGCCTGGCATACGTACTTACAGACACGAGAGAAACAATAAGCCAAAGCACTGCTTTTGCAAAATGATTAAACTCTTTCATGATAATATTTATTTGGTTTTTGTTGTATGTGTTTTTAGTTTACCTGACCATGATGTTTTTGCGTTTATCTGGTTGCCGGTAGTCGGCTTTGCCATGCAGATTCACTTTTGCCTTACGGGAGCGGAAATATCAGGGAAGTTCGACCCGAAAGACGGTGTTTCTGTGGGAAGAAAAGAGAGTGGGATGTGTTTAATGCCCTTTTGTTCATGGCTTTAACTTGTTTTATTCTGCGACAAAGGTACCAAAAGTTTTTTTGCAAAAGTTTTTGAAGAAAAATATGCATTTCTTTTCAAGGAAAATGCATAGCTGCGTTTAGGCATCAGGGTTTGCAGGCGGAATGTGGGGGAAGTAAATTTGCAGGAAGAGATGCGGGGCGGATGTGCCGGCGCATGATTCGTGGCGGGAGGGAATGCTGAAAAAAAGAGTGGAGAAAGAGCATGAAAAAGCCCCGCCCATGGGGCGAGGCTTGGTATGTGGGTTTGAACGTGTGCTTAGTGACGTTGACGGCGAACCGATACGCGCGCGCACTTCCGGAGGAAGAGGAATTGCTTCCTTTGGTTTTCTTTTCTTTCACGCTTGACGTGTTTCCGCTGCGGCGGCTCGAGAGTGTACGGCTGCGCTTTTCTTTCTTTGCAACAACTGTGTCTTTTTTGATTTTGGTGGAATCGGTGGAGTCGTTTCCCCATATGTGTTGCTCGAAATCGGTCAGCTGCTTTTCGATTTTCTTTTGCTCTTTTGTGAGAGCGGAATCGGTGGTGCAGTAGTTGGCAAGTACTTTGCCCTGAAGGTTATTAGTTTTGTATATCTTGCCTTGATAACGGTTCATTGCGAAATAATCGTCCGCGCTCATGGTAGATGCGTTGTTGTAGTTGCTTCCTGTTAGCGGCAATTTGGTAAGGAAGGACGCGATGTCGTCATATTTTACCCAAAACATGGGATATTTGGCATCGGCTCCGCCGAAATCGTCGGCTCTTTTTCAGAACAGGGCACAATGCTGTTACTTTTGTGTGATAGGTTGCCGTATGCTGGTCGAAATACGAGCTTTCTTTCAGGAAATATTCAAGGACTTCGGCTGCGGGAATGTCGCTGTCGTTAATGTGCATTCTGCCGTCTTTTGTTTCATAATATATATGGTAGCGGTCAAGAATGTCCTTGGGTTTAACTTGATTCTTTGCATCGAAATTTTCATTGCCGTTGAGCGAATAGTCATAGGCTTTGACCTGTCCGCGCAGTATGAGTTTCAGAATGTAAGTGAAAAGATTTATCTGGTCTCCCTGCTGTTCGAGCGGATAATAGAGTGTGGCGTTTGCATCCTGTGTAAGGTCGAGCGTGCGATAGATGTCCCTGCGCCACGATACGTCTTTGGGCATGTCGGGTGCGGTGGGGAAATCGATTTGTGCGCGTTCGTCGGAAGTTTTTGGAGTTGCCGCAGCCGCTCTTTGCTGTCGCGGCACAAAACGCGGACGTGAAGGATTTGCATTTTTTGCCGTGTCGTTTGCCGCGTTTTTGGTTGGCGTTATTGCGCCCTTTGTTGCCGTGTCGGTTTTCTTTGCTGCAGGTTTTGCTTCAACCTGTTTCTTGGTTTGCGTCTTGCGCGGTGTGGATGCCGACTGGCGTTGGCGGCGCACTGAGAGGGTCGGCTGGCTTTCGCCGCCCGATTTGTTTTGTGCCTCTGCCGGTATGATCGTGAGCATAGCCATTACGGCGGTTATGACAGGGAGCAGGTATTTCGTCTTTAAGTTACGCATATTTCCTATCGTTGATGTATTTTCGTTAGTTTACTATAACCTCGAGAGCCTGAGGCAATGTGCGCTCTATTCCATCGGGTCCCACGGCTTTCACACGGGTTATGTAGAAGCGTTTTCCCCTTGAGAGCATTCTGAACATGTTTCTCTGTCTTTCGGTAAAGCTCGAGGAGTTGGAGATTTCTGGCACTGCGTTGCCCATGTTGTCAAAGAATACGGTTTCGAAAACCGAGCACTCTGAACGGAATGTTTAGCAGTCCGTCGTCTATGGCTGCGCCTATGCCGTGTGTGCCCATGAGTGTGGCTTTTGACAGAGGTCGTCCGCCTTTATACTGATTTGCGTTGCCTTTTTCGTCGTTAAAGGCTATGAAAGCCGTAGGATCGGGGAGTTTTCTCACATGGAATGTGAATTTTCCCATTTCCACGTTACGTCCTTCCATGTTTGCGGTAACGGTAATCACGGCATCGGTTCCCACAGCTGCGGGACGGGCAATGTATTTTCCGTTGCCGTTGGGCTGAAGTGTGCCGCCCGTCATGGAAACTCCGATCTTGTTGAGCGGAACTCCCGGAGCGGAAACGCTCATTGGGTTGTTGTAGCCGGCATAAAGGACGTTCATCAAATCGGCAGAGACTGTGGCGGAAGGAGCTACCACAGTGTATTTCTGTGTAAAGTTGCGGCGTACGGTGTTTCCCTGTCCGTTTTGCATTTCTATATATCCGGAGAAGTTGAAATCGCCTGTGCTTCCGCATGTGAACTCGTATATTCCGTTTGAAGCTACTTTGCGACCTCCTACATATATAGATGGGCGCATCGTTGTGTCCACAGCCGCCATAATAATCCTCGCACTGAATTTTCCGCCTTGCACTATGGTGTTGGAATTAGGTATTACAAACGCATCAAGTTCGTTTACACGGATGTCTTTCATGTCTATGTTTGAAACAAGATTGTGAAGCACAACTCCTTCTGCGTATCTCACATCGTTTTGGAGCTTGCTGAGCAATGCCACAGCGGCTGCCGTGGGAGTATTTTCAAACATGTATTGCTGCCAGTTCTTTCCAAGCGTGTTTTCGCGGCGGGGCACGACTGTTGCAAGGTTTTTGCTCACAACGGCAATCTCGTCCTTGTCGGTTATCATGGCAGTTATTTTACGGCGATAGTCATTTATTGCGTCATATAACGCGTCCCTGTCCGCTTGTGGGATTGAGCATCACGTATGTCGAACCTTCGAGGTCGTCTTTGTTGAGAATGTCGTGAATATTTCCCTTTGCGCCGTCGGAATGCAGCACAATGGCGCGTTTAAGTTCTTCGGCGTAGTCGTAAAGTGAGTCGCTCATGGCGCGAACTCTGCGTGCTTTTTCAAACCATTCCCTTACTTTTACCGGATTGGCTTTCATTTGCTCGTCAAAGTTCCTGTACATTGCCGCGTTGTCCGATGCCGTGCTTGCCGTGGAGCGTCTTATGTTGTCTTCAACAATTGTAAAACCGTTGAGAACGTCGGGCGACACGTTCAGAGCAAGCATTGCCAGCAGAACGATGTACATGAGGTTGATCATCTTCTGCCTTGGAGATACCGGTCTTCTTTTAATTCCCATTTTGTTGTATTGGTTTCGCTGTTTGGGGCAAATGTCGGGTGAGATGCGGGATTATTCGTCGTCGCCAACCGATGATGCCGCTGCAGCGTTCTTCATGTTTACGGTGAGAGCCTTTATCATGCGGCTGTAAACGCCGTTAAGCTCTTCGATTTGCTTTGCCATTTTGCGGGTTTGCTCGTTAATCTGGTCAATAGTGCCAATCTGCGCGCTTATGTTCTTTAATTGCAGTTCGTAAACGGTGTTGATGCCCGTCAGAGTGCGATTAAGATTAATCATTTCCTCACTGTCGGTGGTCATTTTTCCTACTTTGTTCTTCCACCTTGGTAAGAACTTCGGTTAATTCCTTGAGTTTTTCAACGTAGTTCTGAGTTACGTCGCCGAGTTCGGGATTTGCTGCGTTTCCTGCGTCGGTTATTACTGCGGCAGTGCCTGCCATTGCGAAACCTCCGGCATTTGTGCCCGGCATGTTGCCTGTTGCGGCAGCTGTTGTCAGAGGTGTTTCGCCGTCCGAGGCTTGCGCTCCGCCCGCGATGCCTCCTCCGAGGATTATTGTGGCTCCTGTTCCGCCGGTTACGCCTTGGGCTGTGTCTGTTTCCTCGTTTTCTTCGCCACTTTCATTATTTTCTTCGAGTTCGGACGTTTCTTCTTTGCTATCGAACGGACGGTCGAATGCAGACAAGAAGAATACTATCACTTCGGTGCCCATACCGATGAAAAGCATTATGTCTGCGCCGAAAAGGTGTGTGAGCTTAAAAAGTGCGCCAAGGATTACGATAGATGCGCCCCACGAGTAAGCGTAGTTCAGAAAGGTTTGTCCCGGCACGCTGTCCATCCAGCGTTGCAGGCGCACGATTATATTGAAGCTGTTTGTCTTCATGATTTATGAATTATTTCTTTTTGTCCTTATTAGTTCCCGTTTCGGCTCCCGCAAGCGAGCGAACGCAGCGAAAACCTATGTAAGAGCGCGGCTGATTTTGGTATTCGTATGTTCTCCAAGCCGAACGTATCAGCGATTCCGGGTCTTTCCACGAGCCGCCTCTCACAACTTTTTTCTTCAAGCGGTAAGGGTCTTCTTTTGCTGCGTTGTATTTCAGCTCGGGATTGATGTCGCTCATATTGCTTACGCCCGCCTCGGTATATTCGGTGTTTGTCCATTCTGCGGCATTGCCTGCCATATCAAACAAGCCGTTCGAGTTTGCGCCGTAAATGCCCACTTTCGATGTTATGAGGTTTTCCGTCTTCGGTGTAGTTGCCTCTGTCGGGTTTGAAGTTGGCAAAGAAACATCCCTTTGTCGTTTTTCGTGCCGCTGTCTTTCCATGGGAACGGATTGCCTTCCTTGCCTCTTGCGGCGTATTCCCATTCTATTTCGGACGGCAGGCGGTATCGTTGTATGTTTCTCGCTTCCGGTCCGAGACCTCTCAGCAGATATTCGGTGCGCCAGGCACAGAAAGCGTTGGCTTGTTCCCATGTTACGCCCACAACGGGGTAGTCGTTGTAGGAGGGTGAGGAGAAATATGTTTTCAGATAGACTTCGTTGTTGGCGTTTTGGAAGTCGTTCACCCAGCAAGTGGTATCGGGATATACATTTACTATATATGTATTAAGGAAGTCGTACATACTCGAAAGAGGACGGGTAATGGTTTGTCTTACTATGTTTCCGTCGTCGTCCACATAGGCTGTGTCTTTCGAAATCATGACAACTTCGTTGGGGTCTGCGGGATTGTCGGTATCGAGTGAGCGTTCTTCGGGATTAAGACGGTATTTTCGCATTGCTGCTTTGGCATAGTCGAAAATTTCATAGCGATAGTTCAACTGTTTTGTGTCGAGCATGCGGGAACCATCGATAGGATGATAGGTATAAACGCTTTCTATGGCGCGTTCTTCGTCTTCCGACGGTTTACGCCAGGGAATGGGTTTCTTCCAATTGAGATGGGGAGTAACAGGGTCGCCATATTTGTCCTCTTCTATCTTATAAGTTTCGTCGCCTCCGTAGCTGGGATCGGCAAGACGCTCGCGGATGATGCTGTCGCGCACCCAATATACAAATTGTCTGTACATTGAGTTTGTTACTTCGGTCTGGTCCATCCAGAAACCGTCAACCGAAATGTCTTTTTGCGGAATTACGTTTCCCCAAAGGCTGTCTTGTTCGGCAAGTCCCACTTTCAGGTATCCGCGGGGTATTTTTACCATTCCGTAGGGTGCGGGTTCTTCCGAGCGAACCCCGCGCTGTCCTGTTACTTCGCCTCCGTCGCTCATCATTTTCTTGCTGCTGAAGCACGAGGCGAGCATCAGACACAGAATGAAAGCTGTAAAGGCATAAGCTATTTGTTTCATGTTTGCTGTTGTTTCTAATGTTTACAGATAGCGCACGCTTTTGTGGCGGTTGCGCCCTTTTTATACAAATTCATATCGAGACGGTATTGCAGCACTATCTCGTGCGCACCGCTTTTAAGGTCGGGCATGGAAGTGTAAGCCTCATAGGAGTAGCTCACTGTGATGCCGTGGAAAAGTCCTCCCACGAATGCTGCGGCAGAATGCTGCGGACTGTAAGTGGCTCCCGCAAAGAGTTTTTTGTTATCGTCGTGCAGCTCCACACGTCCGCTTATGTTGGCTCGGAAGTCGCTTCCGTCGTACATGCAGAGCACTGCGGGATGTATTGTAATTAACGGATTTCTTAGTTTTATATTGTATCCGCCGGTCAAATAATAGACGGGGTCTATTTTCAGCTCGTTGGTTTCGCCCAGCATTACCGTAGGCGAAAGTATGTGAGCCATTGAGGCTCCCACATACCAGCTTTTGCGGCGATAGAAAAGCCCCGCGCTCATGTCCACCTTCGAACCTGTTACTTTGGTTGTGGGAATTGCCGGGTCGTTAGATGTTTCCACGTCGGCTTTGGTGCCGTCGAATTCTTCGGCAAGCAGGTCGGCTTGTGCTCCTATGCTTAATCGTCCGCCAAAAAACTTTTCTATGTGAAAGGCATATTGCGCCGAAAATTTCTTGTGTGAGAAAAGTCCGAGTGCGTCGTTCTGAAACAGAAGTCCCACACCGTTGCGTTTTTTCAACACAATGAACGGCATGTCGGCAGAGGCAAACATTGTTTTGGGTGCATTGCGAAAACCGGTCATCTGCATGGAGTACGCGCCGGTTATGTTGAGTGCGTCTTCGTTTCCGGCGGCTGCCGGGTTAAACGAAGTCTCCATCATCCAAAAATGGGTGTATTCGGGGTCATACTGTCCCCTTACGGCGATGCACGTCGCAAATGTCAGTACGAATGATATGAGCAGCTTTTTTGAGCATAATTCATTTTTTTATAACTGATTATTGCGTCTGTTATTGTATGGATGTGCAAATAAATATTTCCGGATGCCGTGGGACGGGAAGTAAAGGGGTGTGTTTTGAACCAAATATGCATTAAAATTAGTTTCGTTTTGCTGTTTCGGAAAACATAAGTACATTTGAGTTGGAATAAACGGCGGTAAATACGCAACATAAAAACATTGCAAACTTAACACAAGGAAAAATGGGAGAAGACAAAAAGATTGACGAATCCACGAAGCAGGAAAGCATGTTTACCATCATTTCGCAGTGGATTTCGGAGCTGGTTGAGACCGAAACTTTGCCCGAAGAGATTGTTGCGCTCAATTTCGGTTTGTATGAAACGCCGAAAGGCTATTGCATTTATATGAACGGTTCGGAAGAATACGATGAAGAGGATGAGGATTGGGCATGCAATAATGACTACGAACCGGATGAGAACGGTTTCATGGAGATGCTTATAGGCGACAATGTGGATTGGGAATATTTTCTCGAAGGCGTTAAGGGGAATCTCTAACGTGGCTTTTTGGCAAACAACGAAGGCTTCAAAACTGGGTGGGAAATCGTCATGTTGCCACCGGTTTTGATGACGGCGATTTGATACTTTTAAAGTAGTCATGGCGCAGGCGTAAAAACATAAGGCTTATCGCAAAAAATACAAGGCACATATTTTAAAAATATGTGCCTTATGTTTTGAAATGAGTGCCTTGTATTTTTTCGCCTTTTTCTAATATGTTGTGGCGTAAGTACTTACAGATTCGAAAAAAATGCGTCTCCGGAAGTGATTTTGAGTTAGTTTACGAGTCGGAAATTTTGCCATTTCCGGCTGCGATAGCGTATGATGAAAATAATGCCTTTAACAATCCAGTCGCCGAACATTCCGAGCCATACTCCGACGACTCCCATTCCGAGCACAATGCCGAGAATATAGGAAAAAGCCCACGCGGCAGAGGAGCATGCAGCTTACGCTGACTATCATGGGGAATCGCGTGTCGCCCGCAGCGCGAAACGTGGCGGGAAGAGCGTAGCTTGCGGGCCATACAGCCATTGTGAAAAATGCGTGGAGCATTACTATTTGTTTGGTGAGGCGTGTGGCTTCGGGCGAAAGGTTGTAGAGCTGCATTATGAGAGGCAGGAGCAGCAGTATGAGCATGCAGCTTGCAAAGTGAAAGAGATAAATGCCTCCTGCAATACGGTTGTTGTAGTGTTCCGCCTTTTTGAAATCTTCGGCTCCCACGCAGCGTGCCACTACAACGGTTATGCCAGTTACGGCAGCCATTCCGGGAAGCACCTGAAAGAGCACTATTGCCTGGGCTACGGCGTTGGCGGCTATGGAAGCTGTCCCGAACGATGCCACCATGATTAATACCAGTATTCTGCCGAGATAGAACATACCGTTCTCAAAGCTGTAAGGGAATGCCTAGGCGTATGATTCTGCGGGCGGCGGGAATGTCGGGGCGGATAAAGGCTGAAATTTCTTTCCTTGGCGTTTGTTTCAAGAGCAACACGGTTATCACGACTGCCGAAAACACTCTTGCTCCCAATGTGGCTATTGCCACACCGCGTGTCTCCATATTCATTATATATATAGTGAATGCGTTTCCCGCCACATTGAGAATGTTTGCCGCAATCATTATCCTAAGCGGCAGAGCAGTGTTTCCGTGTGCGCGAAATACGGCAGCGGCTGCGCTGTATATGCCGAGAAAGGGGAGCGAGAAGGCTATTATTTCGAAATACACCGTGGCATGGCGGCGCACTTCGGGGGCAAGGTCGCCGAAAAAGACTGTTTACAATAAGAGGTTGAAGCAAAAGGGCTGCGGCACAAAGCACCACGCCGGAAACCGAAAGCAAAAGAAGGGTCTGCATTGCCGCTGCCGAGCTTTCCTTTTCCTGCATGTTGCCTATGTGTTGCCCCACAACAACTCCGCCACCCACTGCAAGGGCGGTGAGAAGGCTGTTGAAAAAGGATATGACAAAGTCCATGAGCGATACGCCCGACACGGCGGCTTCGCCAACGCTTGACACCATCATGGAGTCGAATATGCCCACGCTGTAATGGAGTGCCAGTTCGCCCGCTATGGGGAGAAAAAGCAGCAGCAGGGCTTTGTCGGAAAAAACTGTGTCGCTCTTGTTAGTCATTATCAAGTTGTTGAAAAGCATACGCGCCGGAAAATGCAAACAATTTCCCGGCGCGCGTTTATTGTAAAGGTCGGTGTTATTTCAGGAAATCGGTGAAATAACGCGTGATGCGCTCGTGGAGATGAATCATATCCCTGCCCATCATGTTATGTCCCTGATTGGGATAAGTGAAATAGTCAACCTGCACGCCGGCATCCTCGCAAGCACGCAGAAAAGCGAAACTGTGCTGCGGAACACAGGTGGGGTCGTTATAACCGTTGATTATTTGCAGGCGACCTTTGAGATTTTTTGCCTTCAAAAAGCAAATTGCTTCCCTTTATATCCCTCGGGGTTTGTCTGAGGAGTGTCCATGTATCGCTCGCCATACATTACTTCGTAATATTTCCAGTCTATAACCGGACCGCCGGCTACTCCCACCTTGAACACATCGGGATAGGTGCACATAAGATTGGTTGTCATGAATCCGCCGAAGCTCCAGCCGTGAACTCCGAGCTTTTCGCCGTCGATGTAAGGCAACGATTTCAAAAACTCAACGCCTTTAATCTGATCCTTCATCTCTTCGTCGCCGAGATGACGGAATGTAACGCTTTCGAAATCGAACCCGCGATTTTCCGACCCCCTGTTGTCGAGCACGAAAATTACATATCCTTTCTGCGCCATATATACTTCCCAGCCGCGAAGACCGTAAAAATGATTACCATATATATTGTGGGCGTGCGGACCTCCGTAAACGTAAACCACAGCGGGGTATTTCTTTGAAGAATCAAAGTTCACGGGTTTAACCAAACGGTAGTAAAGATCAGTTTTTCCGTCTGCCGCTTTGATTGTACCGCTTTGAAATTTGCGGCATATTGAATTCTTCTTCCCACGGATGCTTTTCAATGGTTTCCAATTCCGTTCTCACGGCGTTGGAGGTGTTTGTAACGCAAATATATCTTGCAAGTCTCGGCGAAGCACCGCGATCGAAAACAAATTTGCCCGATGCCGATAGCTCGGCATTGTGAACGCCTTCGCCGTCATCGAGTGCCGTGCGTTTCAGATTGGTTTCGCTCACGGCGTAAACGTTTTCCTGAATGGGATTAGCCTCGTTGGAAGTATAGACAATGCTTTTGTCGGCACTGTTGAAGCCGAGAAATTCCATTACTTCAAACTTGCCTTTGGTCAACTGCGTTGTTTTTTTGTCCGTAAGGCTGTAAATGTAGAAATGATTGTATCCGTCGCGGCGGCTTTGAAACAAAAATTTGCTGTTGTCCCATGGAAGAAACACAAGAGGGTGTTGCGGTTCCACATATTTCTCATTTCGCTCTTCGAATATCAGGTCTTTTTTCTCGCCCGATGCGGCATCATACGAAATAAGTTGCATGTGGTTCTGGTCGCGATTGAGCTCGAAGATGTAAATTGTCTTCTCATCGGGCGACCAACTGATATTGGTGAAATATCTGTCGGTAGGATCGGCAGTTTTAAGGTAAACCGTGCTATTGTTATTGACATCGTAAACGCCTACATAGACCTTGTGGCTCGTTTCTCCCGCCATGGGATATTTGTCAGGCTCTACTTTCGCAATACGTGATACACCTGCGCTGTCTTTATTGTTGTCGGCGCAAATAGGAGTGATGTCAACCTGCGGATAATCCGTAACCATGCTCTGATCCATTTTGTAGAAAGCAAGTTTTGCTCCGCCCGGACTCCAAAAAGTACCCTTGCGTATGCCAAATTCGTCGCGGTGAACGCTTTGACCGTAAACAAGATTGCGAGAACCGTCCTTGAAACCTGAAGTTTCTTTCCTTCGGGAGTGATTACGTATAAATTATTATTGCAGACGTATGCCTCGTTTCCGCTTTTAAGATTCATGTCGCGGTTGCTTGATCCTTCGGGAATTTCGCGGCTTTTCAGCACTTTTTTAGCCTTCCAGTCAATGAGGTAAACCTTTTTGGCAGCCGACACAATGACTTCCGTTTTTTTGCCGTCGGGGAATTTTACGTTTTGCAAGCTGTAAGGTTTTGCATTTAGGTCTATTCCCTTGCAGGCATTTATGTTTTCGAGCGTAAAGAGTACGGTCTCTTTCGTTTTTCTGCCTTTTTCTTCGGTTAGGAGTTTGCAGTTGTCCACTCCCTGTTTCACAAGTTTGTCGCCCCACCAGGTTGTCGAGAAAGTTTTTGGCTGATAGTTCCAATAAGAATCGCCTCCCCATAGAAGATTCTCAAGAGTAAACGATTTTTTCTGCGCCATTGCTGCCGGGGTAATCATCATGCAGATAAACGGAATTGCAATGAATAATTTTTTTAATGTCATGTTTGTTGTTTTATGCGGGGAGAATTTTCAGTTGTCGAATCCTTCTTTTCTGTTTCCGCCTTTTCGGAATCCTCCGTCGCGTTTTCCGCGAAAATCTCCGCGTCCTCCGCTGCGTTCCGAGCCTTTACGGTCGCGCGAGAAAGGTTTACGGTCATCGCGATTGCGTGAAAATCCTCCGCGATTATCGTTGTGTTCGAATCTTTTGCCTCCTCCGCCGTATGGTTTGCGGTCTCCGCGCGAGAAAGAACGGCGATCTCTGTCGCCGTCGCGGTTTTCGTGGCGGTCGCCATAGGATTGTCTGCGTTCTTTTCGGCGATTGTTTTCTTCAAATTCGCGATGTTTTCTCACTACATAGTCCGGAATGTCGCCATAGTCGGCTTCTTCGTCCTCGTCAAGGCGTTTTTGAAATCGCGATGCAGTTTGAAACGATGAGGGTCGGACATTTCGCGGCGTTCCTTGTCTGTTTTTATGTCGTTTCCCTCTTTGCGGAATTTTTCAAGCTTCCCGTCGAAAATCTGATACTTTTGGAACTGACAGTCAAGCGAACCGTTGAAAATGGGAATCTTTATGCTCGGTTTCAAACCTATGCTTTGGAAAAGTTCTTCGTGGTTGCATATAATCCATGCCTCGTTGCCCACAAACTGGTGCTTGAGTCTTTCGCCTATTGCCTTATAGAGCAGGGGCAGTGCCGAGTCGCTTTTTATTCTTACGCCGTAAGGGGGATTAATTACCATTATGGCTTTTTCCGCAGGTTGCTTGAATTCGCGAAAATCACGGCGATCCACGATAAAATCCTCGTCAAGTTGCGCGGCAATTACGTTTGCCTTTGGCTTCCACAGCATTTGCGTCTATGTCGTAGGCATAGATTCTGTGGTTAAAGGGCATTTCCTGCGCTTCATACTCTTCTTTTATTTCGTTAAAGAGGTCTGCGCTGTAATCCGGCCATTTCTGGAATGCGAATTCCTTGCGAAATTTTCCCGGGGCTATGTTTTTGGCAATCATTCCGGCTTCTATGGGAATTGTTCCCGAACCGCACATGGGGTCAATGAAGTCGCATTCTCCGTTCCACCCCGTAAGTTTCACGAGCCCTGCCGCAAGAACTTCGTTTATCGGCGCATCCACGCTCGCTTCCCTGTATCCGCGTTTGTGAAGACTGTCGCCCGAAGAGTCGAGTGAGAGAGTGCAATCATCGTCGGAGATATGTATGTGGAAACGTATGTCGGGATTTGCCACACTTATGTTCGGGCGTTGTCCGCAGTTCTCGCGGAAGTAATCGACAATGGCATCTTTTACTTTGTAAGCCACGAACTTCGAGTAACTGAAGTTTTCGGAATAAACAACTGCGTCAACGGCGAAAGTGGTCTTGAGATCGAGAATGTTTTTCCACTCGTAGTTTCTTACGGTGTTATAAACTTCGTCGGCTGTTGTGGCATTAAAATGTTTCAAAGGTTTGAGTATGCGTATGGCAGTGCGCAGCGCGTAGTTTGCGCGATACATCATGGAGGTGTCTCCTGTGAAGTAAACCACGCGCCGTCCTTTCTTTATGTTTTGCGCGCCTGCTTCGGCAAGCTCTTGTACCAAGAGGTCTTCCATTCCCTGGAATGTCTTGGCTATGAGTTCGAATTCCTGTTCCATTAAAATTATTTCAGAGTGGTGTGTTTCTTTTGTGATATTTGTGCTCCTGCGGGCACATCGTCCGTTATCCAGATATTTCCGCCTATTACGGCTCCTTTTCCTATTCTTATTCTGCCGAGAATCGTGGCGTTTGAGTAAACTATCACGTTGTCTTCGAGTATTGGGTGGCGCGGAATGCGTTTAATGGGGTTTCCGTCCTCGTCGAGGGGAAAGCTGCGTGCTCCGAGCGTTACTCCCTGATACAGTTTTACGTTGTTTCCTATTACGCACGTTGCGCCAATCACCACGCCCGTGCCGTGATCTATCATGAATCCTCTGCCAATCTGTGCTCCGGGGTGTATGTCTATTCCCGTTTCGCTGTGAGCCATTTCCGTGAGTATTCGCGGCAGAAGCGGCACTCCTATTTCGTATAGTGCGTGGGCTATGCGATAGTTTGAAAGTGCTTTTATCACCGGATAGCAACTGATGACTTCGGCATAGCTTTCTGCGGCAGGGTCGCCGAGATAGGCGGCTTCCACGTCGCTGGCAAGGAGTTCGCGTATTTCCGGCAGTCTCTCTATAAGTTTTGCCGTCATTTCGGTGGCGCAGTGGTCAATGTCGTCAAGACAGCGGCTGCATTGCTCCTCGTCCGAAAAACACAGGGCTGCCTCAACCTGACGATGCAGAAGGTCGAAGAGACGTTCCCACATTCACGCCAATTGTATAGAGCATTGTCTCGGCGTTTATGGTGGATTTGCCGTAATATCCGGGAAAGAGCACGGCGCGGCAGAGGTCTACGACTTCTGAAAGCACCTGCCCCGAGGGTATAGCGTCGCAATGGCGGTGGCGATGGTAAAGTTTCTTAATCGTTGTGGTTTGCGACAGTTTTTGGGTGGTTTCTGTCAAAAGCCCGGTTATTTCGTTGGAGTTCATTAATGAAGCTGAAAAACTTATATTGCAAGTTCGTGCAAAGTTAATTCAACTGTGCGAAACCCAAGGCATTCTGCCGTGGAATTTTTGGGAGATTGCTGCAAAAAAACGGCATATCTCCTTGCGGTATGCCTGTGTCGGCTGCGGCGGCAGGTGTTTCGGGCGTTCGGGAAGCAGAAAGAAATATTTTCGGAAAATATGCGCATAAACGGCAGTGTGTATTCATTTTGCGCAAAAAAGGCTGTCAGAAAGCGCAATTAAGGGATTTTTGCCGCAACATACTGAAAAACAGTAAGATAACGGCGTTTCTGTGAGTTTGTGTAAGTTGTTGTTTATCAAATCCTTGAAAATACAAAAAATACAAGCCATATATTTTAAAAATAAGTGCCTTTTATTTTGAAATACATGGCTTGTAATTTTTAAAGTCCCTTGTGTTTTTTTCCGACAAGCCTTGCAGGGCTTACGAAAATGAATATTGTGGTGAATTTCTCACTTCCGATATGCAGAATTTCCGCTTCCGGTCAGCCGTTATAGAGCACCCCGGGGAAACAAGCATAAAGCCTTCCTGAGGAATAGGTGTTGGTTAGTTTCTGTGCCGCAGGTTTTACCGTGTATGCAATTTATGCGGAAAAATGTCTATTTGGAAGCCTTTTTATGCCCTGTCCCGTCTAAGTTCTTCAAATACTTTTTGTGCCATTTCTGGTATTGTTTCTCCTGCCATTTTATCTTTTTCAGATTTTCCGCCTTGTTTTTTCTTGTCGCGCTTGGCTGCAGAAGCGGAGTCAAGCCTCATCACGCCGTATTTTTCCCAAGGTCTGTATTTTTTGTACTTTACGCTGTATGTTACGGTACTCTTGCTTTTTTCGTAAGGGTAATATACAACATCAGCCGTGAGACATTTAGTATACCTTTTCTTATCAGGCTGGGAATGTTCGTAGGTAGAGTATGCTTTGACCTTAAACCGGATGCAATTTTTGAATTTCCTGATTACTTTAAAACCATGAAGTATAGAGCGTTTTCGGAGTGAGCCTGCAAAAAGTGTCAGTTCGTGGTCTTCTGCCTCAAGATGTGCACTTCCGTGTCCCTTGTATCCTTTTACAGGGTCTGCATACAGGCTCAGGTAACAGTCAATCGTGTCTCTTGGCGTGATGAGGCGTGAGATTCCGAAGTTAAATTTTGGATCGTTTTTGTCGTATGACACGCTGTCAGGCAAATTGAACTTGTAGAAGTAGCTTGCCGTATCGTTTTCGATGGAAATGAAATTTTCTTGTCGGGTTTGTCCTGCTGCAGAAATTATCGACAGCAGGACAAAGAGTATACAAAACAAAAAATGTCTCATGGCGTATAAAGTAATTAAGCAATTGAGACAGAACCGGAAATGGACTTGCCGCTGACAAAATAAGTACAAGATTCCGAGCCGCACCCACTTCCATAATAATTTAGCCCTGCGGAATCTTCTTTGAGAATTCTTTGTACTTCTTTTTTTCGCCGATAGGGCGAAGATTCAATAAATCATTTTTTTGTTCATATTGGGAAATATTTAATTGAACATATTGTCCGCTAAAGCAGACATTATTTTTTTATTTTATCCGGCATTGCGAAGTCCGACTTTTCTCTTTTATGATGTGTGTTGGTCCATCTGTCGCAGCCGGCATTGTTAAGGATTCAAGGGTTAAGGTCATGATGTTTCCATGTGCTTTTTCTATTTCCCCTTTGAAGCCATGCTTTGTAGCGTGGCTGGTGTCATGAAATTTTACGCTTCTATCATTGCTGCATCTTAAAGCAGTGTTCTCGCGTGTATGTGCCGAAAAAAATCCGACACAATCAGTATTTTTTTTGCAAATATATTGATTTTTATGGAAAAACAGTAGAATGTATTTGGAAAATTACCACTTCTTTTTTTTGAGAAAATGCGGGTGGAAGCGTTGGCAAAGGATTTGGTTGTCAGTGTGTAGGTCGGCGCGGGTCAGTTAGCTGTTTTTCGGATAGCTGGCGGTGTTTTCTGACCATGTAATAGGCAAAGTGCGATGCTCCCAAGGCATTCTGCCGTGGAATTTTTGGGAGATTGCTGCAAAAAAACGGCATATCTCCTTGCGGTATGCCTGTGTCGGCTGCGGCGGCAGGTGTTTCGGGCGTTCGGGAAGCAGAAAGAAATATTTTCGGAAAATATGCGCATAAACGGCGGTGTGTATTCATTTTGCGCAAAAAAGGCTGTCAGAAAGCGCAATTAAGGAATTTTTTTATGCCGCAACATGCTGAAAAACAGCGAGATAACGGCGTTTCTGCGAGTTTGTGTAAGTTGCTGTTTATCAAATCCTTGAGAAAGCAAAAAATACAAGCCATATATTTTTAAAATAAGTGCCTTTTATTTTGAAATACATGGCTTGTATTTTTTATTGTTTGCCTTATGTTTTTTCGAAAAAGGCTTGTCGTGTTTCCTGTAACGAATATGCGGCGCGTTATATGCGCATATCCGGGTGCGAAAGTCGTGTTTTTTTGACCCGTTTATACTTTCAGGAAAATCTTTTTGCGGTAAAGGATGTAGAGGAAAAGCCAGCAGGTGGCAATCCAAGACAATTCTTCTGCCACGCGGCGGAGATTTTCTGGCGCAAGGTCTATGCAGCCGTCAAACAACTTGTGTTGTATGCCGTCGAGAAGGCAGAACCGCTGCGCCATGTAGATTGTTATGGAATTGAGACCTATAACCACGAAAAATTCCGCCCATCTGTGCCAGCCTCTGACGTCTATGATGTAATAGAACAAGGAGAACATTATGAGCGAATAGCCTGCCACGGCGCATGTGAAGGAGCTTGACCACAGGGCTTTGTTTATGGGGAAAACAAAGTTCCAGAGCCATCCTGCCAGGGCAAGTGCCACTCCCGCAGCAAACAGACCAAGTGCTTTTTTGTTGCCTGATGTCTTTTCGTTTCTCACCCAACATCCGCTCAGCATTCCCATTAGAGCCGTGGCAATTGCCGGAACGGTTGACAAAAGTCCCTCAGGGTCGTAGTTGTCCTTGTAAGAGTGTGCGCCGAGAATCACCTTGTCCAGATAGCAGGCTATGGAGCCTTCCCTTGCTGAAGATGTCGGTTCCCGCAGGAGCATCGGGCGCGGGAATAAAACCCATGACGAGCCAATAGCCCACGAGAATTGCCGCAACAATAATGATGCGCGTCCTGTTGCTCCTCACTCCCGTGAAAATAATTGCGGCAAACATCCATGCAAAGCCTATTCGCGACAGCACGCTGCAGAACCTGAGTGTAGAGAAATGGAAGTCGAGCAGCCCGTTGTAAAGCAATCCGAGCAGCGCAAGCATCAGCCCCCTCCTTATGATCTTTGTGTAAATCTGCATCCGGGTTTTGCCTTTCTCCATCTGGTTTTCCAAAGAAAAAGGCCAGGTTACCCCCGCAATGAAAAGGAACAGCGGAAAAATAGTGTCGTGATGTTTCAGTCCCGCCCACTGTGCGTGATTCATTTGGTCGCCAATAAAAGCCCAGACATCCGAGTCCGGGAACAACGCGGCCAAGGCTGCGATGAACGAAGCCCCGCCCATGATGAAAATCATATCGAAGCCTCTCAATGCGTCAAGAGATTTTAATCGTTTCATGATATTTGATTTTTACAGTCGTGTAAATTTTTAAGCGAAAAAGGTTTTATGTCGGGCGCGAATATTTTTCTAAAAATTTTGTTCGGCTTTTTTTCGGATGCCTGGCGGTATATTCTTACCATGTAATAGGCGAAATGCGACGCTCCTATTGCGAAGGCGATCACCATAATATTTTGCTTGAACTCCATCCTGCGGTTTGCTGATGCCAAAGTCCGGTTATGAAGCACAATATAGAGAGTCCGAGACCCAAACCATTGAGAACGGAATTCCCGCGACGCAGTTTCACGCCCTCTTCAAGTTTGCTGTGGTGTATGCCATAGGCTGCGTAGATGTCAAGACCTATCAGCATCCAGATCACAAGACGAATCCATGTGTCGGCAGGCAGGAAAATCATCAGTCCGAGGCATGTGAGAATGCCGAGAATGGGTATGAGTGGTACGAGGGGCACTTTGAGCGCTCTTTCAACGCCCGGCATGGTTTTGCGGAGTATTATCACTGCCGCGCAAACAAGTGTGAACGCCAGCAGAGTGCCAATGCTTGTCATTTCGCCTGCCACTTCGGCGGGCACAATGGATGCGAGGAATGCCACAAAGACCATAAAGAGAATATTACTGTGTGCCGGAGTGCGGAACTTGGGATTTATTTTCGAGAAAAACGGCGGAAGAAGTCCGTCGCGGCTCATGCTTAGGAACACACGGCTTTGCGCCATAAGTGTAACCATTATCACGGAGCAATAGCCTATCAGAATGGCGAGCGTAATGGCAGCGTTGAGCCACGGATAGGCAGGTTGCAATATTCCCGAGGCATCTGTTGTGCCGATATGTTGTATTGCCACTGCCACGGGTGCTATTCCTTCCAGTCCGCCAAACTCTTTGTAATTGGCAACTCCCGTCATTACGTATCCGAAAGCAATGTAGAGAATGGTTACTACGAGAAGCGAGCAGAGAATGCCTATAGGCATGTCGCGGCGCGGGTTTTTGGATTCCTGTGCTGCTGTGCTAACGGCATCGAAACCAAGAAAGGCGAACGACACAACTGCTGCTCCGCGCAATACGCCCGATATGCCGAACTCGCCGAGCTTTCCTGTGTTGGCGGGAACAAACGGGTGGAAATTTTCAGTGTTTACGTATTTCCAGCCAAGGATTACGAATATCAATATAACGGATATTTTCAGCACCACGATTATTGTGTTGACTATCGAACTGCCTTCTATTCCGCGTATGAGGAATATGCTCATCACTATCACTATTCCCGCAGCGGGCAGGTTTATTATTCCGCCGTCCCAGGGGCATGCGCAGAGTTCGGGAGGCAGAAAAATTCCTATGTGTTGCAGAAAGACGTTGAAATACCGGCTCCAACTTATGCTCACAGTGGTTGCCGCCACGGTGTATTCCAATACCAAATCCCAACCAATAATCCATGCAATCAGCTCACCCATTGTGGCGTAAGAATAAGTGTATGCGCTGCCCGACACAGGTATTATGGAAGCAAATTCCGAGTAACACAGGGCTGCGAAGCAGCACCCCACCGAGGCAAGAATGAACGAAAGAATAATTCCGGGACCTGTATAGTTTGCCGCAACGGTTCCTGTTATCGAGAAAAGCCCTGCGCCCACTATCACTCCTATTCCGAATGCCACGAGACTCACAGGTCCGAGCACACGTTTCAAGGTTTTGTTTCCGGTTTCCGAAGCTTCGGCGTAAAGCATGTCGAATGGTTTGCGAACAAACAGTCCCATTTCTTTTTTATTGCTTGGTTGTTGGTTAATATATTTGCGCAAAGTTATAAAAAACCGTTCAAACTGGAGGCTGCAACGGGGTGGCGCAGATGTAAAAAACGGTGTGTTTTTGTGCGAACGGAATAAAATGTTTACCTTTGCAGTTGTCCGCGCAAGTTCAAGGCATGTGTTGTCTCTATAGTTCAATGGATAGAACAGCAGTTTCCTAAACTGCTGATCCGGGTTCGATTCCCGGTGGAGATACAATAGGCGTGGACAATTTTTGAAAAGACCCGGGCTTTAGCGGCTCGGGTCTTTTCTCTTTTCGTCTGCTTCGGTTTTCATAATTTCCACCATGTGTTGAGTGTTGAGTTGCTTGTTTTTACGGTGAACTTCACAAACGGGCATTTCGAATAGCTTTCGTCTTCCACCAGGAATCTTTCTTTGCGCGATGTGGTGCTGCCTATTTTCGTCCAAGTGTCTGTTCCGCCCTTCGCTATGTTGTTTGAGGTGGAAACATATATGTCAACGGGAACATCTTTGCCCGTGGATTTCCACCGCAGATAGACTTTGGAGTCCCAGGGGTCTACTTTGAGGTCGTAAATGTCCTCCTGACCATAGAATGACGAGCCGTCGAGTTCAAAGAGATTCTTCTGTGGTATTTCAAAGTTCATCCATTTGCATATTGTGGGCAGGATGTCAACGTGTGAAAGGTCGGCGCGTCCGAATTTTCCGTTGCGTTTTTTGAGATTCGTGGAAACCCAGATAGTGCGTTCCGTATCGGTTTGTCCGCCATGCCCTGTGCCGTTGTAGGAACGCCCGTGGTCGGTGGTAACAATGACAAGCCAGTCTTCATCGTGCTTTTTCTGACGCTCTTTCACGGCTTCCCACACCTGTTTCAGTATGGAGTCTTCCGCCATTACGCTCCAATCGCTTATGTGTCCGTTTCCGTTGTGGTGGTATGCGTCATCAGAATACCACAGATACAGCCAGTTGAGGTCGGGTGCGTTGTTGCGTATGCATTCCGCCGCGCCTTTGCACACTTCGGCATCATAGTCGAAAACCTGAAGGTCGCCGGGTTTGTTGGGATATTTTTCGTGGTCAAGGTCAAAGCCGTCTATCACGTAGTCTACCTTGAGATGGCGGGTTTCCGGCTTGCCCACACCAAGAAGCACGGTTCGGTTGTCCGACCAGCTGGAATACAGCGCGGTTTTCACGTCGCGTTTCTGGTCTTTGGCTATGCGGAAAATCGTGGGATAGTTGTAGTTTGCGTTAATATTGTCGTTTCCCTGCACATTGTGCTTGTTCATCCATGTTGCCTGTGGTTATGTTTGAGTATCCTATTGCCGAAATTGTGGGCGTTTGCGAATATCTTCCTACCATTCCGCCGCAATATCCTCTGGCATAGCCGCCTGCTTTGGCTATTTCCATGATTGTGGGCGGCTGCAGACGCTCGAGTGCGGTGGCAGGTATGCCGTCTATAATTACGTATAGGGCTTTGCGTGTGCGCGCTGCGATAGATGTGAAAATCATCAGCACAATGGTTGACAGGACAAGAATTTTTTTCATGATATTTTCTGATTATTGTTTGAATGTGCTTACAAAGATAGATAAATAATTCATTTTGGCGCACTTTGGGTGTATTTTTCGAAATTCGTGTAAGCCGAATGCCGTATAATGACATCCGTTAGCACGATGACCGAAGGCTAAAGTCGCAAACCTCATGCACCGGTATATGCTGTGTGTGTCATGCTTCGCCGCTGTAAATGCAAACTTCGAAAACAAAGTTGCGTATGCGCAAAAACACATGCCCGAAAGGCGCAGAAACACGGGTTGGAAAGACTGCGTTTTCCGACAGCCGAAAAAACACATGGCTTATCGCAAAAAATACAAGGCACATATTTTGAAATAAGTGCCTTGTATTTTAAAATATATGGCTTGTATTTTTCGCCTTTCCAAATGTCTGATAAACAATAACTTACAAAAGCTCTTCAAAATGCCTTAAAGGTTTGGTTTTCAGAAGTTTGCGAAAAATCGTTTCAAACGGTGGTTTTGACTTAAGGACAGAGATGTTTATAAAAGCATACGGGCTTTGCTTTCGTTGAAAACAAAACCCGTATTCGTGTGTGTTGTGCGGAAGCCGAAAGGCTGGTGCGCCCCCGGCATATTGCCGCGTTATTTCTGATGTTCGCCGAATTGGCGGCACAGTTTGCCGCCTGCCAAACAGTATATGCCTATTATTATGAACGGTATGCTAAGAAGTTGCCCCATGTTCAGGAGCATTCCCTGCTCAAAGGTTTCCTGCACGTCTTTTATGTATTCCACCAAGAAACGGAACACAAAGACCGCCGTGAGACACCAGCCGAAGAAGAAACCCGTGCCCACCTTTTTTTCATTGTAATGGTAGATGACGAGTCCGATAAAGAAAACCGTGATGTATGCAAGCGACTCGTAAAGCTGTCCGGGGTGTCTGGCAAAGTTTTCGCCGTTTGCCGCGAAAATAAAGCCCCACGGCATGTCGGTGGTCTTGCCCACGATTTCGGAGTTGAACAAGTTGCCGAGCCTTATGAAGCACGCCGTGAGCGGAGCACAGATTCCCATGTTGTCGAGAATGCGCATGGTGTTCACTCCCGTGCGTTTCACGTAGAGATACAGGGCAAAGAGCATTCCTATCACGCCTCCGTGCGACGACAGTCCGGCATATCCCGTGCATCTCCAGCCGTCAACGGTTTTCTGTATGGGAAAAATCATCTCCACGGGGTGGGAAAGAAAATATCCCGGCTCGTAGAAAAGGCAATGTCCGAGACGTGCGCCTATGATAACGCCGAAAAATATGTGGAAAAACAGCGGATCGAACTTTTCGTCGGGTATGTGCTGCCGCTTGTAGAGCTTTTTGCATCACCACATATCCCAACAGTAGTCCCACACACCAGCACAGCGCATACCATCTTACCTCGTGAGAAAAAATGGTAAACGCCACGGGGTCGGGATTCCAGTATATGAACTGCGGGAGGAGCGCAAAGAGTGTCATGACTTCGGCTTTACACGTTGAAACGGAAGTGCATGATGTCGCCGTCCTGCACCTCGTAATCTTTTCCCTCAATGTTCAGCTTTCCCGCCTCGCGAACTGCGGCTTCGCTGCCGTATTTAATGTAGTCGTCATACTTTATGACTTCGGCGCGAATGAATCCTTTCTCGAAATCGGTGTGGATGACTCCTGCACATTGGGGGGCTTTCCATCCTTTACGATAGGTCCAGGCTTTTACTTCCATTTCTCCGGCGGTGATGAAGGTTTGAAGGTTCAGAATATGGTATGCCGACTGAATCAAACGGTTGCATCCCGATTCTTCAAGCCCGGCGGCAGCAAGAAATTCCTTGCGGTCTTCCGCGCTGTCAAGTTCGGCAATGTCGGCTTCGGTTCGGGCAGCCACCACAAGCAACTCCGCTCCTTCGTCGGCTGTTGCCTCTCTCACGGCATCCACGTATTTGTTGCCGCTGACAGCCGAACCTTCGTCAACATTGCAAACGTAAATCACGGGTTTGGCTGTGAGCAAAAAACAATTCGCGAGCCGCCTGAATTTCTTCCTTTTTCTCGAATTTCACGGTGCGTGCCGATTTGCCTTCCGACAGAGCTGCATGATAGGCTTTGAGCACCGTGTATTCGGTTTGTGCCTGCTGGTCGCCGCCAACCTTAGCCATTTTTTCAACTTTCTTGAGATGTTGTTCCACACTCTCAAGATCTTTCAGCTGAAGCTCGGTGTCGATAACTTCTTTATCCCTTACGGGGTCCACACTTCCGTCAACGTGAACCACATTTCCGTCGTCAAAGCAGCGGAGAACGTGGATAATGGCATCGGTCTGGCGTATGTTTCCGAGAAACTGGTTTCCCAGTCCCTCGCCTTTGCTTGCGCCTTTCACAATGCCGGCTATGTCCACGATTTCCACCGTTGCGGGAACAATTCTTCCCGGATGGACAATTTCGGCAAGGCTGTTGAGGCGTGCGTCGGGCACAGTACTTACTCCCACATTGGGTTCTATGGTGCAAAAGGGGAAGTTTGCAGCTTGCGCTTTAGCACTGCTAAGACAGTTGAACAGGGTTGATTTGCCAACATTAGGCAGTCCCACTATTCCGCATTGTAATCCCATATCTCTGTATTCGTTTTAGTTCCGAATGCAAAGGTAGCCAAATTCGCGCAAACAGACACGCTTTTAATTAATCGCGCCCAAAGTGCAAGGTAAAAGAATTATAAATTGATACGGAGTTTCCCAATTCTTATTATTTTTTGTGCTGTGATGAAACTAAGCCGCATAATACTGATTTTATTGCTACTGGTTCCCGCTTCACAGGTATCGGCGCAAAACAAAAAGGAGGGCATTGACAGCGTTCCGCCTCTGCCTTTGTATGTGCAGGTAGGTAAAACTCTATATAAAGGAGACAGCATTCCCGACATAGTAACTCCGCCGGCTTATATCTATCCTCCCATGAATTTCCGCAATCAAAAGGAAAGAATGGAGTATAACCGTTTGGTGGCAAACGTGAAAAGGGTGCTGCCTTATGCGAAACTTGCAAAGGAAACCCTGATTGAAACTTACGATTTCATAGAAACGCTGCCTTCCGAAAAAGAACGCAAGGAACACATCCAACTTGTGGAAGCGGGAATAAAGGACCAGTACAGACCAATAGTGAAACGTATGAGCAAATCGCAGGGAAAACTCCTCATAAAGCTTATTTACCGGGAATGCGACCAGTCGTCATACGAACTTATTCAGGCATTTCTCGGTTCTTTCAAGGCTGCGTATTACCAATTCTTCGCAGGACTTTTCGGCAGTAGCTTGAAAAAAGCCTACGATCCCGAAGGCGATGACAAATACACCGAAAGAGTGGTGCGACTTGTGGAAAGCGGTCAGCTTTAATCCCGCTTTCGTTTAATTTAGCCCGATTAAGTGGCAACTAAGTCCGTTGTGCAGTTGCATTGATACTATCTGCATCGTTGTGTAACTAACTTAGTAGTTTATTTTCCGAGTTCCTTTTCTATTTCAACGAATTTCGTCATAACGGCATCGATGTCCGCTTTCTGCACCTTTGAATCAAAATGGTCGATGACGTTACATGCGGCGAGCGCGGAGCTTTCTCCGAGAACCATGAACACGGGTTCCATTCTTTATTGAGCCATAAGCTATGTGGGAAGCCGAGAGACAAACCGGAACAAGAACGTTGTCGGCTTCAGAGGGCTTGGGAGTTATGGCACCATATCCCACAGAATACGGACCGGGTATATACATCTCCACGTTTCCCTCGTTTTTCACTCTGCCGTTAACCACGAATCGCCCGCTGTTGTGGGAGTCCATTGTATATGCAGCCCATCCTATGGCTTTCGGAGCGGTTTCTATGCCCTGGCAGTGGTATTGCGTCATTACAAGTTGCCCAATCATTCTTCGCGCTTCGCGTATATATAATTGCGGAGTGAAGTGTCCGTTTTCAATATATTCGTCCTTGGGCAGCCCCCATCTCAACATTTCCTTACGAATCTTCTCGGGGATTCTTTCATCATGCCCCACGAAGTAAAGCATCCCCAATGTGTAGTCGCGATGAGCCTTGGCAATGCTGTCGCGTTTGGCATAGGAAGCTTCGGGATAGTCCCAATTCGCACCAATCATGTCGGTAGAAAAACCGCCTCGGTTATTGATGTCAGTTTTATGGTTTGGCATCCTGTCCCAAGCGAAAACGTCGTTAAGACCTGCCCATTCGTAGCCCTCGTGTTGGCGAAGCATAAGTTCGTAATGCGAAGGGTCGTAATTGTCCGGCTTTGTGATTTCAATACTATTGTCAGGGTCTTCGGTAAGTGCTATGCGGTAATTATAAGCTTGGATATGTTTGTCGCCACTTCCCTGCACGCCCATTTTTTCTTGGGAAATTCCCCACAGAAGTCCGCTTTCAGGCTTGCCTTTCACCTTGTAAGGGTCTATGTTTGCCCCGAATTGGTGATTTATCGCTATTTGCACACCGTTATATGTCTCGTTGTATTGCGAATTCGGCTCTCGTCCTATGGTATAAGAGATGCCGGCTTTCGCCATTAGGTCTCCCTCGTAGGAACAATCGATGAAAACTTTAGCGGAAACCACCTTATGGAGTTTGGTTGAGGGATTGAGGGAATTTTCAAGGGAAATGCTTTTTACGGTAACCCCTTTCTTGGTGCAGCCAATGATTCTGTAGTTTCGTAAAACAGGCATGTTGGTTTCCCTGACGTATTCGTTGTAAACTGCAAGGGCAGCTTTCGGTTCAAACTTAAACACCGGCTTGTCGCTGTCGTATATCTTTCCCACGCGACGGTAAAGTCGAGCGCGTAACCACGTATAATGTCAAGATGACCAATGTCCGTAAATCCCAAACCGCCTGTTGTCATGCCGCCAATCCTTTGCGAAGGTTCCACAAGCACTACGCTTTTTCCCTGTTTCAATGCCGTGTATGCGGCAACCATTCCCCTGATGTGGCACCGTATATGCAAATGTCCACATCAATGTTGCGGAGTTTCAAATCGGTTCTTTGAGCTTTTGAAACCGAAAAAACGATAAATAAAAGAGTTGTCGTCAGAATAACGAGGCGTTTCATGATGGGGTAAAGGGTTTTGAGGTTAATAACAGGCTACTTTGTTCCGGCGGCAACCTTTTTGCCGGAAACTTTAGCCGTTTGCGGATTCAGAATATTGTGTGCGCCGATGAGGAAAGCCTTTGCAGTTCCGAATTTAAGGTTCATGTCCAGGCGCACAGGCAGATGATTTTGTCGTCGGTTATATAAAATTTCACGAGTTCCACGTCTTTTCCCGTATCTTCGTCTTTTTTCTATATACGAGAATACGAGTGTGCGATATTTTGTGGAAGTATGTTCCACCTGAAACGTTGAACGTCCCTGAAATACGAGCTTTTCGTTATGAATATCTCCCGCATCGGTCATCTGGAAATTGTAAGTGAACCCTTTCTTTACGTTATTCAGATTCATACAACGGGCGCGGAGCATGATGCTAAGCATGTCGTATATGCAGTTTGCCCTGCTCACGGTTTTTTCTTTGATTTCGCCCTTACGATTCCTGTGTTTCATTTTGGCATGACTCTTTCCGTCTTTATAGGAATACCAAACTTCATCCGTGCGATAGCGATTGCCTTCCTTTGCACGCTTTGTATAGTAAAGCGGAACGAGTTCGTTTGAAACATAACTCTTAAGCGTATCGCGCATAATGAAATATTTGTCCGCTTTCGAGGATGTGCGCGTTATGAGGCTTGCACGAAATGCGTCTTTTCCCTTATATGATGTGGAATTTATGGTAAGAGAAGCGTTGCCAACCTTGAACCATACGAATTTCCAGTTGAAATACATATCATACATAAGTGTTTCGCCACTTTTGAATGCCGTGTTTTTTATGGGACATTGTGCTGTGGCGTTAATCCATGCTATACAAAGCGTGAGAATCAGTAAAATGTTTTTTTTCATCTCTTGTTGCGTTGTTTTTTCTGTTCTTCTTTTTGCTTTTTAAGCAGTCTTTCCGCGTTGCGGTGCTGTATTTCGCGTTTCTTTTCGGCTCTTTGTTTGGTTATCTCCTTTGGCTTTTGTTTCTCGAGCGGAGTTGAGCGCACGTTCCATTCTTGTTCGCTGTCCCAGCTGGCACGCAATTCTATTTCCGAAGGAAAATAATATACCGGTTCGGGTTGTTTGTTTTCGGCAAACAGACCTGTGTCCCATTTTCCGTTGTTGTTTTGGTCCACAAACATTCGCAAATAGTATTTTCCGGGAGAAATGTAGTAGAAATCGGCATGATCGCGATCGGTTTTCACGGTTCTGTACGGTTTGTCGCCTTTCAGGAGCTGCACATAAGCCTGTCCGTTGTCATAGTTGCTCAGTGTTACGAAAAGCGAAGCGTATGCTTCGGTTGCGGGAACGCTGAAACTCATTTCCATTCTTATATTGTTGTTGCCGTAAATGCTTGTAAAGGCGGCGGAGTCTATTTCCAATTTATATTTTTGCCCGTTGCGCCATTCGCCATACACGGTGTATGAAAGCATGTTGGCACTGTCGCGCGAAACAATGAAGGGTCGTTCCTCCCAAAGCGAGTCTACGCCGAGCGAAAGATGTATCCTTGACGTGTCAACCTTTATCAGCGGTTCGTTCAAAAGGAGAGTTATGTTTTCGTTTGGGGCAAGATTGTTCGTGGCATTGTATCTCATGCGTATCCATTGCCTCGGTTGCCGTTCGTTAAACTTCTTGCCGCGTTTTTCGGAGCGTTCCTTGCGTTTCATCCACTGCTCCATTTTGTCGTTGAAGTCTTTCATGATTTTGGCATAGGGAGTGCGCGAAACGAGTTCCAATGTGTCGCTGCGCATTTCGTCTATTCCCGTGGAATCATTGGTATCCGCATACGTAAGTGTCAGTTCCAATGTGTCTTTTTTTACGAGTGCGGTGTCTTTAATCCAATATGTTATGGTGTCGTTGCCCGCGCTGTTTTGAATTAAGAAGGCATTGTCGGCATTGAAGTTTATTCCCTGTATTTTGGGAAGCTCCTGCGACGGCGCAGTAAAGTAAAGACTGAACGAATAAGGCGATTTGCGTTCGCTTTTCAGCAGATGATGCACTGTTTGCACCTCCTTAAACGAACGCAACACTATGTCGTCGGGCATGAACCGCGTATAGTTCACCGTTTTTATGGTATCTATCCTCACGGAGTCTATCCACGTGGTGTCTTCGCGCGTTGCCGGAGTGCACGAAGGTATTATTATGTCTTTCGTAAAGGCTATGTCCTCGCTCTTCTGGTGAAATTCGTAGTCGCTTTCCGCGTCGTTGAGTGCATAGATGCGATATTTTCCCGGGGCAACGCCTTTTATCACAAAATGTCCCGAGCCGTCAGTGCGCCCAATCTTTTCGAGCGGGGTTTTCACAAATGCGCTGTCGTTGAGGTTTGAATGAAGTCCCACAAGAATGCCTTTCACCGGTTCGAGGTCCTGTGCGTTCAGCACTTTTCCCGATACTTCGAGTGTGTCAATGCTTTCGCCGGTCGAAAAGACATAGGCGTAACTTCCCATGGGATTGCCTTCGTTGTTGTCTAAAATGGCATCGGAGAAATCAATAGTGTAAGTGGTGTTGGGAATAAGCGAATCTTTCAGCTCTACATAGATTTTCTTTCCCGACGCGCGTATTTCGGGTTGGTCAAGCTGCGGAGGCGAAATCACAACCTTCTCGGCGGCGTTGTCGAGTTTGATGTATTCGCTGAAAAGAAGCGTTATTTTCTGCTGTTTGTTGTTCAGTGCATATTCTTTCGGCGAAGTGCCCACCACGCTCGGCGGTGTTTCGTCGTAAGCTCCCCCGTCGGGTCTTCCTGGATTGGCACACGAAAAGGCAAGTGCCGATATCAGCACCAACAGAGTGTTTTTAGCAGTTTGCGTATGGTCATTTATATGCGTATTCCGCTCATTTGCTGTTGAGCGACAGTATTTCGTCAATTATTTTCCGGGTGTTGCTCAGGCGGGGCACCTTGTGCTGTCCTCCGAGTTTGCCTTTGCTTGCGAGCCATTCGTTGAAAAGTCCCGGTTTTGCCTCGGTTATTTCGAGCTGCTGCAGTGTTACGTTGTTCGAACGCTTTGCCTCGTAGTCGGAATTGATTCTTTGCAGAGCCTTGTCGAGTTTTTCGGCAAAGACATCCATGTTTTCGGGGCGTTTTGCAAATTCTATAACCCACTGATGCCTGCATTTTCCGTGAATGTCCATGAACACGGGGGCTGCGGTGTATTCGGCAACCTGCGCACCTGTTTCGCGGCATGCTTCTGCAAGTCCTTTTTTCGGCGTTGTCCACCATGAGTTCTTCGCCAAAGGCGTTGATGAAGCTCTTGGTTCTTCCGCTTATTATGAATTTGTACGGATTTTTGGTAGTAAACTTCACGGTGTCGCCTATTTGGTATCTCCACAGTCCGCAAGAGGTTGAAATCACTATGGCATAGTTTTTCCCGGTTTCCACATCCCACAATGCCACGGCTTTTGCCTCGGGATTTCCAACTTCTTCCAGAGGTATGAACTCGTAGAACACGTCATAGTCAATCATCAGCAGCATGGCCGGATCGGAAGGGTCGTCCTGCAGGCCGAAAAATCCCTCGCTGGCGTTGTAGGTTTCCATGTAGTGCATTTTGGGACTCGTGATGATTTGTTTGTAACGCTCGCGATAGGGTGTGAAAGCCACACCGCCGTGAAAGAACACCTCGAGGTTAGGCCACACTTCGTTTATGTGGCTCTTGCCCGAGATTTCGAGCACACGGTCAAGCACCGAAAGCATCCACGAAGGCACACCGCTTATGTTGCTTACGTTCTTGTTAATGGCTTCGCGGGCTATGAGGTCGCGCTTGGTCATGAAGTCTGAAAGCAGAGCCGTTTGTTTTTTCGGCACCCTTATCATGTTGACCAGCGGATTGATGTTTTCAATGAGAATAGCCGAAAGGTCGCCCACAAGACTGCCCGGAAGATTGCAGTTTGGCGCATGGCTTCCGCCGAGAATCAGTGTGCGCCCGTCGAATATGCGGCTTTCGGGATTGTTGCGCAGATACAGTGCCACGGCATCGCGTCCTCCGGCGTAGTGTATGCGTTTCAGTCCTTCCGCACTCACGGGAATGAATTTGCTCTTGTCGTTTGTGGTGCCCGATGACTTGGCATACCATTTCACGCTTCCTTTCCAAAGCACATCTTTCTCGCCGTGGCGCATGCGGTCAATGTAGCCTTTTGTTTCTTCATAGGTGCTCACCGGCACTTGGGCGGCAAAATCTTCGTATGATTTTATGTTGTCGTAGCCGTGGGCTTTGCCCCATTCGGTTTGTGCGGCTTGCGATACGAGATGTCTCAGCACTCCGCGCTGAATCTCCTCCGTTTCAGAGGCGTAACGCGCTATCTGGCGCACACGCGGCATGAAAAAACGGTCTTATTATGCTTGTCAAACTCATCTTTTCTATGCTTGGTTTGAATGTAATAGGCATTCAATGCGCAAATTTACTTGAAAGTTTCAACATTGCGGATATTTGCCCTTGGGTTTATGATTATTTGGGAATTCCCTGCGGTTTGCATGGGTGGGGAAGTGCATATATTCATTGTCGGAAGCGTTATTTTTCATCCCGCTCCCGCAAATCGGAAAAAACACATGGCTTGTTGCAAAAAAATACAAGCCATATATTTTGAAATATGTGCCTTATGTTTTGAAATAAGTGCCTTGTATTTTCGACGATGTTAAATGTGTGAATGACAACCACTTATAAGGAAATCGCGAAAAGTGGTGCAAAATTCGGAAAATCAGAGGGTTGCGTGCGGATAACGGCATTTGCCCTGCTGCGTGTGCCGAATGATTTTCATGGAGTGCGTTGGTGTATTTTATGTGAATATTTTGTGCATGACGGAATTTGTTTGTATTTTTCTGTCTTTATATACGGATGACGGGATGTGGCATGCGGACGGAAACATGAGGAGCGGCATAAAACAGACAAACTGTATGCTTTTTGCGTATTCCGCGTGTCGAAATTCCGCAAAAATTTGAGATTCAACGAAATTTTCATGTCGTGAAGCGACAGTGAGATGCGTTTTTCTTTACTTTGTACCCCGAAATCAAAATGACTGACAGCAAATAACGATTTCAAAATCATATATAAAAATGAAAAGTAAATTGGTAATGATTGCCATGACAATTCTCGGAATAGTCTCACCCGGTCAGGCGCAAGAACTGAAAAGTGGCATAGACAAGGCAAACATGGATTTGAGTGTCAAACCCGGGGACGATTTTTATGAGTATTCGGCGGGTAGTTGGCTTAAAAACCATCCGCTTGATGCAGTTCACCCCATGAATGGGGCTTTCACCGACCTTAACGAGCAAAACAATGACCGCATAAAGGAGCTTGTGGCGGAATATGCAGCCAAAAAAAATGCCGCAAGGCACGGACGGACAGAAACTCGGCGCACTCTATCGCATGTACATGGACAGTGTGAAGCGCAACAAGCTGGGATATACGCCCATAAAACCTGTGCTGGCAAAAAATAAACAAGGTAAAGAATCGCAAAGAGTGCATTAAACTGATGTATGAACTCGGAGCGAAAGGATATGGAACCACATTGTTCCGTTTTGGATTGGGAATAAATCCGAACAATGCGAGCCAGTATATGTTTTCAGCCGTTCAGGGCGGTTTGGGACTTGATCCGGAATATTATACAAGCCCCAACGAGCAGCAGAAAGCCGTGGCGGAGGCTTACAAAAGCCTTATGAAGGATTATTTCAAGATGGTGGGCAACAGCGAAAACGCTGCCGAGAAAAAAATGCAGGCGGTTTGGGCTCTCGAAAACCAACTTGCCGCAAAAAAGTTACGACCAGGTAAAGCAGAGAAACCCTCAGGAAAACACGCATCTCCTGAGTTGGCAGCAACTTTTGAAGGATTTCAATGGCATAGACTGGAAAATGATTTGCGATACCTATCAATATCCTTCCGATATTGATACTGTGAATGTTGGACAGCCGGAACCGCTGCACGAAGTGGAGAATATTCTTGCCAATGCCGACCTTGAGGCAATAAAAGCCTATATGGAAGTATCGGTTGTGGGAGCTTCGGCAGGATGTCTCTCGGACGATTTCGGCAATCGCCGTTTTGAATATCTCAAAGCCCGTTACGGTGTGAAAGAACAGCAGCCCCGTTGGAAACGTGCCGTGGGTTTGCTCGACGGAATGCTTGGCGAAACAATCGGTAAGCTGTATGTGGCGAAATATTTCCCCGAAAGCCACAAACAAAGGGCTTACGAAATGATTAAGAACCTGCAAGCCGCCTTTGCGGAGCGTATAAAGAGTAACACTTGGATGACTTCCGCCACAAAAGAAAAGGCTCTCGAAAAACTCAATGGTATGGTAATTAATGTGGCATACCCTGACAAGTGGGAAGGTCTTGAGAAATATGTGCAGGTGGACGAGAATAAAACTTTGAGCGAGAACTTTGAGCGCATAACAATGGCTTCGCGCAAAGGCGAGATAGAATATTACTGGCACAGACCGGTGGATCGTCATCAGATGGGTTGCACCCCGCAAACGGTGAATGCATTTTATAATCCGCAATCCAACAGTATAAATTTCCCGGCAGCCATTTTGCAGCCGCCGTTCTACGATCCCGAAGCCGACGATGCCGCTAATTATGGAGCTATAGGCTGTGTGATAGGACACGAAATGAGCCACGGATTCGATGACCAGGGTTGCGCATACGACAAAGACGGAAACCTTAAAAACTGGTGGACTGACGAAGATAAGAAAAACTTCGACGAACGAGGCAAAGTGCTCGAAGACTGGTTTGGAAGCAAGGAAATGCAGCCGGGACTGAAGGTAAACGGCAAGAAAACCCTTTGGTGAGAACATCGGAGACAATGGCGGAATAAACATAGCCTTTCAGGCTCTGAAAAGTCAATGGAGAAAAATCCGCTTGGCGTTAAGGACGGTTTCACACCCGAACAGCGTTTCTTCCTTTGCCTATGGCAGAATGTGGGCAAGCAACATCGCTCCGCAGTTTGTGGCTTATATCGTGAACAGCGACGTTCATTCGCCCAACAGCCTGCGTGTAAACGCTGCGCTTCCTATGATTGATGCCTGGTACGCGGCTTTCGGAATCAAGGAAGGCGACAAGCTTTTGTTCCTGCAGACAAGCGTGCACACATCTGGTAAAAAAGATTTTTTTGAAATTCTTATAGCAGTCCGCGCCTGTACATCTGAGGATGTGCAGGCGCGGTTGTTTTATGTTCATTGCCATGCCGCTTCCCGTATGCCCGTCGGCGTGCGAAATGTATTTCGTCAAAAGACAGCATGTTTTCTAAATCCGGAGTTTCGTAAGCCGCATGGAATTTTCAGGGTTTTATGTAGCGCACGGTTTTCGGCTTTTTGCATCCTCGTGCCTGCACACACCGCGTTCGCAACACGGGATATGTGCTGCACACTTTGGGATGCTGTGCAAAACACAACCTTCAAAAACCGGTGCAAACGGAATTGGAAAACGATTTTCAAGGGAAATTTGTTCTCTTTCGGAGCATGTGCGAAAAAACATATGGCTTATCGTAAAAAATACAAGCCATGTATTTTAAAATATAAGGCACTTATTTTAAAATAAGTGCCTTATATTTTTTGCTGTAATAAGAATCTGAAACACAACAACTTACAAAAGTGTCAAGATTTGTGTTTATTTCTTGATTTTCAGTACTTTGCGAAAAAAGCAGTCTTTTACGCTTTTTCGGCGGGTGTGAACTGTTGCGCCGGCAATGGTTTGCCGCATTTTCCAGCCTCTTCCGCCTGTCGCGTTTTGCCTTTACGGGATTTCTTATTTGTTGAAAGCCTTGTTTTCGGCTTCGGCTATAATGGCATCGCGGCCCTTTTGTTGCGTTTGCGCATTGTCCGCCGCATCGCGTGCCTGTTTGCGGCGACGCTTGTTATAGTTGCGTTTTCTGTTACCCTTTTCGTTTTCGCCACCGGAGGAAACGGAGGTTCGTTGTTTGTTGTAAGCCCGATGTTATCCGTGCAAGCCTTCGCGCTTTGCAACAAAGCGTTGACCTGAGGCGTTTTGGTGTCGGCAACAACGTTTTCGCGCACGCCGTTTTGTGCACGTTGCGGAGCGGAATTCCTGCGTTTGGGGCGCGAATGACGCTTGCCGTCGCTCACACGTGGGGGAACGCTGATGAGTTCTGCCTCCATTGCCGTGCGCTGTTCCTTTGATTTCAGAATTTCCGTAATCTTCTGCTTGTTTGCATTGAGCATTATCAGAGTTTCACGGGCTGCATTCTGGTGGCTTTCCTTTTTCGAAAATCCGTTGCCTTTTCCGCACTCCACGTTCTCAATCATCACCGTGGCAAGAAAGGTCGGGGTTTCGCTTGTGGCGGCTCCTTTACCCGGGTCGTTTGATATGAACTCGATTCCGAGGCGGTTGCGCTGCGCCCACTCAAGGAGTTTGCTCTTGAAGTTCACTTCTTTTTTTGCCACATCGTTCAGGTTGAGGTGGGCGGCGATTATGCGGCTTTTCAAAAACCACATGCAGTATTTGTAGCCCCTGTCAAGGTAAACTGCACCCACGATTGCTTCAAAAGCATTGCCGCCGATGTAACTGTTATGTCCGCTTTGGTGTCCGCCTGTACGCACAAGTTTGTCAAGACCTACCTCCTGCGCCATTTTGTTCAGGGTGTCGCGCTGCACAAGCTTGCTGCGCGTGGTGGTTAGAAAGCCTTCGCGCTTTTTGTCAAAGTGTCTGTAAACAATATCACTCGTTACTGCCTCGATAATTGCATCGCCGAGAAATTCGAGACGCTCGTTGTTGAGCCGCTTGCCGCTTTCGGTTTGCAGGGCATTGGAACTGTGCGACAATGCCTGCTTGTATATAGCAATGTCGCGGGGATAGAAACCGAGAATGGAGTATAAGGACGAAAAGCTCCTTATCCTTTCGGAAAGGGAGCTTTAGTTTATCTATGAAATTAATCATTCAGATGTAGATGCCGGCTTTATAAAAAATGTTTATCAAGCCAATGAGTTTTTATTTCGCGAATTTCTTGACAATGACGCATGCATTGTGTCCGCCAAACCCGAAAGTGTTGCTCAAGGCAGCACGCACGGTGCGCTTTTGTGCCTTGTTGAACGTAAAGTTCAAGTTGTAATCAATTTCAGGATCGTCATCGCCTTCCTCATGATTGATGGTGCGAGGAACAATGTCTTCCTCAACAGCTTTCACTGAGAAAAGTGCCTCAACAGCTCCCGCAGCACCGAGAAGGTGTCCCGTCATGGACTTCGTAGAACTGATGTTGAGCTTATAAGCATGTTCGCCAAATACATCTTTTTATGGCAAGTGCTTCCGAACGGTCGCCTACAGGAGTGGAAGTACCGTGAACGTTGATGTAGTCAATGTCTTCCGGTTTCATTTCTGCGTCTTGCAGTGCACGAGTCATCACAAGTTTTGCACCAAGTCCCTCGGGATGTGAAGCAGTAATGTGATGTGCGTCCGCCGACATACCTGCGCCTGCAACTTCGGCGTATATATGTGCGCCGCGTTTCAAGGCATGTTCAAGTTCTTCAAGGATAAGAACGCCCGCACCTTCGCCCATTATGAAACCATCACGTGATGCGCTGAAAGGACGTGAGGCGTGTTCGGGATCATCATTGCGTGTGGAAAGAGCATGCATGGCATTGAATCCGCCAACTCCCGTGGGCCAGATAGCAGCTTCGGCACCGCCCGTAACAATTGCGTTAGCTTTGCCGAGGCGTATGAGATTGAACGCGCTGGCAAGGGCGTTGGTTGAAGAAGCACAGGCTGAAGTGGTGGCGAAATTGGGACCGTGGAAACCGTAATTGATAGAAATCTGACCGGCTGCGATGTCCGAAATCATCTTGGGGATGAAGAATGGAGAATAACGCGGACCGAGGGTCTCACCTGTCTTTGCGTAGTTCACGGATTCCTCTTCGAATGTACGAATTCCTCCGATGCCCACGCCAAAGATGACACCGATTTCGTTTTTATCTATTTTTTCCAAATCCCATCCGCAGTCCTTGATGGCTTCATCGGCAGCAATTATTGCATACTGCTCGTAAAGGTCCATCTTACGCGCTTCTTTGCGGTCGAAATAGTCTTGAGCGTTATAGTTCTTGACTTCGCACGCAAAATGTGTCTTGAACTTGGATGTATCAAAATGTGTAATCTCGGCAGCACCGCTTACTCCGTTCTTGGCATTCTCCCAAGTTTCCTTGGCATTCTTTCCAAGCGGAGTTATGGCGCCTATGCCGGTTACAACAACTCTTTTCAATTCCATCGTTAGATGTTAAAGGAAACGTTAAGTTGGATTACTTAACGTTTGCCTCGATATATGCTACAGCGTCGCCTACGGTAGAGATTTTCTCTGCCTGGTCGTCGGGGATCTGAATCTGGAACTCTTTTTCGAACTCCATGATGAGCTCAACGGTGTCGAGTGAGTCAGCACCGAGGTCGTTAGCGAAGCTTGCTTCGTTCTTTACTTCATCTTCGCCAACACTCAGCTTGTCAACGATAATAGCTTTTACTCTTGATTCGATATCAGACATGATCTTATTAATTTGATAAATAATATTGTTATATCAGACTGCAAAATTAAATCTATTGATTAATATGGCAAAATTTTTCTTTGAAAATCGTCCATATTTTGCACAAAACGCCTGATTTATGCGCAATTTGAGGTGAAAAGCATTTGTAAATATTTCTTAGGGGCGGGCAAAATGTGCAGTGGGAGGGAGTGTTTGCGGGGTGGAGTGTGCGAGCGAATAAATATGCAATGCTTGCTTTGAAAAGGGTTGTTTTCGGCGTTTTGTAAGTTTTTGTTTTTCAGATGTGTACAATTGTGGAAAAATACAAGGCATATATTTTGAAATAAGTGCCTTATATTTTGAAATACATGGCTTGTATTTTTTACGAAATGCCTTGTGCTTTTTGCGGCAGGCGGAAAAAATGAATATTCCACGGCTTGTTTTGCTGTTTCGCGGTGTTTTGACGTGTCGGAACGCCGTGTGTTTTTTCGCAAAACGGCGTGGCGGGCTGCGGTGTCTTTTCCAGGGTGTTTTTTAGCGGGGATGAACCGAAAAATGTGTGTTGCCGAAATTTTGGTACTGAAATCTGTAAAATTTATAAGTGGAAGATTTAATTATATTGTTAATTTTGCGCTGTACAAGATTATTAGTTTGAAACGATTTTTCTCAGAAAACAAAAAACTACACTATGCTGCGTAAAATAAGAATTACTTTGGCAATCGTTTTCTTTGCGCTTGTCAGTATGCTGTTCTTTGATTTTACGGGAACAATCCACGCCTGGTTCGGGTGGATGGCTAAGATTCAGTTCTTTCCTGCCGTCATGGCTCTCAATGCGGGCGTGGTTATCGCCGTGCTGGTTCTTACGCTCCTGCTGGGGCGTGTTTATTGCTCCGTAATCTGTCCTCTCGGTGTGTTTCAGGACATTGTGTCGTGGGTGAGCGCGAGGCGTAAACACAAAAACCGCCGTTTCTCGTATTCCAAGGCAAAGTCTTGGTTGCGTTATGCGGTTCTCATTGCTTTTGTGGTCATGGCTTTCGCGGGATTGGCGGGTTTGCTCGACCCTTATAGTGCATACGGACGTATTGCGCAGACTTTGTTTTCGCCTATATATATATGGTGTAACAATTTGCTCGCATACGTTTCGGAACGTGCGGGAAGTTATGCTTTCTACGAGCGCGAAGTATGGCTCCGTGCGCTTCCCACTCTTGTTCTTGCCGCTGTAACTTTGGTTGTGGTGGTGATTCTTGCGTGGCGCGACGGTCGTACTTATTGCAACACCATTTGTCCCGTGGGCACGGTGCTTGGCATTTTTTCGCGCCATGCTCTTTTCAAACCGGTTATAGATACCGACAAATGCCGCAACTGTTCGCTTTGCGCCAAGGGCTGCAAGGCTTCTTGCATAGACTATAAGAACCATAAGATTGACTATTCCCGCTGTGTGGCTTGCATGGATTGTATTGACAATTGCAAGCATGATGCGCTACATTTTGAAATGCGCAAAAAATCAGTGGCATCCGTTACCGCAAAGGCGGCTGATGAGCAGAAAATCGATGCTTCGCGCCGCAGTTTTCTTGTAGGTGTGGGAGTTATTCTCGGAACTGCGGTGGCTCATGCCCAAGGCAAAACGGTGGACGGCGGGCTGGCTGTGATTCTTGACAAGAAAATTCCCAACCGCAACACTCCCATTGTTCCGCCGGGTGCCGTAAGTTTGAAACATTTGGAGGACCATTGCACGGGATGTCAGTTGTGCGTGGCGGTATGTCCCAACGATGTGCTGCGACCCGGGAAACTGATGAAGCCGCATTCGTCATACGAACGCGGATATTGCAGACCCGAATGCACGAAATGCTCGGAGGTCTGCCCCGCAGGCGCGATTCTCAAAATCACTCCCGCCGAAAAATCGTCAACTCAGATAGGTCATGCCGTGTGGGTTAAGAAAAAATTGCGTACCTCTCACAGACGGAGTGGAATGCGGCAACTGTGCGCGCCATTGTCCCGCCGGCGCAATAACAATGGTGGCTTCCAATCCCAACGATGAGGCTTCGGTTAAAATTCCTGTGGTGAACGAGGAACGCTGCATAGGTTGCGGTGCGTGCGAAAACCTGTGTCCGGCGCGTCCTTTCAGCGCAATATATGTTGAAGGTCATGAACAGCACAAAACCATTTGAAAAACTTATGAAGACAAAAAGGCAATAAAAATATCGACAGGCGCGAGTTTCTGAAAAGACTCGGTGCCGGTGCGGCAGTGTCCGGTTCTGCTATGTTGGTGGGCTGTGATTCCGGAAAAAAATCCAGTGAACGGCGAATCGACAACGGCACAAGGTCCCATTCCCAAGGATAAAATGACCTACCGCATCAATCCCAAAACAGGCGACAAGGTTTCCATTCTCGGCTACGGCTGCATGCGCTGACCCACAGTTACCGGCGAAAGCGCACGGGAAGCCGCTCACCAACGAGGAGATGAAGTTTCTTTACGACACTGCCGAGATTATGGTGCAATATCCCACGATTCCCTGCAACGATTGCAAGTATTGCATGCCTTGTCCCTATTATGGTCTTGACATTCCCGGGGTATTTGTCCACTACAACAAGTGTGTAAACGAGGGCAATGTGCCGGAGAATCAGCAGGCAAAGAACTATCGCGAGGCGCGCAGGGCATTTCTTGTGGGCTACGACAGGAGTGTGCCGAAACTGTGTCAGGCAAATCATTGCATAGGATGCAGAAAGTGTGTGGAACATTGCCCGCAAAACATAGAGATTCCGCAAGAGATGCAGCGCATTGACCATTTCGTGGAGCAGTTGAAGCAAGGCACGCTATGAAAACAGGCGATGTGAAGGATTTGTTGCACTCGGGCGACTGGTCGCTGGTGATTGAGAACCACGGCGTTTGCATGTGTCTGGCGCAGAGGGCTTGAGACCGGCAGGAAAAGGGGAATTTTGAGGCTTTTGTAAGTTGTTGCAGTTCAAAGACTTGAAAAGTCCGAAAATACAAGGCACTTATTTTAAAATATAAGGCACATATTTTAAAATAAGTGCCTTGTATTTTTTCTTATGTCCCATGTGTTTCGAAAAGCGTCCGAAACGATGCTTCGCAAATCGTGATTTTGGGCAACGGAAAAGCATTTTCGAGAAACAAAAAACTGTGGTCCGCATGCGATATGTGCATCGGTGCCGGCGCAATGCAAACATAGAATATAATATGATACATGCATGCGGCAAAGAAAAATTTCTTTATATCTTTGCAACCAATTAGAAAACATATACAATATATAATAAAGATGGAAGAACTTTTTTCCGCTCTGCCCTACAAGGTAGCAGATATGGGTTTGGCTGATTTCGGTCGCAAAGAAATTCGTATAGCAGAACATGAAATGCCGGGTCTTATGGCATTGCAGGCAAAGTATGGCGATTCGAAGCCATTGAAGGGTGCACGTGTCATGGGCTCTTTGCACATGACCATACAAACCGCCGTGCTCATAAAGACTCTCGTGGCTCTCGGAGCGGAAGTGCGTTGGTGCTCATGCAACATATACAGCACACAAGACCATGCAGCGGCTGCCATAGCCGACATGGGAGTGGGCGTGTTTGCATGGAAAGGCGAAAGCCTCGAAGATTATTGGTGGTGTACGCTTCAAGCCATGAATTTCCCGGGAGGAAAACTCCCCAACATGATTGTTGATGACGGCGGTGACGCAACTCTTATGATACATCTCGGAGCAAAAGCCGAGAAAGACGCTTCTGTGCTCGACACTCCCAGCGGTAGTGGCGACGAAGCCGCATTGAAAGCAATTCTCAAGAAAGTTCTTGCTGCCGATCCCGAACGCTGGGCAAAAACTGCGAAAGAGATTCGCGGCGTGAGCGAGGAAACCACAACAGGTGTGCATCGCCTTTATCAGATGGCGGAAAAGAAAGAACTCCTTTTCCCGGCTTTCAACGTAAACGACAGTGTAACTAAGAGCAAATTCGATAATCTTTACGGATGTCGCGAATCTTTGGTTGACGGCATCAAGCGTGCCACCGACGTAATGGTAGCCGGTAAAGTGGCAGTGGTAGCCGGTTACGGCGAAGTGGGTAAAGGCTGTGCACAAAGCCTTCGTTCTTACGGTGCGCGCGTACTCGTTACCGAAGTTGACCCGATTTGCGCCCTGCAGGCTGCAATGGAGGGCTTCAAGGTGGTAACCATGGAAGAAGCTGCGCCTGTTGGCAACATATTCGTTACTACCACGGGCAACATAGACGTAATAACCGTGGAACACATGAAGCAAATGCCCGACGAAGCCATAGTTTGCAACATCGGACACTTTGACAGTGAGATACAAGTGGACAAGTTGAAGCAAGTTCCCGGCATTAAGGCAGAAAACATAAAGCCGCAGGTTGACAGTTATCAGTTCCCCGACGGACATCATATAACCCTGCTCGCCGATGGTCGCCTTGTAAACCTCGGTTGTGCCACAGGTCATCCGAGTTTTGTGATGAGTAATTCGTTCACGAACCAGACTCTTGCGCAGATAGAGCTTTTCAACAAGAAATACGAGGTAGGTGTTTATCGTCTTCCCAAAGCTCTTGACGAAGAAGTGGCTCGTCTGCATCTTGCAAGCGTAGGTGCTCACCTCAGCAAGCTTTCCAAGGCGCAGGCAGACTATATCGGCGTAGACGTTGACGGTCCTTATAAAGCCGACTTCTACAGATATTAAAAACCGCAAGGCAGACGGAGATGCGCATAAACCGCGTGTCTCCGTCGGCTTGTATATATAAATATGAATATGAACAGCGAAAAACAAAATACAACGCAAAGCAAATCCCTGTTAAGGCGTATTACGCCCGACGCAGTGGCTGTTGTGCTGTTTGTGCTTGTATCCGTGGCATATTTTTTCACTCCCATTACGCAGGGTCTCGTACTTTCGGGCAACGACGTCACCGGCGGCGTGGGCGCGGGGCGTGAAAGAATGGAATATCTCGAACGTACCGGCAACGATACCCGTTGGACTAACGCTCTTTTCAGTGGTATGCCGACTTATCAGATATCTCCGAGCTACAAATCGCGCAGTGTTTTGTCGGGACTTGAGAGAGTTTACGAACTCGGTCTCACTGATTGCGCCATGTATGTGTTCATCCTTCTTCTGGGATTCTATATACTCATGCGCACATTCCGTGCCCGTCCTCCCGTAGCGGTTTTCGGCGCGGTGGCATGGGCTTTCTCGTCGTACTTCTTTATTATTATAGGTGCCGGACACCTTTGGAAGGTTCTCACACTTGCTTTCATTCCTCCCACAATAGCGGGAATGGTGCTCTGTTACCGTGGAAAATATCTTTGGGGCGGTGTGATGACCATGTTCTTCATTGCGTGGCAGATTTTGTCGAACCATTTGCAGATGACATACTACTTTATCTTTGCAATGGTGCTTATTTCCGTCGGTTTCCTTTATTACGGCAATAAGAGAAAAGCAACTTGTGCGCTTTGCGAAGGGTGTGGGAATTTTCGTAGTGGCTTCGCTGATTGGCGTAGCCGTTAACTCGTCGAATCTTTACCATACTTATCAGTATAGTAAGCAAACAATGCGCGGCAGCAGCGAACTTGCCACTGCCGGAAAGCATGATCAGAGTGCCGCTTCGGGGTTGTCAAAGGAATATATAACTCAATGGAGCTACGGTGTAGGGGGAAACATTCTCCCCTGCTTGTGCCGAATGTCAAAGGCGGTGCCAGTGGCGCGATGACTGCAAACGAGAAAGCGCAGGCTGATTCCCATTATGCCGAGTACATGCAGACTTTGCAGCAACTTTATCCGCAACTTGGCGTAAGCACTCCGGGACTTTCTCAATATTGGGGCGAGCAACCGGGAACATCCGGTCCCGTGTATGTCGGAGCATTTGTATGTATGCTTTTCATTCTTTCGCTTTTCTATTCCAAAGGGAGCTGTCAGCCGTTGCCTTATGTTGGTCATGGTGCTTTCCATGCTGCTTTCGTGGGGACACAACTTCCCTGCGTTTACAAACTGGATGATTGACAACTTCCCGATGTATAACAAGTTCCGCGCCGTGTCCTCCATTCTTGTTGTGGCAGAGTTTGCGATTCCTCTTCTCGCGGCTCTTACGTTGTCGAGAATGGTTTCCGAACCCGACTTGTTGCGCAAGAAACCCATACCTCTTTATATATCGTTCGGTGTAACCGCCGGTCTCTGCCTTTTGTTTGCCATAACTCCGGGCACATTCTTTGGCGATTGTCTCACAGGCAACGAACACAAAATCCTGAACGAGTTGCGCGGAATTTTGCAGCCCGAAATGGTAAATTCGTTTGCCACCGACATCACGGCAATACGCCATTCCATTCTTTCGTCCGATGCCTGGAGAAGTTTCTGGGTTATTGTCGTTGGAATGGCTATCCTCATGATTTACCGAAGCGGAAAGCTGAAGTCTACATGGATGGTTGTTGCCGTAACGGTGCTTTGCCTTGTGGACATGTGGGGTGTGAACCGCAGGTATCTCAATAACGACATGTTTGTTGACCCGCTTCAGAAGGAGCAGGTGTTTGCAAAGACGGCTACCGACGAACAGATTTTGCAGGACAAGAGCCTTGATTACCGCGTGCTCAATTTTGCTTCCGACACATTCAATGAAAATGAAACTTCTTACTGGCATAAGAGCATCGGAGGCTATCATGCCGCCAAACTCGGGCGTTATCAGGATTTGATAACCTATTGCATTGCACCCGAAATGCAGGCATTGATGCAGGCAATTCCGCAGGCCGCCGGCGACTTCTCGAAGTTTGATGCCGACACGGTGTGTCCTACGATAAACATGCTCAACACCAAGTATTTCATAATGCCTTTGCAGCAGGGCAAGACCATTCCGCTTCAAAATCCGTGTGCTTACGGAAATGCGTGGTTTGTTGACAAACTCACATACGTTGACGGCGCGAAGGCTGAAATGGCTATGCTCAAAAAGATAAACCGTCGCGTGGAGGCGGTAGCCGACAAGAGTTTCGAGAAAAGAGCTCGGTGCGGCTTATGCAAATGCTGCCGCCGACACAACATCGAAGATTGTGCTCACGGCATACGAACCCAACGAACTCACATACAATGTGGATTCGAAGAACGGCGGTGTAGTTGTGCTTTCAGAGATTTATTATCCCGGTTGGACGGCTACATTGGACGGCAAAGACATCATGATTGGTCGCGCCGACTATGTGTTGCGTGCGCTGAGAGTTCCCGGCGGCAAGCACACGCTTGTCTTGAAGTTCGATCCGCAATCGCTCCACACAACGGAGACTCTTGCCTACGCGGCATTGGTTGTGATGTTGCTTGCACTTGTTGCAGCGGTGGCTGTGTCTGTTTGTCGCAAGAAGAAAACCGCATCCGAGAAATAAGCGAACCATACATTATATATAATACCGCGAAACCGTAACGTTTCGCGGTATTATTGTTTCTTTCCGCAGGCATTGCGGCGGGTGCATAAGCATCACTTTCGGAAACTTTCGGTTCGTAAAATCCGGGAAGCCGAGATGACGCAATATATAATAAGGCGTACGGGTCGCTTTTGGCATTTTGCACCCCATATATTTGAATTTTTTCGGAGCTGTTTTCATGAAGCGAAAAAACATGTGGCTTATCGCAAAAATACAAGCCATATATTTTTAAAATACAAGGCACTTATTTTTAAAATAAATGCCTTGTATTTTTCGCCTGTTCTTTTTCTTTGAAAAACAAATACTTATTCCGACCTCAAAAAGGCGTTGCCGAAACGCCTTTTTGCCGCCTGTGAGTCTGTGCGTAGGTCTTGCGGTTTGGCGCGTGGCACACGGATTCCGGTATCAGCCGAACCGGCAGAAAAACAAAAAGTCAGATAATTATTCGGTGCATTGTTTATAAAACCTTAAATTTGAATCGGAAAAATAACAAACTTTATAACCATGAAATCATGTAATGTATTTATTACCAAACTGCTTTTCGCGAATATTGTTCGCGTTTATGGCTTTGATAGTTTCGGTTGCCGTAAGTTCCTGCTCCGACAACATTGACGAGTCGAACCTTTATGTGTTTTCGGGACAGAGTGTAACCGACTTTGTGAAGCAGCAGCCGGAGCTGAGCAAGTATCTCGTTTTGCTCAAAAAGGCGCGTTCGGGCATGGGGCGCGGTTCCACAATGGACCACATGCTTGAAAGTCGCGGCAATTATACTTGTTTTATTCCCACAGACGATGCCATTCAGGAATTTGTGGACTCCGTGGAAAACCGGCGCGGCTTTTGACGTTAACAATGTCAGCGATTCGCTGGCACAAGTCATAGTTTTTAACAGCATAATAGACAACGGCGACATAGAAGCCTATAAGTCCACCGACTTTCAGGAGGGTGTTTTGCAACAGAAGACCATGGCGGACCGATACATAGTAATAAATTTTGCAGCAAACGACAGCGGAAAAGTAATTACCAGAATAAACACGTTCTCGCGCATAGTTAGTTCGGACAACAAGGTGGAAAACGGACAAATCCACGTGGTTGACCATGTGGTTATGCCTGCCTCCACTTCGCTTCCGGGACTTCTGAGCATGCAGGACAACACACGCATATTCTCGTATCTGCTCGAAGTTACGTCGTGGGCGGACAGTATGGCAAAATATCGCGACGACGAATACGAACTTCAAGACCATCCGCAAAACTACAAGCATATATGGTATGGCGAATTACTTAACGAGCCGCTTCATCATAATAGCGGTTACACGGCATTCGTAGAACCCGACAGTCTTCTCGAAGCAGAGTGGGGCATAAAGCTGGAAGTGGTGAACGGAAACGTCGTTAACTGGGACGAAGTCATGCCCGTGATAAACCGCAAGGTGAAAGAATACTATCCCGAGGCAAATTCCGACGACCCGAAAAGCCTTGACAACGCATTGAACCAGTTTGTGGGCTATCATATCATAGATGTCGGCATGGCATACAATAATATTGTAATCACAAAGGGACAACTCGGATATTCTTACAGTCGTCCCGAACAACTCGGCATAGATAAGTTTGAATATTTCGAGACTATGGGCAAAGACCACCGTATCATTAAGTTCACTCTCGGAGAACAAACCGAAGGCATCAGAATAAATCGCTACGTAAGCGAATATGACAACGACAGCTACCGCGAACTCGAAGTGCCCATAAAGGGATTGCTCGTACAATCGGGCAACGGCACACGCGACAATCAGGCGTTGAACGGATTTTATCACATGATAGACGGAATACTCATATATAATGATGATGTAAAATATAAAGTACTCAACGAAAGAATGCGTTGGGATACGCAGACAATGCAGCACGAACTCATGACAAACGGTCTGCGCCAACAGCCGTCAAATATATATTATATGATACCCGACGGATATATGCGCAAAGTGAAGTTCTCGAACCAGACATTGATGATTTCCATAAACAACTACAGTGTGAACTGGCTCAACTACGAAGCAGACGACTTCGTACTTGAAGGATATTACGATGTAACCTGGCAACTTCCGCCCGTTCCCTATGAAGGCACCTATGAACTCCGTCTCGGATATTGCAATGACAGTGGTCGCGGCATGGTTCAGTTTTATTATGGCACCGATCCCAATAATCTTGCGGCGGTGGGCCTGCCTATCGATGCCCGCATAGAACCTGATAAAGCCGTGATAGGGTGGGTGAAGGACGATCCCGATAATCCGGACGCTAATCGCGAAAATGATAAGAACATGCGCAATCATACTTTCATGAAATGTCCTAACAGTTTCGGTTTCAATTCAACCAATGTTACCGAAGGCGGACGCAGTCACGGACCGAGTGGAGCAAAGTTGCGCCACATAATAACTACCGAGAACTGCCGCCCCGGTGTTACATATTATATGCGTATGAAATCGCTGCTGAACGGACCTGCCAATTTCGGTCCCGATTTCATAGAGTGGGTTCCCAAGAGTGTTTACAACGGCGAGAAGCCCGAAGATAAATGGTAAGGTGCATAAAAAACAGGTATATACGTTCCCCTGTCGCGCACAAGCGCGGCAGGGGAATTTCTTTATGTTTACGCCGAAACCGCATGCGTCGGCATCATTGACGGAAGGCTTGAAAAAACGCTGTTTATAAGTTGCTGTTGTTCAGACACGTGGAAAGACAAAAATACAAGGCACTTATTTTAAAATAAGTGCCTTGTATTTTAAAAATATATGCCTTATGTTTTTTTACAACAAGCCATGTGTTATTTTCGATGACGTATTTTGGGGAAAAACCGTGCCGAAAACGCACGAGAAAGTCCGCAATGTTTGCCCGATGTTAGTGAATGTGAAAAAATGTATGTATTTTTTTGCTCACGCGCATATAAAGCGCAATGTGTTAATGGATAATTGAAAATTAAATATAGATTTAGTTTTGCACGATTCATACTTGTTGATTTGATAATTTGCTTGAAAAGCAAAAAAGTAGGTTTGAGATGTGTTTTTATCTCTGTGATGTAAAAATGTGTGTATTTTGTAAAAAGCGAAAGCGCAATGCTGCAAAGGTGTTAAAATGCCGTTAAGAACATGCGACAGGTACCGTTTTGTGTCATGAAAATCAGAGGCAAAAACGAAGATGCGGGGAGTGTGTGCAGAGAAAGCCGTGTCTCCCTTTATAGGCGTGTTTGCGTGTTTGGCGGCGGCAATGTTTTTGTGCAAAAAAATCTCTTTTTCGAAGAGCGTTACATTCCTGTTTTATGCACACGATTTTTGTGCTCCGAAAGACCGGTTTTTGCCCGGTTTTTATCCCGCGAATGTTAAAATTCGAGCCTCAAAACCCTAAAAAATCGCATCCTTCAAACTAAAATCATAAAAAATGCTCCCAAAATCCTTTTGTATGTAAAAATCTTCGTATTTTTCGCATTGAAATCTCGACTTCTCAATAAAAACAGAGGGGTGCGAAGGTGAAAAAGCAGAAAAAACTGCTATAAGAGTTTGCTAAAAATAAAAAAAACAGTACTTTTGGAGGGGCAACTTGCGCCTGCAAGATTAAAGTGCTTAGCTAAGATATTAACAATAAAGAGATTAAAGAAATAATACCATAATAACCGGCTTTATACAAAGCCCTTAATTGTCGTTTATGAAACATGAAAAGTGTCTTGAAATTTCATCGGAGGCTCTGCTATCCCGGCAGTGCTCCTTTACTCGTGTATAAAACCAATAAGGTATGAAGAAAACGAATAAATATAATAAAATAAATTTGATGTGTATGAAAAACCGTTTGATCAAAGAAGGCGGAAAATGGCTGATGGCTGTTTGTCTGCTGTCGATGTGCGGATTGACGTACTCCTGTTCCGATGATTATGATTTGCCCGACAAAAAGCCGAGTTGGCTTGGTGCGAGCATTTACGATTATCTCGTAGGACAGAAGAACTACACCAACACCGTGCGTCTAATTCAGGATTTGGATTACCAAGAAGTCTTGGAACGTACCGGCAGTAAGACGTTGTTCGTTGCCGACGACGACGCTTTTGCCAAGTTTTATCAAAACAATGGGTGGGGCGTAAAGAAGTATGAAGATCTCACCACCTCAATGAAGAATTTGCTCATGGGTTCCTCCATGCTCAACAATGCTTATCTTCTTGAGATGATGACTAACATCAGCTCCGGTTCTACAATTTCGAAGAACCAGTGCCTGCGTCAGCCTACTTCCGCAGCCGTTACCGACTCTATTCCTTATTTCGCTTGGGATAGCGGGGATATTCCCGAAATCTTCAACGAAAACAATGATGATTCCGAACCTGTGGAAATTGACTATTGGAAACGTTTCCGTACTCAGGAGAAAGCCGGTGTTTGGCTCGCGCTTGACGGAACTACTCCGCTTATGACCCACTTCCTCGCAGGACAGATGGGTGAAACAAATATTACCGATGCCGACTTCGAGACTTGTAGGCTCAACACGTGAACCGACCGATGCTCATATATATGGTAGCAAGGTAATAGGACAGGACAAAACATGTTTGAATGGTTATGTTGATAAATTGGATCGAGTTCTGATTTCTCCGTCAAACATGGCTGAAATGATTCGTACAAATGGTAGGACTAGACTCTTCAGCCATTTGCTCGACCGTTTCTCGGCTCCGTTCTATAATTCAACACTTACTTCTTCGCACTTGCAGCTTACAGGTATTCGCGACTCTGTGTTTGAGAAACGTTATTATTCGGCTCGTTCGCAGGGTGGACGTCTTGACACCGATCCTTATGGTGCAAAAGGTAAGCGAGAACCTTATCTTGATTACGATCCGGATGGAACCGTTACTATCCCGAAGGACAGCAACTTTATACCGATATGGGTGCGATGTTCGTACCTTCCGATGAGGTGCTTGAGAAATACTTCCTTCCGGGTGGTGCTGGCGAATTCCTTATGGAGGCTTACGCAAAGAAAGAAAATACAAAGGAGAATCTTGTATATAACACTGACCAGATTCCTATTCGTATCATTCAGCCGTTTGTGCAGAACTTGATGAAAACTTCGTTCATCAACTCCGTGCCGAGCAAGTACATTACTATTATGAACGACGCAAAAGACCCGATGTTCGGTAACATCGAGGGCGGCGTTGACGGTTTCCGTGCTACAATCGACACCACGCTTCTTGCAAACAATGGTGCTGTATATATAATGAATCAGGTATTCGCTCCTGCTAAGTATGCAGCGGTTTCCGCTCCTGCACTTGTAGGCAAGGACATGAAGATTTTCAACTGGGCTATCTCGGCCGATGACTCTTACATCACCAACCCGAACTCTGCTCCTTTGAATGCGTTCTTCTCTTACTACCTTTTGGCAATGAGCTCACGCTTCAGCTTCTTTATTCCTACTGACAATGCTCTCTCAACATATTATGATGAGGTAACAAGTCAATGGACACAGCCGCGTGTTATCTCTTTCTATTACAGTACTCGTCGTGCTGATGCTACAGCTCCTGTAAAAGCTCGTGCATACAAATGGGATCCTGTAACAAACGAAATTGGTGGTTCTATTCCTGGTTCAGTTTCTGCAGACCAGATTAACAACCGTCTGAAAGACCTCCTCGATTCTCATATTATTGTACACTCTGACGCAGAGTCAAAGACCGGTTTCGGTTCACTCAATCAATATTATGTAACTAAGGGTGGTAGTGCTGTGAAAATTTCCAACCGTGAGGACGGAACTCTTTCAAGCGATTTTGATCAGACCCAGGCAGGTTTCAATGTTCAGGGCGGTTTCCAAATTGACAACGACTCAATAATTACTGTAGAACGTACATACGACCGCCGCGAAGAAACCACAGGTTACGGTAATGGTATGACATATATTATTAACCGTCCTATTCAGACTACAATGAAGTCTGTTTACAGTGTGCTTCAGGGCGAAGGCGAAACTTCTCCGTTCTATCAGTTCTTTAACCTTTGCCAGATTGATGCTGACTTGCTCATCCGTGCAGGTGTTGCCGACAGTGTTAAGAAGCAGGAGGATAAGGATACGGAAATTGAGAAATACACAGTGTTCACATCTTCACAGAATGGTCTTACTGATAACGTGCGTTTCTTCAATTCATTTAGATATACTGTTTATGTTCCCACAAACGAAGCTGTGCTCGACGCAATTGATAACGGACTTCCCACATGGGATCAGATTTCAGAAGTAATCACCGCCGGTGAAGCTGAAGTTCAGTCTGCAACTGATGCCGGTGCAAGCGAGGAGGAAATTCTTGCACTTACACGTAAGTACAAGTTCAAAGCTCAGGCTATGATCACCTGCCTTGTAAACTTCCTCAAATATCACTTCCAGGATAATTCGGTATTTGCTGACCACAATGCAGTTGAAGCAACAAAGTATGAAACTGCCTGCATTAATGACGAGACCAACCGCTATCGTTCGGTTAAGGTTTCTTCTACGGGTAATGGTACTTTGGATGTTCGTTCGGTATACAGCACCGATGCAAACGGACATGATGTTGAAGGTCCCGTTCGCCACGTAACAAGCGACGAAACTTTGAAGAACATCATGACTCGCGATTATACTTTCAATACAAGGGCAAGAAACGCCACCAAGATTGAAACTTCTTCTTATGCAGTTGTTCATCAGATTGATGGTGTGCTCAACTTCAAAGAGCTTACAAATGACCGCTACGACAGCGATTGGGCTACTACAAGTGCTGCCAGAAAGTTCATCGCAAAATATCGTATTCGGAAATAAAATAAACAACCATGAATAAAATAAAATATCTATTGCTCTTCGCTCTGTGCCTCTGCTTTACTTCGGTGGCAGCACAGGATCGAATTTCCGGACACGTTTGGAATAAAACGGACGGACCGGTGATTATGGCGAATGTGGTCGAGGTGGACCAGAACAATCGTATTGTTGAGAACACCCAGACGGATGTTAACGGTAACTTCTCCATGCCGGTGAAGAACCGTAAAACCGCCTTGAGATTTCATATATTGGTTATGCTAAGTACAGTCAGGTTATCGGTGCAACTAAGGTGTTCCGTATAGAGTTGCGTAGTAAAACACAGCTCAAGACTGTAACCGTAACCGCCAAGCAGCGTGTTAAGTCAAATGGTTTGTCCATTCCTAAGAAGGAGATTTCCGGTGCAACACAGGAACTTAACATGGACGAAATGAAAGGTCTTTCTTTCGAAACTGCCGACCAGGCTTTGCAGGGACAGATTGCGGGTCTTGACATTGTGATGAATTCCGGTAACCTTGGTTCGGGTACTACGATGCGTTTGCGTGGTGTTACCAGTATCAATGGTAATCAGGAACCTCTTATTGTAGTTGATGGTAACATTCTTGAAAACTACAACTCTTCAGACATTGACCTTCAGGATATGGATAACAGCGAGCAGTTTGCTCAGTTGCTTTCTGTGAACCCTGAAGATATTCAAAGCATCAATGTATTGAAGGATGCTGCGGCTACCGCTATTTGGGGTGCACGTGGTGCTAATGGTGTGATTGAAATCAAAACCCGTCGCGGACACCGTGGTCCTGCACGTGTTGACTTCTCTTATCGTTTCTCGGGTTCATGGCAGCCCAAAGGCATGAAGATGCTTAATGGTGATGAATACACCATGATGCTTAAGGAGGCTTACTTCAATCCTTCACAGAGCAATATCGCATCCGACATTGTTGAGATTTCATACGACCGTAACCGTCCTATGTATTTCGGCAACTTTAACAAGAACACCGATTGGCGTGATGAAGTTACCCAGTTTGGTCAGACTCACAACTACAATGTAGTACTTTCCGGTGGTGGTGATAAAGCACAGTTCCGTATTTCCGGTAGCTACGACCACGAGACCGGTACTGTTATCAAGCAGGCTCTCGATCGTTTCTCAACACGTATGGCTCTTGACTACTACGTTAGTGATCGTATCAAATTCTCGTCAAACTTCTCTCTTACCTATACAAACAATAAGAAGAACTATGTAGGTATTTTGGATCGTGCATACAAGGCGATGCCTAACATGACAGTTTATCGTTATGAGTATGACCCCGAAACCAGAGGCTACTACAATACTCACGAATATTTTAAGATGTTCCCCGCTGCAAGTGCAGCAGGTCAGGTGCGTGATGGTCTTAGCTCTTATTATTTGGGCGATATGGTTAGCAATGGTAACCCTGTTGCTATCGCAAATGGCTCTTGGATTAAGGAGAGCACATATACTATTGACCCGCAGTTCCAGATTGAGTACAAGTTCTTGGGTAAGGATGAAAATGCAACGCAACTCAACTATACCGGTGAGGTTTACATGAAGGCTTATACAAACACCAACAAGGCATACTATCCTGCTTCTCTTACCAGTAGCCACTGGTACGATTCGGGCGGTGTTAACCTTGCAAGCGATGGTGAATCAAAGAGTCTTACTTTCACCACTCGCCACACTCTTGTGTTTACTCCTAAGTTTAAGACTGACGATCACTTCCTTACTACTATGGCTCGTATGGAAATGTCTACAAGGTCAAGCGATAACCAGAATATTTCTTCCAATGGTTTGGCAGGTGGTATTACCGACCCGAGCGTGTTGGCTTACCTCACAGGTGCATCAACAGGTGTAGGCAAAGGACACAGCATTGGTATTCTTGGTAGTGTACACTATTCATACAAATCAAAGTATGTAGCAGACTTCACTCTTCGTGCAGACGGAAGTACTCGTTTCGGTGCTGATAACCGTTGGGGTTTCTTCCCCGGTGTTTCCGGTCGTTGGAACATCAGTGATGAAGTTTTCATGAAGCCTCTTAAGAAGATTGTCAATTTGCTTGCTTTCCGTCCGGGTTGGGGTATAAACGGTAACCAACCGAACGAAGAAGGTCTTATGTATAACACATACTCAAGCATTGGCTCTTACATTGGTCAGACTGCAATTGCTCCGCAGAACTTGCGTCTTACCGACCTTAAATGGGAAAAAGACTTCTGCATGGAACTTAGGTTTCAACCTCAACATGTTGGAAGACCTTCTCCAGTTTGACTTGAACGTTTATCACAAATATACCAAGGATCTCTTGATGCAGAATGTAAGAATTCCTTCTTCTGTAGGTTTCAGCACCCCTCGCATGGGCTAACGTTGGTAAAATGGAGAATAAGGGTTGGGAACTTAACTTCGTAACAAAGAAGATTGACATTCTCCCAAGAAGTTCCAGATTGTTGGTAAGTTCAACATTGCTCAGAATGTTAATGAAATCACTCAGATGGATGCAAGTGTACTTTCAAGTTTGAATGGCGACTTCAACTATAATAATGAAACTTGGATGAGCCGCGTTCAGATAGGTAATGCTCTTGGTGGTATCTATGGTTTCCGCTACAAAGGTGTATATCGTTTCGACTATGATCACAGCGGATATTTCGCAGATCAATCAAAGAATACTATTTATGGTGAGCGTACCGCTGCTTATGCAGAGAAGTATGGTCTTAACGGCAGCTTCAATGCAACTTGCCCTGTTGCACGTGATGCTAATGGCAATATAATATATGACGCGAAGGGTAATCCTCTTCAGATGTATTATAACTATGGTGGTCGTAACTACACATTCGGTGGTGGTGATGCTATTTACGAAGATATCAACCATGATGGTCAGATCAACGAACTTGATATGGTTTACCTTGGCAGCTCCAATCCTAAGTTGAATGGTGGTTTCGGTATTGACCTTTACTACAAGCGTTGGAGTTTGAAGACCAGCTTCAACTTCCGTTATGGTAACAAGATCGTGAACCTTGCTCGCATGCAAGCAGAGGATATGCGTACCAACCGTAACCAAAGTACAGCTACTCGTTGGCGTTGGCGCAAGAATGGCGACATAACCACAATTCCTCGTGCTATGAATGAAAACGCAGGAACTTCATACAATGCTCTCTGTAGCGACCGTTATGTGGAACCCGGTGATTATATCCGCTTCCAGTACATGCAGCTTGCATATGATTTCGATTCCAAGAAGCTCAAACGCTACGGTCTCCGTTCCTTGCGTTTCGCTCTTTCAGGTAACAACCTAATCTTCTGGTCAAGATATTCTGGTGTTGACCCTGAACACTCACAGAGTGGTTGGTCTCCTTGCTTCGACAGTTCGCAGACACCGCGTTCTCGTTCGTTTACATTCAGCGTTAATGTAGGATTTTAAAGATTTCAACAAAGATGAAAAAGAGAAATATATATAAAGGTCTGCTCACATCTGCTTTTGCCTTGGTAATGCTTGGCACTACATCTTGTGATGACTTCCTTACGATTCACCCCTCTAATAAGATTACGGAGGAGGAGTTTTGGGAGGATCAAAACGACTTGCAGAGTGCTGTGCGTGGATGCTACAAGCAATTCATCGGAAGCGGCATAATGTCCAAGCTCGTTATATGGGGGAATGCCGTTCTGATAACTTTGACCTCTTGTCTGAGAATTGGGATGACATGAAAGACCTCATGAATGCCAACTTGCTTCAGACCAACTCGCTCTTCAGTTGGGCGGATTTCTATAAAAGACATCAACTTTTGCAATAAGGTTTTGGAATATGGTCCCAAAGTTATAGACAGGGACGCAAGTTTCACTACGGAAGATTGGAAACCTATTGAGGCAGAAATGAAGGCACTGCGCGCACTCAATATGTTCTACCTTGTGCGTACTTTCCGTGATGTACCTCTCGACTTCAAGTCAATTGGTACAGACCGTGAGGCAAGAGCACATTCCGGTCGTCAGATAGCAGCAGAAGTTGTACTTGACTCGATTATCAACGATGTTGATAGAATAAAAGACAATGGTATGCGTCGCTATTCTTCTACGGCAGAAGATAAAGGTCGTTTTACTCGTGAGTCTATATATACTCTGTTGGCAGATATGTATTTGTGGCGTGCTGCGAAGAATGCTTCTACAGACTCTGTAGCTAAATATGGCAATCAATCTCAGGAAGATTATCAGAAGGTAATAACTCTTTGCGATGCAGTTTTGGATATGTATCTTACACGTTACAAAGAAGAAAATCCTCAATATAATCAAAGCTCTGCTGCAAATCAGGATAATCCATATTTCTTAATCAGAATGCGTTCTTCAAACGGAAGTACCAAGAATGTTTCTGATGAGATATATAGTAAGATATTCATTGATGGAAATAGCAGTGAAAGTATTTTTGAACTTCAGTTCGATGGAAATTCCAACAAGAACACTCCGATATATTCATACAGGGATAAGGTAGGATTGTATTGTGCAGAAAGTAGTAATGCAGGTCTTCTTCAGGCAGCTTCTCCGCTGCAGGCAGTTTCAAAGGCTATCGACAACACGAACGGTGTTTACAGCCAAACTGACATGCGTCGTTGGGAAAACATGCGATACACCGAAGCCGGTCAGCGTGTGTTCCAGATAGCAAAATATTGCCAGACTACTCCTGAATTCACAAACTTGAACGATAATTCAGAGGGTGCAAAGTCAAGCAGATCGAGCACATCTTCTTTCAGATCTAATTGGATTGTTTACCGTTTGAGTGATGTTCTTCTTATGAAAGCTGAAGCAATTTCACGTTTGGAGGCTCCTACAGACGAGCAGATAGAGAGTGCATTTAACAATGTAACAATGATTCTTTATCGTTCCAATCCAACTGTAACTTCAGAAAGTGATAAGCTGAAACTTAACGACTATTCAACTCCTTCACAGCTCTTCTCGCTCGTAATGCGTGAACGTCGTAGAGAGTTCTTTGGCGAGGGCAAACGTTGGTTCGATCTTGTTCGTCTTGCAGAGTATGACGGCAAAACTTCCAATATGCTTAACCTCCTGCTTTCTAAATATGCGACAAATACTAATGCAGTGAAAGCGAAGTTATCTTCAATGAATTCTCTTTACTCTCCGGTTTATGAGGATGAAATGAAGGTCAATCCTCTGCTTCACCAGAATCCGGCTTGGGAAAAGGAGCAAACTATATCGAGAAACTAAAAAATGTGGTGGCGCGTTTGCGCTAACAAATGTGCCACCGCGCTTTTATCATATAAATAATTCAACTACGAAATAAAATAATATAGATATGAACATCAAAAATTGCAAATGGCTCAAATATGGTCTGTTTGGCACGTTGGCTTTGATAGGCTTTAACGCTTGCTCTGACGATCATTTTGATATTCATTCTTCTACTCCCCAGCAGTCGTTGTGGCAGCAAATTGTAGCAGATCCTCAACTGGATTCTTTTGCGACAAATTTTGGAACGCACCACTTTTACTGTGGATGAGTATTCGAAGACTGGCAAATTAACTTACGCGCAGTTGCTCGCAAGTTCACAGACTTTCACAGTATGGGCTCCGGAGGATGGCACTTATAATGCTGCTCAATGGCTTGCCATGCTTGATGAGGGTAAGAACCGTGAGGTAGAAAAACAGTTTGTACGTAACCATATTGCTCGTTATAATTTCTCGGGTGTAAATGGCGGTGACACTATAAAGGTTACGATGCTTAACTCGAAGATAAACGATTATAATCTTCTTGACAATACTTTCAAGAAGGTTGCTATAGATGGAATGGTTAATGAGGCTTCAAACGGTTCGCTTCATAAACTTAAAGGTGTAGCTCCGTTTGCTTCCAACTTGTACGAGGCAATTGAGTTTACCGATGGTTTGGATTCTCTTTATAATTTCCTCCACGAAGATGATACCCTTATTTTCATGAAGGGTGCAAGTACTCCTGGTGCTACCGTAAATGGTGAAATACAGTATGTAGACTCTGTTTTCCAGATCAGCAACAAAGTAATCGGTAGCCTTAACTTTTGGCAGAATGAGGACTCTTTGCTTATGGGTATATTCCCGACAAACAAAGCATGGACCGAAGCAAAAGCAAAAGTCAGTAAGTACTTTAAGTATAAGAGCAGATATCCTTATTCAGAGGACAACACTACCAAAATCCTCTATAATAAATTTGATGCGGACTCTATGGCAGACGTGCGTATCAAGAACGTGATGCTTAACAATATTGTTACAAGTCTTGGAAAACAGCCTGGATATGATGCAACAAAATCTTCGTTGTCATATTTCAAGAACTTCATAGACAATGCAGACTCTTTGGTGCGTGGTGGCGCAACTTCTCTTGATGATCCCAATATCCATCAACCATATCTTTCAAAGATTGTTGAAGGTACAGAACCATTCGAGGTTTCCAATGGATATGCTTATGCTATTGATAACTATGGCTATGTACCGAGTAAATCATGGCATACTACCATACGTGTAGAAGCAGAGTATCAGTTCTATCAGGATATTAATGGTTTTGCTTCGGCAGAGAAGAACGGTAATTATTACGGAAACTCCGTTTATCTTACATCTCTCAACCGCAACGATTCCATTAAAGGTTACGTGAGCAACAATAGTTTTGCGTACTTCCCGGGTTCTAGCTCGGCTTCACAACCTACTGTCAGCTTCAAAATTCCTAACATCCTTTCTGGAAAGTATGATATCTATGCTGTTATGGTTCCGCTTAATATGGATAAGAAAACCCAGTCTGTTGAGGAAACAAAACGTAATCATTTCTCGGCTTCTATAGTTTATGACTATAATGACAGAAATGGTCGCGACATAGAGCAGGCTGCTGTTGCAGAAGATGGAAGCAAGGAATTCGAAAACACGTGCCGGTGTAATCGACAGTGTACTTCTTTTCAAGGACTTTGAGTTCCCCTATGCTTTCAAGGGTGCAGAACCCTGCTATCCGAAGCTCAAGCTCAAATCTGTTGTACGTACTGCCGCTCAGAAGAAAATTTATGACCCGGCACTTTACATCGATTGCTTCCTCTTCGTTAGCAAGGATGATGAATCAGATAACTAATAAGGTTCTTGTTAACTAAAAATAAAGACAAATGAAAGATAATAGAAAAAATCAATTGATGCATTGGGCTTTACGCGCCTCCGTATGTCTTTTTTCATGTTATCGGGAACTACGGTTCTGGTGGCTCAGGACGACGTTGACGATGCAGAAGTGGTTGAAGACGATTCTGCTGCCGTAAAGAAGAAACCCAAAAAATTGGATATACCCACTTATGAAATGAAGAGCGTAAGTGGTAAGGTGGTTGATGCTGCCACAGGCGAAGGTCTTGGCGGTGTGCGAGTACAGGCTCTTAACAACAGACTCTATACAGCAATGACCGAGGAAGATGGTTCATATACCATTTCTGTTCCTAAGTTCGTTACTTCTCTCTATTTTGAGGTAACGGGTTACAATGGTATGCAGCGCGCCATTAAGAGTGAAAGCTCACAGGATGTAAAGATGTATTCTTCTGCATTCAAATCTGTATATAAAGATGGTGTAAGCATATATTCCGTATCTGAGGCTCATCCTGTTAATACTACAGCTCTTACTGCAGAAAGCGATATAGAAAACACCCTTAACGGTTCCGTACGCACTATTTCTCGTGGTGGAGTTCCTGCGCAGGGTGCAGCAATGTTTATTCAGGGTATAAACTCTTTGAACTCTAATGCACAGCCTTTGGTTGTAGTTGATGGTGTTATTTGGGACATGCAGTATGACCGTACTACGGTTCATCAGGGATTCATCAATAACGTTCTCAACATGATCGACGTTGATGATATTGCTGACATAAAGGTTGTAAAGAATGGTGCAGCTTTCTATGGTGCCAAAGGTTCCAATGGTGTGATCGAAATAACCACCAACCGTGGCAAGAGCCAGGCTACACGTATTAATGCCCGCATATACGGTGGCTTTGAAACAGCTCCCAACTATGTTGACGTTATGAATGCCGGACAATATCGCAGCTATCTCTCAGAGCTTATAGGTACATATAAGGATTCTGAAGACCGCAGTAGCAACTTCCATATCGGATTCTTGAACGAAGATCCCAGCTATGTTTACTATCCTCTTTATCATAACAACACTGATTGGAGCAAGAATCTTTATCGTACTGCTTTCACGCAGAACTATAAGGTTGGCGTACAAGGTGGTGATGAGCTATGTACAACCTCTCTTGGTTACACCAAGTCTGACGCAACTGCACGCATGACCAACTTCGATCGTCTTAATCTGCGTTTCAACACCGATATAACCATTACCGACAAGCTTACTGCTTCATTCGACCTTGCTTACGGACGTTCTACTTATAACCTCCGTGATAATGGTTGGGCTTCAAACTATAATAATGATAACATTTCTTCGCCCAATGTATTGGGTCTTATTCAGGCTCCTTTCCTCAGCCCGTATTCCTATGTTGTAACATGGGATCCCGTGAACCTTGTAAATAAGGTGGCTATGGACAAGCGCGTATATTCTGGAAAGTATTTCAATTCCGATCCCAACCCGTTCCTGTTTGCTCAGAACTATGACAGCTACGCTTTGGCGAATCCGTATTGGATATTGAAGAACGGTAAGGGTAACGACAAGAACTACATGGAGCAGACACAGTTCATGCTCAATGTAACTCCTAAGTATGTTGTGAATAAGAATCTCACGATTTCTGATCGTTTCAGTTATATTCTCAACCGTACAAGCGAGAAATACTACTTGCCTTACAGCGGTACTCCCAGTCGTTTCATCGAGGGACTCGGTTCTGTCAGCAGTTCTGTTAAGTCGCAGTATGGCAAAGAGACCACAGTGTTCAACGATTTGCGTGCAGAGTGGAAAAAGCAGATGGGTGCGCACTTCCTCGACGCTATGGCAGGTATGCGTTTCTCAAGCTATACCTATAGCAATACCTATGCAAAAGGTTACAACAACACCAATGATAAGTTGCCTAACCTTTCTTACGACTTGAGCTTCCTTGACTACGGAGGTACAAACGATACATGGGTGAATCTTGCATACTATCTCAATGCTTCTTACAACTACCGTAACCGTTATTTTGTTAACGGAACTGTATCAATGGAGTCTTCTTCACGTTTCGGTAAGGAAGCTGATTCCGGTCTCAAACTCTTCGGTGTACGTTGGGGTTTGTTCCCCTCATTGCAGGCAGGATGGCTTATCTCTTCCCGAGGATTGGTTCAATGCCGATTGGGTGAACTCTCTCAAACTTACCGCAGGTTATGAAATGACCGGTAACGATGATATTGACTACTATGCTACCCGTACATATTTCCAGAACGTTAAGTTCCTCAATAACTCAACGGGTCTCCAGCTTGCAAATATTGCGAACCCCAAAATTCAGTGGGAAACCAATCATCGTTTCAATGTAGGTCTCCAGGCTAATCTCCTTGACAACCGCTTGAGTCTTGGTGCAGAAGTTTACTTGAGCAAAACAAGCAACCTTTTGACAAGAAAAGAAGTAAGCTATCTTACCGGTCTTGCTAACATGTGGACCAATGAGGGCGAACTTCAGAACAATGGTGTAGAGGTATCTGTAAGCGGCATCCTCGTTAACAGCAAGGATTGGAAATGGCAGGCAGGTTTCACAATGGGACACTATGCTAACAAGATTACCAAACTTCCTTCTACCGACAAGATCAACCTCTATAACATAGACGAAAGCGGTATGACCAGCACAATCTATAAGACCATTAACGGTTTCACAACTTCTGTTTATGGCAAAAACAATGTGCTTACCGCCAAGAACTATGCTGCAGGTGTATTCTATGGCTACAAGACCAAAGGTGTGTTCAAAGACAATGCTGAGGCTTCCACCGCAGGCAAATACGGTTACCTCAAATATCCTACCGGTGTTGTTGGCGATCCTTCACGCGATTTCAAAGCAGGCGATGTACACTTTGTTGATGTAAACGGCGACGGTTGGATTAGCGAAGCCGATATGGTTAAGATTGGCGATCCCAATCCCGACATCTACGGTAACATTTTCACTTCGCTCTCTTTGGAAACGTTTCACTCTTGATATCAACTTCAAATATTCTTTGGGTAATGATATTTACGACTATCAGCGTTCACAGCTTGAACAAGGCAATACCGTATGGAATCAGTCAAAAGCTCTCGTAAACCGTTGGCGTTATAGTGGTCAGGAAACCAGCATTCCTCGTTTGATGAGCACAACCAACACAGAAGAATGGGTTAACAATGAACGTTTCTCCGACCGTTGGATAGACAATGGCTCTTATTTGAAGCTTAAGAAAGTGCGTCTCACATATCAGGTGCCCCTCTCTCTTAGCTGGTTGCAGGGTCTCACCGTATTCGGAGAGTGCAACAACATTTTCACCCTTACAAAGTATAAAGGCGAAGATCCCGAAGTTTCCTGTGGCAACTCAGTACTCTATCAGGGTGTTGATGCAGGTTATTTGCCCCAGAGCTTCAGCTGCAACTTCGGTGTAACATTCAACTTGTAAAATTCCAGGAACAATGAAAAAGAAATCTATATTAAGTTTAGTGATTCTGCTTGCGGGCATGGTGGGCTTATCAACATCATGTTCAGATATGCTCACGCCCGATCTGGAACGCTATGTCGAGAAAAATGCGGGAGACTCTATCTACTCCTATCTTGGCATACTCAAGAGCATGCAGAAAATTGTTGAACGCGATGTGATTCTTGGTGAGGCGCGCGGCGACCTTGTTGCTGCCACCACCTACACCAGCGACAGCGTAAGTCATATTTTCAACTTCGATGATCAAAGAGACGGCGACAACGCTTTCCTTCAGTGCGCCGACTACTACAATATCATTAACCAGTGCAACTTCTACCTTCACTATGTAGATACTGCTGATGTGAAAGACGAAGTTAAGTACATGCAGAAGGAGTGGGCACAGGTTCAGGCAATGCGTGCTTGGACATACCTCCAGCTTGTTCAGAACTACGGTTCAGTGCCTTTCTTCACAGAACCTGTTTCAAGCAGCTCTGTAGGTAAGGAAATCGTTAAGAGCGGTAAGGTTATAAATAAGGACAACATTGCAGACCTTCTTGTTGCTGCAGGTCTTGACCGCGCATACGAATTGCAGGAGCAGTTTGGTTTCCCCTCATACGGAACATATTACAATGGTTCGGTAAACATTCCTTCCAATTCTTGCTTCTTCCCCGTAGGTCTTGTTACGGCCGACCTCTATCTCATGCAGAACGATTACGAAAAGGCAGCCGACATGTACTATAAGTATATGCGTATGAAGGCTCCGTATGTGCCCAATCAGTCAATGGGCTTCTCGGAGAGCATTTCTCAGGAAGGTACACGTTATATTCCTTCTATTGGAGGCTGGTCAAGCCGTTTCACATCCTACTCAACCGGTAACCAAGGAAGCAATGACGAGCCTAATGGCAATGAACTTATCACAATCATTCCCGGTGCTGCTTCAAAGAGCCAGGGCGATGTGCTCATTCAGGTTCAGAACATCTACGGTTTCCAAACTTCTTCACAGACATTGGGAACTAACGGCGGTTCTATCAGCGTAAGTCCAAAAGAAGAGTATCGTCAGCTTGAGCCTTCCGAGAATTACGCAGGACTTAATGCCGCACAGGTATATTGCAACTATCGTACATCGGGCGGTACCGAGGTACAGGAATTCTATGATGGCGTGGGCGATGCACGTTTCAATGGTTCTGCTCCTCTCCGTCGTATTGACGGTGAAGACTTCCGTTTCATTGCAAAACGTACTCCTCTCTCAAACTTGGTTTTTGATTGGCAGAGTCGTAGAGTTTACGGTTCCGGTTACAATTCGTATTATGCAATTCCTGTTTATCGTAAGGCTCTTTGTACACCTTCGTTTTGCTGAAGCTATCAACCGTGCAGGATTCCCCGAGCATGCATTCTCGGTGTTGAAAGATGGTACAATGTCTGACAACTATCCTACACTCAGATATAAGGACAGCATTAATTATAACATTCAGGTTGACAGCACAGACCTTGAAAACATCAAGATCGACACTATCAGCGTTGATACAATTAAGAACATTCCTTATTTGTTGAAACCTGAAGCAAATGCCGGCGGTGCATACTACATCAGTCTCAACGAGATGCTTAATGCACAATCAAAGTCTTATCTTAACTTTGCCGACAGCAAGTTTAACAACTCTGCTACAAATTACACTGGTATCCATGGTCTTGGTTGCGGTGAAACCCGCGGCTATCGCGACAGCCTTTACACTTATGACCTCTGCGTAGCTCAAAAGATTGCAGCAGCACGTGCCGATAAGGACGGTCAGACTTCAGAGTGGGAAACCACTCTTTGCGACAGTCTTAATCGCGTAGGCATTGAGCAGGCTGTTAAGGACGGAACCATTACACAGGACGAAGTAATCACGGCTGTTGAGGACTTGATTATCGACGAACTCGCACTTGAAACCGCATTCGAAGGAAATCGTTACTACGATCTTCTCCGTTTTGCAAATCACAAGGGCAATGGTGCTATCGACAACGAATGGCTTGCCAAGAAGATTGCTTCACGTGGCATGGCTCCCCGTACAGGCTATGACGCTGCTTTGTATGGCAGACTTGTAGGCGGTACACGTTGGTATCTGGCACTTCCGGAAGATAAGTAACAACAGACAGAAAAGTCGCATTCGTGCGACAGAAAATAAAATCGTGCGCAGCAATAATTGCCGCGCACGATTTGTTTATATCCTGTTCTTTTTACACTTTGTCGTTAGAATGTATATATGTCGCGTAGTTGTGTGTTGTTACATATAGGATGCATCTTATTATCGCAGAAATCACGTTTTAATGTTTAGGCAACTGCTGTATGGGAAAAGCATCTCAGACCGCCTCTGCATACAATTCCATATTCCACAAAAATCCCTGCCTAAATTTGTTCTGTAATATGGGATGTCCTTTTTCTTTGCTTTAATTGTAGTTGCAATATCTATCTGTATCTTCTTTCCAAGAATGATTTTTATTCTTGTTTTCTGCAAAATTTCCAGGAAAACAATTACAGTTTTACTTTCTATGCACCCTCGAAAACACACATGGCTTATCGCAAAAAAATACAAGGCACTTATTTTAAAATAAGTGCCTTGTATTTTAAAAATATATGGCTTGTATTTTTTTCGCCTTTCCAAATGCCTGGAAAACAATGTCTTGAAAAACTGCAAAAATGAGCCTGTTTTTAATCCTGTTTGGGGAAATATTTGTTGGGGTAGCGCGGTTGTTTTTGCCGTAAGGGCGATTGCTTTTTGTGCTTACGAATCTTGGGGGGCGGGATATTTCTGCCACTATGTATTCCGAGCGTGTGCCTATGCGGAATTTGCCTCCCCATATTCCAATGCCCGAACTTACGTAATATTTTGTGCAGCCTTTTTCCAACGCTCCATAGGCATCTTCGTAAATAGCGTCGGTTATCAGTGAAACAGGCCATACTTGCCCGTGGTGTGTGTGCCCGCAGAATTCGAAATCAATGCCGCACTTTTCGGCTTCTTCCAGGGAGTACGGTTGGTGGTCAAGGAGTATTGTGAATTTGTTCCCGTCGGTTTCTGAAACGAGTGCCTGCAGCGGTTTCCGTCTTAGGTTTGTGTGGTCGTCGCGTCCAATTATGTTTATGCCTTCAAAGCACACGGCGGTGTCGCGCAGCATAGTAATTCCGGCGAGTTTATAGAATTCTTTTCGAATTATCTATGCCCGAATAATATTCATGATTGCCCGGGCATGCGAATACGGGGGCTGAAATTCTGCGGAACTCCTTTGCGTCATCGTCGGCAAGCAGCGGCGCAACGCTCCTGTCTATTATGTCTCCGGCTATTAGCACCATGTCCGGTTTTTCACCGTTTATCATGTCAACCCATTTTGAGAATTCGTTCCGCCTGATGTGATAGCCCAAATGTATGTCGCTCATCATGACAATCTTCAGCGGTCTCGCCGGTGCTTTGGGGGATGTGATGCTTATTTTCTCGCGGTGTTTGTGGTGGTAATTCAAGTTGCCTGCGAGCATGAACGCTGCCACCACTCCCGCAACAATTGCCGTGCCCGCCATGCTGCTTACGCGCAGCGACAGGGGCATTATACGGAGCACTCCGAGCAAATCTGTCATCACGAAAGCAAGCAGCAGATAAATCAATACAAACACCCACGACAAACTTGCCTTATAGAGAAATGCGCCGAGGGGTAACGGCAGTTTGTCGAGTGTTCCGGGAAACATGCACACGGGCATGAGCGCGAAAAGCACGAACATCATGGCAAGTACAACGGTTTTCGCTCCTGCGGGAAACGGCATAATGCGCCATGAACGCCACATGACATATCCCAAAGCAAGGAATGGAAGAACGAAAGTTATGATTCTGAAAATTTTCAATCCCGGCATAATTATGTTTTTGTGGCGAAATTAGCAAAATAAGCCGAACTGCGGCGGCATGTAATAGGCTGTGAAAGAAAATAAGGCTTATCTTTGCAGATATCACTAATCTTAAGCAAACTTTGTGTATATGACAACGAGAAGAGAATTCCTTAAATATTCCGCCATGCTTGTCGGAGCAATGGCTATAGGCGATGCCGGCGCAAAGACAACGGGCGACATTACCAAGACATGGAACTCCAAAAAGAAGTCGGGCTTTACACTCTGGCAGATACCAAGCCACAGCAACACCATTGGCAATTCTTATGTTTTTCAAACCGCAAAAGGCAAGGTAATAGTCATGGACGGCGGATTTCCCGAAGAGGCTAACACGTTGCGAGGTTTCATTGGCGCGTTGGGCAATGAGGTTGAGGCGTGGTTCATATCCCACCCCCACAATGACCACATGGGTGCGCTCACCGAGATATTGAAGAACCCGCAGGAAATGAAGATTAAGCACATATATCACTCCCGCATAAGCAAAACGGTGCAGGCTGCCGAAGGTCCTTATTCCCCCAGTTGCCAGGAATTCTACGACTTGTTGGACAAGACAACCATTCCGGTTACCGACATTCGCACTCCCGGCGATGTGTTCTCTTATGACGACATGAAGTTAAAGGTTCTCAGTGTGGCAAACGAGATTACAACAAATGCTTACAACAACTCGTCGATGATAATGAGGGTTTGGGACAAGAAAAAGACTATTGTGTTTCTCGGCGATGCGGGCATAGAGTGTGGCAATCTTGCTCTCAACGGTCCTTTCAGGGACGATCTCAACTGCGAATACCTGCAAATGGCTCATCACGGGCAAAACGGCTGCGACAAACACTTTTATCAGTCCATAAAGTTCAGAGTTTGTTTGTGGCCCACGCCGTCATGGGTGTGGAACAATGATCAGGGCAAGGGTTTCAACACCGGTATTTTGAAAAACTGTGGAGACTCGCACATGGATGAAGGAAATCGGCATAAAAGAACACCATGTAACCTGCGAGGAAGGGCTTTGGAAACTTTCGTAAAACCCTGAAGCCGTATCTTGTGCGGCATTTCCGGAAAACAATCCCCGTCGAAGTGCGGCAAAGACGGCAAAATGCTCCTCTTTGAAGCGTTAAAAATCCGCATTTTTGCCATGCCCGAAAACACACATGGCTTATCGTAAAAAATACAAGGCACTTATTTTAAAATAAGTGCCTTGTATTTTAAAATATATGCCTTATATTTTTTGCCTTTTCAAGTATCTGAAAAACAGTGTGGTATAAAAGGACGTTTTTTGCCTGTTTTTATGCCCTCGAAAAACCATGTCGTAAGACGTTTTTGCGCCTCTCTAAATGAGGAAATGCGGGCTGTTACGCGCGTCATGAATAAGGGACATGGCGTTCTCAAATCCAGGAGTGGCGGAGAGAGGAAAACATCCTTTCCCTGAAGGATTGCTGTGGGCTGTATGTGCATGGGGCAAAAAATAATCCGCATCCCCGGGTGGAGATGCGGATTGCAGGGTTTTGTAAGTTGATGTTTATTTCTTCAAGTCAACGAACAAACGTTTGATTTGCGGACCTGTGAGTGCGTGGCTGTACATACGTGCCAGCGCAACTTCGCCATTGAGCAGGTATTCTGCGGCATTGCCTGCCGGACTTGCGTCGCCGCCAATGCAGAAGTACTTGGCGTTGTCCTGCGGGAGAGTCATCTGACCTGCCAGCTGGGTCTTGCCTGCAAACTTACCGTCAACGTAGATGCTCACGCCAGGTGTTTCAACATCGAGAGTCTGAACCACGAGGGTTATGTGGTAGTATGTGTTCTTGACCACGGGATAGTCGTAAGCGTAAGCCGATGCATAGCTGCCGCTGAAGTAACCCCAGCCCTGGATAACCTCACCGGGCTCAATGCCCACGCCGCCTGTTTGCTGCGAACTGAGAACAGCGGGCAGTGAAGATAGGTTGTCGTTGTTGATAACGCAGAGAGTTTCGAGAGTAAAGTCGGTATACATAGCCTCGATAATCTTCTCGTTCTCCTCGTATGGCACACCGAAATAGCAATAAGGGTCATCGCCGGGGAACTTAGCCACCCAGCGTTTGTAGGTGTCGTTATAGTATGTTTCGGGAACAGTGGTGCCCACCGTAACGGGTATCTGCTGTTCTGAAACATCGGTTGCAGTGCCGTTTTCGCCGAATTCAATGTTGAATAGGTCGGCAACTGGTGCTTCGTCGGCTATTTCTTCGTCATCGCCTTGTTCTACATAGTGCTTGATTACATCCTTGTAGAGCACATAATCTTCATCGCGTGAAATGGCGCGTGAGTAAAGGCGCGAAACAAGAAGAAGTCCATTAAGCGCAGCATCGCATATTACAGAAGGATCAGCCGATGCGTCGCCGCCGGCAACAAGATACTGCGATCCTTCCTGGGCAAAATTCAGCGGCTCGCTTGTTGCAAGTTCGCCTGCGGGGTATCCGTTGAGATAGAGTTTGAGTTTCGAACCGTCGAATGTGGCTACTGCGTGATAGTATTTGCCCGGTTGTATGTTCTTTGTGGATACAAGGTCATACCAACCTCCGTCGCCGTATCCTGCATAGAAGTGGAATTTTCCACCACCGTCCATCCAGAAACCAACGCCTCCCTCCTGCTGGGTACCCATAGGTGATTGCTCCAAACCGTCAACTTCATTGCACATGAAGAAAGCCTCCATTGTAAAATTGTTTGTGAGAGCGGTTTTGATTTTGTCGTTTGTAGAATAGTCGAACTCGTAATACTGCGAGCGGTCGCGGTTGAATTTCGCGCCGGTGAGCTTATAGTCGCTGTCGTAGAAGGGAATCGGGGTGTTGTCGGAGGTAATTACGGGGTTTGACATGGGAGACTTGTCGAAACCTTTGCCCTGGTCGTCAACCGACAGCTCGAACAAATCGGCCGTGGGCACTTGTGTTCCTTCGGCAGGCTTGTATTCGCCCTGTTCAAACTCGTCGCTTTCGATAGGATCACTCTCGTTGCCGTAAGGATCTATGGCAGTAACGCGAATACGCATCATACCGTCGCCCTCAATTCCGTTTACAATCACGTCAAGTTTCTCCGGCATGTCGCTGCCAAGGTAAAAACGCGAACAACGATTGGAAGAAGCCACAACTTTGTCCTCCGAATCAATAACTTCAACCTTATAGTACAGCACAACATTGTTCGGGTCGTTCTCGTCTACCACAGCCTGGGGGAAAGTTACCTTGCGCTGTGTGGGTTGAAGCTGTTCTGTGGTGATTTCTACGTCTTCGAACACAGGTTTGCTGCCTTTGTAGTTGGCATAAGTGAAATTGGTTCCGTCGTAAGGTGCGGAGAAGTTCAGCTGTTCGCCGATTTCTTCGTTACGTGCACCGTCAATACGTCTTACTCCCACATTGTTTTCATCCTCTACGGTAACAATCATTCCTTCGGACAATGTAGAAGTTCCTTCAGGCATTTCGCCGTCGATGTCAATGCCTTTCTGAATGTAGCAATTCAAGTTGCCGCCGTCGTTAAGACTCGTAAATTTATCTTGATGGAAGGTTAGCGGGCAACGTGAGGAGAAATGTGTGTGTCCGCTGAAGTCTATTACCTGCGGGAAGTCTTTAAGTATTTCGTAAACCTTTTTTGTTCCCCAACCTCCGTCGTAGCTGTTTGAACCTTTGTACGGTTCCGTAAGCCGGAATGTGCTGGAAAACGAAAATTGGTTTGCCCGATATTTCAAAGAAGCGTCTTCAAGACTTTCGCGAAGGAAATCCAAACTTTCCTGGGTATAGTTTTCTTCGCTGCCGCCCGAGAGTCCGATGTAAATGAAAGGGTAACCTTTTATATCGAAATACTTATCGTGTTCCACGCCGAGGGAATTGTAATTTCCCATAGGGGTTCCGCCGTCGCCGGTGTACCATTCGTGATTGCCCATAATGTAATAACGCTGCACGTAGTCGGGAACTAATTCGGCGTTATTCATGACTGAAAGCATTTCGTTATACTGCGAAAGATTTCCGCTATTGGTTAAGTCGCCGTTCAAAAAGAGTGCGTCAACGTCGCTGGTGTTTTCGTAAATGGTTTGAAGGCTTTTCGTTACTCTTTCAACAGCTCCGCCTGCGCCGAAGTGCAGATCGCTCATTACTATAAAGGTTGGGAAACCTTCGAAGTTCTGTTCCACCACTACGCTTTTGCTGTTTGTTCCGTCCGAAACGTTGAGTGTGCCGGTGCGTGTGCCTTGTTGCATTTTGCCGGCTATGAATACGTAGTTTTTAGTTCCCACAACGGGGGTGGCATCTTTGGGAGTAATCCATTCCGAACCGGTAAAGGTGAGATTGGTATTGGACGTAATGTTTACCACAACGCCTGCGTCAATACCTTTAACCCTTGCCGTGTCGGTTGAAACAAAGAATCCCGGGTTTGTTCCGAGCTGTGTTACGTTTATTATCTTTGATTGTCCGTCGGGAGCGGCAAGTGTGAGTTCGCCCGAGCGTAAGTCTGCATCGGAGTTCTCGACAATGCTCACGGTAACGACGTTCCCGTTTATAGAAGCTTGAAACCAGTCAGCCGAGGTGCGTGGTTTAACCGTGGTATTGGTTGTTATTTTGAAAGTTTTGCTTTCGGGTTTGTTGGCAAAATAGAGATTTTTTATATCGTTTGCCACTTTAAGCTCGGTTTTTCCCGTTGCCCCGATTGCGGTAAGTATTCTTTCTTGTGCTTGTGCGGGAAGTGCAAAAGAAATTGCTGCTACAAGCAGTGCTATGATATATTTAGTTTTTTTCATTGTCGTAGAGTTTTGGAATTATCTTACATTGATTTTTTTTGTCTTCCCCTCCACGGTGATGAGGTATATGCCTTTTTGTAGTGTGGAGTGAGACGGCAACACAACACCGTCGGTTGTGGTAACGGTGAATTTCTTTCCGCCTTCCACCACAATCTTTCCGTTCACCACGCTTATGCCCGGAGTTTCGGCTTTTGCGTCGTTTATGTCAACGGCTTCGCCCATCTTGTCGAAAGTCCATGCAAATCCGCTGCCGCTCATCTGAGAAAGGTCGAGAGTTTCCGGTTCTTCGCCCACGCGGGTATTGTTTAGATAACGCACTACACCGTCTTCGCCGGTGGCAGATATGGCAAATTCGGAATTGCTTATGGCGTTCAGACTCCATGTCTTTGGCATAATATTTTTTGCGTCGGCTTCGGGCAGATTGTATTTGCCGTCTGCGTAGAGCGATGTCGAGATGCTGTTTCCCGTGGCGCGGTTAATTATTGCCGTTTTGCCCGGTCCGTAGCTCACGAAACGCCACTGTGCCGTTTCGTCTGCGTTTTCGGGATTGACAACAGTGAAACGATATTTTGTATCTACTACCGAAGTATTGTCTACAATCATGCCTCCTTCGGGCAATGAGCTGTATATTCCGTAATATGTTACTCGTTCCGAGTTTTCATATTCCGGTTCGCGAATGTCGTTGCAGGGTTCTATTACGAAAAGACTGTTTCCGTCGTGTCCGAGTCCGTATGACTCTCTCACAAGCCAAACAAATATTTCGTCTCCTTCCTTATGTGTTGTGGGGAAACGGTATATATCGCCGCCGCCCGGGGCTGGAAGTTCCGACTCAAGGGCTATGGTGTCTCCGCCCATGCTGTGAATTATCCACTTTGTGGCTGCCACGTCATTCATTTGCACTGATTCCCAGTTGCTGTACTTTGCCGACAGTCCCACGTCTATTTGTCTGCCGTCGAACTTGTTTGTTATGGTGTACTTCCCGTTTTCGTCGAGCATGATGCACCATAGTTGTTTTGCAAGATTCTCAAAGTTAGTGAAATCAGCCTTTGGCTGTGCCACAACTTCTTTTCCGTTCGGTTGCAGGTACATGTCTGCGAAGTACACACTGCGAATGTAGCACCACTTGATGTTTCCGCCGGTGCTCACATAGTCGGGCTGTTCGTCGGCAAAGGCGTTTAAGCCGGCCAAAACGACAGCTGCACATGTTAGTAATAATTTTTTCATTAGCATAATTTGTTTAGAGATTATGATGATTAAGCAAATGTAGGCAAACAATGTTACACGGATGTTACAAAAGCAAGAAAATTTGAAAAATTCTGCTTTTTATTCAAGTTCTTGTGTTTGTATTTGTTTGCGAAAGCGGCAGTGTTTTGTGCAAACGGCTGAAAATCAAAGAAATAAGGTGTTTTGATAGAAGTTTTGTAAGTTGTTGTGTTTCAGGGGTTTGAAATGCCTAAAAATACAAGGCACTTATTTTAAAATAAGTGCCTTGTATTTTAAAAATATATGGCTTGTATTTTTACGAGATGCCTTATGTTTTTTGCGGTGTTGCAGAAAGCGTCTGCAAATTCCCGAAAAAGGTGTTTCTTATTGGTCGTAATTGTCGGCAGACGGTTGTTTGGCAAACGCGCGCGGGTGGTGGCGCAGAATTTCTTCTCTCAGCCGGCTGTTGTCGAGGTGTGTGTATATTTCCGTAGTGGCTATGCTTTCGTGTCCGAGCATTTCCTGAATGGCGCGTAGGGTTTGCACCGCCCTCGAGAAGGTGGGTGGCAAACGAATGGCGGAATGTGGGGGGCTTATCTCCTTTGTTATACCCGCGTTTTCTGCCAGAACTTTCACTATGTGAAACACCGTGATGCGCGAAAGCTTTCTGCCGCGTTTGAAACTCAGAAACACATAGTCTTCATTGCCCGGACGGATGTTTATGTGGCATCTGCACTCTTCCCAAAGCGACAACTCCCTGAGCGCACGCCCGGAAATTGGCACGAAACGCTCTTTGCGCCCTTTTCCCATTACTTTCACGAATCCTTCGTCCCTCCAAATGTCGGAAATGAGCAGGTTGCAGAGTTCGCTTACCCGCAGTCCGCACGAGTAGAGCATTTCTATTATGGCGCGGTTGCGTTGCCCTTCTTTTTCCGACAGGTCTATGCCCGATATTATGCGGTCTATCTCTTCCACACTCAGCACCTCGGGCAGATGTTCGCCTATTTTGGGTGAAGGCAGAAGCTCTGTGGGAAGCGCGTCAATGCGTCTGTCCATGAGCAGAAACTTATAGAACGAGCGCACGCCCGAAAGGATTCTTGCCTGCGAGCGCGGAGTTATGCCTATGTCGTGAAGTCCTGCGGCAAAATGCTCAAGGTTTTCGAGCTTCACGCTTTCGGGCTGCAGTCCCGCGTCTTTAAGATAGAGCAGGAGTTTGCCCACATCGTCAGTGTAAGCCTCCACGGTGTTGGAAGTCATGTTCTTTTCCAATCTCAGGTAGTCGCGATAGAGCGACAACAGTTCTTCGCCATGTTGTGCAGCGTCTTGGTTCACGGATTTTTCTTATTTTTGCATTGGTACAAAGTTACAAATAAATCAGATGCAATGAGAATTGAAATTATAAACGGTCCGAATCTCAATCTTCTCGGAGTGCGCGAGCCCGAAATCTATGGTCATTCGTCGTTCGACGCATATCTTGAGGATTTGCGCCGACGCTATCCCTCGGTTGACCTGGGCTATTATCAAAGCAATGTGGAGGGCGAACTGATAAACCGCATACAGGAAGTGGGTTTTGCCTATGACGGAATAATATTAAACGCCGGAGCGTACACGCATACGAGCATTGCCCTGCACGATGCCATTAAGTCCGTAACCACACCCGTTGTGGAAGTTCACATATCCAATGTGCACCGCCGCGAAGAGTTCCGCCGCCATTCCATGATCTCACCTGCCTGTGCGGGAGTGATATGCGGTTTCGGTCTCGACTCGTATCGTCTGGCTCTCGAGGCTCTCATTGCAAACAAAAAGGGCTGATGCCGATAGAATCCTACATAGAAAGCCGCTCATCTGCCGAAGACGATTACCTTTACCGCCTTTGGCGCGCCACAAACATACACCTTGTGCGTCCGCACATGGTTTCGGGACATGTGGAAGGGCTTCTGCTGAAAATGCTCGTGGAAATGATTCGTCCCGCAAACGTTTTGGAAATCGGCACATTCACCGGATATTCCGCAATATCCATGAGCTACGGACTTCCGAGCCACGGACGGATATACACGTTTGATGTGAACGAAGAACTGGAGGACTTCGCCCGCCGGTGGATAGAAGGGTCGCGCCGCGCGTCCAGCATAACCTACACCATAGGCGATGTGCTCGAGATTTTGCCCGATTTCGCGGAAAAAAATGGCAACTTGCGCTTCGACCTCGCCTTTATAGACGGCAACAAAAGGCAATACGCGGAATATTACACGCTCGTAAAAAAATATCTTTCCCCGGGAGGATATATTCTCGCCGACAATACGCTTTGGGACGGGCATGTGATAGACCCTGAATATGACCGCGACAGCCAGACACTCGGAATACGCAGATTCAATGACCTTCTGGCAGAGGACGAAACGGTGGAAAAAGTAATTCTTCCCATTCGCGACGGACTGACAATAGTTCGCAAAAAAGCGGAGTGGCAATAAAACATATTTATAATGCCTAAGAAAGAAAACATAGCAATCATACTTGCCGGCGGAACGGGCACCCGAGCCGGATTCTCAGTTCCGAAACAGTTTGTAAAGCTTGCCGGACGCACAATGATAGAACGCACGGTGGACGCTTTCCAACAAAATCCGCTGATAACGGGAATTGTGATTGTGAGCAACATAGAAACTCTTGAAGAAATGCGTTCCGTGGTGCTGCAAAACCGTTGGACGAAACTCAAGGCGGTATGCGCGGGCGGAATGAACCGTTTTGCTTCGGGCAATGCGGGACTGTCGCAATGCGGTTCGCCCGATTGTAACGTTCTTATCCATGACGGCGCGCGCCCAATGGTATCGCAGCGTATAATAACCGAAGTTTGCGAGGCGTTAAACAAATATAGCGCGGTGGATGTGGCTGTTCCTTCAACCGACAGCCTTATAGTTTCCGACGGCAACAGGGTTTCGAACTATCTTGACCGCAACACTGTTTGGAATGTGCAGACTCCGCAGGGATTCGGATACGAAACAATTCGCACGGCATACACCGAAGCATTGCGCAGAGAGGACTTCGGCGCAACCGATGACTGTTCCGTGGTGAGCAAATACCTTCCCGAAACCGAAATAGCCCTTTGTGCGCGGCGACGTAAACAACATAAAACTCACCTATCCCGCAGACAAGGAGCGCGTGGAGCAGTTGATAGAAGAAACAAAACAATCATAATCATGAACAATCCCGCTCCCATAGCTCTGTTTACCTATAACCGACCGCTGCATACAAATATGTGCGTGGCAAGTCTCCTTAAAAATCCGCAGGCAAAAGACACCGATTTGTTTGTGTTCTGTGACGGATGGAAAACAGCCGGGACAGAGAAAAGGTAGAGGAGACGCGGCGTGTGGCAAGGGACATCCGAGGCTTCAAGTCGGTTACCGTGGTCGAGGCAAAGGAGAACCGGGGGCTTGCAAACTCTGTAATTGCCGGCGTAACCGATGTGGTGAATCGCTTCGGGCGTGTGATAGTTGTGGAAGACGACCTTGTGTTCTCGCCATACTTTCTGGAATTCATGAACAGCGCACTTGAGCTTTTCGAAAACGATTATCGCGTGGGCAATGTCCATGGTCATCTGTTCAAAATGCGCGGTTTGCCCGACACTTTCCTCATTAGTCATGCCGACAGTTGGGGATGGGCAACATGGAAAAGGGCTTGGGAAAAATTCGAACCCTCGGGCGAGAAACTCCTAAGCATTTTGCGCGAAAAGAACCTTACAAAAACTTTCGATTTCGAGGGAACTTATCCTTTTACACGTATGTTGGAGCGACAGATTGCCGGACAAAACAATTCCTGGGCTATACGCTGGAAAGCATCTCTGCTTGTAAACGGAATGATTTCCGTGAATGCCGGAAAATCTCTCGTGGCAAACAACGGCTTTGACGAATCCGGAACAAATTGCGGGGGAGGAGAATTGATTCCAACCGAATTGTTCGAAGGCAAAATAAGTTGTTTTCGCCCCGACAGCATAGAAGAATGCCCTTTGGCGCGTTTGAAATTCGAGCAAATGTATCGTCATTACAACAGCAAGCCGCATAAGGCGTGGGTAATGGCTTTGTATCATATAAACAAACTGAAAAGTATATTTCGTAAACTATGAATAACCTTACCGATAGAGAATTCTGGAAAGAATACTGGAGCAATTACATATATGAAAAGGTTCCGACACGTTCGGAATTCGATAAATACTTCACGCCTGCCATGTACGGCGGCGAGGGCAAGACTTCCATTGAAATAGGTGGCTTTCCCGGCACAATGTCTCTGTATTTCAAACGTCGCGGATACAGTCCCACGCTTCTCGATTTCTATGTAGATCCGAAAATAATAGACGGTCTGGAAGAAAGCAACGGTTTCAGTAAGGGCGATGTTGAGTATATCGAAAGCGATTTCTTTGCTTTCAAATCTGAAAAACAGTACGACCTTGTTTTTTCAATAGGTTTCATTGAGCACTTTGACGACACGGCAGACGTTATACGCCGCCATGTGGATTTGGTAAAGCCCGGCGGAACGCTTTTCATTGCTCTTCCGAATTTCAGAGGGCTTAACGGATGGGTGCAAAAGGTTTTCGACCGCCGCAACTACGATGCCCACAACATCAGTTCCATGATTCCTTCGCGGCTTCGCGCTATTCTCGGTTCGTTGCCCCTCAAGGACGTGAAGGTGCAGTACACCGCCAAACCTATGTTGTGGTTGGAGCCGCAGAAAGGTGTTAAAAACAAGATTGCACGCAAGGTTGTGAAATTTTTCAGCCATGCCATGAAGTTGTTTCCCGTTCCCTCGCGCCTCATGTCGCCCTACATTGTGCTGACTGCTGAAAAGATATAAGGATAAAGGCATAATAAATTATGGATAATTTCTTGTTTTACAGTCCCACCGAGTTTCGTTTCGGGCGCGGTGCGGAAAACGAAGCCGGCGAATGCGTCGTGAATTGCGGTGCACGCCGTGCCGTTATTGTTTACGGCGGTGGCAGCGCGGTGCGAAGCGGTGTGCTCGGCCGTGTGGAGCAATCGCTGAAAAAAGCGGGCGTTGAGTTCACCGCTCTCGGCGGCATACAGCCCAATCCAACCGACAAGGAAGTTTACAAGGGCATTGACATTGCCCGCAAGTTTGATGCCGACATCATGGTAGCCGTTGGCGGCGGAAGCGTGATAGACGCCGCAAAGGCTATGGCGGCAGGCGTTGTTTACGATGGCGATTTCTGGGACTTCTGGGCGGGAAAGGAAACGCTCCGAAAGGCTTTGCCCGTGGGCGTGGTGCTTACAATTCCCGCAGCAGGTAGTGAAGGTTCGGGAAACAGTGTGATTACTAAGCTCGACGGATTGCAAAAGATTAGTTTGAAAACGCCTAAGGTTCTGCGCCCGAGGTTCGCGCTCATGAATCCGGAGCTTACTTTCACTCTTCCGCCCTATCAGACGGCGGCGGGAGCCACTGACATGATGGCGCACATATTGGAACGTTACTTCAACAATACCAATGCCACGGAACTCACCGATAATGTTTCGGAGGCTTTGCTTCGCACTATAATTGATTTGGTTCCCCGAGTGCTTGCCGAGCCGGAAAATTATGATTTGAGGGCAAATCTCATGTGGAGCGGCACACTTGCGCACAACGGAATCTGCGGTACGGGAGTTGTGGAGGATTGGACGTCGCATTTTCTCGAACATGAGCTGAGCGCAATCTATGGAGTTACACACGGAGCGGGCTTGGCGGTTGTTTCGCCTGCATATCAAACTTTCATGGCATCGCACAACGTTAAGAAGATAGCCAAGTTGGCTCACACGGTGTGGGGTGTGGAACGTTCGGGCAATGACAAAAGCGATGCGCTCGAGGGAATTTCGCGTTTCAAAGCATTCCTCCGTTCCATAGGGATGCCCGTAACGCTTGCGGAGTTGGGCGTTGAGAATCCCGACATCGATTTGCTCGTAAAGAGCCTGCATGCCCACAAGGGCAATCCCGTGGGAAATTTCTATCCGTTAACTCCTGCCGACACGAAAGAGATTTACGAACTCATGAACTGCCGAAAGAGCGAGAGTGCATAAGTATTCGTTTAGGCAGTGTTCCGTGCAGTTTTTCTGCAAATGTCTGAAAACCAAAAAGATAAATGATTTTTGGAAGGTTTTGTAAGTTGCTGTTAATCAGAAACTTGAAAAGGCTAAAAACACAAGGCACATATTTTGAAATATGTGCCTTGTGTTTTAAAATAAATGGCTTGTGTTTTTTACCACAAGCCATGTGTTTTTTAGAATGTGCGCATATAAACCAAAAACATTGCATATCTCTGCGAAATATGCAATGTTTTTATGAATCTTGAAGACTCTGTTTCGTACTGAAACTTATCTCGGCAAATTTGCGGGAATTATCTTGAGAGCCTTTTTAAGGTAGTTTTCAAAGTTGGCGGGGTTCTCGTCAAACGCATACGATCCTGCGAGCGGCACGCCTCTTTGGTTCACCGCCACATAGAACGGCTGGGCGTTTGCGCCGAACTTTATCTGTTGCAGGTAGCTCCATTTGTCGCCCACAGTGCGCAACGTTTTGCGCTTGCCGTTTATGTTCACTTCCACATTGTTTGGCAGCGGAGTTTTGTCGTCTGTGTAGAGCGATACGAGTATGAATTTTTCCTTCAACAAGCGGCTTACTCCCGGATCTGTCCATACCGATGCTTCCATTTTGCGGCAGTTCACACAACCGTATCCCGTGAAATCGAGCAGAACCGGTTTTCCCGTGGCGGCTGATGCCTTCATGCCTTCATGGTAGTCGGTGTATGTGGCACTTACTTCGTTATTGCCGAGTCGGAAATCTTGTGTGTTCATTGGCGGAGCGAATGCGCTTACGGCTTTAAGCGGTGCGCCCCAAAGTCCGGGCACCATGTATATGGCGAAAGCCAATGAGGCAAGTCCGAGAAACAGTCGCGTAACGGAGATGTCCTTTCCACGGTCGCCGTGAATGCTTATCAGCCCAAAGAGATAGAATGCCGCAACGGCAAAGATTGCTATCCAAAGGGCAAGAAACGTTTCGCGGTCCAGTATGTGCCACCCGTAAGCCAAATCGGCAACCGAAAGAAATTTCAGTGCAAATGCCAGTTCCACGAAACCCAATGTAACTTTCACCGTGTTCATCCAGCCGCCGCTCTTGGGCATTTTCTTCATCACGGCGGGGAACAGCGCAAAGAAAGCAAAGGGCAGCGCAAGGGCAATGGCAAATCCGAGCATTCCCAAGGCGGGAGCAAGAATTTTTCCGGTGGAAGAAACTTCTACCAAAAGAAATCCTATGACCGGACCGGTGCATGAAAACGAAACTATTGCCAGGGTAAGAGCCATGAGGAAGATACTTGCCATGCCCGATGTGGAGCGGCTTTTGGAATTGACCTTATTACCCCACGACGAAGGCAGGGTTATGTCGAAACCTCCGAGGAAGCTCGCGGCAAAGACCACGAGAAGCAAAAAGAAAAATATGTTGAAAATGGCATTGGTTGAGAGAGCGTTGAGCTGGTTTGCGCCCCAAATAGATGTTACAACCAATCCCAGCCCCACATAAATAACTATTATTGCCACGCCGTAGAGTATGGCATCGCGTACAGCCTTTCTGCGCTCGCTCTGGCGGTGAAGAAAAAAGCTTACGGTCATTGGTATTATTGGCCAGACGCATGGCGTAAGCAGCGCAACGAAACCTCCGAGCACTCCCAACAGGAATATCACGAGCAAAGAGCGGTGGGAATCCGACGACATGCCGTTCTGCGCGTTGAGAAGTTCGGTTTGCGAAGCCCAGAGTGCCGCGCTGTCGGATGCGGATACCGCAGTTTGTGCAGCAGATGTCGTGTCAGCGGGAACAAGAGGGCTGACGGTATCGGCAATGGCGGATTGCGCCGCAACTTCTGCCTTTTCGTCCTTCTTGGGAGCATTGTCGGGACCGTCGTTCCCCTTGATCGAAAAATCAACCTGCGTAGGCGGCATGCAACTCACATTGCTGCACGCACCATATTCCAGATAGCCTTTGGCGGAATAGTCCTTGCCGGTAATCTTAAGGCGTTGTGTGAAATGACAGGAGTTCTCGAAGAATTCAAGTTCCGCTTCAAACACCTTGTCTAACTTTCTGATTGCACCGCTACCTGCCTGCAACGCACCAAGTCTTTCTATGTTTGTCGCATTGTCCATGTGGAACGTAGCGGGAGTGGGTCCGTCGTCGGGAACATTGGTTGAATAAACGTGCCAACCGCCTTCGATTTTGCCGGTAAAAGTTACGTCTATTTCGGTGTCCGACACTTTTTTCGTTTTAACCTTGAACTTTACGGGATCGAGCATTTGCGCAAAGGCGCAAAGCGGAAAGAGCATTGCGGCAAGCATCGTGAGAACCGCCGTGTGTCTTGTGCCGAAAAACCTGCGGCATGTGGTGTGGTTCATGTGGCTGCGCTGTTTATTTGACATCGATAAGTTTCAAACGGAATATCATAACTGCGAAAGGAGGTACGTTGCCTTCGCCCTGTTCTCCGTATCCGAGTTCGTAGGGAACGTATATTTCCCATTCCGAACCCTTTTTCATCATTTGCAAAGCCTCACTCCAACCGCGCATAACCGAAGAAACTCCCAAACTTACGGGTTTCCCTTTGTTGCTTTTCGCTGTGCTGTCGAAAACCGTGCCGTCTGTAAGTCTGCCTTCGTATTCCACTACAACCGTCGAGGCACTTCCGGGTGAAACTCCCCCTCCGTTTTTAATTACTTTATACTGTAATCCGTCGGGAAGTGTCTTTACGCCTGGTTTCTTTGCGTTTTCTTTCAGAAATTTCTCGCCTTCAATTTTGTTGTTCTCGGCTGCCGCACTGTTTTCCTCTGTTGCTTTTTTTGCGGCATCCATTTCTTTGTGCATTATGGCGTTTCCTGCGAGGGCTGTTTGCTTTGCAATGGCTTCGTCGTCGGTTTTGCCCATGCTCTTGACCGTTGTCTTGATTGCTTCGCTTATACTTTTTGCAGGTTTCAATCAGTTGTTCGGGCGAATCGGCGGGATGTTTGCATACGGTGATGTACTTTTTTAGCCAATTTGTTAAGCTTTCCGAGCATCTGGTTGTCGGGACTTGCCACGGCAGCTGCTTCTATTGTGAGCTGAAGACTGTCCATGACGAAAAACGTGGCGTTGTTGACCGAAGCAATATAGTTGAGAGCGCGTTCTTTTGAGGTAAATTCGTGGTTGTTTCCGAATATGTCATCGCGCGAAAAGCGTCCGCTGCCGTCTATACGGCTTATCACGTCATTATAGTCGCCTTGCATTATGTCGCCAAGGCTTGCCAGCACGGCAGCATTGGTTTGTGCCTGTTCGGTTTGCTTTTTGTTCTTGTCGCAAGAGGTTATGCCCACCATCAAGAGCAGTGTGGCGATAACGATAGCTGTTTTTCTCATAATTATAATGTTTTTGTTTTAGTCGAAGTTCAATCCCATTTCTCGCGCCGCAGAGGATAATTTCCCCGTAACCATTCGAATTTTTGCGGTTCGGCTTTCAGAAGCTCCGTGTCGCGCAAAGGGTTGTAAAGTTGCAGCACCCTGTCGTCCTCGTTCTCCATGGGTTTCATGTCGTGAGGCAGTGCGGGCGGGTTTACTTTGAAATCCGGTTTAAGATTAAAGAATTTGCACACGGCATTAAGGGACATTCGCGTGGCGTTTGCCTTGCCGTCGGCGGAATATCCTGCTATGTGGGGTGTGGCAATGATTGCTTTGTCAAGCAGAAGCGGATTAATCTGCGGCTCGTGCTCCCATGTGTCTATGACAGCGGCTCTCGTGGTTTCGTTTTCAAGATGTTTCAGCCACACATCGTTGTCAATCACCGCGCCACGGCTTGCGTTAATTATCACGGGCTTTTGGGCGAGGCTTTCGAAGAACTCTTCGTTGCCCATGTGGTATGTGGGGTGGTCGCCGTCCTTTGTAAGCGGAACGTGAAAGGTTATCACGTCGCATTCCTCCTGCAGTGTGCGGAGAGCAACGAATCCCGGTTCTCCCGCATTGCTTCGCGGAGGGTCGTTGAGCAGTGTGGGGCATCCGAGACGGCTGCAGGCTTTCTGTACTTCCCGTCCAACGTGTCCCATACCCACTATTCCCACCGTGCAGCGGCTCATGTCAATCAGTCCCTGCCTTGCCAGTACAATCATGGAGCTTTGGAAGTATTGCCCAACCGATGCCGCGTTGCAGCCGGGGCAGTTGGTCCATGCTATTCCGGCTTTGTAGAGATAGTCTGCGTCTATGTGGTCAAAACCTATGGTTGCCGTAACAATGAATCGCACTTTGGTGTCGTGAAGAAGCGCGGCGTTGCAGCGCGTGCGGGTTCTCACAATCAGCGCGTCGGCATCTTTCACGTCGCTGCGGGTTATTTCCGCGCCGGGAAGGTACAGAGTTTCAAACCCGAGGGCTTCGGGTATTCCGTGAATATAGGGTATTTTGTCGTCTATTACCAGTTTCATGATTTTGCGGGGCATGTATGCCGTCTTTTCCCCGATTTTACAAAGGTAATGCTTTTCTGTTTAAGTAATTGCACAAACATGTCATGAAATGCGTTCCCGTGGAGTTTTGCCAAATTGAAATGTCGGCGGAGGCGCGGGAAATATGTGCTCCCTAACGGTGTTTTCGGCACGGATGAGAGGGGCTGTTTTTATGCCTTTGTAAGTTGCTGAAAATCAAGTGTCGTTTTTCGCGAAAAATATAAGGCATATATTTTGAAACAAGTGCCTTGTATTTTTTAAAAATAAGTGCCTTGTATTTTTTACAACAAGCCATGTGTTTTTTGAGATGCCTAAAAGGCTTTGAAAACTGTCCCGAAAAAACTTGTGCACGGACGGCGAAAAACAGAAAAAGAAATGTTTTTGTGCTTAATGTCCGCGCGGTTCAGTGGAAAAACATTACTTTTGCCATGAGTAAAAACGTAAAAGACTTAAACGTATGACTTTCACTGAAATTTGCCGACACGTTTTTCGTCAGGCGATAACAGACTATCATCAGACGGATAATGTAGATTCCGCAATGCACAACCCTTATCCCGAGGGCGACATAAAGTATGAACTCTACACAAAGGAATGGATTGATACGGTGCAGTGGCATCTGGAGGACATAATACGCGACCCGAAAAATAAAACCTGCCACCGCGCTCGAAATAAAACGCAGAATAGATCGCAGCAATCAGGCACGCACCGATCTCGTGGAGCGTATTGACAGCTATTTTCTGACAAAATACAAAGATGTTGAGACTTTGCCCTCTGCAACTATTAACACCGAAAGTCCGGCATGGGCTATTGACCGTCTGGCAATCCTTGCGCTGAAAATTTATCACATGAGAATAGAAGCCGAAAGGAAAGATGCCTTGGAAGAACACCGTGAGCGTTGCCGGAAGAAGCTTGATGTTCTCACCGAACAGTGGAAAGATCTTTCTTCTGCCATAGATACGCTGCTCGATGACATAGAAGCGGGGCGCAAATACATGAAAGTTTACAAACAAATGAAGATGTATAACGACAAGGACACCAACCCGGTGCTCTATGCCGGAGGAAAATAAAAAGGTTTCCGCAAATGTCAACAGATTTGTTCAATTACCACAGGCGCACAACTTATAACGTGCATGTGGGGCGCACACCTTTGGGGAGCAACAACCCCATAAGGCTGCAAAGCATGAATACCACTTCTACCGACGATGTGGCGGGGAGTGTGGAACAAGCATCACGCATTGTGCGTGCAGGCGCGGATTATGTGCGACTGACCACTCAGGGAACGCGAGAAGTTGACAACCTTGCAAAAATACACGAAGAACTCAGAAACATACGCATTAAGACTCCGCTCGTGGCGGATGTGCATTTCAATCCGGCGGTTGCCGACGCGGCGGCAAAGGTTGTGGAAGCCGTGAGAATAAATCCCGGCAACTATGTTGACCCTGCGCGTGTGTTCAAACATATAGATTATACCGACGAAGAATATACTGCGGAACTGCGGAAGCTCGAAGAAAGATTCGTGCAACTGATAGAAATTTGCAAAAAACACCGCACGGCTCTGCGAATAGGCGTTAACCACGGCTCATTGTCGGACAGGATAATGAGCAGATACGGCGACACGCCGGCGGGAATAGTTGAAAGCTGCATGGAATTTCTGCGCATTTGCGTGAAAGAGAACTTCCTTGACGTTGTGGTGTCAATAAAAGCCAGCAATCCCGTTGTAATGGTTCAATCTGTGCGTCTGCTCGTAAAGACAATGGACGAAGAGGGAATGAAGTTCCCTTTGCACCTCGGTGTAACCGAAGCCGGCGAAGGCGAAGACGGACGCATAAAAAGTGCATTGGGAATAGGTGCGCTGCTTAACGATGGCATGGGCGACACAATCAGAGTGTCGCTGTCGGAAGAGCCGGAATGCGAAATCCCTGTGGCTCGCAAACTGGTCAGACACATACTTTATCGCCGTGGAAAGAAACATATTTCCGGACTTGCACCTGAAAATTTCAATTATGTCTGTCCCGAACGCCGTGCCACGCGACCTGTGATGAACATCGGGGGAGACAACGTTCCCATTGTCATAGGCGTGGGCTGCGCAAAAAGGCGACTACGGATTGGATAACCGCCCCGATTATGTATATATAGGCGGATTCGATTCCACGAAAACCTACGACCCGACAATGAATTACATTGTAGACGGTCCGAACTACGACGGTCGTCCGAATGTGTTCCCTCTTTACACGCCAGACAACATGAAACTTCTGAAACAGAAGGAAGCGCCGCTGAAATTCATAGAAGTTGTGCCGTTTTTCTTCAATGACGAGATAACCGAATGCCTTCGCGAGAATCCCGATGCCGTACTCCTGATAAAAAGCGACTCGCGAAATTCGCTCGGCGAGGGACGCGCTATAATACATTCGCTTACCAGGGCGGGAGTGAAGAATCCTGTGATATTCTGTAAGGCATACGATTTTGCCGCCGACCAAAAAAAGAGGATTTTGAAATAGCTTCTGCCGCCGATTTGAGCAATTTGCTTTTCGACAGACTCATAGACGGTATCTGCGTATTCGAGAATCATGAAGAAAAGAACAACAAAATACAGCAGAAGGACGTATTGTCGATAGAATTTTCCATATTGCAGGCGGTGCGACAACGCATTACAAAGACAGAATATATAAGTTGTCCCGGATGTGGACGCACATTATATAATCTGCAAGAGACAATAGCCCGTGTAAAAGCCGCCACGCAGGGAATGAAAGGCTTGAAAATCGCAATAATGGGCTGTATTGTCAACGGACCGGGCGAAATGGCGGACGCAGACTACGGATACGTGGGCGCGGCAAGGGGAAAGGTAAGTTTGTATCGCAAGAAAGAATGCGTGGAACGCAACATTCCCGAAAACGAAGCCGTTGAACATCTGCTCGAACTTATTAGAAACGACAGGGAATAGGAAAAAACAAAGAAATATCCCTTTGAAAATGCAACGTTTGCATATCGAAAACGAACACTCCCAAAGAGCTTCGGCACAATAAGCGACGATGTGCAAAATATTTTAGAAAGTTTAATCATTAAACCGTTTTCGCCGCAGCAGGCAAAGCGATAAAATTACTAATTTTGCAGTGGTCGAAAGCCTAAAAGAGGCAAGACAACAGTAAGAACATACATTTATAAAAACAAATAAATCATGGAATACGTAACAAACGAAAAACTTACCATTGTAGGCGCAGCCGGAATGATAGGATCAAACATGGTGCAGACAGCATTGATGCTGAAATTAACTCCAAACATTTGTCTCTACGACGTGTTCTCTGCAGAAGGTGTGGCAGAGGAGATGCGACAGAGCGGGTTTGATGATGCAAATATTGTTTCCACTACAGACGCTAAGGAAGCCTTTACCGATGCAAAATACATTATTTCTTCAGGTGGCGCACCCCGTAAAGAGGGAATGACACGCGAAGATCTTCTCGCCGGGAACTCGAAAGCTGCTCAGGAACTCGGAGAAAATATCAAAAAATACTGCCCTGATGCAAAATTTGTGGTAGTTATTTTCAACCCCGCCGACATTACCGGTCTCGTAACTCTCGTTCACAGCGGATTGAAGCCTAATCAGGTTGCAACGCTTGCCGCTCTCGACTCAACACGTCTCAAAGGTGCGCTCGCAAAACACTTCGGCGTTAGCCAGGCTGTGGTTAAGAACGCTTACACATACGGCGGACACGGCGAGAAAATGGCTGTGTTTGCTTCACCGACCACTGTTGACGGCGTAAAACTCCTTGACGTAATTGCAGGAAAGGCTACCGTTAACGGCAAAGGTCTTACCGAAGAGGAATGGAAGCAGATGCAGGTTGACGTAACAAAGGGCGGCGCAAAGATAATAGAACTTCGTCGTCGCAGTTCCTTCCAAAGCCCGTCTTACTTGGCTGTTAAGATGATCGAAGGTGCTATGGGTGGCGAGGAATTCAATTATCCCGCCGGCACATACGCAGATACTGCCCGCTATAACCATGTTATGATGGCAATGCCCTCACGTATCACTTCCGATGGCGTTTACACCAAGCCTGTAATAGGTACAAAAGAGGAAATTGCCAATCTTGACGCAAGCTACGAGCATCTTCAGGGCATGCGCGACCAGGTTATTGCTATGGGTGTGCTTCCTCCCGTTGAAAAATGGAGTGAACTTAACCCCAATCTCTGATTGCGGATTAATTCCAAACTATAAAGGAATCCGTGGCACCTTTGTGCTGCGGATTCTTTTTGTTTTGTGCGCCGGGGCAATGCTTATAAACCGTTTGGATTGGCTCTAAAAAACAATGCCGAATGTTTGGCGTGAAAGAATAAAAAGCTACTTTTGCATTTGGTGAATTATATAAACTCCGAATTATGAAGAAAGCACTCTTTGCAATGTTATTGCTTGCCGCTGCATCTTATGTAAATGCGCAGACAAACGAACCTGTTACACTGCCAATGCCCGTTGAGGCTCAGCGTCCCGTTGTTGTGCAGCAGCCTCGCTTTGGCTATTTGGATTACCGCGCTGTTTTCGAGTCGATGCCGGGATATGCCGAGGCGCAGAAGAGTCTTGCGGAAATCAAGGCTAAGTATGACACCGAAACAGCCCATAACGAGGAAACTTTCAAGCGCATGTATCTCGAGTTTTTGCAGGGACAGAAAGATTTTCCCCAGACCATTATGCTGAAACGTCAGAAAGAATTGCAGGAGGCTATGGAAAACGGAGTGAAGTTTCGCAATCAGGTGGCCGACTTACTAAATAAGGCGCAGCAGGAACTTGAAAAGCCTTTGATTACAAAGCTCGACAGTGCCATTTCGCTTGTTGGCATGGAGCGCGGTTACGATGTAATCATCAATACGGGAGAAAGAGGCTTCCCTTTATAAACAAAACAACGGGCGAAGACGTTACGCTGCTTGTAAAGGAGAAAATCGCAACCATCAAACCATGACTTGTCCCGGCAAAGGTGCAATCGGAGTCTTCGACAGCGGGTATGGCGGACTGACCATACTTCGCCGCATTCGTCAGGTGCTGCCTAAATACGACTACATATTCTTGGGCGACAACGCACGTGCGCCCTACGGCACGCGCTCTTTCGACATTGTCTATCGCTTCACGCTCGAGGCGGTTAACACATTGTTCGAAAAAGGGTGCAGACTCGTTATTTTGGCGTGCAACACGGCTTCGGCAAAGGCTTTGCGCACTATCCAGCAAAACGATCTCCCCAAAATGGATTCGCGCAGAAGGGTGTTGGGGGTCATACGTCCCACGGTCGAGGCTATAGGAAGCATAACCCGTAAACGTCATGTGGGAGTGCTCGCCACGGCAGGCACCATTCATTCCGAATCATACAACATGGCAGGCATCCATTCATTTCCCATAATAATCGTTAGGGGGCCGATTATTTTGTTAGGGAATACATTGACAAACTGCTCGGAAAGGACCCCGAAATAGATACGATAATACTCGGTTGCACGCACTATCCGCTTATGATTGACAAGATAAGGCAATACACCCCGCAAACATACAACTTGTGCCGCAGGGCGAGTTTGTGGCAAAAAGTCTTGCCGACTATCTTGTGCGACATCCCGAAATGGATGCGCAATGCAGCAAAAACGGGCAATGCGAATACTTCACCACCGAAGACCCGAGGCAGTTCAGCCCCTCCGCGTCCGTTTTCATGTGCGACAACGTGGAAGCGCAACAGATTTCATTGCAATAGATTTTTATTCCCACCAAAATTTCATCCTCGCATAGGTTTTCTGAACGATTTGCGCGGTACATTTTTTGCGGCAGAAAACCGCAAAAAAACACACATGGCTTGTCGTAAAAATACAAGCCATATATTTTAAAAATATGTGCCTTATGTTTTAAAAATAAGTGCCTTGTATTTTTCGTCTTTTCAAATGTTTGGATAACAGTGATTTGTAAAACCGCCCGAAAAAGCGTTTTTTTGCAGTGTTTCGAGGCGTGGGAGAGGGGCGTGTGAATTGCCGCCGGCGGGGTAGGGATTATGAAAAATCCGCAAATCTGCATCGTGCGCATGACAAGCGATGATGTATGAATCGTGCCGGTTGCGGCGGCACGTGTATAAAATAAAGGCGCGGACACAAAAACTAATGCCGACGCAAGGCGGGGAATGACAATAATTTCTTATCTTTGCGCATTATATAATATGCTTATAATAAACAAAAACCTAAAATGTCAAAATCAATAAACATCGTATTAGCTTTGGCGGGAGCGGTGGCTCTTACATCTTGTGGCAAGATGGGTGCGCTTTCTGCCGACAATTTTACTGTAACACCAAACCCTATGGAAACCAACGGGGGCAAGGTTGATGTTACGATAAACGGAAAATTCCCGCAGAAATATATGATAGCGCAAAGCCGAGGTAACCGTTACCCCGTAATGAAGTATGCCGGCAATCAGACCCCGGGTCAGAGTGCGCGTTTCAAGGCGAAAAGGTTGAAGGCAACAATCAGACAATATCTTACAAGGCTGGCGGTAACTATACCATGAAGAATTCCTTCAAGTATGTTCCCGAAATGCAGCAGAGCGAACTTTATTTGAAGTTCGACGGAAAGATTGGCAAGAAAACCGTAAAGATTCCCGATGTAAAGGTAGCCGACGGCGTAGTAGCCACGAGCGAATTGCTCAAACGCACACTTGCTTCGGCTAATCCCGCAGTTGCTCCCGACGCATTCGTACATGTGTTGAAGCAGAAGCAGGAAGCAAGCATTCAGTTCCTTATTCAGCAGGCTAAAATCCGTAACTCGGAGTTGAAGAAGACATCTGTAAAGGATTTCATCAAGACTCTGCGCGACATCAAGGCTGATCAGGATCGCAAGGAGCTTAACAACGTGGAGGTTTCGGCTTATGCTTCTCCCGACGGCGGTTTGAAACTGAACGACAAACTTGCAGCACAGCGCGAGAAGACAAGTAAGGGATATGTAAACCGGCTTTTGAAGAAAGAAAAGGTTGCCACCAACGTAGATACCCGTTACACAGCCCAAGACTGGGACGGTTCCCAGCAACTTGTTTCGGCTTCGAACATTCAGGACAAGGAAGTTATTCTCCGCGTGCTTTCAATGTATAAAGATCCCGAACAGCGTGAGCAACAGATAAAGAACATTTCTTCGGCTTTCCGCGAATTGGCTGACGAAGTGCTTCCGCAACTCCGCCGTTCACGTCTCACAATAAATTATGACCTTATCGGTCGCAGCGATGACGAAATTTCAGAGCAATACAAGAGCGATCCCTCGAAACTTTCGGTAGAAGAACTTCTTTATTCCGCAACTTTCACTGACAACGCCGCAGAGCAGGAAGGCATTTACAAGAAAACCGCAGAACTTTACCCGAAGGATTATCGCGCTTACAACAATCTTGCTGCAATTGCCTATATGAAGGGCGACGCTTCGGCAGCTAAAAATTATATTGCCAAAGCCAATGCAGCCAAAGCCAATAATCCCGAAGCCAATGTCAATGCCGGCATGATAGCTCTCGCAGAAGGCGATGTTGATGCCGCAGAAAATTATATAGCAAAGGGTAACGGCGCAAACAATTACAATGAAGCTCTCGGCAATCTCAATATTGCCAAAGGCAACTACGCTCAGGCTGCCAACTATCTCCGTGGCGTTAAGACCAACAGCGCGGCTCTTGCACAGATATTGAGTAAAGATTACGACAGTGCTTCGAAAACTCTTGCCGGTGTGGCAAAAGCTGATGCAACCACAAGCTATCTTAAAGCCGTTCTCGCAGCCCGCACAGGCAATAAGCAGGATGTCATAGGCAATCTCAAAGATGCTGTGGCTAAGGATGCAACTTATGCTTCGTATGCAGGCAAGGATTTGGAATTTGCCAAATATGCCGCAGATTCTGCCTTCAAGAGCATCGTGAAATAACAAATGCGGTAAGGCAGGCATCATGCACAGCCGCAACTATATCCTATTTGCACTCGCAGCTCTCGTTTTCGGGGGCTGCGGTGTGCCTAAAAACAAGTTTCGGCTGAACGGAAAATTCAAAAATATCCGTTCAGCCGATATATTTATCTATTCCGAGGACCGCTACGACACTCTTCGTATTCGCGATGGCAAATTCAAATACGAACGAGAGCTTTCCGAGCCGGAAATTCTGACGATTCAGTATCCCGATTTCTCACAACGCACAATAATAGCCGAACCCGGAAAGGAAGCAAACTTTGTTACCGATGCCGCCGACCTGACAAAGACACGCGTTACCAAGACTGAGGAGAACGAATTGCTCACACAGTTTTATGCAGATATAGAAGGCAAGCGCGGAGATCAGATAAAAAGTATAGCAGCTGCCTTCGTGAATAAAAAAAATCCAAAGACCTTGGCGGCGCAAGCTGTGTTGGAATCTTTACTGCTTGAGACTGAAAACGTGGATGCTCCGCAGGCAAAAAGGCTTTTGACGCTTTTGCTGAAAAACCAACCCCACAATTCACATTTAAGCAGCCTTGCCGGCAGAATCATGCCCATGCTTTCCACAATGCCGGGCGCAAATGCTCCCCGATTTCAAGGTAAAAAACTTACAAGGGCAATGAGATTTCGCTTAAAGATTTTGCGGGAAAATATCTTTTGATAAACTATTGGGCATCGTGGGAATACGACAGTTTCCAGCAGATACGCAGCATTAAAAATCTCGTAAAGCCTTTCATGAGCAAGTTAAGCCTCGTGAATGTCTGCCTTGACTATGACATTCGCGGCTTTCGCAATACAATGATGCGCGACACGCTTCCCGGCAATAATGTGTGCGACCAAATGGCGTGGAAAAGCCCGCTTGTCAGAAAGTTTGGCGTAAGCTATGTGCCCGGAAACGTTTTAATTTCGCCCGACGGCAAAGTTCTTGCCCGCGACATCAAATCCAACGACCTCAAGGCAGGTCTCGGCAAATTCATCAAGCCATAACAAAAACTTTTTCCCATGCTTGTACGTCTTTATTCGGCAGCCGTCAACGGTCTTGACGTAAAAACGGTGGAAGTTGAGGTAAATATTTCCAAAGGTGCCAAATATTCCATTGTGGGATTGCCCGACAGTGCTGTCCGCGAGAGTTATTTTCGCACGCGCACGGCTATTCTGAACAGCGGTTTCCAACAATCCACGGGACATATCATAGTTAATCTTGCTCCTGCCGATTTGCGCAAGGAAGGTTCTGGTTATGATTTGCCCATTGCCGTAGGTGTTCTTGCTGCCGAGGGAGCTGTTGACAAGCAACGCCTTGATAAGTTCGTGCTTGTGGGAGAACTGGGTCTCGACGGCAGTCTTCGTCCAGTGCGTGGGGCATTGCCCATTTCCATAAACGCCCGCAAGGAGGGTTTCGAAGGACTTATCGTTCCCAAAGCCAATGCCCGTGAAGCGGCTGCGGTGAATCGTCTGAAAGTTTACGGAGCTGACAATCTCGCACAGGTAGCTGCTTTTTTCAATGGCAGGGAAGATATTGCGCCAACCGAAGTTGATACGCGCCGCGAGTTTTATGAGCACCAATGTTTGTACACGGAAGATTTCGCAGATGTGCGCGGACAGGAAAATGTAAAGCGTGCTTTTGAAGTTGCAGCCGCCGGCGGACACAACATATTGCTTGTGGGAAGCCCGGGATGCGGCAAGTCGATGATGGCAAAGCGTCTGCCGTCCATTCTTCCGCCGCTCACTCTTGCCGAAAGCCTTGAAACCACCCAAATTCACTCTGTGGCAGGAATCCTTGACGATAAAACTTCGCTCGTAACGGCTCGTCCTTTCCGCAATCCCCATCACACCATTTCCGATGTGGCTCTCATTGGCGGCGGAGCCAATTTTATGCCGGGCGAGATAAGTCTTGCCCACAACGGCGTGCTGTTTCTTGACGAACTTCCCGAATTCAGCCGTTCCGCTCTCGAAACCATGCGTCAGCCTCTTGAAGATCGTGTGGTCAACATTACTCGTGCCCGATACAATGTAACTCTTCCCTGTTCGTTCATGCTGGTTGCTTCCATGAATCCCTGTCCTTGCGGGCTATCATAATGACCCTACGCACACCTGTGTATGTTCTCCGGGACAGATTCAGCGATATATGAACCGCATTTCGGGACCTCTTCTCGACCGAATAGACGTGCAGGTGGAAATACAACCCGTGCCGTTCAAAAAACTCTCCGAAGCGGCTCCCGGAGAATCATCTGCTGACATACGCAAACGGGTTGTGGCGGCGCGCGATATACAGAGCGAACGTTTCAAAAGCGTAAACGGCGTGCACTGCAACGCTCAGATGTCCGACAAGATGATACATGAGTATGCCGAACCCGATGAAAACGGACTTAAGATGCTTCGTCTTGCCATGGAGAAGCGTTCTTTGAGTGCGCGAGCCTATGGTCGCATTCTCAAGGTGGCTCGCACCATTGCCGATCTTGCCGGCAGTCCGCAGGTAACGGCAGAGCATATAGGCGAAGCCATAGGTTATAGAAATCTAGACCGTAGCGATTGGGCGGAAGGGTGATTTTGTGTGCTCGCTATGGCGGAGCGGAAGCTGACTTGCGGTTTGGAAGCGGGGCTTTGCCCGTTGTTTTTATCGTTTTTTTATTGTGGTGTGGCAGATTTGCTGAGAAATTTTAATCCGAAGCTTTCTTCGAAAATGTATTCCGGTTTTATTTTTTCCCGCGTTTGAGAGGATGTTTTGTAACCGGCTGCAAATCAGGAGGATAATGGGATTTTGACAGTTTCTGTAAGTTGTTGTTTTTCAGATACTTGAAAAGGCAAAAAAAATACAAGGCATATATTTTGAAATAAGTGCCTTGTATTTTAAAAATACATGGCTTGTGTTTTTTGCGATAAGCCATGTGTTTTTTCGCACATCCCGAAACGCCTTCATTCCGACACTGATTTTTGTGCCTTTCGGGCGTGTGTTTTTCCGAACATCGGGGAAGGTTTGGAAAATTCACCGGAACATTTTTTCTGTCCCGCTTTTGCCGTTAATATGAAAGGATGTGCTTGCTTCCGTATTTTTAGTCGCGTAATGCATGACCGTATCCTGCAAAAAAGTTCGGGGTGTGCCGTCTCCCGAAACCAAACTGATAGCGGGCGCAAACCATGCGCCCGCTATCAGTTTATATTATCCGTGTATCGTTTTGCCTTGAAAACTCCGCCAGCTTCCTTTCAGAAATCGCATGGCAGGGACAGAAGCTGATAGAACAGCGTTTTTGCAATGCGCTTGTGCCCTTGGGCATTGGGGTGAAGGCGGTCGGTTTTGCTGTCGTGAAAGAACGGCGCGTTTGAATCGAGTATGGGATAAAGTCCGCACAGTGCGTTGGTGTCTATGACGGGAACCGACCACACTCTTCCTGCCTGTTTTATTGTTTCAACGTATGTGGTGAACCATTCGCCTATATTATTTTGCCAATTTTCGTCGGGTTGTACGTTGTTATTGCCGAATTCCGCGTAAGCTCTGTGTATTGGGGTGAGCAATATCACTTGCTTTGTGGGATATGTGGCTTTGATTTTTTCCAAGGCTATGTTTATTCGTCCGCAAAGGGTGGACGGGTTTTTCACCACGGTTCGGTGCATGCGCGTTTTCTCGCTTCTGGGTTCTCCCGTGGCTGCCACTACGGTTTCTTTGCTTTCGGTGTAGAAACTTCCTATGGGAACGTCGCCGTTAAAGTCGTTTGTGCCGATGAATATCATTATTGCGTCAACATCCTGACCGTGTTGTTTTATGAGTTCGTCGGTTTGGCGCGGAATATCACTCCATTGCATGCCGTTCACACCGTAAACGTATGGCGTTATGCCCAACCGGTCGCGCAGATAGCCCCAGTATTTCGTGTCATCGGGCAATACGTTCGGGTCGGTAACGGAGTCGCCGAAATATGCAACCTTTTTGTTTTTCCACGGATGAATGTCGGCGGCTGTGGTGCGGGTTTCTGTTTGTGCGTTGTTGTTTGTGGTTTTGTTTCTGCCCGATGTGGTGTTGACGCTGACGCACGCTGTAAGTAAAAACACGCTTGTTGCCGCAATGGCAGCGGTAGCGAACTTTTTTTGAATGCTTATGGATTTCATGATTGGGGTTAATGAGTGAAATGTTCTTTATGTGCGGGCTTACAGGAGCTTTTTGCTGAGGTATCTGACGGGGTACCACGTGGATATATATCCCGCAATCATGACTGTGAAGAATGTGAGCACCACATCGCCCCATCTCACGCTAACGGGGTAGGCGTCGATTATGAAACTTCCCGCTTCATTGCCCATTTTTATAAGTCCGAAATGCTGCTGCGCCATACATAGTGCAACGCCTAAGACTATTCCTATGATTACTCCGGTAAATGCTATCATGCGTCCCTCGTAAAGAAAAACTTTTGCTATGGTTTTGTTATCCGCGCCAAGGTAGCGAATGGTGAGCATGTCCTTTCGTTTGTCAATTATGAGCATTGACAGCGAGCCTACAATGTTGAAGCACGCCACAATGAGTATGAAAGTAAGGAACAGATAAGCCACGAGTTTTTCTATTCTCATTATGCGGAACACGTCTTCCTGTTGCTCGTAGCGGTTTTCTATTTTCAGCTTTCCGCCGCCCAATTTCGTAAATTCTTCCTGCGCCGTGGAAACGTCCGTGCCGTCTTTCAGCCGGAGTTCGAGCGATGTGATGCAACCCTGTTGCTCGAAAATTGAGCGTGCAAAGGAAATAGAAGTTATGATGTAGGATGCGTCATATTTTTTTCTGCTTCACCGAAAACACCACACCGGGTGAATAGAGTTGGTCGTGGTTGAAACTTTGTGCCGGATTGGCTGAATTTATTCTTTCTCCCTTTCTCGGGGCATAGATGTCGAGAGGTGAGGAATAGCGCACGCCGAGTTGCAGTTGCTGTGCCAGTTGTATTCCCGGCGTTCCATAGTCAAGAACGTCGGCTTTAAGCCTGAAATTTCCCTCACCATAGAGAATGGAAGAAATATCGCTCGTCTTGGAGTAATTGTCGTCCACTCCTTTTATGTTAACCACCGTCTGGTTGTCGTAATATTTGGCTAACGCCTGTCCTTCCACGCATTCCGTGGCGGCAAATACCATGGGCGATTTTTTTATGGCGGTTATTGCGGGATCGTCTGCGGCTATCGATTTGCCTTTTACCGGAACTACTTTCAGTTGTGGGTCAAACGAAGTGAAGAGTGAGGCAACCAAATCCTGAAAACCGTTGAACACCGAAAGAGTGCATATCATGGCAATCGTGGCAAAGGCTACACCGGCCACGGCAACGCTCGAAATCAGGTTTATGGCGTGTTTTCTGCGGCGGGCAAACAGGTATCGCCGGGCTATGAAGAGAGGAAAATTCACGGTTGCGGCACTTTTATTTCTTCAGTAGCTCGTCTATGTGCTGAATGTAGTCGAGTGAATCGTCGAGAAAGAAGCGAAGTTCGGGAATTATCCTTAATTGAAAGCGTACTCTCTTTCCCAGTTCGTAACGAACGGCACGTGCGCTCGCGTTTATGTTTTCTATCACTTCCTTAGCCTTTTCCGAGGGAAAAACACTCAGATAAGCCGTGCAAATGCTGAGGTCGGGACTTATTCTGCATTTGCTCACGCTCACTATTATGCCGCGTGTCATGCGCGTTTGCTGCTCAAAAATTTCGCTCAACTCCTTTTGCAGAAGTCGCGCTATCTTGTTTTGACGTGTAGTTTCCATATATAATGAATAATTTGTGGTATGCAAAATTAAATAAAAACCCGTTAGTTGCCAAATATTCGCCTTTCGCAGCCGTTCGGGCGGGGCATGGTGCGGCTTTCACGGTTTGCGAATTTCGGGGTGTTTTACACGGTTTTGCGCAAAAGGCTAAAAACCAGAGGATTAAGTGATTTTAGAATGCTCTTGTAAGTTGTTGTGAATCAGAAACTTGAAAAGGCAAAAAATACAAGCCATGTATTTTTGAAATATAAGGCACTTATTTTAAAATATGTGCCTTGTATTTTTTTTGCGATAAGCCATGTGTTTTTCGCGCATCCCGAAATGCCTTCATTTCGCTTCGTTTTTTGTGTTTTCCGGGCGGAGGATTCGGAATAAAATGCTTCGGGGTGCAAAACCATCGGAATGTTATCAGAAACATGTGTCTTGCGGCAATGCAGGAAAAAGAAAACGTACCGCACGACAATGGGTTTGTGTCGTGCGATACGGGTCCGAAAAATGTGTAACAATGACAATGAGCAAGTCCCGTGGGGGACTTGTTTTTTTGTGTTATCGGTTGTTCAGGTTAAATCTTACGCCAAGCGAGATACTGAAATTGGTGGGGCGTTTTTTATAGATGTTTTCCACTTCGCTGCCATTGTTGAAGTGGTGGCTTATTCCCGGTTCCGCATAAATGCCTACTGTTTTGTTTACGTTGTATTCCGCTCCCGCCGCTGCCATGACCGAGAACTGCGGGCGTTTTTCGCTTATGTTTTGCGTCATGTCGGGTTTGCTGCTTTCGCCGGGGTATTGTGCGGTGGTTTTTCCCTTTACGAGTTTTCCATTTCCCCTCCCGCCGTGGCATAAACGGTGAGCCGTTTGGTTTTCACGAATGAATAGCCGGCTTTCAAGGGTATTCCCACGTAGTGCAACTGTTGTTTTTCGGAGCTTACGGTGTTTGCGCCGTTTTCAAAGTCGAACTGCGATGAAAGATAACTGTATTCCAGTCCAGTTTCCACGCTCCAGCGATTGCTCAGGTGGAACTTCGCCGTTGCGCCAACCTTTACGGGCTGTTTGTGGCGGGCTTTGGAGTGGAGCCGTTGCGGTGCGGCTGTGAGTATGGGGCTTTCGCTGTCTTCCATGTCCTTGGGATATGTACCGAAAGGCTTTCCCGAGGACAGCATTATGCCTCTTGCGTTGTCGGTGTTGCCCGTTGTTCCGCTGCAATATGCACTTACGCTCGTCGGCATGCCTCCTGCTTTGCGGCTATACGCATTCCCTACGGCTTGATAAGCCGTGAGTGCGCCGGCTGATGCCGTGTTTTGCGGAGCTTTTTTCATCTTTTTTCTCCGCTTTCTGCACTTTTCCCTCTGCATTCTGCACTTCCGGCGCGGACATTACCGCCACGCGTTCTTCGGCAGCCTCTGCGCATGTGGCGCGTGTCGGTGCGGTTTGTTCGGAAGCGGACTCTGTTTGAACCGAAACCGGTATCGACTCACGGCTAATGCGTTTTTTGCGCGGCATGTCGGTTTGGGCTGTCAGCGTGTGCGCCGGAAGGGTGGCGTTATGCGTTGTGCCTGCGGCGGCAACGGGTTTTTCTCCGTCGGCAGCAGGCAGAGTTACGGCGTTGTTGCTTTCACCGATGACAAACAAGCCTATTGCCACGACAGCAGCTGCAGCCGGATGGTCCAAAACCATGATGCGGAAAGTTTTCTCCTTTTCTCTGGGGCGGACGGTGCTTTCTGTTGCTGCGTCATCTTTTTCTGTATGTCGGCAAACAGTCCCTGCGGAGGAGTTTCCTCATGGTTTTTCGAGGCGCGAGTGCAATTTTTCTATCCATTCGTCTTTCATTGCAGCTCTTTTTGCTTTTTGTAGTCGTTAATCATTTTGGCGAGCAAATTCTTTGCTTTGTGGAATTGCGAAGCCGAGGTGTCGGGCTTTATGCCGAGCGTTTCGGCAATTTCCTTGTGGCTTCTGCCCTCCACGGCATACAGGTTGAACACCACGCGGTAGCCTTGCGGCAGTTTTTTTATCATTTCCGCGATTTCTTCTGCCGATAGATTGGCGGTATCGGGTTCTTCGTCGGGAATGTCGGGCAGGTTGTCGGTGGTGTCGGCAGGGTTTGTTGCGCTGCGGCGAATCATCATGAGCGATTCGTTTACGGCTATGCGGCTCATCCATGCCTTTAGCGAGCCTTTGCCACGGTATTCGAATGCATTTATCCGGGTGAATATCTTTATGAAACTCTCTTGCAGCACATCCTTTCGGTCTTCTTCGTTCACAACATAGCGCGAGCATACGGCGGTGAGCCACCCTGCGTATTCGTCATACAGGATGCTCATTGCCTGAGGGTGTTGTTCTTGAAAAGTCGCAGTATGGTGCGCTCTCTGTCGGTTGCGAACAGACTCATTTATATATTATGCGTGTATCTTTACTTTCGCGGAATATATTTGAACTTCAATGTTTTTTCGCCGCTGTAGGATTTCCATTTCAAAGTCATTTCCACCGGTGTTCCTGTGCTTTCAGGGAACGATTCGAGGCGGAAAGCCATGAGCCCGTCGCGCACAAGTCCCGAATTGTCTCCTGCCGCGTCGTGATAGAGAACCACTTCGTTGGGCTTGTCTCCTTTCACGAGGTTCAGCCTGTGGGTGCTGCCGTTGCGATAGTAGGTTCTGAAGCGCAGCGTAAGGTATCCGTCTTCAACGCAAGTGCTCCAATGGTTCACAATCTCCACCGGGTCGTTGCCGTAGAGCTTGGTGTTTTTCGTCGCCGTGGCTCTGCGCCATGTCTTTGGTTCTTATGGTGTCAATCCAATTGATATATGCTTCGCGCGAGTAGGGCGATACTCTGTTTTTTGTGAATTTCAGGTTCACCAAAGCCCTTACTTCCCTCTTGCCCACGGGCGATGTTTTTATGTTCGAGGGCAATACGGTTGTGGAATCGTCGAGTTGCATGTAGAAAGTATTGTCATCGGGATTGGTTTTCAGTGTAACAACGGCGTTGGCTTGGTTTTTTTGAAAAGTTGTCATCGTCATCATCGCACGACTGAACCGCAAAAGCCGGGAGCAACAGCATCACCGGGAGCAGATAGTTGAGGCATTTCATTTTCATTCTGTTTTTAATTTATGTGTTACACCTTATAAATGCAACGCCCCGGGAAAACTTGCCCGGCTAACCGGAGTTTTTGCGGCGGATGAGCAAAAATAACAATTTGTTTCACTATCCGCAGTCAGGAGTACGACTTTTCGCACCGTCTGCGCCGTATGCAAAAAACAGGAATCCCTGCGAATTTTTGCAAGACTCTGAAAACCAACAAAATAAGGCTTTTTGACGAGGTTTTGTAAGTTGTTGTTTATCAGATATTTGAGACGGCGAAAAAATACAAGGCACTTATTTTAAAAATAAGTGCCTTGTATTTTAAAAAATATATGGCTTGTATTTTTTACAACATGCCTTGTGTTTTTTTTGCATAAGTGCATATAAAAATAAAAAACAGGGAAGTGTAATTCGTATATAACATTTAAGGGGTGGTTTAATGCTTGTTGTTAGGGAAGTTTGTTAAAAAAAGAATGATTTTTTTTTTTTTGCTTTGTGATTGTGAAATGAAAAATAATCTATAAATTTACACGCAGAATCAGCACTACTAACGCAACCCAACATAACAAATAAGGCTATAAACTTATGTTTAATCTTAATACAAAAACCAAATGAAGAGATGTTTACTTTGGATAAAGCTATGCGTAATGGTTTGTATCCTGGGCTTTTCTTCAGGTGCTAAGGCTCAGAGCTATCAAGCCGATGAGAACGAACCTCTCATCACTGTAGTTTCGCCCGACGGTGAAACCCAGCTCACGAGCAACTGTACTTGGAAGCCCGCAAAGGGGAACGACAACTATCTTCCCGAGAACAATGAGGCGTATTACGACGCAGGAAACTACCTCGGTACGCTCATCGACGGCAATCTTTCCACTTATTGGCATTCCGATCCCACAGGAATGAACCTCAATAACCAGGATTGCTATATTCAGGTGGACCTTATGCGTGATGATTTGACGAGAATGTTCTTCATGCTCAATCGTCGTGAAGACGTTTACAATGGCACCACGCGTTATGGCTCAACTCCCGTGAAATTGGAGATTCAGGCAACCAACACTCCCGATGACGAAACTTCATGGAAGCTTATCACCACGCTCACCGACATTCAGCCTTCCACAATCGAGGGATGTTGGCCCTACATGTCGCTTATCGAGACATCGGAACCCTATCGTTATTTCCGTCTCGTGCCGCGTCAGTCTGCATCAATCGCAGGACAGGCTTTTGCTTATTGGACAATATCAGAAATCCAGTTCTATCCCGCAGTTGAAATCATTGACAAGAAGGTTATCCTTCAGAATGTCGTTGACTCTATCTACGACTTGAATCGCGACTTTGCCGTTGGCGAGGGCATAGGTTATGTAAGTCAGGAAGCTTATGAAGAGTATAACAGTACTTTCGCAGCTTCTCTCGACCAGCTTGACAATCCTTCGGCTACCGACGAGATTCTTTTGCAGGCTATTGCCAATTTGCGTAACGCAATAGCTAAGATTACCGCAAGCGTTACTCCTATTACCGACGGCTGGTATTTCATTGAAGCTGCCGACACTTCCTTCTACAGCAAACAAGGAGTGAAAAAAAAAGCTTTCTATTCTGACGATACCCGTTTGTATTGGGGCACAGAGGACGCAGAGAATCCGTTCTACTATTATTATGTAAAGCGTGCCGAAGACGGCAACTTTATTATCCAGAACGGCGGAAACGACAAGTATCTTTATTATGTTGACGGAAATGCGTGGGTAGGCACTGTGTACATGAGAATGGCAGACACCGACACCGTACATCAGATTGTAACCCCGTTAGGAAACGGTAGCTTCTATATTGCAAACACCAAAAACACACTTCCGTTGCACCCGCTTTCTCACAACAGCGGTTCGGGTAGCTTTGGAAGCGTGGTGCCTGCAAGCATCTACGAGCCGGTTTCCACATGGAAGTTTGTTCCTGTTGACGCAAGCAAACTCGAAGACTTGAAAGCCATTCAGGTCAAGAAAGACAGGGCTGCAGCTCTCTCTGATTCCTTGGGCGACGCTCGCAAACTCATTCTTTCGGTTAAAGCTCCTACTACAGGTCTCATAGCATCGGCTTCGCAGCTCAGCGCCAACTGTCTCTGGTTGGCAGATAATGATGTTGACAAACTTGTTGACGGTAATCATAACACCCACTTCCATTCTACTACAGGCATGAACCTCTTTAATCAGGACGAATACCTGCAGATTGATTTGGGTCGCAATGATATTTCCAAATTTACCATAGAGCATTGGGGACGTAACGACGGTGCTGTTTCCGGCAACAACTGGCATGATACTCCGACCAAATATATTGTTAAGGTTACCAATACTCCCGAAGACGAAGGTTCGTGGAAAGAAATTGCAACACTTGATAAAGGTTTCCCCGGAAACATACATAATGCTTACTATGTGTCTCCGCTCGTTAACATGAACGGCACTTACCAGTATATACGTCTGTATGTAAAGAATACTTCATCAGGCAATCCTTACTGGAATCTCAGTGAACTTCAACTCTATCCCGAAGACATTCCTGCATCGGAGACTTCACTTTACAACACTAACGCTGATGTTAAGAAAGGTCTCGATGATCTTACCGCAGCTCTCGCAGTTGCTCAGGATCATATAGACAATCTCACCGTTGACGGTACTGAAATGGTTGCCATAAACGAGAATGTAGAAAAAGTAAATGCTATTCTCGCAAGTTTCGACAGCATACAGGCTGTTGTTGACGAAGCAAACAAATTGAGCAGAAAGCTTTATGTTAACGCAACAGAGGGTGGTCTTATCCAGGAAGTGAATACCAAGAACGACGGAACCAATCAGCTTACCGCCAGCAACACTTGGATGACAATTACCTCGGATAATGACAACTATTCTTTCAATGCAGAATTCATTGAAGACGGTTATAACCTTCTCGGTACTTTGATTGACAATAACAACGAGACTTATTGGCACTCCGATCCTAATTGGATTAACCTTGACGAGCATCCTTCTTATCTCCAGGCAGACCTTAAGCGTAACGATGTTTCTTCGTTCCTTATCTATGTAGACCGTCGTAATGATCTTTACGCAGGTAGCCGCCGTCATGGTGTACCTCCTGTTGACGCTATCGTATATGGTACTAACGACGAAGCTCTCGCTGCCGACATTAATTCGGATTTGAGTTCGTGGACTAAGATTACTGAGTTGAAAGACTTCCCTGCTGTTGGCGCAGATTCGGAATGGCCGTACTATAGCAAGGATATTACTCCCGACCAGCCTTATCGTTACATCCGTTTCCGTTGCTACGAAAGTAATGGTCATTTGCCTTACTGGACAATCAGCGGTTTCCAGATTTATGATTCAAAAGACAGATATAACAAAGAGAAATCGCAGTACGAATTCGTAGAAGGTATGAAAAGAGGCTGCCGATAAGATGAATGCTATTGCTAAATCTGTTCAGGAGAAACTGGATAATGGTAGCGCAATCATGGCTGACTGCGACGAACTCAAAGCTGCCATCGAAGCAGTGGAAGCTCTTTATCAGGATCAGCCTGCTGTTAACAAACTTGTTAAGAAAGCAAATTCTTTGATTGAGAATACTACCACCGGTGACTATATGGGTCAGCTCCAGGATGAGAGCAAACTCACAGAACTCCAGACTGCAATTGGTGCAGTTGCAGGAACTCAGACCAACACAGTGAAGTTCAACGAAAACAAGAAGAACCTCGAAGATGCCATAGAGGCTGTTTACGATAACATAGTGTCTGTAGAACCGGGTAAGTGGTATTATGTTCTCAGCGCAACCGCTGAAGATGATTCCGCACCTGAAAACTACTACGGTGCACGCCCGCAGGTTAAGGACGCTGCCCTTTATGTGCTCGGCTCAGGCAATGGTGAGAACGAAGGAGACTATAATCCGGGTAATCAGCTCCGTTGGGGTATGGACGACATCAAGAACAAGGAACGCGAAGGCGATATTGACGCTATCTGGCGTTTCATTCCTGTTCCCGACAGTCTCAACCTCGGCAAACATGTATACTACATTCAGAACATGCGTACCGGTTGGTACTTCGGTAATGCTAATACTTTAAGCAATGACTACTACTTCAGCGGCAGCGTAACTCCGTTCCCGTTCCTTGTAGAGTTCATCGGTAAGGAGCAGTTCCACATCCAGGCTCTTGCAGGTACACGTGCCGGTGCTTTGGTATCGTTCGGCGATAACGCTCGTCAGGTTCGTGCCGACCTTTTCGATAGTGATTTCGACACTCGTGCTTCCTTCACATTCGAAGAGTTCGATACAGAGGATAATCCCGAGATTGTTATGCAATTCGACAACAATACCGCTAAGATTGTTACTCTTCCGTTCGCTGTTACCGAGCTTGGCAGAAACGACAACGTTCATGCGTTCCAGATTCACAGCCAGCCGAGCGACACAGAACTCGGACTTGTTGAAGTAACTAATATTCCTGCCGGTCAGCCTTTCATCCTCGTAACGGGTGATACCACATTGTACGAAGCAGATCAGCCCAAGGTTGCTCTCAACTTCGATACTCCGACCGACCTCACTATTGTTGGCGACACTGTAAACGGTCTTGTACCTGCATTCCCCAGCAAGAAGCTTTCAAAAGCAGGCTTCGGCTACTTCAGTGGCAATGTTCTTAATGTTACAGACGGTGAGACTGCCGTAACTGTTACTGCTCATAGCGGTTACATTATGCCTAATCTTATCGTTGCCAAAGAAGGTGAACCTGATGTTGTAATCAGCACATTCGAAGGTGGTATTCTTAACAGCATCAAGAAGGCTGTAAGCAAACTCAACACTACTGTTGATGTTTACACGGTTGACGGTGCACTCGTTAAGCGTAATGTTAAGGCATCTGATGCTAAGAAGGGTCTCAAGAAGGGTCTCTACATCATCGGCAAGGAGAAAGTGCTTGTTAAGTAACAATCCTGTCCGATTCTGAAATAAATCCCCGTGGTCCTTATTGGATTGCGGGGATTTTTTTGCCCTTTTTCCCCGTGATTAAAGCGGAATTTTTCGACCTTTGTAAGTTGCTGAAAATCAGATGCCGTTTTTTCGCAAAAAATACAAGGCACTTATTTTAAAATAAGTGCCTTGTATTTTAAAATATATGGCTTGTATTTTTTTACAACATGCCTTATGTTTTTCAGGAGCATAAAAACAGATGGAAATCTCTCCGATTTCGCTTTCTTCGAGCCGTTGTTTGTTGGCGTATTCTGCTTTGTGTTCCCGAGAATGACTTCGTGTTAATATTTCGGGCGGCATGTGTCGTGGCATGTGCCTGTGTGCTTGCTTCGGTGTCCGTTCCCGGCGTGCCGGTGCGGCATGTTCTTTCGCCAACAAGGCTTCCTGACGGCATGTTGCGGCTTGTACGTGCGGACTTATGCGGCGGGAAAGCGCAAAAACAAAGGCGCAGCAAACTGCCACGCCTTTTATTGTTGTCTGTCGGAGACCTTAGAGTTCTTTTATGTAAATGTCGCGGAAATATGTGCGGCTGCCGTGAGCCTGAAGCTCTATCTGTTCCACCGGGAATATCTTCCGGTTACGGTCCCAATAGTTTTCAAGTGTAACATTATCCACAACTTTCACTCCGTTCAGGAAAACCGTAACTTTTTCTCCACGCATTATTATATGGAAACTGTTCCATTCTCCAAGTTTGTTGTCTGCCACTTGCGAAGGTTTGCTTTCGTTCTTCTGATTGTTGTAAAGTCCTCCCGAACCTACCTGTGCGCCCACGTTAACACGCGCCGTGTCCCAAATCTGCACCTGCGGAGTGCCGCGAAGATAGATGCCTGCGTCGGGTTCTGCGCCCTTGGGGTCGAGTTTCCAGTCCACATACATCTCGAAGTCGCCGTATTTCTTAACGGTGCAGAGGTTTTCAAAGCCGTGTCCCATAAACAATCTGACCGTCTATTACGTTCCAGTCGCGGCGCATTATCTCGTCTGCGCCAATCTGTTTCTGTGCTTCTTCGACAGGAGTCATTTTTGCGCGTGCTATCGGGTTTTCAACCAATCCCTTCCATCCGTCAAGATTTTTGCCGTTGAATACTTTCACCAAGCCGTTGCCCGAAATCGAATTCAGGTATTGGTTCACCTGTTTGCTTTTTCCGAGAATAAGTCCCGCCTTTGTTATTGCCTGTCTGGTGCCTGTGCCGGCGTAATCCTTGTTTGCCAAGGCAATTTTCAGCACTGCTTTTGCGGCTTCAACCTTCACGGCGGCGTTGTCAAGCCATTCTGCAGCGAACACAAGCCCTTGAAAAGCTCCCGTGCCGGCTACTTCTTTCAATATCTGCTTTCTCTGTTTGTCGGTCTGCGCCAAATCCATGGCGTTTCTAAGCATAATCACGCGGTTTTCCGCAGTATATTCCGCACTGTTGGCTTTTTTAATGAAACTGTTCAGCAACGTGGGCGTGGAAAGTTGGGAATAATCCTGTGCCACCTGCACAAATTTCACGTTGCCGGGATTCTGTGCCGCAACTGTCAGCGACAAAGCGGCGAAGGAAGCAATGATAAATGTTTTCTTCATGTTTTCTGTTTGGGTATTATAAAAGTTTTTTGAGTATTCCTTTGTATATATTTCTCCATAACCTCGTAACCTTTCTCCGTGGGATGCACTCCGTCATGCGTATATTGGGGATTGAGTGCACGGTCTTCGCCATGAACGAGCAGGGGATAGTAATCGGCGTAAACTATTTTGTTTTTCTTTGCGTAAGCCTTGAGTCTGGCGTTCAGAGAAACCACCTTCTCCGGCACATTCCTTATGTTCCTGTCCCAAGGTATGAATGCCGCCGGAAGTACACTGGCTATTATGGGTTTTATCTTGTTTGCCTTCAAAAGTTCAACAATCGAAATAATGTTTCCCATTGTTATGTCCTCGTTGTAAGGGTTTGTGTTTTCGGCAATGTCGTTTATGGCTCCGCCGATAACCACATATTTGGGTTTTAGGTTTATTACGTCTTCGCGCACACGCACTATATATTTATATGTAGTCTGTCCCGAAATTCCGCGTCCTATATATCCGTTGCTTTTGAAGAACTCCGGATGAACCTGCGCCCATATGTCGGTTATGGAATTTCCGAAGAAAACCACGCGACGTTGCTCCTGTGGCAAAAGTTTCGCCTTTTCGTTGTCGTCGGAATAGCGTTCGAGTTGCGCCCAATCGCCTTTCTGCGCCCACATTCCCGTCATGCAGAAAACCATGAGCATTGTTGTGGCTATTTTGTTTATTGCGTTCATTTTTACAGGCTTTTTCGTTACTTCGCAAAGTTAAGTGTTTTTATGAACAAAAACATTGTGAAACGGTAAATATGAGTGTGGCTATGGAATAAAGTTGTATTTTTTGCCCAGATGAAGATTGGAAAAATTGATTTGGGCTTCCGCCCCGTTATGCTTGCGCCCATGGAAGACGTTACAGACGTTTCGTTCAGGGTGTTGTGCCGCAAAATGGGCGCGGCAATGGTTTATTCCGAATTTGTGTCAAGCGACGCACTCGTCAGAATGGTTAACAAGAGCCTTGCAAAAAGCTCGAAATTCACGAGGAAGAGCGTCCCGTGGCAATTCAAATCTATGGAAAAGAGCCCGAAGCCGTTGCCGATGCTGCAAAGATTGTTGTTGAGCAGGCTCATCCCGATGTGCTCGACATAAACTTTGGTTGCCCGGTCAAGAAAGTTGCCGGAAAAGGTGCCGGAGCCGGTTTGTTGCGCAATGTGCCGCTCATGCTCGAAATCACGAGGGCTGTGGTCAATGCGGTGTCCATACCTGTTACTGCCAAGACCCGTTTGGGTTGGGACCACGACAGTATCATAATAGAACAACTTGCCGAACAACTTCAGGATTGCGGCATCAGTGCGCTCACTAATCCACGGGCGAACACGTTCGCAAGTGTACAACGGCGAAGCCGATTGGGAACCCATTCGCCGCGTAAAGGCTAATCCGCGCATCAGCATCCCGATAATCGGCAACGGCGACATAACTTCGGGCGAAGAAGCCCGCCGGCGTTTCGAGGAAACGGGAGTGGATGCCGTAATGGTGGGACGCGCCACCTTCGGCAAGCCGTGGATTTTTGCCGAAATCAATCGTGCTCTCGGCAAGGAACCGGAATTTCCGCTCCGGGGTGTCATCGATTCCGTTCACGAACCGTTGTCGCTCGACTGGAAACTCGATGTGCTCATGAACGAAGTGCGCCAAAGCGTGGAAAGAAACGGAAGCGTGGGCGGATTAATCCACATGCGCCGCCACATAGCGGCTTCACCGCTTTTCAAAGGCATTCCCGACTTCAGGGCAACGCGCATTGCCATGTTGCGCTCCGAGAATATAGACGAGATGCTTGAGCTTATGGAGGGAACACGCCCTTTGCTCGAGCTGGGAAACGAAAACATCAAACCATAAACCATTTATAAAGTCATGAAAAATCTTAGAATCGAATCGGCAATCCTTGCAGTGGGTCTTGCATTGCTCGGTGTTTTTTGTTTACAACGGCATTAACAGCCTTGCAAAGCGCGACAGAGTGGTCAGTGTGCGTGGTCTGGCAGAGAAAGAGGTGCAAGCCGACCGAGTGATATGGCCTTTGGCTTACAAGACCGTAGGCGATGACCTCGGCAGCGTTTATCGCGACATTTCTTCGGCTAACAAGAAGATTCAGACATTTCTTATTAAAAACGGCATCAAGGCTTCGGATATAACAAACGGTGCTCCGCAGGTAAACGACCTTTGGACAAACGAATATAGAGACAATGTGAACAGACAACGTTATAATGCAACGTCCGTTACAACCGTTTCGTCTTCCGATGTAGCCAAGGTAAGGGCATTGATGACCCGCACGGGAGAATTGCTTTCCCAGGGAATAGCCATTGCGCCCAACGATTACAGTTATCCGATACAGTTTGACTTTACGAGTCTAAACAAGATTAAACCGCAAATGATTGAGCAAGCCACCAAAAACGCTCGCGAGGCTGCGGAGAAGTTTGCAAAGGACAGCGAAAGCAAACTCGGTAAAATCAAGTCGGCACAGCAGGGCTTGTTCTCCATTGAAGACCGCGACTCAAACACTCCTTATATAAAAGAGGTGAGAGTAGTTACCACCGTGGACTATTATCTCGACAACTGATAGCGCACGCGGACGCAAGAATACGGCACACCGCCCCACCCGTTCCCGATAGGTGAGGGCGGTGGCTTGTTTTTATGCATGCCCCGATGCATATATTCATTTCCCGACGGCGGATTTCCGGCGTGCGGATGCCCTATTTGGGGGCTTTTGTACCATATTGTTTTTCAAACATTTGGAAAGACAAAAAATACAAGGCACTTATTTTAAAATAAGTGCCTTGTATTTTAAAATATATGGCTTGTATTTTTTACAACATGGCTTGTGTTTTTTTCTCGTGTGCGCATTTCGCTTCGCGAATAACGCTTTTGCGCGTCTGTTTGTGCGCAAATAAATGGAAATATTCTGCATACGGTTTGGGGAAATCCGAAAATGTTTTTCGGAAAAACTGTAACAAAAAGCCCGCTGCTGCGTATAACGTATGCAAGGGCGCATGTGCCGCGCCCCATGCAAAGGATGCATAAAACAATAAAGGAATTGGTAGAAAGAATCAACAAAGGGTTATACGTATAGCAGAACATTCTCGTTTGGGGATTGTTTTCGTACTTTTGAATAACATAGAAAAATATAACTTAGAAAGACAAAATATGGTCAACAAGATATTTCTTTTTAGGATTATTTCTGCTTTCTGTTGCCAACGTGAAAGCTCAAACTCTGACGCAAACGGATTCGCTCACAATGGAGACAATGTTGCACAATCTTCCAGAAGTGATGGTAAAAGGTTCTCGCCCCATTGTCAAGGCAGAGCGGGGTATGCTGTCGTACAATATGCCGCTACTCTTAAAACAATTGCCTGCCGACAACGCTTACGAGGCATTGACACGCATACCTGGTGTAAGCGATGCCACAGGCAGCATATCGTTCTCTGGCAATGAAGTAACGTTGATTATCAACGGACAAGCCACCACATTGACGCAGGAACAACTGACAGAGCGTCTGAAGGCAATGCCAGCCGCACAGTTGTCAAAAGCCGAGGTGATGCTGTCTGTCCCTGCTCGCTATCATGTGCGTGGCATGGCTATCAACATCGTCACGAAAGACTACGCCGGTACCAATCAGCTTTCGGGACAAATCATTGGTGGCATGCGGCAAAACAAATACGCCAATGAGTTTGGTAATTTATATCTTTCCTTGCAAAGAGACAAGTTTGGACTTGATGCACAATATAAATATGTAAACGGCAATTCCTACGGTGAGTCTTCACGCATAGCCAATCATCCGCTTGGCAACAATCGTGTTTATTATAACGACGAAACAGGACAGAAGTCGTTTGGCATTACACACGACTACCGACTGGGGATGAACTATGCCTTTGGCAAGAACCATCGTCTCGACATAGCCTATACAGGACAATGGGACAAGACAAACTCAAACAGCCGCACGACAGGTTCAAGCATAAGCGGAATGCATCATGACAGTCATGAATATCTGCACAATGTGGATGTTAACTACGCGCTTCCTTTCGGACTAACCCTTAGCGGTTCGTACACTTACTATCGCACGCCTCAGCAACAAGCCCTCGATGGTACGATAACTACGGAAAACAAAAATGAAACTGAACGCAACCTGACAAGCGGCAGCGAGCAGACCATCAACAAATGGATGTTCACAGCCGACCAAACCCATTCCTTGGCACACGGCTGGGGATTGTCGTATGGTGTGAAAGGGCAATTCACAAGCAACAAGAGTTATCAGACCACAATAGACAAGGATGGGAGCGTTTTGCCCGATGGGACAAGCAGCGTGGACCTCAACGAGCGTATATGGAACATATATGCAGGTTTCAGCAAGCAGATAAACAAGGCTATTAGTCTTGAAGCATCTGTTGCTGCCGAGCAATATCACTCTCCCATATGGGATAAATGGCGCGTATATCCTACGCTCAATGCTTTGTGGAACGTCAACGACAACCATTTGCTCAATCTATCATTCAGTTCCAACTCTGAGTTCCCGAGTTATTGGTCCACTATGAGCAATGTGTTCTACTCGTCCACCTACACCGAGATACATGGCAATCCCGATTTGAAACCCTTCTCTTATTATAATGTCAATCTGATGTGGCAGATAAAGCGACGTTATACGCTTATGGCTTTCGCAAGTCTGAAACCTGATTATTCTGTGCAGTTGCCATATCAAACCACAGACCGCATGGCAGTGATAATGAAGGAAACCAACTTCGACTATTCCAATAGCTTTGGATTGCAAGCATCAGTCATATTCAGTGCAGGCAAATGGCTCAACGGCAACGTGTTTGCAGTAGGAACCTACAAGCACGACAAGAGCAGCTACTTCTTCGACTTGCCGTTCAATCGCAAGAAACTGTCGGTTATACTTGGAGGCACGGCATCCGTAAAACTATGCAGCACGCAGGACTTGCGTCTCATTCTTAATCCGTTCATTCAGTCAAAGGCAATACAAGGAGTTTACGACATAAGTCCTATCTTCAGAATGAATGCCAAACTGCAATGGTCGTCGCATGATGGAAGATGGGGATTGCGCCTTAATGGCAACAACATCTTCAACAATAAATACGATACCCGTTCCGTGCAAGGCAACCAAGACTACCGTATGAAGATCAACTACAGCTGGGCATCTGTCACTTTTTGCAGTTATCTATAAGTTTGGTGGCTACAAAGGAGAAGACGGTCAAGGAGGTAGATACCTCGCGCATGGGACACTGAGGATGGTATAACTTTTAGCATGTAAATATATTTACCAAAAGATTGAAATGTTTATATTTGCATTCTTATATTACTAACCATCAACAAACTTCGATTATGAAGAAGCTTATTTTAAGTCTCGTTGCCGCTCTGTGCATAGGCGGCTTTTCCACCACGCAGGCACAAGTTAAATTCGGCGTAGTGGGCGGTTTGAACGTTTCAAAACTGTCCTATGAACGCAGCAAACTTTTCGATTCCGAAAACCGTGCCGGTTGGTTCATCGGTCCAAAGATGTGGGTGAAAGTACCTCTCGTGGGTCTCGGCGTGAATGCTGCCGTGGAATACAACCAACGCCGCCTTTACGGAGAAGTGAAGGAATCGGACGGCAATATATCGAAAGCCGAATATTACAAGAGCATCGAAATACCAATCAACCTGCGCTACAGCATAGGGCTTGCCTCTCTTGCATCGCTTTACGCAGAGACGGGACCGCAGTTCGGCTTTACGGTGGGCGACAAAACCCCCTCGGACATGATTAAGTTCAAATCTTCAAACGTAACATGGAACGTGGGTCTCGGCGTGCGCCTTGTGAACCATCTCGAAATAGGTGCCACCTATAACATAGCCCTCAGCAACATCGGTGATATTCGCATTCCCGTGATTTCCGACGTTATAAAAAATGCCAAGAGCGACTTCAAGTCCAACTCGTGGCAAGTGTCAGCCGCATACCTGTTCTAAAAAACAGCGGGCACGGGGACATACTGCGTTTCGCAGCGGTTTCCCGCGTGCGGTTGCAGACCTTGAAACAACTAATGCCGCTTTTGCGGGCAGGAGAAAGCCTTGACCTGTGAAAGCGGTGTGTTTTTACATAAAACATGAACAGAATAGTAATTATGCTTTTTCGTTGCGTTGGCAACGGTTTCCACCAAAGCGGAAACAAGGCGTTGGATTCGCTCAAACGCCATTTCACCCGACGGCACAAAGATTGCCTTTGTTTATCATGGCGACATATTCGTCGTATCGTCAAATGGCGGCGTGGCAAAACAGATTACGAGCAATCCGGCATACGACACATCGCCCGCGTGGTCCAAGGACGGGAAATTCATAGCCTTTTCCTCCGACCGTCTCGGCGGATTCGATGTATATCTCACCTCTTGCAACGGCGGAACTCCCAAACGTCTCACCACCCATTCGGCAGGCGAAATGGTGGAAACCTTTCTTCCCGACGGACGAATACTCTATCGCTCATATTATATGCCTACTGCGGAGGACGGTGTCTTTCCCGGTCAGTTCACACAGGTGTATTCCGTGGACACTGCGGCATCGCGCCCCAAGAAATTCTCCGAACTGTTCATGTCAAATATATCGGTAAACGCAAAAGGCGAGGTGTTGTATCAAGACCGAAAGGGAATGGAAGACACATGGCGCAAACACCACACATCACCAGTAACACGCGACATCTGGCTTACGAACCTTGACCCGAAGAAACGCACTTACAAAAAGCTTTCCGACTATGCCGGTGAATGCCGCAACCCGCAATGGGCTCCCGATGGCAAGAGCTATTATTATCTTGAGGAAAGTTCCGGTTCGCTTAACGTTTGGAAACGCAACATAGACGGAAGCGGCAAGAAACAAATCACTTTCTTCAAGAAAAATCCGGTTCGCTATCTCTCGGTTTCCGAAACAGGGCGCATGAGTTTCAGTTATAACGGCGATCTTTACACAATGTGCGAGGGCGAAGAGCCAAAACTTCTGGACATGAACATAGTTTCCGACAACACTCACGATGATCATGTGGTGGAAACCATACGTAGCGGCGGACTTGGAGGACTTTCGGTGAGCAAGGACGAGAAACTTATAGCTTTTTGTGCAAGAGGAGAAGTTTATGTTACTACTCCCGATTACGAAACCTCAAAGCGAATAACCAACACCACGGAAGCGGAAGCCAATGTCTCGATTTCACCCGACGGAAAGACACTTGTTTACGACAGCGAGCGCAATGGAGTTTGGGGAATATATAAAACAACAATGCCGCGAAAGGATGACGATAATTTTGTGTACGCACGCGAATTGAAAGAAGAACCGCTCGTTGTGGGCAAGGAGGCTTGCTTCGCCCCGGTTTTCTCACCCGATGGCAAAAAGGTGGCTTATTGGGCAAACCGCAGCGAACTTCGTGTTTACGACATGGCTTCAAAAACCTCGCGCACGGTTCTTCCGGGAAAAGACAACTATTCCTACACCGACTTTGACCTGTTTTTTGAATGGTCTCCCAACAGCAAATATCTTTTGGCATCGTATATGGGCGACGGCGGATGGAACAATACTGACGTGGCACTTGTTTACGCCGACGGCTCAAAGGTTGTGAATCTCACCGAAAGCGGTTACAACGACGGCAGGGCGCATTGGGCTCTCGGCGGAAAGGCTGTGGTTTTTTCAAGCGAGCGCGACGGTTATCGCAATCACGGAAGTTGGGGCACCCAGAGGGATGTTTATGCAATGTTTCTGGACCAAGAGGCGTACGATCGCTTTAATATGAGCAAGGAAGAGCGTGAACGTTACGACGCTGCCAAGAAAAAAGCAGAGGAAGACAAGAAGAAAAAATCCGATGACAAGGACGCGAAGGACAAGAAGTCTGACAAGAAAGACAACAAGAAGGATAGTAAAAAGAAAGAAAAGAATTCCAAAGGCAAAAAGTCTTTGAAAAGCGATGCAGTCAACGATTCCGTCAAAGCCAGGAAAGACTCTGTGGAGGACGTGAAGCTTTTTGCTCGACGGCAGAGGATCGTATTGTGCGACTAACTCTGGCTTCTTCGTTTCTTGGCGATTTTGTTCTGACTGCCGACGGAAATAAGATTTACTACATAGCCCAGTATTCCACTACAAGCGATTTGCATGTGCGCAATCTTGAAGACGGCAGCGACCGCATTGCTGTTCCCGATTTCGGTTTCGCGCGATTTGCGATTTCTGCCAATGGCAAGAATGTTTATGCGGGAGGCAGGAAGATTCGCAAGGTATCGCTCGACAACGGCAACCAGAAGTTTATAGAAGTTAAGGCTGACTACGACTACAGCATATCGAAAGAAAACGCATATATCTTTGAACATGTGGTTAATCTTTTGAAAGACAAATTCTATCGTGCAGACATGGGCGGCGTTGACTGGAATTATTATGCCGAAAACTATCGCAAATTTGTCAAGGACATAGACAACAAGTACGACATGGCAGAGATGATGAGCGAGATGTTGGGTGAGCTGAACGCTTCGCATACCGGTGCGCGCTATGGCGGAAAAGGTGCCGATCTTCCCACTGCAAGTCTCGGGGCTTTCTATGATGAGGACTACGACGGCGCAGGTTTGAAGATTAAGGAGATACTCAAGAAAGGTCCTCTCGATTTCATAGGATGCAAGATTAAAGAGGGCGACATAATTACCAAGATTAACGGCAAACCCATTGAGAAAAAACAAGGACTATTTTCCGCTTCTCGCAGGACTTGCGGGAAAGCATACGTTGCTTACGCTTACCAATGCCAAGGGCAAGGGAGAGTATGAGCAGGATGTGAAACCTGTGAGCGGCGGTGCGGAACGTCAGCTGCTATACAACCGTTGGCTCAAGAAACGCGAGGATATGGTGGAGAAATATTCCGGTGGAAAAGTGGGATATGTTCATGTTCGCTCAATGGACACACCGAGCTTCCGCAAAGTCTTCTCGCGTGTGTTGGGAAAACTTCGCAACAAGGAGGCTCTCGTGGTGGACATCCGCAACAACGGAGGCGGTTGGCTTCACAACGATTTGGGAGTGCTGCTGAGCGGGAAGCTGTTTGCCACTTACGAACCGCGTGGTCAGTTCATGGGCAACGCTCCTTACACGCGCTGGACCAAGCCTTCGGCGGTGGTGATGAGTCAGAACGATTACTCCAACGCCCACGGCTTCCCCTACATGTATAAGACTCTCGGATTGGGCAAACTTGTGGGTGCGCCAATGGCTGGCACCATGACCGCAGTATGGTGGGAGACACAATATGACGGAGAACTTGTGGTGGGTGTGCCCGAGGTGGCTGTTAAAGACCTGCAGGGCAATTATCTTGAGAACCAGACGCTGAATCCCGACGTGGACGTTATTCCCACTCCCGAACAGGTTTTGAACGATGACGATGTACAGGTGAAACGTGCCGTGGATTTGCTTCTCGGCAAATAGTTTTGAGATATAACCAATGCTTCGGGCGGCGTGTCTTTCATGACACGCCGCCTTTTGTTTGCCATCGTGTCGCCGGACAACTGTTTGCCGCCGAAAACATGTCGGCAAACATGCTGAGGAAAACGTGAAAAAAAGAACTCCACGACTCCGTCATTTTTCAGAAAAAATATATTGCCGAAAAAAACACATGGCTTATCGTGAAAAATACAAGCCATATATTTTAAAATACAAGGCACTTGTTTTTAAAATATGTGCCTTGTATTTTTGCGCTTTCCAAATGCTTGATAATCAGCATGGGTTTTCAGGAGTTTTTCACTCGTTTTGTTTGCGCGGAAGCGTTTAGGCACACGCTTTGCAGGTTGTGTAATTTTTGTGTAACTTTGCACGTCAAAAACAATCAGATAAATCAATGGAAAGCAATATGGTTCGCGTGCGTTTTGCGCCCAGTCCCACGGGTCCTTTACACATAGGCGGCGTGCGCACTGCATTATATAATTACCTGTTCGCCCGTCAGCATGGCGGAAAACTCATTTTCAGAATCGAGGACACCGATTCCAATCGTTTTGTGCCCGGAGCCGAGGATTATATTCTCGAATCGTTCAAATGGTTAGGCATAAAATTTGACGAAGGTGTGAGTTTCGGTGGCGAATACGGTCCTTATCGTCAGTCGGAACGCAGGGAAATTTACAAGAAATACGCAGACCAACTTCTCGACGAGGGGAAAGCATACATAGCTTTCGATTCTCCCGAAGAGCTACAGGCAGCAAGAGAGAAAATACCCAATTTCAGTATGATGCCACCACTCGCGGTTCAATGCGCAACTCGCTTACGCTTTCGCCCGAGGAAGTGAAAAAACTCATTGACGAGGGTGCGCAATACGTGGTGCGTCTTAAAATCGAGGGCGGCGAAGATGTTCATGTTCACGACATGATTCGCGGCGAAGTTGTCATAAACTCTTCGGTTCTTGACGATAAGGTTCTCTATAAATCCACGGATCGTCTTCCCACTTATCATCTTGCCAACGTTGTTGACGACCATCTGATGAAAATAACCCATGTGATACGTGGCGAAGAATGGTTGCCTTCCGCTCCGCTCCACGTTTTGCTTTATCGCGCATTGGGTTGGCAGGACACCATGCCGCGATTTGCCCATCTGCCGTTGCTTCTCAAACCCGACGGCAAGGGAAAACTTTCGAAACGCGACGGCGACCGTCTGGGATTTCCGGTATTTCCGCTCGAATGGCACGACCCCAAGAGCGGCGAAGTATCGTCGGGCTATCGCGAAAGCGGATACATGCCGCAGGCTGTCATAAATTTCCTCGCGCTTCTCGGTTGGAATCCCGGCAACGACGAAGAAATTATGTCGCTTGACCAGATTGTCAAGGAATTCAAGCTTGAGCATTGCAGTCGCAGCGGAGCAAAATTCGATTTCATGAAAGCCCGTTGGTTCAATCATGAATATATATTGCGCACTCCCTCTTCCGAACTCGCGCCTGCCTTTGATGAAATTCTCAAAGCCAATGGCATAAACGAGACTCCCGAACGTGTGGCAGAAGTGGTGGAAATGATGAAGGGACGTGTGAATTTCGTAAAAGAACTATGGCCTTTGTGCAAATTCTTTTTCGTAGCTCCCGAGGAATACGACGCAAAAACTGTGAAGAAACGCTGGAAGCAGGATTCGCCCGAGGTAATGGGGGAACTGCGCGAACTTCTTGCATCGCTCGACGACTTTTCTATAGAAAATCAGGACAAACATGTAATGGACTGGATAGCAGCCAAGGGATACGGCACGGGCAATGTGCTCAACGCTTTCCGTCTTACGATAGTGGGCGAGGGAATAGGTCCGCACGTTTTCGACATTTCGGCATTTCTTGGTAAGGAAGAAACCTTGAGACGTATGGACCGCGCCATAAGCGTGCTCGGACATAAGGAAAACCAAACGGGAGAGTGATGTATTCGTTGGGGATATATCTGTATATATTGTGCGTAAAAATAGTCTCGCTCTTTAATTCGAAAGCAAGACTCCTGTTGGACGGACACGCGGAAACCTTCGGCATATTGGCGCGAGCCATTCGCACAAACGACAGATATGTATGGTTTCACGCATCTTCGCTCGGAGAATTCGAACAAGGCAGACCGCTCATGGAACGTATACGTGAGCGACATCCGGAATACAAGATACTTCTGACTTTCTTCTCTCCATCGGGATATGAAGTGAGAAAAAGAACTACGACGGAGCGGACATAGTTTGCTACATGCCCTTTGATACTTGCCGCAATGCAAGGAAATTCGTGCGCATGGTTCGTCCCGAGAAAGCGTTTTTCATTAAATATGAATTCTGGAAGAATTTCATTGACGAACTTCATCGTTCCGGCTGCGAAGTTTACAGTGTTTCGAGCATTTTTCGCAAAGAACAGATTTTCTTTCGCCCTTATGGCAGACAATATGCCAAAGTTCTTGAAAACTTTACGCGATTCTTTGTGCAAAATGATGATTCCCCGCCGCCTGCTCGAGGTTAAAGGCGTAAAAAACGTAACGGTTTCGGGCGATACTCGCTTTGATCGTGTAACCGACATAAGGAATGCCGCCAAAGAATACGAGGTCGTAAGAGAATTTGCCGGGGATGCGGAAAACGTACTCGTGGTTGGAAGTTCGTGGGGAACCCGATGAGGACATAATGAAGTCAGGTATCGTTGGTCGTGCATCGGTTCCTTCTGGTGCATCAACTGGCGAGAACGAGGCGCTGGAACTTCGTGATGGTGACAAGAGCCGCTATGGCGGCAAGGGCGTCTTGAAGGCTGTGGAGAACGTGAATCAGGTGATTGCTCCGGCTTTGGTAGGTTTTTCTGCCTTGGAGCAGCGTGCCATCGATTATAAGATGTTGGAACTCGACGGTACCAAGACCAAGTCTAATCTGGGTGCCAACGCCATCCTCGGTGTTTCTTTGGCTGTGGCTCATGCTGCTGCTGAGTATCTCCACATCCCGTTGTATCGCTACATCGGTGGCTGCAACACTTACACACTTCCCGTTCCTATGATGAACATCATCAATGGTGGTGCTCACTCTGATGCGCCGATTGCTTTCCAGGAGTTCATGATTCGTCCGGTGGGGGCTCCTACAGAGAAGGAGGCCATCCGTATGGGTGCCGAAGTGTTCCATGCCTTGGCAAAGCTCCTGAAGAGCCGCGGACTTTCTACTGCCGTAGGCGACGAGGGTGGTTTCGCCCCTGCACTCAACGGCATAGAGGATGCGCTTGAGAGCATCTGTCAGGCAATCAAGGATGCCGGTTATGAGCCGGGAAAGGATGTGAAGATTGCAATGGACTGCGCTGCCAGCGAGTTTGCTGTTCAGGAGAATGGTGAGTGGTATTACGATTATCGCCAGCTGAAGGATGGCAAGAAGAAGGATCCTAACGGCAAGAAACTCACAGCTGAAGAGCAAATAAAGTTCTTGGAAGAACTGATCACCAAATATCCTATCGATTCCATCGAGGACGGTCTTGACGAGAACGATTGGGACAACTGGGTGAAGCTTACAGCTGCCATCGGTGACCGTTGCCAGCTGGTTGGCGACGACCTCTTTGTTACGAACGTGAAGTTCCTGGAGAAGGGCATCAAGATGGGAGCGGCTAACTCTATCCTTATCAAGGTGAACCAGATTGGTTCGCTCACCGAGACGCTGGATGCTATCGAGATGGCTCATCGTCATGGTTACACCACCGTTACTTCCCATCGTTCTGGTGA